>Ga0335076_10007903_pt1 | contig 10717 bp, 6 predicted proteins | sample Lox_Sample_25_FD_206717 | JGI IMG/M metagenome (GOLD analysis project Ga0335076, IMG submission 206717) | Soil microbial communities from Loxahatchee National Wildlife Refuge, Florida, United States - Lox_Sample_2.5 | ecosystem: Environmental > Terrestrial > Soil > Wetlands | place: USA: Florida...
CTCACCTCGGTGGCCGGGTCCGGGTAGCCGAGGGACACGCGCACGAGGAACCGGTCGAGCTGGGCCTCGGGCAGGGGGAAGGTCCCGGCCAGCTCGATGGGGTTCTGGGTGGCGATGAGGAAGAAGGGGTCGGGCAGGGGATGGGTTTCTCCGTCGGCCGAGACCTGCCGCTCCTCCATCGCCTCGAGGAACGCGGACTGGGTGCGGGGCGTGGCGCGGTTGATCTCGTCCGCGAGCACGACCGGAGCGAAGACCGGTCCTCGCCGGAACTCGAAGGCCAGGGTCTTCGGGTTGTAGACGGAGGCACCCGTGACGTCGCTGGGCAGGAGGTCGGGCGTGCACTGGATGCGCCGCATGGGGGCGTCGAGCGAGCGGGCGAGCGAGCGGGCGAGCACCGTCTTGCCCACGCCCGGCACGTCCTCCACGAGGACGTGCCCGCGGGCGAGGAGAGCGGCCACCACCGTCTCCACCACCGCCCGCTTGCCGAGGATCACCCCCTCGACGTTGCGCAGGAGGCGGGCGACGGCCGGCTCGGTCTCCAGGCTCACGCGGGCCAGCATATCCTCAAGTCGGGCCTCAGGCTCGCCACTGCTCGGCCGTGGACGTGGCGAGCCGGTCCGTCTCCCGATGCCAGCCGGCGGTCACGGCCGCGCATCGTGGCGCGTTCTGGCGAGGGGAAGGCTCGGCGGTCCGACTCCCTCAGGGGCTGTCCGAGGCCGAGAAGATGCCGCTGTACTTGGGTCGCGAGCTGATCTGGGCGGCGAGGAAGCGCGATCCGGCCAGGGTCAGATGGCCAAAGTCGATGTAGATCAACTGCCGCTCCGGCGTGAACAGCCGGCAGTGATCCTCGCACATCATGGACCGCACGTCGATGAACGCGTCCGCCTTCCTCCCAAGTCGCTTGCGCAGCGAATCGTTGAGCGTGTCGAGGAACGGCGCGATCTGCGAGTCGACGTAACGTTCCACGTCGCCGACCTCCAGGCGTCGTGACTGGAAGATGAGCGGCCGCACGTTCGCCAGGAAACGGACGCCGGAGCCGACGAGCACGATCCGCGAGACGTGCGTTCTCAGATAGTCGATCGTTCGGTCCAGAGCGTCGAGATCGCTCACCTGCCAACTGGCGGCGAGAACGACGCCGTCGACGTGGCGGCCGGGCAGGAACTTGGTGAACACGTACTGCCGCAAGCTGTTGCAGAGGGCATCGCCTTCCCCGCCAAGCACGGGGGCACAGCCGCCAGCGGTGGCCTGCATGAAGTTGACCCGCGGATACGCAGCGGACAGATAGACGTAGGCGTCGGCCGCGAAGCTGTCCCCGATGATCAGATAGTTCGGCTTGCGCGGGTCCCGCGCCAGGCAGCGCTCCTCGTCGAAGGTCGTCTCGGTCGGGGCATAGACGAAGCACGTGCCGACGCGAGCGTGCGGATTGCGCTCCATCCACATCGCCGTCTCGCTAGGGAGGCTCCGCAGCTCCGGAGGTAGGCGGGACGGCCAGCCACCGGACCGCCAGGCGTGCCAGCCGACGAGCGAGACGCAAATGGCCAGCGCAGTGCAGGCAAGAGCGGCTGCCCTCGCACCGACGTGCGACCGATCGGCCCGGCCGCCACTTCGAAAGGGCCGCTCGACGAGCAGGTACAGCATGGCGGCGAGCAGGATGCACAGCATTGCCAGTAGCCACTTCTGCGCCGCCGATGCCTCCGTCGGATGCAGGTACCTGTAGAACACGACGAGGGGCCAGTGCACCAGATAGAGGGAGTACGAGATCGTCCCGATGGTCGTGGCGGCCGAGGTGGCGAGGAGGGGGGTGGACCATCGATTCTCGCCGGCGTAGATCACCAGGACCGTTCCGGCGCAAGGCAAGAGCGCCCAGTAGTGGTGGAGCGCGGTCGTGGCATCGAAGCGCGCCACGGAGTACAGCACTGCCGCCATGCCCAGCATCGTCGCGAGCTGCGCACGACCTGGCCGAGGAGCCGGCGGATTGACAGTCGCCAACGCGCCCCCCGCGCACAGCTCGAACATGCGAAATGGCATCAGGTAGAAGACGGCGCCCGGATCGCTCGGCCGTAGCAGCTCCGCGGACACGAGCGAGGCCGCGCCGATCGCCGCCACGACTGCCAGCACGGCGCGCGTGCCGCGGAATCGCGCCGCCAGGACGACCACCGCGGGCCAGAGCAGGTAGTACTGCTCCTCCACGGCCAGCGACCAGGTGTGGAGCAGAGGCTTCAGCGTTGCCGCCGCGTCGAAGTAGCCGATTTCCTTCCAGAACAGCACGTTCGAGAGTGACGCCACCGCGAAGAGCGCCGTCCGGCCGAGCCGCGCCATGTCGTCGGGTGCGAAGAACAGAGACCCGGCGAGCAGCGTCGCCAGGAGTGTCGTCGCCAGCGCCGGGAAGAGGCGCCGGATCCGGCGAACGTAGAAGCGCCGGAAGGTGAAGATCCCGGCCTGATGGTCGTTCAAGATGTTGCGGGTGATGAGGAAACCGGAGATGACGAAGAAGACATCCACTCCGATGTAGCCGCCGGCAACCGGGAAACCGACGTGAAACAGGAGCACCGCGACGACCGCCACCGCGCGCAGCCCTTCGACTTCGCGACGATAGGCATGCCGCGGTCGCTCGCCCGCTCCACGGCCGGCGATTCCCAGCACGTGTGCGGTCCGGATCAGCCACGGGTGCAGTGCTGTCAGCTCTGTCGCAGCCATTCGCTTCCCGCGCCAATGATAGACCGTCGCGAAACCGCCACTCGAGCTCCGGTTGCACCCGTGTTTCGATGTTGAGCTCCTGAACGCGGGCGAGTGAACTCCCGCGCCCCGCGCGCTGATATCATCGGCGCGGACGTCGCACGCGTTCATGGCCGATCCCGCCCCGCCCGCAGACCCGGTCCTCGACATCCGCGTCCGCTGGCGCGTCGGGCAGGTCCTGCTCGGCTTCGCGGGCGCGCTGACGCTCGTCGCCTGCGTGAGGCCGCTCGAGCCCTGGTCCCCCGGCTGGCTGAAGGCGGCCGACGCCCTCCTCCTCGGCCTCGGCGTCACCACTTCGGCGCTGCTGGCGAGCCTGCGCGGCCGCAAGCTCCCGGAGACGCTGGCCCTGCACGGCTTCCTCGTCCTCTGTGCGGACGCGCTCGGACAGGTGACCGGTCCGCGCGGCTTCCCGATCTGGCCGCTCATGACGCTGCTCGTCGGCGCCCTCGCGGTGGCGGAGGCCCTGCCGGTGGCACTCGGCGCGGCCGGACAGGCCTCGCTTCTCGCCCTGGCCGAGGCCGTGCGGCCGCTCCTCCCGCCGCCGCCGCACGGCGGGGCGCCGCCCTTCGACGGGAGGCCGGCCCTCGCGGCGGCGCTCGGCTACGTCGCCCTCGCGCTCGCCGTGAACCGCGCCCTCGCCGGAGAGAAGAGACGGCTCAGCGCGACCCTGGCCGAGCTCGCGCGCCTCGAGCACGGGATCGACCAGCTCGAGGACGAGCCGACCGGCGTTCCCCCGCCGCCCTCGAGCGCGGCCGAAGCGCTGCGGCAGGTGACCGGGGAGGGTCGCCGCGCGCGGCAGCGCGACCGCGCGAGCGAGCTCGACGCGGCTCTGCAGCGCCTCGTGGACGTGGCCCACCTCGCCGTCTCCGCCCACGCCGTCCTCTACTTCGACCTCGACCGGCAGCGCGAGCTGGCGCACCTGCGGGCCGGCCAGGGACCGGCGGCTCTCCAGCCGGACTGCTCCGCGCCCCTCGGAGGGGACCCGTTCTCCTTCCTCCTCGAGCGCGGCCAGTCTTTCTACGCGACGGACTTCAAGCGGCTCCTGTGGGAGCTGCCCTGGTACGGGGGGCAGGTGAAGGTGGGGTCGCTCCTCGCGGTGCCGGTGCGGGTCGGCGAGACGATCGTGGGGGCCCTGGTGGCCGACCGCCTCGAGATCCAGGCCTTCACGGGGAACGAGCCGCGGCTTCTCGACGGCTTCGCCACCCTCGCCGCGGAGGCGATCCGGCGCGCCCGCGCCTCGCTCGGCCGCGAGGAGCTGGACGCGGAGTTCAAGGCGGTCTACCCGCTGTCGCAGCGGCTCGCCACGCTGTCGCGCGAGGCCGAGGTGGGGGAGCTGCTCCTCCGCGCCTCGCGGCACCTCGCGACCCTCGACGGGGGGGCGGTGGTGATGACCGACGACCTCGACACCCGGTACGTGGTCGAGGCCGGCTTCGGGTGGCCGACGGAGTTCCTGAAGCGCGAGGTGGGCCTCGACGAGCGCACGTGGGCCTCGTGGGTGCTGCGGAGCGCGGAGGAGGCCTACCTCCTCGACGACGCTTCGGGGCAGAAGGACCCGATGCCGATCCTCGTCCTCGACGAGGGCGCGGGACGGGCCGAGTCGCTCCTTGCCCTTCCCCTCCGGGCCCGGAACCGGACCCTCGGCGCGCTCGTCCTCACCGGCGCGCGGGGCGCGTGCGACGCCGCGTCGCGCCGAGTCCTCGAGATCCTCGCCAACCAGGCGGCGGCCACGATCCAGCTCATCCAGGACAAGGAGCAGCAGAGGCAGCTCGCGGTGCGCGACGGGCTCACCGGCCTCTACAACCGAAGGGCCTTCGGCGAGCTGCTCCTCGCCTCGATCGCCAACGAGGACCGCCGGGGCGACGGCCGCCTCGGCCTGGTCATGCTCGACCTCGACCACTTCAAGAAGCTCAACGACACCTACGGCCACCCGGCGGGGGACGCGGCGCTGCGCTCGCTGGCGCGGCTCCTGCACCAGCACCTGCGCAAGGGCGACCAGGCGGCCCGCTACGGCGGGGAGGAGTTCGTGGTCATCCTTCCCGGCTCCGACGCGGAGCGGTCGCACGGCGCGGCGGAGCGCCTGCGGAGCGCCCTCCAGAAGCACCGCTTCGTCTTCGAGGGCGCGCGCATCCCCCTGACGGCGAGCCTCGGCGTCGCCGTCTGGCCCGCCGACGGACGGGAGGCCGAGGCCCTCGTCGCCGCCGCCGACCGCGCGCTCTACGCTGCGAAACAGGCGGGGCGCAACCGCGTCGTCTCCAGCTCGAGCCTTCCCGTCCCGCCCGCCGCCGAAGGCCTCTGAGGTCAGCTCTCGGCGGCAGGAGCGTCGTTCGGCTGCGTGAGCCTGCGGATCCTGTCCGCAACGTCGCGGTAGCCGGCTTCCTCCAGCTGAAGCTCCTCGTAGATCTCGATGGCCCGGGAGGTCTCGCTGGACGCCTCGTGACAGGCGGCGAGCTGGTACCGGAGGGCCCGGCGCCGGGGGGCGGTCAGGCCGGGCGCGGCCAGGCCCTTCTCCAGCCACTTGACCGCGTACGCCGGCCTCGCCTGCTCGGCGAAGCACTCGGCGAGCATGCTCGCGCAGTCGACGAGGCGGGCCGGGCTTGCCGCCGCGAGCTGCAGCTCGGCGATCGCCTCGTCGAGCAAGCCCATCTCCCGGTAGGCGATGCCCAGGTTGTAGCGGGTCTCGTAGTCGTCGCGGCCCATCTGGCGAACGGCCTCGTCCGGAGCCTCCCCGTCCGCACGCGGTGGCCCCTCGGTGGGCGCAGGGCGGGGCTCCTCGGGTGGGGGAGGGGCGGCGATGGCCTCGGCGATTCGATCCTCGGCCGGTCCAGCCATCGGGCCCGCCACGGGGGGGGGTGGCTCGGGAGAGGGGCGCGGCTCGGGAGCGAGGGCCGGCTCCGGGCCCTTCTCCTCCGGCCGCGGGAGGAGCCGATCCTGCTCCCGGGCCTCCTCCTGGCGGCCCGACTCATGCAGCAGGTCGCGGAGCTCGCGCCGGGCCTCGAGGTGGTCGGGCAGGCGGGCGAGGAGGGTTTCGAGACGCGCGCGGGCCTGCACGCGCAGCCCGTACCGCCGGAAGAGGCGCGCCTGCATGAGGTGGTCGGCGACGAACTCCGACTCGTCGACGAGGGGCTCCTCGTCCTGGCCCGCGGCCTGCTCCGGAGTCAGTGGAGGCACCGCGGACGACGTCCCCTCGGGGCCCGAGGCCTCGCCGAGGCCGGCCAGGCGCGCCGCGACCTGGTTCGCCTCGTGGTCGCGTCCGCTGTCCCGGTACCAGGCGAGGGCCGACGCGTAGTGCTTGCGCGCGTCGGCCCTGAGCCCGGCCAGGGCATAGAGCTCGCCGATCTTCAGGTGGGCGCTCGCGGACCGCGGCTCGTTCGACAGGATCCTCTTCCAGACCGCGATGGCCTGCATGTGGAGCTGGTCGAGCTCGCAGTTCTGGGCGAGTCGCCGGTACTGCTCGTTCGCGGCCTTTGGCTGGCCGGCTCGCGTCAGCAGGTCGGCCAGCTTCCGGACGCTCGTCCAGTCGTCCGGACCGCGATCGACCGCTTCCTTGAGGAGCGCGATGGCCCGCCAGATCCGGCCCTCCCGCTCTTCCGCGTAGGCCTGAGCGCGGATCTGCGCCGCGCTCAGGGCCGTCCTGTCGCCTGGTTTCATGGCCACGGGCCGCCCTCGCCGCTCCCGCGCCCGTTCGCCGGGCCGCGGCGTGGGGCCCACGGCGAGGCTTCCGCGGGGTCGAGATCCCTTCGAGAGGAAGGGTACCCGAAATCCCGGCCGCCGAGGGGGGTGGATGCAGCCCGAGGGTGCATAGTGGCGCCGACCAAGGGGCCGTCGGTCGGGCAGCGGCTCCCCCGTGCACCGCAGCGGGAAGCGGTACTTTCTCTCCGCCAGCGCGACGCGTGTCTACGCGATGTGGATGACCGGGACATACCACGACGACTACCCCACATACGTGACACACGCGGTGGAGAACGACGGTCGGCCCGTAGCCTCGCTGCGGCCGTCGAGCCGCCCCGCGGCCCTGGTGGCGATGAGGACGTCGTACTCGGTGAAGCACGGGGACTATTACCAGACGAAGTACGAAGTCCGCCCATTCGCGATGGGCGACGACGGCGGTTTGCAGCATCTGGACACCGTCGAGCAGGGGTGTGCGCGTCACATGGTCTTCCACCCGTCGGGCAAGTTCCTGTACGTGTCCCCGGCCGCGCATGAAGCCGACGACTCGCCCGAGACGCTCATCGTCTGCTGGATCGACCCGCAGGGACGACTCGTATTCGTCCAGGAGGCGGAGGGCGCCGGCGGTGCGATGGCCGTGACGCTGCCGGCGGCCGCCGCGAGCGCGTCGGCGACGCGCTGATATGATGCCGACGGCCCCTTCGGGCCGCCGATGACCTGCCGTCTCGAACCCCCCCTCGACTACGCCGCGGTCGGCCTCATGTCCGGGCTGGAGGTCCACCAGCAGCTCCTGACCGAGCGGAAGCTCTTCTGCCAGTGCCCGGCCGGCCGCTATACGAGGACCCACGACGGCACGGTGCTCCGGCACATGCGGCCGACTCTCTCCGAGCTCGGCGTCTACGACGGCACTGCGCTCATGGAGTTCAAGACCCGGAAGCACATCGTCTACCTGCTCAACCGCGAGAACACCTGCACGTACGAGATGGACGACACGCCGCCCTTCCCGGTGAACCAGGCCGCGGTCGACGTGGCGGTCGAGCAGTGCCTCATGCTGGGCTGCGACATCGTGGACGAGGTGCACATCGCGCGGAAGCAGTACCTCGACGGCTCGATCCCGACCGGCTTCCAGCGAACGGCCATCGTCGGGGTAAACGGCAGGCTGCCTTTCCGCGGGCGCACGCTCTCGATCACGCAGGTGAGCGTCGAGGAGGACTCCTGCCGCGAGGTCTCGGACCGCGGGCACCTCATCGTCTGGCGGACCGACCGGCTCGGCATGCCGCTCATCGAGACGGTGACCGGGCCGGACCTGCGGACGCCGGACGAGGTCGAGGAGGCGATCCTGCTCGTCGGCCGCGTGTGCCGCTCGACCGGCCACGTGCGAGTGGGGATGGGGGCGAGCCGGCAGGACGTGAACGTGTCCGTGCGCGGCGGCCGTCGGGTGGAGATCAAGGGCGTGCCCCAGGCGGGCTGGGCCCCGCGGCTCGTGCACGGCGAGGCGTGGCGGCAGGTGAACCTGCTCGGTCTGCGCGACGAGCTGCACCGACGGGGGTTCCGTAGCTCGGACGACGTCCGGATCGAGACGGCCGACGTCACGGGGCTGGCGGCCGGTTCTTCCCTCGCGCCGCTACGGCCGGAGGCGTGGGAGTCCTTCGAGCGCGACGAGGGCCGCCGTGCGGGCTTCGAGCTCGGGCCGGGGCCGTTCCGTGTCCTCGCCGTCCGCCTCCCCGGGCTCGCTTTCGCCCTCGGCTGGCCGACACAGCCCGGTCGCACGTTCGCCGACGAGCTGGCTGGCCGCGTGCGCGTGATTGCCGGCCTCGACCAGCCGCCGATCCTCTTTCACTCCGCGGCCTGGCCCGACGGGGCCGGCGAGGATCTCGGGCGGCTGCGGGAGGCCGCGCGCTGTCGCGACGAGGACGGCCTCGTCGTCGTGTGGGGGACGGAGCGCGACGTGCGCACCGCCGCCGACGAGGTGCGGCTGCGCTGCGTGGACGCGACGGACGGCGTGCCCCACGAGACGCGCCAGCCCTTCGCCGACGGCACGACCGACTTCGAGCGCATCCTGCCCGGCCCCGACCGCATGTACCCCGACACCGACTCGCCGCCGACGCGGCTCACCCGCGAGCGCGTCGAGCGGCTCCGGTCGACCCTGCCGGAGCGGCCGTGGGAGCGGGAGGCGCGCTACGTCGCGGCCGGGGTGCCGGTTCAGGTCGTCCACTACCTCGTCCGCCGGGGCGGGGCCGTCCTCGTCGACCGCGTGGTGGCGGAAGCCCGGGCGGACCTGCGCTTCGCCGCATTCTTCTTCGGCGAACGGGTGAAGGCTCTGCGCCGGGCCGGGGTCGCCGTCGACCGGGTCCCGGCCGAGGCGTGGGTGGGGCTCTTCCACGCACTCGCCGTGCGCCCCGCGCGCCGCGAGGCCTGGGCGACCCTGGTGCGTCGGATGGCCTCACACCCCGGCGAGAGCGTGGCCGTCCTCCTCGCCGAGCTGGGCATGGACGACGAGCCTGCGGGCTGGCGGACGGCCGTTCCACGCTGTCTGGAGGCAGCGGAGCGCGAGGCCTACGACCACGATCCCGGCCGCGTCCTCCGGCTCGCGACGGGGCGCGCGATGGACGCGCTCCGCGGGAAGATCCCCGCGCGCACCGTCGTCGAGGCGGTCAAGACGGCCGTGGAGCTCCGACAGTGAACGCCCCGGATCCTCTCAAGGGCTACAAGGGACGAGCGCGGGCGCGGCTCGAGGGGTTCGGGGTCCGGGTGTGGAGCGACGTGCGGACCACGAACGACGCGGGCAGCCTCTTCGAGGGCGTGATCCTGCCCCGGAGCGAGACCCTCGACGACGAGCACGTCGTGATCAAGCTCAAGACCGGCTACAACGTCGGGATCCACGTCGACCGCCTGCGGACGATGGCCGAGGTCGGCTACAAGGAGGCCGTCTACAAGATCCCCGAGAAGGAGTTCCCGGTCCGCCCCGACCTTCCCCGGGTCACCCTCCTCGGCACCGGGGGCACGATCGCGTCGCGCCTCGACTACCGCACCGGCGCCGTCATCCCCGCCTTCACGCCCGGCGAGCTCTACGGCGCGGTGCCGGAGCTGGCCGACCTCGCGAACCTCACCACGAAGAAGCTCTTCGGCGTCTTCTCCGAGAACATGGCGAAGGAGCAGTACGTGGCCCTCGCCGAGGCGATCGGCCGCGAGATCGGGGACGGGGTCGACGGAATCGTGATCGGCCACGGGACCGACACGATGGGCCACACCGCGGCGATCCTCTCCTTCATGGTGCAGGACACGCCGGTGCCCATCGTGATGGTCGGCTCGCAGCGCTCGAGCGACCGGCCCTCGAGCGACGCCGCCCTCAACCTCATCCACGCCGTCCGCGCCGCCGGCAAGGGCGAGATCGCCGAGGTCGTCATCTGCATGTTCGGCCCGACCTCGGACCAGTACGCCCTCCTCCACCGCGGGACGCGCTGCCGGAAGATGCACAGCTCCTACCGCTCGACGTTCCGCACCGTCGGCGGCATCCCGCTCGCCATGGTGGGCGAGGAATTCACCTACCTCTCCGACGACTTCCGCCGCCGCGACCGCTCGCGCGCCGCCCGCGTGGACACCGCCTACGAGGACCGGACGACGATCCTCTACTACTACCCGGGCATGAAGCCCGACCTCGTCGACGCGCTCGTCGAGAAAGGCTATCGGGGGATCGTGATCGCGGGCACCGGCCTCGGCCACGTCAACAAGCCGCTCTACCCGGCGCTCGAGCGCGCGATCCGGAAGGGCGTCCACGTGGTGATGACCGTCCAGACGCTCTGGGGCTACGCCCAGATGTACGTCTACGACACCGGCCGCGACCTCCTCGACCTCGGCATCGTGCCCCTCGACAACATGCTGCCCGAGACGGCCCTCATGAAGCTGAGCTGGGTCCTCGGCCACACCGACGACCACGCCGAGGTGCTGCGGATGATGCGCCACCCCGTCAACCGCGAGACGACCGACCGCGAGCCCCACAACGGCTACCTGATCCTGCAGGGGGGCCTGCCGGAGACCGAGGAGTTCGTGTCCAGCCACTGGAAGTAGGCGCCGCCACGGACGCCTCAGGGGGCAGGCCGCCCTGGGCTACGTCCTGCCCAGCGTCGCCTCGGCCAGCGCCCGTGGTGCCCGGCAGGCGTCCGCGGTTGCGGCCGAGCCTTACGCAGCCGGGGCGGGAGTCCCGCTCACTCGCAGCGCAGCGCCACCACGGGGTCGACGCGCGTCGCCCTCCGCGCCGGGAAGTAGCAGGCGAGCAGGGCGGCCCCGACGGCGACCCCGGCCAGGATGGACCGCA
>Ga0335076_10007904_pt1 | contig 10717 bp, 8 predicted proteins | sample Lox_Sample_25_FD_206717 | JGI IMG/M metagenome (GOLD analysis project Ga0335076, IMG submission 206717) | Soil microbial communities from Loxahatchee National Wildlife Refuge, Florida, United States - Lox_Sample_2.5 | ecosystem: Environmental > Terrestrial > Soil > Wetlands | place: USA: Florida...
GCCCAGCGCTCCGCGTCCGCCTAGCCGACTCGGCCTATCCATCACCTATCCACAGCTAGTACTAAAGGCCGTACCGAATTGGTACTGCCAAGCTATTTCCCGTGATGCGTCGCCTCTCCTACTATGTGCTGTGTAGGAAATGGCCGTTTTCGACGCGTTCCCTCTATAAACCTCGAATCAATCCCGATTCGAGACCAGGCCATCCGGCTGTACACGGTCTGAACTTGCGACGGAGGACCACCGATGTCCCTATTACATTTTCGCCGCGTCGAGCGGAGACGCACTGCCCGCGCCACCATGTGCATGAACCTCCTGGTCTATGGCGAAACGGCGGATTTGGCGGCGTGGTGCTCCTCGAAGCGGCCTTGCCGGTGGGACAAGCCCTGCACATCATGAACGAGTACACCACTAAGAAGGCGTCGGCCAGAATTGTGGCTGTCCGCAGCACCCGGGAAGGCCAGGTCCACGCTTCTTTTGAATTTATCGAGGGCGGCGAAAAGTTCTGGAGCATGAACTTTCCCCCTTCAAATGCTAAGCCGCTCCGCAAATTCGTCCCAAGGGTCGCCGAAGGCAACTAAACTGCCCTGTGTTCCTGTGGTCAGGGCTCCTCGTTTCTTTCTGCTGTGACCAGCGCGTGCGCGGCGTTTACCTGTGCGACCTTCCTTCCATTCGAATCCTTAAAGTACATTTCCTCCAGCGCGCTCGCGTCCCGTTCATCCCTTAGCGCGAATCCATATCCCGCCAGGAATTCTGCCACCTCGCCTCGTTCGATGCCGAACTGCCACGGTTCACCGGCCTTGCTCACCGAGGCCATAGCCTCCGCTTCTCCGTAGAACAAATGCTCCTTGCGAATCACCGAAGCGTAAAGGTAATCGAAAACGACCAAGCTGCCCGCGCCAGCGAACCGTTTAATTGTGCGAAGCGTGCCATCGACTGATGCAGGCTCCAGATACATGAGCAATCCCTCCAGCACGAAAAGCGTCTGGTGACCCGCCTGAAAGCTGCTGGACACGAGCTTATCCTCAAGATTCTCCGTGTCGAAATCGATGGCAATGAACGTCAGGTTTGGTGGTATCGCCAGATTCCGCTTCGCGAGTTGACCGCGTTTGGCCTGCTGCGTGACAGCCGCATCCAGTTCGAACACCTTTGTTCGATTTAGTTTGAACCGCAGCGCCCGCGTATCAAAACCTGCGCCGAAAATCAGGATTTGGTCAAAGTTCTCGACCAGCGCGCGCTGGAATGCGGCGTCAATGTATTTCGTCCGAGCGATCACATATGGGTAGAGCCCTGCGCAAGCAAAGTGGCGATAGAGCGCGCGAACCATCGGCACGTATAGGAGCGGCTTCGCGAAACTGGGTAGCAGCAATGGCGCGATGCCATCGTCGCTGTGAAAGAACGGATTTTTCTCGCAAAAAGAACAGGCCCGCGCGGCGCAGGTCCATTCGGCGGTTTGCGAGATGGCGCTGGAGATGCGTTTCAAGGCCCGAGTCGGCTGGAACCACTCTAACCAGTTGATCGCAGACCACCAGTGATGCCGGTCACCAGCCTCTGTCCGCAACCATGTGATGCTTTTCTCAGTCTAGGCTCGCGCAAGATAGGCGTGTTTCCAGGTGCCCAAATCGTCGGCATCCTCGTGGGAACTTTGTTTCTGTTCTCGGGACTGGCCGTGTGTGGCATCGCCCTTATGCGGCCACGAAGTGGAACTCGAGTGCTGCTCTGGGTGGGCTTGTGGAGCGCACTTTACGGTCTTCGCCCAGTGTTAGATCCGCTGGCCTCCGCAGGAGTGCTGCCGCACTCGTTCGAACTAGCCCGCCCCTATCTCGATACGATCCCTCGTTATTTGGTTTTGGTAGTCGCCTCGCTCAACGCAATGGAGTTCAGCAAAGGCAAGCTTCGCTTAGTGTTCAAGTTCTTTGTCGCCGCATCCGGGACGGTAGGCCTCGCGGGCATCGCCTTATCCACACTTACGGGGTCAGACCACGGACTGATTGTTTACAACCAGCTTCTGGCTAGTCTGCTTCTTGTCGTACTGCTGACCGTTATACTGCTGCCCTTTCTTTCTCGCAGATTTCTGGTCCTGCCGCCCAGTAACCATAAAGTGCTGGCGGTTGGCGCCCTGGTTTTTGTTCTCGAAGCGCTCTATGTGAACGTCGTGCGGCCCTTGGGCTACCACCCGAATACCTTGTGGGACGACTTTGGTTTTGCCGCGCTGCTCTTGTCCCTCGGGTATGTCGCAGTAGACATGGTGCTGACCAACGAACACCGCCTGTTGTCCATCAACAAGGAACTGTCCATTGCAAGGGAAATCCAAACTTCGATTCTTCCGGCGAACATTCCCCAACTGGAAAATCTCAAGATCACTGTCGCGTATCGCCCTATGACCGAAGTTGCCGGCGATTTTTATGACTTCGTATCCATCGACGCAAATAACACGGCATTTCTCGTGGCAGATGCCTCGGGACACGGGATTCCGGCAGCGTTGATCGCGGCCATGATGAAAGTCGCGATGCAGTCCGTCCTGCCCTTCGCCGCCAATCCCTCGGACGTGCTCCGTCAGCTGAACCGCATGCTTTGCGGACAATTGCGCGATCAGTTTGTGACTGCGGCGTATTTGGTAATCGACGCGCGGACCGGCAAAGCCCTATATTCCGCTGCCGGGCATCCCCCGCTGTTGCGCTGGCGCGACGGGAAACTCGATAGGATCCAGAGCAATGGGATCGTGTTTGGTATAGATGCCGATCCCCAATATCCAGTTTGTGAAATGTGTGTGCGGCGCGGCGATCGCTTCCTGTTGTACACCGACGGACTGATTGAGGCCGAGAATTCGCGCGCCCAAGCCTTCGGAGATCGCAGGTTGGAAGAAGTGATGCGAGACAATCAGTCGCAGGACGCCCCCGCCTTCGTGGATCATCTTCTCGCCGAAATTGACCGATGGCGCGCCCCGGCCTTGACTCAGCAGGACGACATCACCTTCCTTGTGATTGACGTGATATGACGAGTTTCAAACGACTCGCCCCTCGGTGACCTTGCGAGGAATGTAGGGAAGGATTAGGCTCGGACCATGCGAAAACTAAGAATGTTTCTCCCAGCAGTAGCCCTTGTGTGTGCGATTCCTGGACTGACCCGGGCGCAAGATACGCATGGCGGCTCCGCCCAGCCTTGGAAAGCCGAGTGGATCACCATGGCCGGAGCGCCTGCGCGCGATGAAGTGGTGCTGCACTTTCGCAAAACCATCGATTTGTCCGCGGTTCCGCAGAGCTTTGCCGTGGATGTCAGCGCCGATAATCAGTTTGTCTTTTTCGTGAACGGCCAGCGCGTGGGCACCGGTCCCGCGAAAAGTGATTTGGCCCATTGGCGCTACGAGACCTATGACCTGGCCCCCTATCTCCATCCCGGCAAAAACGTCTTGTCGGCCACAGTCTGGGATTTTGGAATCCACACCGCCATTTCCCAGATGAGCGATCGCGTGGGCTTTCTGGTCCACGGAGAGACCGACGCGGAACGCCAAGCGGATACGAACGACACTTGGCAGGTAGAGCAGGAGAAGGGAATTGCGCCCTTGCCGGCCGATGTTCCGGGTTTCTATTTTGCCGCGGGCCCGGGAGAACTCTGGGATTTCACCGAAATGGACGCGAATTTCCTCCTTGCTGACACCACCGGTAACGGCTCCTGGTCGAAAGCGGTGACTTTGGGACGTGGGGCGCTACGCGGTGAGCGCGACGCTCCCAACAATTGGCAATTGGTGAAAGATCCTTTACCCCCGATGGAAATGAAAGAAATGCCTCCGCCAACCATCGTGCGGGCAACGGGAATTGCGCTCACCATCCCGCCCGCGGAGCACAAGCCGGGTCTGGGGCCAACCGCCAGCTCTGCACCTAAACCAGGCATTGCCTTCACCCCGCTGGTCATTCCCGCAAACTCCAAAGTCACTCTCCTCCTGGACCAACACAAATTGTTCGCTGGTTACCCCGCGCTCACCGTCGCTGGTGGCGCGCAAAGCAAAATTCGGCTGACCTATGCCGAGGCCCTCTACGACGACAACCGCCAGAAGGGAAATCGCAACGACATAAGCGGGAAGCATATTCTAGGAGTAGCCGACGAATTTATCTCCGACGGCTCCCAAAACCGCGAATTTATGCCGCTGAACTGGCGGACTTGGCGCTATTTGCAAATCGATGTAGAAACCGGCAATCAGCCGCTGACCATCGGTCCACTGAAGACCTGGTTCTCCGCCTTTCCGTTCGAAGAGCGCGCATACTTCCGCTCCGACGATCAGTTGCTCAAGAAAATCTGGGACATCAGTTGGCGCACTGCCCGCCTCGATGCCCACGACACTTATATGGACACCCCTTACTGGGAGCGACTACAGTACATCGGTGATACTCGAATTCAGGCGCTGATCTCCTATGCCGTAGCGGGCGATGACCGCCTCGCTCGTCAGGCCATCGATGCCTTCAACAATTCGCGAATCCCGGATGGCCTTACCCAGAGCCGCTACCCGTCCTCGTTGGTCCAAATGATTCCCACCTTTTCGCTTATGTGGGTAGGCATGGTGCACGACTTCTGGATGTATCGCGAGGATTCCGAATTCGTTAAGGCTCAACTGCCAGGCGTGCGCACCGTGCTCGGCTGGTATCTCGCTCGCCAACGCGCCGACGGTTTGCTGAACAAAATTCCCTGGTGGCCCTTCGTGGATTGGGGAAAGGACTTCGAGGATGGCGTGCCGCCTCAGGACCCGGACGGCGGGTCCTCCGTCATCACTCTACAGTTTGTGGAGGCTCTGCGTTACGCCGCGGACCTCGAAGAACAATTCGGCGACAGCCACCAGGCAGAAATCGATCGGGCGGCATCAGACCGCGCCGCGGCCGGCATTACGAAACTGTGTTGGAACAAGGAATGGGGTCTGCTCGCGGACACCCCGGCGCAAAAACACTTTTCCCAGCACGCCAACATCTTGGGTGTTTGGCTGGATGTGATTCCCAAGGAGCAGCAGGCCGACGTCATCGGAAGAATTTTGACCCGTAGCGAACGCCATTTCGCTTCCACGCGGTCTGTTCCGGAAATGACTTTGGCCACCTATTATTTCCGCTATTACCTGGCCCGAGCCGTCGAGCATTCGGGAATGGGAAATTGGTATTTGCAGTTGCTGGCCCCATGGCAGGACATGGTGAAATTGGGATTGACCACTTGGGCCGAAAATCCAGAGCCCACCCGCTCCGATTCGCATGCGTGGAGTGCGCATCCGAACTTCGATCTGCTGCGCATTATCGCCGGAATTCAGCCAGCCAGCTCGGGATTCGCCACGGTACGCATCGAACCACACCTGCTGAACTTGCCCCCCCATATCGAGGCAGGCATGCCCACACCCAAAGGTATGCTCGAAGTGAAGTACACAACAGGCGCGCAAGGCCTGCAAGCTGACCTAACCCTGCCTCCCAGCATGACCGGCAACTTCATCTACAACGGACAGACCATCAGCCTCCATCCGGGCGCCCAAATACTCCAGCTCAACAAGTAAGCACACAAGCCCAGTCATCCTGAGGAGCGTCCTTCGCGACGAAGGATAGCACCCACCGCGTCTTGACTCGTTTTCTCTTTGCTCTTCGTAGGGGCGCAGCATGCTGCGCACCATGTCCCCCACACAATCATTGCGTCTTGCCTCCGCATTTCTTCGCATGTGGAGCGGGCCTTTAGTGAACGGAGCCTTTCTGCTCTTCTTCTCTGCGCCCTCTGCGCTTCTCAGCGTCCTCTGCGTAACTCTTAGCCTTCTCTCTTTTCCGGAATGTAGTGGCGGGTCTTCAGACCCGCGCTTTCCCCGCCACAGCCTCCCCACAACACATCAACAAAAACCTGTCATCCCGAGCGCAGTCCGCGCAGCGAGGGATCCCTCTTCGATCCCTCCGCCCATCTCACCCAATCTACCGGTACGAAACAATTTGGCTGTGGTAGTGGGCGAATATACCCTCTGGCAGCTCCCAAGCCGCTTCCAATCGAAATGGCACACAAACTCCTTCGCAAACCCGAAACTCAGACGCACTCGCGATCCACGGCGTCAGTACGGATTGCCTCCCCACCAAACGCGGGCGCTCCGCCTTGCTGCGCAACGGGCAACCATATTCCGATAGTTCCACCTCGACCGTCGCATGCTGCTCATCCTTCTGGTCCCAGAGCCGCAACCTGAGTGGCCCCACTGCTTCGCACTCCAGCGACTCATGGTTCAGCAGCATCAACGGACAAAGCGCGACCGATGCCAGGTATCGCTGCAGCTCGCCTCGATCCGCCTCAGGCCCTGTCACTGTTTTCGCGGGAATCACTCCAGCCAGCTTCACAGACACGCATCCATGCGAATTTTCATAAGCGTCCGTCACTGTGACAGAAGTGAGTTTTCCAGGATCGAGTCGAGCTCTCCAACAAAATTGTGTGCGCCCCGCCTCAATGGTTTGCTCCGCGGTGAACGGGATCAGACGCGCGCCCTGCACCATTTGCAAGTGGCCGGTTTCCACTGTGCTCACCGCCAGAATCGATCGCGCCGCCGCTTCGCCACCAGGGAAACAGAACGAACGCAGTTGCTCGAGTAGCCTTGCGGACTCGCTGTCTCTTGCATTCATCACCTGCAATTGTGGCGGGGATATAGGAACAAGGATGTGCGTGGTGTCACGAAACTCGCAAAGGCGGGGAGTGATAGACGCGTGCTACGTCGGCATCTTAAAAAAGAAATAAAGCGCCAGAAAAAAGAAAATCAGGTCCGGCGACCACGCCGCTAAGAACGGTGGCAACTGTCCGATTCCCCCCATCGCCTCCGTTAGCGCGGAGAGCGCCCAGTACGCTATCCCGATACCCACCCCCAGCGCCAGTCCACCAACCGCTCCGCGGCTCCCGACGAACAGCGCAAACGGCACAGCCAGCATCATGCTGATTGGCGCAATTAGCGGGTACGCAAATTTCTTGTGCAGCTGCACGGTCAGCGAAGACACATCGAACCCCGCCGTGCGCAAACCCGCTATGTACCGGCTCAGCTCGCGCCAGCTCATCTGGAACGCCTGGATTACTTCGCGATTGAAATACGACGGCGACTCCGTCAATTCGGGCAGGGAAGTCACCTTAAATGGCGCATAACGTTCCACGGTGCTGCCGGAAAAATCGCGCACCCATCCCGATTCCAGCACCCACGTGTTTTCCGAATCCAGCCATTCGGCGCGTGTGGCAAACACCCGGCGGCGCATCTCAAATGTCGTAGGATCAAGTTCGATTACCGACAGCCCGCCGAACAGCTTTTCCTTAGGATCGAACAGATCATAATTGTAGATTTTCGAGTTCACCCCGAAAATCCAGCGCTGCGGGCGTGTGTACGTCTGCGCCGGGCGGCCTTTGATAATGGCTCGCAAGGCGTCTTGCCGCTGGTTGGCGTACGGCAGGTAAGTATCATCCAAAATAAGAAGAGCCCCGGCGATCACGCACCCCGCGATGATGATCGGCACCGCAATCCGGTACAAGGAAATCCCGCTCGCCTTGAATGCCACAATTTCATTGTTCTTGCTGAGTATCCCCAGTGTGACCAACACAGAAACCAGCGCCCCCAACGGCGTGAACTGGTACACCGAATACGGAATCAGAAATCGAAAATAGTTCACCACCGTCATGAATGGTACGTTGTGTCGCCGGATATCTTCCGCCAACTCAAAAAAAGTGAAAATTTCGAATAGAAAAATGAACGCCACCATAATCAGCAGGAAAAAATAGAAAAATCTCCGCAATACGTACAAATCCAGAATCGATGGCAAACTGGAATAAGACGGGTGAGCTGCCTCGCCATTCGCTCCTCGCGAACTACCCGCCCGCGGGAGAACCCGTGCCGAGCGCCGCCGCAGCAGCCTCAAAAATGCGGTGATGCGCGTGACGAATCCCGGCGCACGAAATTCCCCGCGATATCGCTCCATTCGCGGGAACAGCCCCAGCGCGATCACTGCAATCGTGAAGTTCGCCGCCCAGATGCCCACAAACGGCGGCAGCAGCCCCTGGCGGGCAAAACCCGCGCCGGTCACCAGAATCAGGTAGTAGGAAGCGATGATCACGATCGCAAGCAGCGTCCCAGCCGCTCGCCCACCTCGTCGTGGTTGCGCCCCCAACGGCACCGCAATTAACGCAAACACAAAACACGCCGCCGGGAACGCCAAGCGCTGATTCAGCTCCACCCGCGCATCTCGCCAGTTGGGGCCGTGCTCGTGCCACAACTCGCTCAACGACCGCTCCGGCATGCTGATCGTGCGCTCTTTCTTCGGCAGCAACGTGGAAAATTCCATCGGCCAGTCGGAGCGTCCGAAACTCGTGATCGAATAATGATCGGGCGTCGCGCGATTGATCTCGTGCGTCGTGCCGTCGTTCAGGTGCAACTCCAACTTGCCCAGGCTCGGCTCGGCAATGACAATCGCACTATCCGCCAACGTGATCTGCGAATTGCTATCCGCGCCGGCTTCGGCGATGAATATGCCCTTCCAGTGTGTGCCGCTGGCAGCCACGTCGTTCACATAGAGAATGATATGAGGGAAGCGCTCTTCGAATACCCGCGGCTGAACTGCGAACGAGATTTGCGAGGTGAGCAGGGTCGATTCGATCGCGCGGCCCGTCCGCAGCGAAATCGGGGCCAGCCACGCTGTCATCAGAAACGTCAGTAGCGCGCCTACTACCGCGAGCACGCCCACAGGAATCAGTATGCGGCTCCGGCTGACCCCCAGCGAGGTGAGTGCAATAATCTCGCTGTCCATCGACATGCGCCCGAGTCCCAGCAGCACTCCCATCAGCACTGCCATCGGAATGGTGAAGACCAGCACGCTCGGAACTACTGAGAGGAATAGCGTCAGGATTTGCGAGGTTGATCCCGTGTGCCTCACGAAGATCTGCATCAGCTTCACCAGTTGTGGCACGAACAACACAAACGTGAAGATCAGCAGACCTAAAAATGCGTGACGAATTACTTCCCGGGCGATGTAGCGGTCCAGAAGACGCATGGGCGAACACGTGAGTGTAACATGGGGTTGCGGCTTGCGGGCCAGCCGCGCACCTGCGCCTTAAACGAAATACAATAGGATTGAGTAACGCGGAGACAACAGCGGAATGAATCGCATTCATTTGGCGGTTTTATGGCACATGCATCAGCCCCAATATCGGGACCCCGAAACCGGACTTTACGTCCTGCCTTGGACCCGCTTGCATGCCACCAAGGATTACTGGGGCATGGTCAAAATGCTCGACGAGTTCCCCAAGTTCCATGCCACTTTCAATATGGTCCCCTCGCTCTGCATGCAACTCGAGGAGTACGCTAGCGGCAACTTCAAAGAGCCTTGGTTCACTCTCGCTTTTAAGCCGGTGGAGAAGCTGACCAAGGAAGATAAACGCGAAATTCTGGACCGCGCCTTTCAAGTGAATCACGAACGGCTCATGTCCCGCTGGCCACGGTTCGTGGAGTTATTCGAATGGTCGCGCGTGGCTGGTGGTGCTCAGGCCCTGGTCACCTTCACGCCGAGAGACTGGCGCGATTTGCAAGTCTTATCGCAACTGGCCTGGATGGACGAGGAATGGTTCACGAAAGACGAAGTGATTTCACGCTTGGCCAACCGCGGCAAAGATTTCACGGCAAAAGACAAACTCGATTTGAAATCCAAACAGCTCGAGTTGATCGCCCTGGTCTTGCCTGCTTATCGCGAAGCGGCTGCGCGCGGCCAAATCGAGATCAGTACCACTCCCTTTTATCACCCGATTCTTCCTCTTCTCTGCGATTCAGACATCGCTCGCGTCGCCAATCCCGGAACTCCGCTCCCGCGCCGCGCCTATCGCCGGCCCGAGGATGCCCGCGAACAATTGCGCCGCGCCAAGGAATATCACGAGCGCATATTTGGCACCAAGCCCCTCGGTCTCTGGCCGTCAGAAGGTTCGGTCTCAGATCAGTCCATGGCTATTGCTGCGGAAGAGGGCTTTCGCTGGTTTGGTACGGATGAAGGTGTGCTCGGCCGAACCTTGAATGTCGGTTTCTTCCGCGATTCGAGTGGCATTGCAGCCAACGCGGACCGCCTCTATCAACCGTGGCGGTTGCAGTTGGCCAGCACCGGAATCACCGGCTTGTTTCGCGATCACCACTTGTCCGACTTGGTTGGCTTCGTCTACAGCCGCATGGACCAAAACGCTGCCGCCGCGGACTTGCATGCCCGGTTGCGCGAACTTGGCGAACGCGTCAACACCGGAAAGCCCCTGACCATCTGCCTTTTTCTGGATGGCGAAAACGCCTGGGAATATTACCCGGGCAACGGGCGCCAGTTCTTGCGCGAATTTTATCGCCGCATAAGCGATGATCAGGATTTCCGCGCCCTAACTGCCTCCGAAACCATCGCCGCCGCTGGCGATGTGCCCACCACCTCCGGCATTTTCCCTGCCTCCTGGATTAATGCCAATTTCGACGTGTGGATCGGAAGCGGCGAGGACGTCGCTGCCTGGGATCTGTTGTGGGATGCTCGTGAGGCCTACGCGCGCGCCATCGAGGCTCGCAAAAAGGGCTGGGAGGATGCTCCCACGGAAGCCGGGCTCACAAAGGCGTTTGAGTCCCTTCTGGCCGCCGAGGGTAGTGATTGGTGCTGGTGGTTTGGCCCTGAGCACAGCACTGCCAATGACGCCGAATTTGACGCTTTGTTCCGCAAGCACCTCACCGGCGTCTATCTCGCGCTCGGGC
>Ga0335076_10007905_pt1 | contig 10717 bp, 8 predicted proteins | sample Lox_Sample_25_FD_206717 | JGI IMG/M metagenome (GOLD analysis project Ga0335076, IMG submission 206717) | Soil microbial communities from Loxahatchee National Wildlife Refuge, Florida, United States - Lox_Sample_2.5 | ecosystem: Environmental > Terrestrial > Soil > Wetlands | place: USA: Florida...
AACGCAAGTAGGCGTAATAAACGAGCTGCTGAACGCCCTTCTTTTTGAGAAGGCCGTTCACGTAGGGAAACTTCGCCGGCAAGTGGGAATTGAAAATGACGCGGCCGACGGTGGTCTGGATGAACTGGCGCTCCATCCTGACGGGCTCGGTATGTGGCACGTCCTGATCGTCGTAAGCGGTGGTGAGGTCAATCACTTCGCCGCTGTAACGGAGGCGGATCGGAGTGAGGAGTTCGACTTCACCGGCTTCGAGCGCGAGCACGACTTCGTCGGATTGACCGAAGACGCGGCCTTCGCCTTTGGCGCCAGGCTTGGACTTGGTCAGGTAGTAGATGCCGAGGACCATGTCCTGCGACGGCACAGCAAGAGGCAAACCGTGCGCGGGCGAAAGAATGTTGCGCGCGCTGAGCATGAGCACGGACGCTTCCACCTGAGATTCCGGGGAGAGCGGAATGTGCACGGCCATCTGGTCGCCGTCAAAGTCCGCGTTGAACGCGGTGCAGACGAGCGGGTGAATGCGGATGGCTTTGCCTTCGACGAGGGTCGGCTCAAAGGCCTGGATGCCTAGACGGTGAAGGGTCGGGGCGCGGTTGAGAAGCACTGGATGTTCACGAATAACGTCTTCGAGAATGTCCCAAACCACAGCTTCCTGCTGTTCGACCATTTCCTTGGCTTGCTTGATGGTGGTGCAGTGACCCTGGGCTTCGAGCTTGTGATAGATGAACGGCTTGAAGAGTTCGAGCGCCATTTTCTTGGGCAGACCGCACTGGTTGAGTTTCAGTTCCGGGCCGACGACGATAACGGAACGGCCGGAGTAGTCCACGCGCTTGCCGAGCAAGTTCTGGCGGAAGCGGCCCTGCTTGCCCTTTAGGGTGTCGCTGAGGGACTTGAGCGGGCGATTGTTGGTGCCACGCAGAACGCGGCCTCGGCGGCCGTTGTCAAAGAGAGCGTCAACGGCTTCCTGGAGCATTCGCTTTTCGTTGCGGACGATCACGTCTGGCGCGCGAAGCTCCATAAGCTTTTTGAGGCGGTTGTTGCGGTTAATGACGCGGCGATAGAGATCGTTGAGATCGGAAGTGGCGAAGCGGCCGCCGTCCAGAGGAACAAGCGGGCGCAACTCCGGCGGAAGAACCGGGATCACGTCGAGAATCATCCACTCCGGCTTGTTGCCGCTCTTGCGGAAGGCTTCGAGCACTTTGAGGCGCTTGGCGTACTTGATGCGCTTCTGAAGAGAAGGATCGGTTTTCATCTTCTCGCGGAGCTCTTCGGAGAGCTTATCCACTTCGACGCGACGGAGAAGTTCCTTAATGGCTTCGGCGCCCATCTTGGCGACGAACTGGCCGGGATATTCCTTCTGCAACTCGCGGTATTTGTCTTCGAGCAGGACTTCGCGTTCGCGAAGAACGGCTACTTCGTTGGGATCAACAACGACAAAGGCTTCGAAGTAGAGAATGCGCTCGAGGTCGCGCATGGAGATGTCCAGCAGATAGCCGATGCGGCTGGGCAAGCCCTTGAAGAACCACACATGCGAGCAGGGGGAAGCCAGCTCGATATGGCCCAAACGTTCGCGGCGGACCTTGCTGAGGGTGACTTCGACGCCGCACTTATCGCAGATAACGCCGCGGTGCTTCATCCGCTTGTACTTGCCGCACAGGCACTCCCAGTCGGTGACGGGGCCAAAAATCTTGGCGCAGAAAAGGCCGTCGCGTTCGGGCTTGAAGGTGCGGTAGTTGATGGTCTCGGGCTTGGTGACTTCTCCGTGGGACCACGAACGGATTTTTTCCGGACTCGCCAAACTGATTCGAATGGAATCGAAATCGGCGATCAAACTGGCGCGATCATAGGGGCTGCTGCGATACAAGGTTGTTTCCTCCCTCCCCCCGACCAAGTCGGGGGGACGCGATCCGATGTTTTGCACCGGACCGGCTGAGAACCCAAAAACCAAGACTTGCTAACTCACGAAAGCTTGCCTGCAAGGGAGGGGCAAGCCCCTCCCCTACAAGCGTGATTTCAACTCAATCGGCTGCCTTCTCTGTTGTGGGCGCTTTTTGACGCTTCATGAGCTCGACGTCCAGACAGAGCGACTGCAACTCACGAACAAGGACGTTGAACGACTCCGGTACGCCCGGCTCGATGCCCGGCTCTCCCTTGACAATGGCCTCGTAAATTTTCGCGCGGCCATAGACGTCATCGGACTTTGCCGTGAGCAACTCCTGCAAGATGTGCGCTGCGCCATACGCTTCGAGCGCCCAGACTTCCATTTCGCCGAAGCGCTGACCGCCGAACTGCGCTTTGCCACCCAGCGGCTGCTGAGTGATGAGCGAGTAGGGGCCGATCGAGCGCGCGTGAATCTTGTCGTCAACGAGGTGCGAAAGTTTGAGCATGTAGATGTAGCCGACCGTGACCGGCTGATCGAACTGATCGCCAGTCATTCCGTCGAACAGGTTGATCTTTCCCGCGTGCGGCAGGCCAGCGACTTCCAGCAAGTGCCGGATTTCCGGTTCGCGCGCGCCGTCGAAAACCGGCGTGGCAAAAGGGATGCCGTCCTTGAAGCCTTCGGCGTAGTCGAGAAGTTCGTCGTCGCTCAGCTTGGCCAGCGTCTTCCACACCGCGGTGTCCGTGAAGACTTCGCGGAACCAGCGGCGCAGGGCTTCAGCCTTCATTTCCTTGCTGAGCAAGCGCTTCAAACTGTTGCCCAGCTCCTTGGCTGCCCAGCCGAGGTGCGTCTCGAGAATCTGTCCGACGTTCATACGCGAAGGAACGCCTAGGGGATTGAGGACGATCTCAACCGGGGTGCCATCCGGAAGATACGGCATATCTTCCTGAGGAACGATGCGGGCGATGACGCCCTTATTGCCGTGGCGGCCGGCCATTTTGTCGCCGATGGAGAGCTTGCGCTTCATGGCGATATAGACCTTGACCAGCTTAATGACGCCGGGAGGCAGTTCGTCGCCCTTCTTGAGCTTCTCCTTGCGCTCCTCGGTGATCTTGCGGAGGACGTCGATCTGGCGCGAGGTCATCTCCTCGATTTCTTCGATTTTCTCGATGAGGAGCGGATCCTTTTCATTGAGCTTGAGGCGCTTGAGGTTACGCGTGGAGATCTTTTCGATCAGGTCGCGCGTCAGTTCAACGCCCTTGTTCAATAGGCGCTTGTTGGTTTTTTCGTCGTGCAAGTCCGCCTGGAGAATCTTGCCACCGAGCAAATCCGAAAGGCGCTTGAGGCGCTCATCCGTGAGGATGCGGATTTCGTCGGCGAGGTTCTTCTCCAGCTTGAAGACCTGTGTAGCTTCGATGGCCTTGTGGCGCTCGTCCTTTTCTCCGCCCTTGCGGGTGAAGATTTTGACGTCAACGATAGTGCCCTCGATACCCGGCGGACAGTAGAGAGAAGCATCGCGCACATCGCCAGCCTTTTCGCCGAAGATAGCGCGCAGGAGCTTTTCTTCAGGCGTAAGTGTGGTCTCGCCCTTGGGCGTAACCTTGCCGACCAGAATGTCTCCCGGCTTAATGACGGCGCCGATGCGGATTACGCCGCTTTCATCCAGGTTGCGAAGGAAGGATTCGCTGATGTTGGGAATGTCGCGAGTGACTTCCTCGGGACCGAGTTTGGTGTCGCGCGCTTCGATTTCGTATTCCTCGATGTGAATCGAGGTGTAGTAATCGTCCTTGACCAGCTTTTCGCTGACGAGGATGGCGTCTTCAAAGTTGTAACCACGCCAGGGCACGAAAGCCACGAGCACGTTGCGGCCAAGAGCGAGTTCGCCGCGTTCGGTGCAAGGGCCGTCCGCAAGAACTTGTCCTTTCTTGACGCGATCGCCGACACGAACGAAAGGCTTCTGGCTGATGCAGGTGTTCTGGTTAGAGCGCTTGAACTTAATGAGCTGATAGATGTCCGCACCCACTTCGCGGCTGAGCACGCCCGAGTGATCGGATTCGACGCGCACGATGATGCGCTCCGAATCGACCTGATCCACGATGCCTTCGCGCTTGCAAAGCACGACTGCGCCGGAATCACGCGCCGTGACGCGTTCCATGCCGGTGCCGACGAGCGGAGCTTCTCCGCGGATGAGAGGCACAGCCTGGCGCTGCATGTTGGAACCCATGAGCGCACGGTTGGCGTCGTCGTTCTCGAGGAACGGAATCAAGCTAGCGGCCACGGAAACGAGTTGCTTCGGCGAAACGTCGACGTAGTCCACTTCCTCGCGGCTCTTGAGCACGAAGTTACCGGCTTGACGGCAGTTGACGAGCTCGGTGGTAATCTTCAAGCGTTCATCGAGCGAAACGTTGGCCTGCGCCACGACGTACTTGTCCTCTTCCCAGGCAGACAGGTAAAAGCAGTACGGCTCGTAGACGACTTTGCGGCGCTTCAGCTCTTCGTTGAGCTCTTCGACTTTGTCTTTCTCGACGATTTCTCCGGCTTTGAATTCGCTGTCGCCGGCGTTGACGATCTGGACGTAGTCAATGATTCGTCCGCCTTTTACACGGCGATAGGGCGACTCGATAAAGCCGTAGTCGTTAATGCGCGCAAAGCAGGAGAGCGAGCTGATAAGGCCGATGTTCGGGCCTTCCGGCGTTTCAATCGGGCAGATGCGGCCGTAGTGCGTGGGGTGAACGTCGCGGACTTCGAATCCCGCGCGTTCGCGAGAGAGACCGCCCGGCCCAAGGGCCGAAAGACGGCGCTTGTGGGTGATTTCGCTAAGCGGGTTGGTCTGATCCATGAACTGGCTGAGCTGAGAGGATCCGAAGAATTCGCGGATCGCGGCCATAACCGGCTTGGCGTTGACCAGGTCGTGGGGCATCGCCGTGGACATTTCCTGGTAAACGCTCATCTTTTCCTTGATGGCGCGTTCCATACGGACGAGACCGATGCGGAACTGGTTTTCGAGAAGTTCGCCGACGGCGCGGACGCGTCGGTTGCCGAGATGGTCGATATCGTCGACGACTCCGATGTTCTTGCGCAACTTGAAGAGATACTTGATGGCCGAAACGAAGTCCGGCGTATCGAGTGTGCGGTTGTCGAGGGGCGTGTCGAGCCCCATCTTGATATTGAACTTCAAGCGGCCGACACGGCTGAAATCGTACTTGCGCGGATCGAAGAACATGCCACGGAAGAGATTGGTGGCCGTTTCAAGCGTTGGAGGATCTCCGGGACGCAGCTTGCGATAGATTTCAATGAGCGCTTCTTTCGAAGAGCGGATAGCGTCCTTGTCGAGGGTGCGCGAGAGTACCAAGCCGATGTCGTCGCGCTCCGGGAAGAAGACGTCGACTTCGGTGATGCCGCCCTCGGCGAATGCCTGCCAGAGTTCGGGGGTCAGCGGCTTGTTGGCTTCTAGCAGAACCTCACCGGTTTGGCGATTGACGACGTCGGCGACGCTGTATGCGCCTTCGAGATCGACCAACGCAGCGCGAACCTGCGAGATCTTGGCCTTGATGAGTTCCTTGAAGAGGTTTTCGGTAATGCGCTTGTGCGCGCCGACAATGACTTCTTCGGATTTCGGATTGCGAATTTCGTGGGCCAGTTTGCGGTCCACGATGCCCGGAGAAACGTTCCAGAAAAGGTCCTTGTCGCGGAGCGAAATGCGCTCGACCTGGTAAAAGGTGCGCAGGATTTCTTCGTTGGACTTCATCCCCAGGGCGCGCAGGAAAATGGAGCCGAGGAATTTGCGCTTGCGGTCAATGCGCACGTACAGAATATTCTTGGTGTCGTATTCGAATTCGACCCACGATCCGCGGTAAGGAATAATCTTGCCGAGGAAGTAGGTGCGGTTGTTGGCGCTTTCGAAAAAGACGCCCGGCGAACGGTGCAACTGGCTGACGATAACGCGCTCGGTGCCATTGATAATGAACGTGCCGTTCTCGGTCATCAGCGGAATGTCGCCGTAGAAAACTTCCTGTTCCTTGATGTCGCGAATGGTCTTCGCGCCAGTATCCGGGTCCTTATCGTAAATGGTCAGACGGATAGTGACTTTCAGCGGCGCGGAATACGTCATGCCGCGCTCCTGGCACTCGTTCACGTCGTATTTCAATTGCATGGCGACCGGGTCACCGCACTTGTTGCAGAACGTGGGCGTGTTCTTGTTGAACGTGCCGCACTTGTGGCAGATCACATCGCCGGTCTGGTACGGATTGGTGACCACTGACGCGCCGCAATTGCGGCAGGTGGCGCGCAAGTGATGCAGGCCCTTCAAGTTTCCGCACTTGCACTCCCAGTTGCCAATCGAGTAGTCCACGAACTCGAGTTGCGACATTTCGCGGAAATCCTTGATCGGAAACACCGACGTAAACACCGACTGCAAACCGCCGTCATCGCGCTCGCTCGGCAACAAGTCCATCTGCAAGAAGCGCTGATAGGACTTCATCTGAACTTCGATCAAATTCGGGATCTGGATCGATCCTTGAATTTTCGCGAAATCCAGACGCTCGCGTTCCCTGACGTGCTGGTGAGTATTAGACATTGCTTGGTTTACCTCTTCCCTTTCGGGCTCAACCCATTCGGGCAACGTACGGAAAAACTGGAGAAAGAAATGCTTCCAGCGCGGCGCGCCTTCCGCCCGAAGTCAGCGCGCACACGCCTGCATTGGGTCCCTTGGGGACCAGCGGAGTTGTGGAAATAACCAGCCTCGACTTGCGTACGTGAGTTCCTTTGGCGCGGCGGTCATGTTCAGGCAGAACGCAAAGCGCACAACCCAAACAGCCACGCCCCCTCTCGAAGCCCGTTCAAAATTACTGCTACTTGATTTCGACCTTGGCGCCCGCGTCCTCGAACTTCTTCTTGATGGTCGCGGCTTCTTCCTTGTTGACGCCTTCCTTGACGGTCTTGGGGGCGCCATCCACGAGGTCCTTGGCTTCCTTCAAGCCGAGGCTCGTGACCTCGCGAACCGCCTTGATGACGTTGATCTTGTTGCCACCCACGTCGGTGAGAACCACGGTGAACTCCGTCTTCTCCTCCGCCGGTGCCGCCGCGCCTGCCGCTGCTCCGCCGCCGCCCGCCACAACCGTGGCTGCCGCCGCAGAGACGCCGAAGGCTTCTTCCATCTTCTTAACGAGGTCGGCCGCTTCGAGCAGCGTCAGCCCCTTGATTTCTTCCAGGATCGTATCCACTTTCGCCATGACTCTTTCGTCTCCTCTCAAAATTAAGAAATAAACCTACTGGGCCACTTCGGGGCTTGGTGCTGAAACGGGTTCGGCTTTCGCCCCGCCGGACCCAAACTTGTTTGCCTTGATTGCTTCGTTGATCGTCACTGCAAGGTTGCGCGGCAGGGCGTTGAGCGCGACTGCAATGCGCTGCGCCGGAGCGTTCAGCAGGAACATAATTTTGCTGATGAGCTCTTCCTTTGAGGGCAGATTGGCGAGCTGTTGAATCTCCGCGATCGAGATGACGCGCCCTTCGACGAGGCCGGATCTGAACTGAAACGCCGGAACGTCCTTGGCGATTTTCGTGAGCGCCTTCGCAAGTGCGACGGCGTCGGTCTGCGTATAGGCGATGGAGTTCGTGCCGCTCAGATTCTTGAGCAGGTTTTCCGCGGGCGTGCCGGTTCCAGCGCGCTCCGCAAGAGTGTTCTTTACGACCTGGTACTTGCCGCCCGCAGCCTGCACGGCGCGGCGGAGCTTTGTATCGTCTTCAACGGTGATTCCCTGGAACGTCGTGAGAATCACGGTCGAAACCTTAGCCAGTTCGGTTTTCAACTTGTCGAGGTCCTGCTGCTTTTCACTGCGCTTTTTCATGATCCTGTTTCCTTAAGAGTCTTCGCTTATGCCGCTGCCGCCAGCAATTCGGATTCGACCAAATCGATGTTGATGCCCGGGCCCATGGTCGAAGTAAGCGTGATTTTCTTGACGTACTTGCCCTTGGCGGCCGCGGGCTTTGCCTTGATAACGGCGGCAATAACGGCGTGCGCGTTTTCCGCCAGATGCGGAGCATTGAACTGAATCTTGCCGATGGGGCAGTGCACGATTCCTGCTTTGTCCACGCGGAATTCGACTTTGCCCGCCTTGGTTTCCTTGATCGCTTTGGCGACTTCAAAGGTGACTGTGCCGGTCTTCGGATTGGGCATCAACCCACGGGGGCCGAGCACTTTGCCCAGCTTGCCGGCGGACTTCATCATGTCCGGCGTGGCGATGACTGCGTCGTAATCCGTCCAGCCACCCATGATTTTCTGCACCATGTCTTCGCCGCCGACGAAGTCCGCCCCAGCATCCTGCGCTTCGCGAACCTTTTCGCCGCTGGCAATGACCAGAACGCGAACCGATTTGCCGAGACCATTGGGCAGGACCACCGTGCCGCGAACCACCTGGTCGGAATGCTTCGGGTCTACGCCGAGGTTGATGGCCAGTTCCACCGTTTCGTTGAACTTCGTGTGATGCGTCTTCTTGATCAGCTCGCTTGCTTCAGCGAGCTTGTAGGGACGCGCTTCGACCTTTTTGCGCGCGTTCTCTATGTGTTTGCCGGACTTCTTCATCTTCTACCTCTTCGACCTCGGTGCGCCTGAACTTCTAGGCTTCCACGACTTCCAGACCCATGTTGCGCGCCGTACCCATTACCGTGCGCACCGCGGAGTCCAGATTAGTGGTGTTGAGATCGACAAGCTTGATCTTCGCAATCTCTTGCACTTGCTTCTTGGTCACTTTGCCGACTTTGTTGCGGTTCGGCTCGGCAGAACCCTTCACGATTCCCGCCGCGCGGAGCAAAAGAACCGAAGCCGGCGGAGTCTTCAGAATGAAGGTGAAACTCCTGTCCGTATAGACGGTCACCAGCACCGGGAAAATCATTCCGTCCGGTTCCTTGGACGTTTTGGCGTTGAACTGCTTGCAAAAATCCATGATGTTCAAGCCGTGAGGGCCGAGCGCCGTGCCGACGGGAGGCGCCGGCGTCGCTTTTCCCGCGGGCAGTTGCAGCTTGATCGTCGTTTGTATCTTCTTTGGCGGCATTTTTCCCTTACCTCAGATCCTTTTTGGCCAGCATCCTGCCAGGCACTGCCGGGGCTAAAGCCCCTGAACTACATAATCTCTTGCAACTCAGCCGAGCTTTTCGACGCTGGCGAAATCGAGTTCCACCGGCGTGGATCGGCCAAAAATCGTGACCGAAACCTTCAGGCGGCTGTGATCGTTGTCAATTTCTTCGACCGTACCGTTAAAATTCGCGAATGGCCCGTCCACAATGCGCACCTGTTCGTTCCGCTCGTAGACCACTTTGGGCTTCGGGCGATCCGTCGGAACATGAACGCGATTGATGATGGCGTCCACTTCCGCTTCGGAAAGCGGCGAGGGCGCGGTCGCCGAACCCACAAAGCCGGTCACGCGCGGCGTGGAACGCACGATGTGCCAGGTGTTTTCGTCAAGGTCCATCTCCACGAGCACGTACCCCGGATATGTCATGCGCGAAGAGACCACTTTCTTGCCGCCGCGCATCTCGACGACGTCTTCCATGGGAATGAGCACGCGGCCGATTTTGTCCTGCAAACTGAACGCGGACACGCGGCTCTCCAGGCTTTCTTTGACTTTCTTTTCAAAGCCAGAGTACGTATGAATGATGTACCACTGCATTGCCGTCAAGTTGTGCGTCCCCTCAAACACCGAAGATTTTGAAGATGCGCGCTACGCCCATCTGCACGAGCCAATCCACGACCGCCAGAAACACGCCGAAGAAAAAGACCGTGGCGATCACCACGCCCGTCGTGGAAACCACGTCCTCGCGGCTCGGCCAGGTCACCTGCTTCATTTCCACGCGCACATCGTGCAAAAACTCGCGCGTGTCGGCGACCGTGCCCGTTATTTTCCCGCCGAGGTTGTTTGCCGCCCCGCCGATACTGCCGCCTTGCGACTCTTCGTTCTTCACTTTAACCGCCTGCGTGGCCATTCTTCCTCTTCACCGGACAAGCTCATCGCCTGTCCCAATTTCTGGCAGGGGAGGAGGGATTCGAACCCCCATACCCGGTTTTGGAGACCGGAGTCCTAACCGTTGGACGACTCCCCTTTACCCTGAGCCAGCAAAGCGGGCGAAGGGTTTACGCCTCCACTCCATCGCTTTACCAGCTCAAACTTCTTCGTCCGGCTCCAACCCTTTATCTCTTTCTCTCGCCGCCGAGCCGCCTCACTACTCTCACAGCGCTCGGTCCAAACCAAAGTCACGGGTCTTCTCTTTGCGGTATAGCTGGGACCAACGCCCCAGTTGTGCCGCTTGATTCTTTCCTCTACATCGTTAGCGATACCCACATAAAAGGAACCGTCTGCGCATCGCACCATGTAGCAGAACCACGTTGTTCCTACTTCTGCCACCCGTCCACCCGTTTTGCCGCCCCTTCGCCCCGCTTCGCGGGGCTCAGGGCAAGCCAGAGTCCTAACCGTTGGACGACTCCCCTAGAAAACCCAAAACCGCTCCGCCCTGTACCTCTCCAAAAACCGAAACTACTTCACTTCCTTGTGCCCGGTGTGCTTGCGGCACGTATTGCAAAACTTCCGAGTCTCCACGCGCTCCGAGTGCTTCTTCTTGTTTTTCGTCGTCGTGTAGTTGCGGTTTTTGCAATCGCCGCATTGCAACGTAATAATTTCTCGCATCGCCCAATCCCTCTTTTACCAGCCCCCGATTCGCGAGGGGAAAACGTTACTCGATGATTTCGGTTACGGCGCCGGCGCCGACGGTGTGGCCGCCTTCGCGAATCGCGAAGCGCAAGCCCTTTTCCAGCGCTACCGGCGTAATCAGCGTCACTTCGCAGCTCACGTT
>Ga0335076_10007907_pt1 | contig 10717 bp, 18 predicted proteins | sample Lox_Sample_25_FD_206717 | JGI IMG/M metagenome (GOLD analysis project Ga0335076, IMG submission 206717) | Soil microbial communities from Loxahatchee National Wildlife Refuge, Florida, United States - Lox_Sample_2.5 | ecosystem: Environmental > Terrestrial > Soil > Wetlands | place: USA...
TCACATGAGATGTTGATGGGTAGTCCCTGGCTATGCCAATAACACGACGAATAATCTTCGTTTGTGGTCTGCGAAACCAACTCGTGAATTCGACCTCGAAAAGTTCAATTCGGGTGACTACGAAAGTGCCGTTCGTGAACAACAACGCGCAGAAACAATCAGTGCAGTCCTCTACCCTAACGACAACGTCGAGGTCGGCAAAGGTAAATACACCTTCTCCACACATCTAAAAAGCACCCTTCTTTTCGTTCCCAATTCTCTTGCTTTCATTTGGTGATACCTGCAGAACTCCGTTTGAAACAACAATATTTTTGGTGCTGCGCCTCCCTCCACGACATCGTCCGCCGCTTCAAAAAAACCAAACGGCCTTGGTCTGAATTCCCTGATCAAGTCGCCATTCAACTCAATGACACCCATCCCACATTGGCGATCGTCGAACTCCAGAGGATTCTCATCGACATTGAAAACGTGGAGTGGGATCAAGCATGGAAAATCGTCACGTCGACGTTCGGCTATACGAATCATACGGTGATGCAGGAGGCGTTGGAAAAGTGGCCTGTTCCGTTTATGACGGGGCTGTTGCCCAGGCATATGCAGATTATTTATGATATTAATTTGTTCTTTTTGCAGACTGTCGAGAAGAAGTTCCCCAATGTACACCCAACACTCTCCAAGAACCCCTCCCTTCCAAACTCCGTCTCCCGTTGTCGTTGTATGTGTTTGGCTTGGGGATCTGACGGTTGTAGGACCGCGATTTGCTCCGCCGCGTCTCCATCATCGAAGAATCAAGCCCCCAATCTGTCCGCATGGCCTTCCTCGCCATTATCGGCTCCAAAAAAGTCAATGGCGTAGCAGAACTCCACTCCGACCTAATCAAAGCTACCATCTTCAAAGATTTCGTAACAATCTTTGGCAGAGATAAGTTTACAAACGTCACGAACGGGATCACTCCGCGCCGCTGGCTCCTGGTCTCCAACCCTGCGCTCGCAGCTCTCATCGCCTCCAAACTCGGTGGCTTTGATTTTCTCAAGGATCTCAACAAATTGAAGCAGCTGGAAAAGTTTGCTACGGACAAGGCTTTCCAGAAGCAATGGATGGATATCAAGAGGGCGTGTAAGGTTCATTTGGCTCAACATATCAAGGAGTCGAATGGGGTTACTGTCGATCCTGATGCGCTGTTTGATATCCAAGTGAAAAGGATCCACGAGTATAAACGTCAAAACATGAACATCTTCGGCGTCATCCACCGCTACCTCCGCCTCAAAGCCATGACGGCTGCAGACCGTGCCAAAGAAGTCCCCCGCGTATGTATCTTTGGCGGCAAAGCCGCCCCAGGCTACTACACCGCCAAAACCATCATCAAGCTCGTCAATTCAGTCGCCGAAGTCGTTAATAACGACGCTGACATCGGCCACATTCTCAAAGTTGTGTTTATCGCCGATTACAATGTTTCAAAGGCCGAGCTGATTATTCCGGCCAGCGACATTTCGCAACATATTTCGACGGCGGGGACAGAGGCTTCCGGAACGAGTAATATGAAGTTTACGTTGAATGGAGGCTTGATTTTGGGGACCGTGGATGGGGCCAATATTGAGATTACGAGGGAGATTGGGGAGAATAACATCTTTTTGTTTGGGCATCTTGCTGAGGACGTGGAGGATTTGAGACATCGTCATGTGTATCCAGGTGGCAAGGGTGTCGATATGGATCCCAATTTGAAGGAGGTCCAATCCAACCCAACTTGACCTGCCGAAGCAGTTTTGCGTTTTTGGCTGCTGACTGTCGTAGGTCTGCGAAGAGATTCAAAAGGGGACATTTGGAGAACCCGACGTGTTTGCCAATTTGATCGGTGCACTCAAGGTTGATTGGTACCTTGTCAGCGACGACTTCGGAAGTTATCTCGATGCACAGAAATTAGTCGACGAGGCTTATAAAGATAAAGATTCTTGGGCTGAGAAGTAAAAAGCCCCATTTGTTCTGAATTGTGTCTGATGCTGGTAGATCTATTTTGACAGTTGCAAGAATGGGATTCTTTAGTTCTGACAGGGCCATCCAAACTTATTGCGATGAGATTTGGTATCTCGTTTGACAAGAGGTTATGCTAACGGGGCAGGAATACTGAACCCATGGTTATCGAGGGGACTGTTGAAAACTAAGGGTTGACATTTTTGCTTGTTTGCGCAGTTTTGATATGTCTTGACCCACTTTCGTTCATAGTACATTGGAAATCTCGCCACCATATATCAATCAAATTCATTTATTATACAATTACACAAAGCAAGCAGAGAGTAGCTGGTGATTTGTGGGATGACGAGAAAGAAATGATATGAATTCAGTACTAAGGGCTACGATGAATAATGATAATACGTTCTAGCCATACAACAACTCCCCCCGGAACAACAAGTGACAAATTCGCGCGTTGTCAATGACAGGTCCCGCAACAAGAGCAAACAACCAATACATGAGTTATAAAGAAGCACGGGTGCAGTGGTGGGATTATGCCAAATAGCTATAGGTGTCTTTCTCATCTGGGAGACGCTCAATGTATTCCTTTTCAATGAGCATGTCGATGGATTTCTTGATATCGGAAATTTTGGGGGTGAATCGGGCGGAGATTTGGGATAGGATTTCCGTGATCAGGTCGATGTGCTTCAACTTCTTGCGCGCTTTCATGATTCGCACAATCGCACTCTATCACCCAAGTCAAATATGTCCAAAAGGGTCCTAAGGCGGGGAAGGGTGTTACCTGTATAAGCATCCTTCGGTCTTCTTCAACAGTTTTGTGGGTTTCATCCGACTCTTGCTTCTGCTCCGTCTTAATCCCCTGATTCAAATTAACCCTCAACTTCTTACTCTTATACTCCAAATTCAGCGCAAAACTCTGCTTTGCCACCGCTCCCGGCGGAGTCCCCTTCGGCTCCACGAACAACACCCCCGACTTTACAAGCACGCCCAATGCTCCATCCAATGATTCTTTATTCAAATTCGTAATCGTCTGTAGGTCGTCGTAGGTATGCACGTCGGCGGTATTATAAGTGAGGAGAATTCCCATTTGGTATGTGGAGACGGTGAAGGTGTAGGGGACTCGAGAGTGTTTCGAGTAATTTGCTTTCATTTCGCCGCGGGAGAGGTTTGTTAGCCAGGTTAGTTTGCGTCCCGAGTGTTTTGTGGTGTAGAAATTTTGGAAGCGTTCGTAGGATTTTACGAGTTCAGAGGGGAGATTGAATTGTGTTGCAGGGGGAGTCAGGGGCCAAGATGCCGTGCTTAAAACCAAAATCGAAAAGTCAACTTTCCGCACGTCAGTGACCAATTCGACCGAAAAAGCCAAAGAAACGAGGCAGAAAGAGGGAGCGGGGAGAAACGGGGGTTTGTACGTCCCAAGGAATCTCTTTCTGTCAAACTGTCCAAGAACGCCTTTTCCAAATCCTTGCTGACGCCCATATCCTGAAACATTCGCGAGAGTTTATTGGTATACTCGAATCCACAAGCTTCCTTTAGCTTTGTGATCATGCTTGCTTCTGCTTCGTCGGATGCTTGTGTCGAATTCACCAAGCGACGAGACAACATGCGAGAATAAAATTTCTGGAACACGTCTTTGTCTTCGACGTACTTGAACACCGTCATCTTCAAAAAAAAAGGGTTAGTTCCCCGGACCAAGAATTGGGAAAGCTAAGGAAAGGAATAAGGGAAATAAGGGTCTCGGGAGTGCGGGATGCAAGGATTGAGAGGAGAGTACGATATCAGTAAGAGTTCTCTCCAATTCGTCATCGTCTAATGCCTTGGGACCCTTTTTCAAAAGACTATCGGCATAGCGGGCCAACAACTCCGGACTCCTCGAACTAGCGGTCCGACAAACCTTATTCCGATTGACAAATTCCTTGCACGCCTGGCCCCGATCGTCAGCAAAACACTTGATGGGGACGAGTGAGGGAGTGTATTTGTACGTTATCAAGACACTTGACAAACTCTGCGTCACCGCGAAAGGCGTTCATAACCAACGCATGATAGGTCTTATGCACATCCAGCAACGCATCGACATAAACCTTCCCATCCGGCACACTCCCATCCGCTGGCGCAATTTTCTCCACACTCGCCAACCCAGCCTTCCTGACATGCGCCTCAAATTTCTTCTTCACCACATCCAACCCCGGTGTAATCTTACTCAACAGTCCATACAACCTCTTCAAATCATCTTGGCGATCCGCATCAATAAGGCCTTGGAATTCGCCCTCCAAAACCTCCTTGTGTGCTTTGATAAGGACCTCTTCGGCTTTGGCAAGAAGGGGCTTTTTGGTGGAGGGGTGGAGGAAGAGGTCTACGCGGGTGGATTCTTCGGCTAAGCGTGCTTCGGCGCGTTTCATGTAGTCTACGACGGATTGGGTGGAAAGGTAGTCGGAGGATTCTTTTTGGTAGTAGGTTGCTGTTGAGGAGATGAAGTCTTCTTGGAATTTTAGGCGGTAGACTTCGAGGTTTTCTTTGTCTGTTAGTGCTTCGCCCTGGCCCATAGAAACTAAACCGTTAGCCCAGGATTCTAAATAACGAGATAAAAAACGGGGAAATTAGGCCGGGTGAATGGTTGTGTACCGAATGAGCCGATAACTTCTTTGAGAAGGGAGGTTTCTATGACATCACCATTCCTCCCTTTTTCAATCATCCCGAGAATAGCAGCAAGTAAAGGCGCATGAATAGGGACGAACAACTCTTGTTGCCAACGAACAATAGCAAGGGTATAAACTTCATGAACATGTTTACGACCCTCATCCGTCTCCCGCTTAACCCAATGTCGATTGAGATATTTGAAGATGCGATTGAGGTACTCTGCTGCCTGGGTGAATCTATTCCATTGTTTGGAATAGTATTTCAGGAGATCTTCGTCTTGGAATTGTTGGGCGTCCTACAACCCACGTCAGCTCAAAACGGAAGGGGAAGAAGGGCGCATTCGGGGCGAGGAGGGGGAGCTGCCTTTCGGAGGCCTTTGAGGTATTCGTTGAGGTATATTATTAGATACTTGTAGAGGTCTTGGCCCATGAGGTATGCGCCTACATGATAAGCGACGAGCAACACGTGTGAAAGTCTAGGCCCAAGCTGTGAAGAGCGATAGACCGGGTCAAATAACGGAAAGGGTGTCTACCTCTTTGGGCTCTATCGACGCCAGGCCCACCGGCCGGGATGTGAGTATCGCCAACCATCTTATTATGCGTGCAAAAGTTGTAAATGACACTGGAACAAATATCAACCTCACCGCAAGCGCATTACAAATTGGGGGCGAATACGTATACAAGTCCATGTATTTGGAGTATGTAAGGCCCTCCTCAAGACGGGTGAAGATGTGTTCCATCCCTTTCTTTATGAAATGCCATCTATGGCGGTTAAAGTGTTGGGGAGGATTGTGGGGAGTTACGTTGCCTCCAGATCATCCGACCGCGGCAGGTCTTTTCTCTGCGGCGGCATGATGGCGGGTGGGTTCGCTGGGCGGAGGGAAGACGCTCGCTCAGAGGGGGGGAGAGATGGGGAAAAGGGGGCCGGGGGGGAGCAGATGTTGGAAGCAGGGAGGCAAGGAAGCGCCGAGATGGAGCAGAGAGGCCAGGGGGAGGAGAGGAACAGCTGATGGACAATTCCCGTTTGTGCGCTGCGTTCCTTCTTAGATGGAAGCAGCAGCCGGCAGTGGCACAGAGGCACAAGCAGGGCAAGGCGCAGGAAGCAGACAAGCAAAGGAGGGGGCGGGGAGGGCAGATGCTGTGAGAGGGGCAGTTGATGTGGTGACGCTGATGAGTTCGCTCGTTGCGCGTTTGAAGAGAGAGGGTCTGAGGGCGCACGCCGCACTGTATGACCGACAGATCTGGCGAATTAAGCCTGTAATAATGATCGGCGGATGGTTAATGTTACAATTTGCTTTCACGCAATCAATTGGCCCAGCTCTTTCCTAAAATCTTGATATCATCTAATGTTGCTGCTCCAATCACGCCAAGCCCCGTATCGGCAAGCGCTATGCTTCGCTAAAGGATTGCCTTTCCGCCTTCAGTTCAAGATTATTGAACCGGCCTTCGCTACCTTCGATTCCCATTTAAACTGCTTCCAAATCGCTACTCCAGTGGATCAATCGTGTCGATATCGTTTCAAAGACGTATTTGGACAGAATCATGGGAATTCGATATAAGGCCTCTCACAACAGGTCACAATGCTTCTTCCAATCTGCTGCACCCGAGACCTAACGATCAAAAAGATCGTTCGGCTTGAGAACCGCGATATGGGCGAGGCCGATCCCAAGGGCCACAGAAAGACACCGTCCGTTAGCAAGGGAGCCCGGCACTGAGACCGCTGGTTCGGGACTGCTCCGGATGCATGTATCCAACCTCAATGACTTGACTTTTGAGTCTTCTTGCACCTCCTCCCGTTTAGAATAAAAATGTTCCAGAGAATAGAACATTTTCATCTTAGTTCAACAGAAAATGTTCCTGAATCAATCCCACCGCTGAGTCCTTTGCAATTGCAAACATTAACTAGCAAACACGCGAACGGCAAGTGACTGCACGCCAAAATCTTCACTAGGGGTTGCAATATTATGTATATCCCTCCAACAGATGCACGGCTTTGTTAGATTCCCGGTATCACTGACAATCCCGCATGTGTATTCCCGGATTACGCCTTCGGCACGTTCCTTATCTCGCCGCCGATCCCTGTGTGATAGCAGCACTGCGTCGGGTTTCCCGGTATAGCGGTCCATCGGGAATAGAACCTCCTCGCATATGACCGCTCTAATGCCGCCACCTCATCGCCCACGTTGTCCTCCAGCACTAAACTAAGGAAACATCCTATATTCAGTACGGAGAGCCCATGTCTTTGGGGATGTCGGATTACGGGTCCGTTAAAACACATATATTTGGTCCATCCAACACATACAAAGACGAATCCAACTCTGCATCAATTGTTTCCCTTGACGAGAAGTTGGGAAGATTACCCCAGTCCCATCGTCGAATCTCTCCCTGCCCAATTCTCCCCGTCGAGTTGGCATCCCCGGATAAACACGCACCCCGCGACCCCCCATCTCATCGGAATCACCCATTGAATTGTGAGACGCCTCTCTAACGGACCTGTTCGAGGCTGATATACTCTTTCACAGGGAGAAGTGGGATTGACAGGTTGGAATTCTTGACGCTGACGGCATTATTTTGTTCGCAATCAGACAGTAATGCTGTACCAAGCGTCAACGACGATGAAATTCTCAGGTGGGCACTGTCAGTGGAGTGGTTCGTCCCCTCCTTTTTTGTGTGGCTTGGAAAAACTTATCTGGAGATCATGATTCAATTCCCCCAAACGATACTCCCCCTAAACCCTCGTCTGCGCCGGCAACCGCAGAAAAAAACAAGATATTCTCCGCAAGGGCAGTAGTTTCAACTGGGGTCCTGCCGGCGGCCCAACGTACCTCTTCACGCACCCTCTCCTCCGCGAATTCCGCTCCGTCACTCGCCCTCATCGCAAGGCACGATACCTCTGGATGGAAGGTGTGGACGCCCTTCCCACGGCCTCTATGGCACGTCCTTCCTTTGGCCGAATGTCCGAGATTTAAATTTGGCTATTTTCGGAGTAGATTACTCGTTGCCAAATGTGGCACTGGCGTTGAAAAATTAAATGCATCTGACTTCAAAATTGATCGCCGCCCCATGTCACAATAATCTGAACCGTCGCATGGCAAAGGAAGAAAGAAAACCCTCAACTTCGTTCACCTCTCCATGACAATCTCATGTTTTTCCCATCGTGCCCTCCTCGGTTGGTGTTGACTCGCCTATCTCCAACCCGCTTGCTTAATTTCCTCGCATGTCCTTCAAGCCCCGCTCAGATTAAATCGGACAAGGATGATTCCGAATCTCCAATACAGTTTCACGGATCCAAGGGCTTTTTAACTTGTATCCCAGACGTGGAGAAAGCGCCGACATGGCCAATATCTGGCCTATTGATGATAAGCAGGTTCGCGAAACCTTGTCGCAAACACAATTTGAATTGGCAAAGGCATTGTCTGAAAAATGTATTACGGACTATCGTATTTTCTAAGGGAAAGGCGTCGCAGAAGAGAAAACGGCTGAGGCGAAGTTGCCGCTACATACTGACACCGAACTTGACATCGCAAACCTCCCAGCTGCTTCCCCTATCATGGAAATTTCCATCGTGAGAATGAAGAGTCATACGCCTGCCGCGAGGGACCTCATATTGAAAGAATATAATCCTCGCCCAGATCCCGAAAGCATGTCGGCGCTCGTAGATATCCTATGACCTGCTTTCAGCATGCTGGTGCGTTAGAAATACCCTAACAGGGTCGATCTTTAACCTCACAAGAGCCCTGATCCCCGCGGTCTCCCCCGTCAGACATACCCTTGGCTCGAATACGTCGAAACAATGCAATCCGCGACGATCGATTGCTCCCCTTGGCCTCTGGTCAACCACACAGTAAGTCAGCTTCGGCGCGAAATCCAACGGTACAAGGTTTCGGTGGACCGCGAGAAGAGGAGGAATCACAGCTCAACCAAGCGGAATCGTGTGTTGCGAAAAGAGACTGGGGAACAGTCGTCGGGGCAGGGTATAGAGACTATGAATACCCAAAAACAAATGGAGAGAAGGAAGTAAGTACGGTTGGCAGACTGCGCACTGGTGAGAGTGAAGCTTTCACCGAAAAGGGGGATTATGTGACGTTTGACATCATCGTTCTTGCCGCTGGTTCAAATGCGTTTCTACCTGGCCGCACCCCAGGGCACGATGCCAAGGGCGGTGTTGTCCATTGAACCATCGAAGATTTTCGAGAAAATGATCGAATATGCATCCAATATCACCATGCGTGATGCAGTAAAGAAACGTGCGGCTGTGGTAGGACAAGGATTTCCTGGACCGGAAACGGCACAGGCCATTCAAGGTCTGCAACAATTCCCTGAAGTCACTCTCATCTAACGGAACCGATGAGTTCTTCTGACACCAATTGGATGGTGATGCTGGTGGTGTGGTTGCTGGGGAGGAAAAAAAAAAAATCAAAGGTACGCATTGTAGATGTCAACGTGATTTTACGCAAAGTGCGCCAGCAAAATCAATGTTGACCCCGACACGAGAAAAAGACCCAAGTCGTTTCCGAAGGCGGACAGGTCATGCGCTATCAATTCCTCTCCTTCGCCGCCGGTATCCGCACATGAGACGGTTTGGCACGATCGCCGGGTATCAAATGTCCTCAACGCGGGGCAATCGTCATCAACAACGATTGCGAAACCTCGGTTCCATGCATCGATGCCATTGGTGAAGGCGCCAATTAGGGAGATGCGACGTAGGGCTCATCGCTCTGGGAATCAAAATGGCGGACGTCCTCTCATGGAATCTCATGCAGGGCGAGGGCAACAGAAGTCGAGGATTGGCCGCTCCAGATCTCAGCACAGGATTTATTAATGGGCGTCGAGGTCGTCGTTCTTTCGGTGAGCAGTTCGCAGATCGCAACGGTCCAAAGGTGCTTCCATGCAAACATGTGACACCACCAGCAGAACCTCCACGCCGCGTAATGATCACCGCTGAAGTTGGTCCCCAACCAAAGGCTACAATATACAGACGCTTTCTCTTCGCATACAAAAAGACTCCAAATTCCCCCTCCAAAGTCAAGGCAAAGAGCAGCGATGATCTCCCGGATGATGCACAAGTGCCTTGGAGAAGTCAAGAAAAAGAAAAGGGCGGGTGGCTGCATGCCCCTCGTGCAATCAATTTTCAAAGCTGAAATGAAGCGGAGGCGCACGGGACCCGGCGGATGGGTGTGTTGTCCACATTTCGCATATACGCGAGCCGTGCCGATTTATACAACACCACCAAAACCAAGCAATTCAAATCGTTGCGGGGGGTCATGCGCCAAGCCCCCAAGAATCCTAATTCCTTCGGGTGCGAAGTTGTAAACCCGTCATTGCCTCCATCTGTTCCTCCCTTGGGAGTCTGCACGTGATGGAGCCTCAGGTGCACGAACTACAAAATACGAATGACCGATTCCACGGAAATATCCAACGCAGCGGCACTTTCTTGGTTAATCCTCGGATCTCGGGTCGTGAGACTTTCCAGGACAAATTGGTGGTTATTGGGGAAGTTGCTCAGAAATACGAGTCGTATACTGAGGTTACGGGTGACAAGGTATTGATATGGTTGACGTGAAGAAACCAGACTCACGGGAGACCTGGGAAGAGTTGATTGCTGATGGGGTGGAGTCTGGCCATGCTTATGGAAAGAGTTTACGAATGGTCAAGATTTGCGTTACATCTACATCACGATGGTACTAGATTGGATAGCGTTGGGCTTGCTCTGAGACTTGACGAGAGATGAAAATTGGCCTGCCGTGCTAATAACAGGCATTACTCACAAGATCAAGATTGGGGTTTCCAGCTGCTCTCGGGAATGTGCGGAAGCAAAGAATAAGGATTTTGGCCTCGTTGCAACCGATAATGGATTTAATATCTATATTGGAGGAAATGGAGGCATGTAGCCCAAACATTCCCAGTTGTTCGTCGCCAACTGCCCTTCTAATGAAGTGACGCTAATTCTTGATCGGCACGAGGCGTTGTATCCCTTAATTATAGATTTATCATGTTCTCCCTCCGAACCGGAGATCGTCGGCAACGAACGCCGCGTTGGTTGGAGAAATCTCGAAGGGGAATGAAGTATCTCAGACAAGCAATTTTGGGGGATAAGTTAGGGATCTGGAGAAACAGAT
>Ga0335076_10007908_pt1 | contig 10717 bp, 8 predicted proteins | sample Lox_Sample_25_FD_206717 | JGI IMG/M metagenome (GOLD analysis project Ga0335076, IMG submission 206717) | Soil microbial communities from Loxahatchee National Wildlife Refuge, Florida, United States - Lox_Sample_2.5 | ecosystem: Environmental > Terrestrial > Soil > Wetlands | place: USA: Florida...
CCGCGCGCTGATCTACGCAAACCTGTTCGATGATGATCGTGAGGAGATCATCCCTCACGTGTGGCTGTGAAAACTGGGCGAGGACCGCCGGTGGCCGCCCTGCCCGGTTCGAGTGCGCCGGGTTCCGCAAAGATGGTCAGACGTGTCCATGCTGTGCCACCGATGAAGACCGCACCGAGGCAAGCGAAGAGCTGCTGCCACACGAGCGAAGGTACTCCAATTTGTGCCATCGCAAGGGAGACATGATAGCCGGCGAATGCGGCCGGCAAGGCGAACGCGGCCGCAATGACGGCACGCAACATCAGAGACCGGGTGGTCGCGAATGCGATTTGAGCAATCGCCAGTGTCACGCCGCCGGCGGCGATGGCAACAAGTGGCGTGCCAAAGACGCCGGCGCCGCTGTGGAAGGCGCAAATGCCGGCATTAATCGCGACGAAAAACGGCAAGGCGTAAACCGCCAGCGTGAAGATCAACCAGCAGAACACGCCAATTCCAGCGATGTTAAGAAGAAGCCCAAGGGCGAGCATGGTGGTGGCTCCATGTGCACAAATGTCATGATCGCGCCTTCCACCACCACCGCGGCGCATATTTGGACGTAAGATCGAAACGAGGCGGAGTTACGGCGATGCAACTCGCCTCGGTGATGGCGGCGGAAGTGTCCAAGGACGGCGCTCAGGCGCCGCCGAATTTCCACACCGCAACGCCGAGCCGCTTCGCCTTGTCGGCAAGGTTGTCCTGGATTCCCGAGCCCGGGAAATGCATGACGCCGATCGGCAGCAGTTCGAGCATGGCGTCGTTGCGCTTGAAGGGCGCTGCCTTAGCATGCCTGGTCCAGTCCGGCTTGAACGCGATCTGTGGCACCTTCCGGGTGGTGGCCCATTTGGAGGCGATCAGCTCGGCGCCCTTTGGCGAACCGCCGTGGATCAGGACCATGTCGGGATGTTTGGCGTGAACCTTGTCGAGCCGATCCCAGATCAAATGATGATCGTTGAAGTCGAGCCCACCGGTGAGAGCGACCTTTGGTCCTGCCGGCAATATGACTTCGGTTTCGGCTCGGCGCTTGGCCGCGATGAAGTCTCGGGAGTCGATCAATGCCGCGGTAAGGGTGCGGTGGTTGATCAGTGATCCCGACCGGGGGCGCCAGGATGAACCAGTGTGGAGTTCAAAGCGTTCGATGGCCTGGTCGCGGAAGAGTTCCAAGCAATTGCGGCGCTCGATCAGTGTGATGCCTTCTGCCGTCAGGCGCTCGAGTTCGACTGATCGCACTTCCGATCCGTTCTGCTCACGCTGGCTTTCGCGCTGAGCCTGCTCGTTATCGTCGAGCTGACTATGAATTCGGTCGGCGGCACGGTGGAAGAGATTGACCGTCGACCAGAGGAGATCCGGAAGGTCCGGTTCCAGGCGGGTGTCGTTCAATGTGGCGACGAGGGCATCGAAGATGTCGGCAATGGCGCCCACGATCATCTTACCTTCTGGCAGTGGTCTCGGATCAGGCTGGTCGTCGAATGGACGGTAGCCAAAGAGCTGCAATTCGTTGAGGACGAGGTCGGTCGCAGAGTCCGCGTGCGGCGGTTCGATGTCGTCATGATCGGTCATCGCGAGGTCCTTTGCCGGTTTGGCCGCCCATCGCGGCCTTCGCGGCGATCACTCAGACGGTGGGCGGCACGGGCCAGCACCCGGAGCGCCGCGGAGGGCCGCAGCGCCAGCGGAGGATGGCTGTGGGGCGGCTATTTTGGTTCGCGATGCAAAGGCCCGAAGGGCCGGCGGAAAATAGCCGCACCTCAGCCATTGCGGGCCCGAGCCGCCTGCCGTCCGATCGCCCTCTAGAAGGCCGTGGTCGCGCCCCTCCGGCATTGGGCCGCCGCGACCGAGTTGTCGACGCCTACCCAAGACGGTCGTGCCTATGCGTCGACTCCGGTCGACGACAGGAAGCGGTCGACATCCTCCGGCACGAGCTGAATCCGCAATGCTGCCCGGAGGACATCGCGGCCGAAGACGTGCAGATCTTCGTTGAAGTCGCCGAGTCGAGGCGACAATGTGATCGCTTCGATGCCGGCGGATGCTGCTCGTTGCGCCAGAGCCGCTTGCACCGCATCTCCGGCGGCATCGGCGTCACGGGCAATATAGAGCCGACGAAGCCCCTCCGGCAGCAACATGGCCGAAAGGTGATTGGCTGAGAGTGCGGCGGCCATCGGCAAGGCCGGCAACACACAGCGCAGCGATAGCATCGTCTCGATGCCTTCGCCGGCCGCAAGCACGTCATCCGCCACCCCGAAGCGAACCGCGTTGCCGAGCAGATAACCCATCGCGCGGCGCGGCGTGTCGATCGGCGCCTTGCCCCGCCCGGAAGGATCGAGCCAGGTGCGGTGAATACCGGTAATGACGCCATTGAGAGTGGTGACGGCGGCGATCAGTGCGGGCCAGGTTTCCGTTGGTGACTCGTGGTCCGGCTTGTAGTAGCAGCGTGGGTGAAAACGGAGGCTCGCAGTCTGATGCAACACCGAAATGCCCCGCCTTCGAAGATACGTCTCAGCGATCGTCCCGCGGATGGGCTTCGAGATAGCAAACAGCCGCCTTGCCGATTCCGGTGAACCGACAGGACCAGGAGTCATCGAACGGCCGAATTTCTGCGGAAGCTCAGACGGCGGCAAGCTGAGATAGCGGCGAGCTTCGGCGAGAACATCGCTAAATTCGATGAGACCGCAGCTTTCCCGGATCACGTCGAGCAGGTCGCCGTGCTCGCCCGTTGCCGCGTCGGTCCATTTGCCGGCGGCGCCCTTGCCCGCCCCGGGTCCGCGCAGCCGAACAAACATTGACCGGCCGGGGGCGTTGCGAGCGTCTCCGACGATCCAATAATGGCCGACGCGTCGCCCGTTGGAGAGATAGTGGCGGCAAACGAGCTCGGTCTGCTCTGCAAGCCGGCGGGCGAGATCGGATGCCTGGATTGACATGGTCAGTTCTCCAAAGGACGAAGGCCCGCGGGTGGCGGGCCTTCAAAAGTGACGCTTGCTCCTTTGCTATTCGGCCGCGGCTGGCTGCTGTTCTGCGAGAACGCGAGCATCTTCGGTCGGCCAGTCAGGATCGACCATGGCCGTTTCGTATCCGATCAACGCCGATTCCTCTCCGGCTGACGCGACCGCCGTGATCGGGCTGGGTTCGGACACAGAAGAAATTGCGCCGATCGCCCGACCAGGCGTGCGCAACGGCTCGGGGACCCAACCTGAGCCGGCGAGCAATTCCTCCGCCCTCGCCGCCATCGCGCTCTTCTTCAGATGCTCGATGAGCTGAGCGGCGGTCTCGCCCTTGGCCTCGCGCACGGCCTCGACAATGCGAGCCTTGGTCACCCGACCGAAATAATTATTAGCGGTCGGGGACCAGCCTGCTGCCGCAACATCGAGCCCCACCGCTTCGGCGAGGCGGTCGGCGTGAGACAGCGCACGCGGCCGCCGATTCCAGGGCTCATAGACCGCATTGACGCTGAGCGCGACGCAATGGGCGAACAGCGCATCGCGGCTGTCCGGATCGAACGCCCGGAGTGCGTCCCAAAGGTCGGCGGACTCGCGCGGCAGGTACTCGGACCAGTGCCGATGCCTTTCGTCGACGGCTTTGGCAACTGCGCTGTCGCTCAGGCCGGGCGCCTGGCCAGCGACGACGCTCTTCACGTCGAGGTCGAGGCAAGATTCCGGCGTGTAGCGGTAGAACAGCTTCAGGCAGAGCACGTGCAGTGCCGCCAGGAACGCCACATCGGGGTCTTGAGCGAGTGCGTCGCGCAAGGCGAGCGTGCGATACGCTGTGAGTTCGGTCATCAGCCGATCAGGGATCGGCTTGATGCCCTGCTCCTCCTCTTCGTCACGCTCATCCGGCGCCGGCGGGCTGATGCCCTGCACCTCAGCACCCTCCTGAGAGGCAGCTTCGATACCGGCCAAGCCCACGTCGCTGTCCGGCTGAACTTGCGGAACTGCTGGTTCATCTTGGGGACGGACGTAGCCGCGCTCGATCTGCAGGGCACCAGAGCGATCGATGCTGACGAAGACGCCCGCTCGCACGACCTCGTCGGGATCATATTTGACGGGCCGTTCCTCAAGCGCAGCAACAGCCGCCTCGATTTCTCCCAGGCGTTGATCAATCTCTTCCGGGAGCTCGTCGGCTTCTGCGTGGGTTTCCTCGAGACGGTCATATTCCGAACGCAACGCTACCGCCGCAGCGGTCTCATCATCGCTCATCGCGACCGGCTCACCGGAGATATGGCGCAGCCCCGAAGTGTGGCCGTAAGGAAAGTCGAGCGCGACGTCCACCCATTTCCACCCTTCGGAGCGGACGCTATCCGCCTCGCGCTCCAGCTTTTCGGCAACAAGCCGATCGAGCAACACGGGGTTCTGCAGCCAGCCGCCGTCATCCTGCTGAAAGAGATCCCGCATAACGTCACCGCCGGCAGCCTCGTAGGCTTCGATCCCCACGAACTGCGCCCGTTTGTCGGAGGCCCGGATCGCCCCCTCCGTCAGAAGGCGCCGAATGTAATAGGCCTCCTTGTTGTGAGACCGCTGCGAAGCCTCCCACACCTGCTCCTGGCGCTCGTGATCGGCATTCACCGTGAACGCCATGAGCTGGTCGAGCGTCATGCCATCGTCGGCGTAGAGGTCAAGCAGCTTTGGCGAGACGGAGGCAAGTTTGAGCCGCTGCTTGACGACCTGGACACTGACGAAAAAGGCCGCAGCGATCTCCTCCTCGCTCATGCCCTTCTCGCGCAGATCGCGGAAGGCGCGGAACTGATCGAGCGGATGGAGGGGTGCACGCTGGACGTTTTCGGCAAGTGAGTCCTCTTCAGCGAGCCCTTCGGTCCGGACAATGCAGGGGATCGGCGCTGTGCGGGCTAGCCGCTTCTGCTGAACCAGAAGCTCAAGTGCGCGATAGCGCCGTCCACCAGCCGGGATCTCGAACATACCGGTCTCGCTTCCATCGCCATCGAGAACAGGCCGGACCGTGAGGCTCTGGAGAAGCGTACGGCGCGCGATATCTTGCGCGAGCTCCTCGATCGAAACGCCCGCCTTGATACGCCGGACATTGGACTGGCTCAGCACCAGCTTGTTGAATGGAATATCGCGGGATTGGCTCAGCGTGATCTTCTGAACAGATTTTGCCATTGAAGTTGCTCCGCGACGGGCGATCCAGAGCCTTTCTCTAGACCTCCTGGCCCGTCACGAAGCCGAGCGCCGCCCTCTTCCTCTGGAGGGCGACGCCGAGCGGAAACACGAAGTCTGAAGCCGGCCGCGCCGAACAGCCGCTGAGCGAGGCGACCAGCGTCAGGCGACCCGGTCGAGCAGCTTCTTCGCCCGTGCCTCGAGATCGAGCCTGGCATCCTGATGGGGTTTGTCCCTTGCGACAGCCGTAATGCCCTGTACGAAGTCGAAGACGCTCTCGGGCTTGCGGCCTTCCTCGGCTAGCACCACCTCGATGATCTTCGCCGTCTCCGACTTGCCGAAACCACGCTTGCGCAGGAATTCGGTGCGCTCATCGTCCGTGCGCGCGACGACCCGCTCGCGCGCGGCTTTAATGCCGTTGACGAAAGGCATGGGCGAGGAGTTGGCGAACCGCGTGAGCGCGGGCGCCGCTTCGTGCGCGAACCGTGAGGCGGCGTATTTCGAGTGGCGGATGGTGATCTCTTCGAAATCCTCGACGCCCCAGAGATTGCGATTCTGGCAAACGGCACGGAGATAGAAGCTCGCTATCCCGAGCGTCTTGGCGCCCACCTCCGAATTCCAGCAATAGAAGCCGCGGAAGTAGAGATCGGGCGAGCCATCCCGCAATGTCCCTGCCTCGATCGGATTAAGGTCATCGACCAGGAACAGGAATACATCACGATCAGAAGCGTACAGCGTGGTCGTGCTTTTCGTGACGTCGACACAGGGGTTGTAGATGCCGGTAGACCAGTCGAGCACGCCTGGAATCTTCCATCGCGTATCGCCGGTGCCGTTGCCTGCGATCTGCTGCACGGCGGCGACAAGTTCATGGTCAAAGATACGACCATAGTCGGGTCCGGTCACCGCGCGCAGCTCAACGCGACCGTCCTCGACCTCGAGCGTCTTGATCAGTTCGGTGCGGTGTGAGGTCAACCCGTATTGAAGATTGATCGCGGCAAGGGGTGCTGGAAGCTGCCGCAAATAGGTGGACGGCGCGCCAATCATGGTCGTGAGCTGACCGAAGCTCCAATGGGTCGGTGCGAGAGGCACGTCCTCACCCGGCAACAGCAGCGCCAGGCGCTCCGAGTCGTCCCGGCTGGCCTCCACCTTGATCGCCGCGGTCTCGGCTGTCCGGGTCCGGCTTCGCTCAGCGCGGCTGCGTACGGCGCCGGCAAGTTCGGAGAGCGACAGGTATCGCTCGTCCGCCGGCCGGGAGAACCACTCTGAGGAGACGCGGCCGATCCGCTCTCCCCGGGTTACATCCACCTTGTAACCGCCACCTTCGTTGCGTGCAGCGTCCGCTGTAGTTAGCTGGGTCATGGGTTGTCTCCATGACGGGCGCCGCGAGACTTTCTCGCCGGCTACAACCCGTCACAGCACACCCGGCCCACCTCTTGCTCTTTGACCGCGCCCGATCGGCGCTGCCGACCGCTATCATGGTTGCGGAACCGGCGCGACGTCAGGGATGGAAGCCCGCCGGGGTGAAAACCCGGCAAAGCCGGGGTTTCAGCGAAGCCGATAGCCCGATCCCGAAAAGGAGACGCCCACACGAAGGACGGTCCTCATCTATCGGCAGGATTCGAACAAGCGACGCAGACTCGGAAATCGAAACCGCATCTTCACACGCGCGTCCAGATATGGATCAGATGCGGTGGTTCTCGCAGGCATCGAGTACGTCAGACGGCAACTTGCGCCGTTCTCTGGATTGAGTCTGCTCTCCGCGAGGTGCCATGGCTCATCAAAAATCTCGACCGACACGAACGCGGGCACCGGAATCGTTGCCCGACGACCTCTATGACTACTTACGGCCAGCAGTTCGACGAAGCAGACGCCCGGTAAAGAAGAAACGGTCTGAGTGGACCGTGACCGACAACTGGCCTGACGAGGTCCCGATTACCGAGGCTGAAATCGAGGTTTTCGAAGCCTGCTTCGGCGACCTGTTCGACGAATTGTTTTCAACCCACCACTGACCCATTTGGTTTGGAGATCATGATGACGATGCAGTTTCGCACTGCCCTCTACCTGCGAGTCTCGACTGGCCGGCAAGCCGACCCGATCTTTCCATCCCGGACCACCGCCGCCACGCGAAGGAATGCTCTACTCGAACGGCTGCGCCAATCTTTCGCGGCAATACAGCGTTTCACCGGCGATGCCTCGCACCAGATCCGCACGCCGCTGACGATCGTGCGCACTCACCTTGACGTCGTCCGGCGGCCCGGGACTGGCACGAATGAGGGCCGCGCAGCGCTCGATGATGCCGAAGAGGCGCGCGGCGGCTGGAAAGATTGATCGCGCAGCTGCTTATCCTAGCGCGCGCGGACGAGCAGAACACAAAGGTATCCGGGATCGCAGCGACCTCGCTAGCATTGCTGCCGCTGTTGCAAGCGATCGTGCCCCGCAGGCAATCGCAGCAGGACAGGAGCTTTCCTTCGACCTGGCAGGAGACAAGCGCCCGATCTGGGTTCGCGGAGCGCCCTTCATGGTCGCGGAGATGATCGGCAATCTCCTGGACAACGCGATCCGCTACAACCGGCCTGGAGGGGCGGTTCTGGTGAGCGTGAGCGACGATGGACGACCGACGATCGCGATCGAGGACGAGGGTCCGGGAATACCAGAGTCTGATGTGAAGCTTGTTTTCGAACGTTTCTATCGCGTCCAACGTGAGGGCCCGTCCGGCACCGGCCTAGGCCTGTCGATCGTCCGAACGATCGCGGATCAAGTTGGCGCCTCAGTTGCTCTCGCGAACCGGGCGGGCAGCGGCTTGATAGTGATCGTCCAGTTTCCGGCGGCGAGTTAGGAAGGAGCGCGCATGTGACGCTCAGGGACCCTGCAGGTACCTGCCTCCTTGCCTTGAGCTGCACCAGTTTCGCACCAAGTAAAGCCTCTTGCTCGATCGGTGACGAAAGCGCAGAAGCCGCGAGGCGTGTCCGGCGTAAGCGAACCGAATGGCGACTGCCACCGAAGCCCAGCTCAGGGCCGCGTCTTTCCGCGATCGCTTTTTTCGCTGGCGCGGCGCAAGGCTTCGGCAAGCGCCCCGCCGCCGGATTGCGCCGCGGGCTTGCGCGGCGACGACGCTTTCGTGGAGGTACGGGAGCCGTCCCGCGAAGATCCCTTTGCCTCCTTCTTGCCGCCGGTCTCATCGTCAAGACGCAGCGTCAGCGCGATGCGCTTGCGGGCAACCTCGACCTCCAGCACCTTCACCTTGACGACGTCGCCCGGTTTGACGACCTGGCGCGGATCCTTGATGAAATTTTTCGACATCGCCGAAATGTGGACCAGCCCGTCCTGGTGCACGCCAACATCGACGAAGGCACCGAATGCGGCGACGTTGGTGACGGTCCCCTCCAGGATCATGCCAACTTTGAGATCCTTGATCTCCTCCACCCCCTCCTTGAACACAGCGGCCTTGAAGGCCGGACGTGGATCACGGCCGGGTTTTTCCAGCTCGCGCAGGATGTCCGTCACCGTGGGAAGCCCGAAGGTATCGTCGACGAAAGCCTGCGGCTTCAGCTGACGCACAATCTCGCTATTGCCGATCAGCGCCTTGATGTCGCTTTTGGTCGAAGCCAAGATCCGCCGTACTACCGGATAGGCCTCCGGATGCACGCCAGAGGCATCGAGCGGATCAGCGCCGCCATTGATCCGCAGGAAGCCGGCGCATTGCTCGAATGCCTTGGCCCCCAGTCGCGGCACGTCCTTTAGCGCCTTGCGCGATTTGAACGCGCCGTTCGCGTCGCGATGCTGGACGATGCGTTGCGCGAGGCCCGGACCAATGCCGGACACGCGCGCCAGGAGCGGGGGAGATGCCGTGTTGACGTCGACGCCGACGGCATTGACACAGTCCTCGACCACGGCGTCGAGCGAGCGCGCCAGATGGCTTTCGCCGAGGTCGTGCTGATATTGGCCGACGCCGATCGCCTTGGGCTCGATCTTCACAAGTTCGGCGAGCGGATCCTGCAGACGCCGCGCAATCGACACGGCCCCGCGCAGGGTGACATCGAGCTCCGGCAGTTCCTCCGAGGCAAAGGCGGAGGCCGAATAGACGGAAGCGCCGGCTTCGGAGACGACGATCTTGGTCATCTTCAGTTCCGGCAGCCGCTTCACCAATTCGGTTGCGAGCTTGTCGGTTTCGCGAGACGCGGTGCCGTTCCCGATGGCAATCAGATCGACGCGGTGCGCAATCGCGAGTTTCCCCAGGATCGCCAGCGCCTCATCCCATCGTCGTTGCGGTTCATGCGGATAGACCGCGGTGGTGGCCAGGACCTTGCCGGTCGCATCGACGACCGCGACCTTGACGCCGGTGCGATAGCCGGGATCGAGACCCATGGTAACCCGGGCACCGGCCGGCGCCGCAAGCAACAGGTCGCGCAGGTTCGACGCAAACACGCGCACGGCTTCAGTCTCGGCCTTCGTCCAAAGCCGCATTCGCAGATCGATGTTGAGATGCACCTGAATCCTGGTGCGCCAGGCCCAGCGCACGGTCTCGGCCAGCCAGTTGTCGCCGGGACGGCCTTGTTGGGAAATGCCAAAGCGCTTCATGATTTTCAGCTCATAGGGGCTGGCAACGCCAGGCGCCGAAGGCTGCGCTTCGGGTTTGATCTGCAAGTCGAGAATTTCCTCCTTCTCGCCGCGGAACATCGCGAGGATACGATGCGAAGGCAATTTCTGCAGAGGCTCGCTGAAGTCGAAATAGTCCTTGAACTTCTCACCTGCCGTCTTCTTGCCCGCGCGGACAGTGGACCCCATCCGCCCCATCGACCACATCTCCTCGCGCAGTGCGCCTTTCAGATCGGCGTCTTCGTCAAAGCGCTCGGTCAGAATAGCGCGCGCCCCTTCAAGCGCCGCTGCAATGTCTCCCACCCCTTTTTCGACGTCGACGAAAGCGGCTGCCACGGCCTGTGGATCGTTTTGCGGTTGCATCAACAACATCTCGGACAACGGCTCAAGGCCCGCTTCCCTGGCGATCTCAGCCTTGGTGCGGCGCTTCGGCTTGAATGGCACATAGACGTCTTCGAGGCGCCCCTTGGTGTCGGCGGCGAGGATTGCGGCTTCAAGGGCAGCGTCGAGTTTGCCCTGTTCGCGGATCGAATTGAGGACGGCAGTGCGACGCTCTTCAAGCTCGCGCAAGTAGGTCAGCCGCTCTTCCAACGTACGCAGTTGCGAATCGTCGAGCGCGCCGGTCAGTTCCTTGCGATAGCGGGCTATGAACGGAACCGTGGCGCCGCTGTCAAGCAACGTGACGGCGGCCTCGACCTGCTGCTCCCGGACACCAAGCTCTTGCGCAATCTGCTGATGAATTTTTGCCACGCAAACTCCCACTGAACCACTCAGAAGCAAGCGAGCTGCCGCCTGCGGGAACGCTGCTTATGGACCATGTGCGAATGATTCATCAAGCCGAAGTGTGAAACGATCGAGCGGCCTCCCCATCGGGCGAGGTGGATCCGATCGATTTGCAGACTCTGCCAAGGTGATTATCGTCCGAACAACATGCGCGTCCAGTGGATCTCATGCACCACTTCGGTGTCGGCGTGAAAGAGGCG
>Ga0335076_10007909_pt1 | contig 10716 bp, 6 predicted proteins | sample Lox_Sample_25_FD_206717 | JGI IMG/M metagenome (GOLD analysis project Ga0335076, IMG submission 206717) | Soil microbial communities from Loxahatchee National Wildlife Refuge, Florida, United States - Lox_Sample_2.5 | ecosystem: Environmental > Terrestrial > Soil > Wetlands | place: USA: Florida...
TTGAAGCTGAGCTCGGGACTGATGTAGGGATTGGCGAACTGCTCGTGCGGCAATTCAATGGACAGGCCGAGCGATTTTCCTCCGGCTTCGTAGGCGCCGCGATTGGCAGCCTCCATGATGCCGGGCCCTCCTCCGGAACAGATGACGAAGCGCCGCGGCCGCGGCCCGAGCGACAGGGCCCACGTTGTGATCCGGTGCGAGAGCTGGCGAGCTTCTTCGTAATAGCGGGACATCTCGTAAGAGCTTTTCGCGTTACGCAAGGCCGCACGATGCCGGGCGCGTTCGGGTGCGGAAAGCTTGTTCGTTTTCACACTCTTCAGCCGGGTTAACCGCGCCTGAGCGGTCTCGCGGGAATCTATGCGTGCGGAGCCGAACATCACGATGGTATCGCCAATGCCTTCCTTTTTGAGCTGAACCAGCGGATTCAAGTACTCGGCAAGGATGCGCAAAGGCCGCGCAGGTGTGCTGTCGAGGAACTTGGGATCTTCATGAGGAACTTTTGGTGCGTGCTGCGGTTTCAACCTGTGAGGATCTGCGGACATCACCCTGCCTCCAAATGGCGCAAACTACCATTGTAGGAAGCGAGGCAAGCTCCGGCAACGTCCATGGGGCGCGATGCGTCGAATTGAGTATAGTCAGGAACGCAGGTTTCGCCCGCAGCCACGCGACCTTTGTTGCGAACGGGGAAAGGAGAAGTAATGTTCAGGGCCATCCAGCAAGGGGTGACTGTGGCGCTTGCGGCAACTGTTTGGGCTTCGGCTCTGTCTGCCCAGGCGCCCGAGGGACCGCTGCCTCCGACTCCCGGAACAACGATCCAGGAGCCGCCTCCCGGAGCGCTGACCAAGATCGTCAGCCGCGTGACGCTGGTCAATACGCCCGTTACTGTCCGCAACTCCAAAGGCGAAATGGTCACCAGCCTTGAAGCTAGCGATTTCCATCTCACCGATCAGGGCATTCCGCAAAAGATTACGCACTTCGACGTGGGAGGAGACCCCATCTCCCTGGTCGTCCTATATGAGACAAGTTCCAACGTCGAGCCTTTGCTACCTGAGCTGAAAAAGACCGGCATTCTAATCACGGATACGGTCATGGGCCCCACGGGCGAAGCCGCCATCATCGGATTCAACGATTCCGTGGATCATCTTCTGGATTTCACGTCGAACGCGGACAAGGTTCAGGATGCCGTGACGCACCTGAAGCTCGGCACATCGGGAGTAAAGTTGTACGATGCGATGGCGGCGGGCGTCGAAATGCTCAGCGACCGGCCGGAGGCCACGCCCCACAAGCCGGGACGAAGGCGCGTATTGCTGGTGATTTCCGAGGCGACCGACCAGGGCAGCGAATCACAACTTGGCGAGGTTTTGAGGCAGGCGCAACTGGCCAACGTGACGATTTATAGTGTGGGACTTTCCAGCACGCGCGCCATGCTGCAGGCCAAACCCAGCGGATCCCAGACGACCATCTCTCCCCCTGGAACTTACCCACTGCCGCCGATCCCGGGCGAGCCACCGATACCCGTCGAGGAAGATCCTCGCGTGACGAACACCATTGATCTGATGGCCCTGGCGAAATGGGCGGTGATTCATGCCAAAGACAAGGTCACAGGGAATCCCTTGGAAGTGGCCGACACCGCCACCGGCGGCATGCACGTGGCCACCTACAAAGACCGTTCGATTGAAAGAGCGATTGATGAAATCGGCGGGGAATTGCATGCGCAATACACGTTGAGCTACACGCCCACGGGAACGAGCGATACGGGGTATCACGAAATCAAGGTGTCGGTGGATCGCGGAAACTTGAAGGTCCGATCGCGGCCGGGATATTACCTTGCACCTCCCGAATCCTAGCTCCCCTTTGTTGAGTCACGCGATTTGCTTCCAGAATGCGGCTTCGCGGGTGACGATCAGAGAGTCCTTGCGGGCATCCCAACGGAGAAAATGAGGCGTCTTCGTGTGCCGGGTATGGGCGTCCCGCGATTCCCAAACTTCGTGAAGCAGGAAACCAGTAGGCCCTTCGAGCGAACGGTGGAGATCGAAGAGCAAGCAACCCTCTTCCTTCCGGGAGGGCCCGGCCAGGGCGTGAAGTTCCGCTTCGAGGAGGACTTCCTGGCCCTCCTTGGGTCGCAGGATCACGATGCGCGTGAGCGCGTTCTTCGGCATTTTCCCGGAGCCCACTCTCCTCGCCTTTCGCGTGCTTGTCCGCTTCGCCGTGCGCTTGGCCATTGCGCCGGGATTGTACTCCAACCTTTCCCAATGGCAAGGAGAAGTGTCCCGGGCTACTTTTCGCTGTCTTCGCGGCCGGCATTCAGGTTGTCAAAGTTCATTATGGTGTTGAGTACAAAGGAGTAGGTTCCTTCGGTCTCGCCGCGGTACACGGGATTGATGGAAAAGAGCACGACGTGGCCTTTGCCAGCGGGTACGTCAATGACCGCAGGGTGCTCCGCGATTTCGTTTCCCCCTTCCATCAAGCCGGAAACGAGCAGATCCTTGGCGTCCGCGTAGCGCAGGATGACGCGGGCGCGGAGATCCGGGGGAATGACGCGAGGATTGTTGTACTTCTCCTCGTCGGTCACGTGAGGATTCTGCCAAAGCTCCGATTCCGGCTCTTCGGGAGGAGTCACGTCCGGCCGGCCGACGACGAAATCCTGATCACTTTTCCTACCTCGCCCAGTGGGACGCTCGTGCATTTCCGGACCAAGGTGGCGCCAGTGGTGCTCACCGACAATGCTGCTGAGAGAAAAGATCGGACCGTTGTCGCAGTAGGCCGCAAGCTTGTCGCCATAACCGTAAGCGATAGGGCTGGCGGGATCAACGAGTCGGGTTTCGACTACCGTGCCGATGATCTTCATTTTCTGAGGTGAAGTGACGCTAACCCCGTTGGCGAGACCGAGGGAAATTGCGAAATTGGAAGTGTCCGTGGCTGTGAGAAGCACGCCGCCTTTGTCCACGAATTCCTGGAGCTTTGCGACGCCCTCCCAGCCGAGGCCCGGGCGCATGTCAGGCGTCGAATCGTTCTTGCCAACGAGATTGGGCGTGAGCGGCGTGTTCATCCAAGGAAGCGGATTGCCCCAAGAGGTGGGATAGCCGTCAACGATCGTGGTGGCGGGGAGATTCCAGCCGACCGGGGGAAACAAAATCACGTCGTATTTTGCGTTGAGATCGGGAATTTTGGCGATTTCCTGCGTGCTCATGTAATCGTAGGGGATTCCGAGCTTGTCAAACGCGATACGCCACCAGCCTTCCATCTGTGTGCTGATCCAGGTGTGTACGTAAGCGATGCGGGCCGCACGAATCGGGTGGGTTTTTACCTCCGGAGCAGTGGCGAGGGCGTAGGCCTGCAGGCCAAGATCGCTGGTTGCGGCGTCCAGAGCGGAGCGGTCCACGTTTTTGATCAGAAATGTTCCGCGATTGAATTTCTTCCCGTTCGCTTCAAAAGCGTCTTCCGCCGCGTCAAAGGTGGCGTCCTTGAAGCGGTAACGCAGCGTAGCGAGAGCAGGCTCAGCGTTGTTGTTGATGGCAAAGATCGTGCCGCTGGTCTGGACGCCGCCAGGCGCGTTCACGTTGGTGACGCGCTCCATCGGCGCGTCGAGCACTTTCACATCCTTCACGCGAACCACCTGCACATTAAAAAGTTCTCCAAACGTCCAACCGGTGTCGTCATAAGGCGTTTTCTGCGGGTCATCAGGGCTCCAGTATTGATAGTCGAGCAGGGCATCGGCGATGCGCGAATAAGGCTGGTCCATGCGGATGATGTAGCTCCCCGCGGGGAATTCACGCGTAACGGTTTCCTCCATGGTTTCGTTCTTCTTCTCGGGCTGTTTCGCGGCACGCTTTTTTTCCGGCTTCTTCTCCTTTTTGGCGGGCAAAGTCACAGTGAAAGCAGAAGTCGCGCGCGAGATTTCCACGTGCTGCCGCTGCATAACGCGCAGAAGATCAGCCTGCAAGGATGGACGCGGATCGTCTCCCGGCAAAACATAGGCGGCTGGGCCTTCCTCGTAAGGCTTGCGGATGGAGCGCTTGGATTTAAGATAGAAATTCTTCAGGAACATCACGCGGTTGTCGCTGAAGTAGTGCAATGAAGTGAGCAGCCCCGTCTCCTCGTAGTTATTGTTGTCGCGTTGCGACCAGAGCACTTTGGGAAGCGGAGGGTTCTGCTTGTACCACGTGCGGGCATATTCATCCGGCTCCAAGGTGCGCTCCCGTGTGTCCGCGCCGCCGTTGCCGAAGGTTTCGTAAAGCCGGCTGATGCCGTTGTGCATCGCGGCGATGAACATCAGGTAGCCCGGCGACCAGGTATCGAAATCACCGTGAGTAAAAACGCCGGGCATGCCGAACTTGGTCATGTCCGCTACGTTGCGCCAGCCGATCATTTCCCACTCGTTGGTTAGAATCGGATCCACCCAGGCGTTGTAGGGGCCGTCGCCGACGGTATTGTCGTAGAGATAGGGTACGGATTCGTGCAGATCGTGGAGCACCTGGGCTTTCCATTCGACGTATGTGTTCAGCACGTTCTTGGTCAGGTTCAGCGTCACGCCCATGGCGTCGCGGTTGTTATCATGCGCCACGTACTTGCCCCAATAAATCAGCGGCGGATAAAACTCTTTGGGATGCGCCAGATGCCATTTGTAGAGATCCACCATACGGTCGCGGCCATCCACTTCGACGACAGGAGTGATCAGAGTGATCATGTGATCGCGGATGTCCTTGATGTAGGGGCTGTCGTCCACGGCGAGGCGATAGGCCATTTCCATGAGCGCGGTGGGCGCGCCGGTTTCCGTCGAGTGAATCGTTCCGGTGATGTAGTAGACAGGCACGGCTTCCGCGGCAATCTTGTCCGCTTCGGCATCGTCCAATTTGATGGTGCGCGGATCGCCCAGTTTATCGAGCAAGGCGCGATTTTCCTCAAGATGCTTCATGTTTTCTTCCGAGGAGATGGCCACGGCGATCATTTCGCGGCCTTCTTCGGTAGTGCCGATGGAATAAACCTTCACGCGGGGCGAAGCTTTTTCGAGGAGCCGCATGTATTTGTACACCTGCTCGGCATAGGGAAGAATTCCCGGCGCGCCGGCAACATCCCCTAGCACCACTTCCGGAGTTGGCACCGTCTTCGACGCGGGTAGATAGTCCACAAGCGGCGAAGTGAAGTACGGCTCGGTGGTGTACTTTTTGATTTTCGCGGAGTACGCCTCGTCCACAGCCTGCTTGGAGTCACGCCCTGGAGCCGTTTCTCCATTGGCCCAAGCAACGCCAGCGGCTGCCATCACAGCAAGTAGAAAGACAAAGGTCTTCGACAGAATGTGGCGGGTCATGATTTTCTCCGTGATGCAGGAACGAACGCGGAATTCTAACTCACATCGCGCATAAGCTGACGATCTATAAGAAATGCAAAATATCCCGACCGTCACTGCATCGGTACGAAAACGAGGCACACGGGTGACGGAACCTGGATGGTCTGCGCGGAAGAAGAGAGTGCGCCGGTTGCGGGATCAACATGCGTTACAACGATCTGGTCGCTGAATTGGTTCTCGATGAACATGAATTTGCCCGATGGATCGAACGTGAAGTGCCGGGGCTCTTTTCCGCCGGTGGGAATTCCTCCCTGGGGCGTGAGCGTGCCCTTCTTCGGGTCAATCGCGTAGATGGCGATGCTGTCATTGCCACGGTTCGAGGCGTAGAGGAATTTTCCGTTCGGATGAATGGCGATCTCCGCTGCATCATTGCGCCCGCTGTAGCCGGGAGGTAGCGTGGAAATTGCCTGCAATTGCTTGAACGAGCCTTTTCTCGCGTCGAAGCGAAGGGCAGTCACCGTCGAGCCCATTTCGCTGACGACGTATGCGAACTTGTCATCGGCAGAAAAGGCGATGTGCCTGGGACCCGAACCGGGCTTGATTCTGAAATAGGGCGGATCGTTTGGCGTTAATGTGCCATTGCTCGCATCGAATTTATAGACCAGGATTTCATCCAATCCCAGGTCGGATTCGACGGCGTATCTGTTATCTGCAGTCGTCGCGATGAAATGGGCATGCGGACCTTCCTGGCGCTTCGCATTCGGGCCCAGCTTTCCGCTGTCCTGTATGAATGCAGTCTCCTTGCCGATTTTTCCATCACCCAGAACCGGGAAAACGGCTACGCTGCCGCTCGTGTAGTTCGCGACGAGAGCGTACTTGCCCGTCTTGTCAAAAGAGATAAAGCAAGGGTCTACTCCCAGTGAGGACACTTGATTGAGCAGAGTCAACTTGCCGGTCTGGGGGTCAATGGAAAATGCGGACACGGCGCCGTGTTTGTCCCCGTCCGTGATGGCAGCTTCATTGACGGCGTAAAGATATTTCCCGCTGGGGTGCACGGCGAGGAACGAGGGATTCACAGTCTCTGCCGCGACGCCGGCGGAAGAAATGCTGCCGCTGGCCGCGTCAAAGCGGTACTCATAGATCCCCTTGCTCTGCGTTTTCTCCGTATACGTGCCCACGTAAACGAAGTAATTGTTTTTTTCGGGTGGCCGCGCCGTTGTCGGCACGGAGAAACTTGCGGACAGTGGCGCCAGGACCGCAAAAACCAGAAAAGCTCGACGTGTGATTTTCATGGCGGGGAAATTGTAGCACCGGGCCGGCGAAAACTGCGTATCTCGGCGGGCGCCACTAGCAGATCGGATTGCGCATCAAGTTCAGGCGGAAAGCGAGCTTACTTCTTTTCTTCGCCGTTTTCTTCCTGAATGACGGCAGCGGCGGCGACCTCGTCGTCCTCATCGAGCTTCAACAACCGCACGCCCTGCGTCGAGCGCCCCGCTTCACGAATTTCATTCGCGTGGACGCGGATCACTTTTCCGTGTTCGGTGATGATCATCACGTCGGACTCTTCCGTCACCTGGAGCGTCGCGACGACCGAGCCATTTCGCTCCGTCGTTTTCATGTTCACGACGCCCTTGCCGCCGCGCGAGGTGATGCGGTATTCGGCCAGCGGAGTGCGCTTTCCATAACCCTTTTCCGCGATGGTCAGCATCAATGTCGTGAGCGAGTCCTTGATGTGCTCGTTCTCAAGTTCCTCAAGATTCTGCGAGGTCTGCTTGTGTTCCTTCGCGATGATTTCGAAGTCCGGCTGCACGGCGTCCATGGAAACGACGTAATCTTCCTTGTCCAGATCCATGCCGTTTACGCCACCGGCGTTGCGGCCCATCGGACGCACTTCAGTTTCCCTGAAGAGGATCGCCTGGCCTTCGTGGCTGGCAAGGAAGATCATCTTTTTTCCGTCGGTTAATTTCGCGCCGATCAATTCGTCCTTGCCATCCAAGTTGATCGCGATAATGCCGGTCGAACGCGGATTCGAGAATTCCGTCAGGGTGGACTTCTTCACCGTGCCTTGTTTCGTGGCCATGAAGACAAATTTGCCTTCCTCTTCCAGATTGCGGGCCTCAACCAAACCGGTCAGCTTTTCGTCTTCCTGGAATTTCACCAGGCTGGAAAGAGCCTTGCCGCGCGTGGCCGCCGCGGCTTCCGGAATTTCATACACCTTCAACCAGTAAACGCGCCCTTTCGAGGTGAACAAAAGGATATAGCTGTGCGCCGAAGCAATGAAGAGATGCTCGACGAAATCCTCTTCCTTCGTGCGCGCACCGATGCGGCCTTTTCCGCCGCGCGACTGGTGGCGATAAATGTCCACGGACGTCCGCTTGACATAACCGGCATGGCTCACGGTGATGAGCATGTCCGTATCGGCGATCAGGTCTTCCAGCTTGATCTCGTCTACTTTGTCCACGATCTGCGTGCGGCGGTCGTCGCCATAGGTTTTCTGGACGTCGCGCAGCTCGGCGATAATCACGGACTTGAGCTTCTTTTCGCTCGCAAGGATCTCCTCAAGCTCGGCGATGCGTTCGCGGATGGACTTCAATTCCTTTAAGATTTCATCAACAGACAACTGCGTCAGACGATGCAGTTGCAGCTCGAGGATGGCGTCCACCTGGACTGGCGTGAGGCCCGTCGTCGCGCCGCGCGCGGAGGTTTCGCCCTCGATGCCGCCCAGCTTGTACTTTCTTCCGTCGAGCTTCACGCCTTCGATCTTCTTGGACTTGCCGCTTTCCGTGATCGTGACGTCCTGCTCGCTGAAGAACTTCAGCAAGTTCTCCTTGGCTTCCGCACGGCTTGCAGATCCGCGAATGATGCGGATCACGTCGTCCAGATGGTCGAGAGCGATCTGGTAACCGACCAAAATGTGTTCGCGTTCTCGCGCCTTGCGCAGTTCGTGGCGGGTGCGCCGCAGCACGACGTCGCGGCGGTGCTCGATAAAGAGCCGGATGATCTCGACCAAGCCCATTTCGCGCGGCTGTCCGCCGGCAATGGCCAGCAGGATCATGCCGAAGGATTCCTGCATCTGCGTGTACTTGTAGAGATTGTTCAGGACCAGTTGCGATTCCTCGCCGCGCTTCAGTTCCACGACGATGCGCATGCCGTCGCGGTCGCTTTCGTCGCGCACGTCGGCAATCCCGTCTATCTTCTTCGTCTGGGCCAGTTCGGCGATGCGCTTGATGAGCGTTGCCTTGTTGACCTGATACGGGATTTCGGTGATGACGATGTTTTCGCGGTCCTTGCCGACCTCTTCGATGGCGGCTTTCGCGCGCATGGTGAAGCTGCCGCGGCCGCTTTTGTATGCGGCTTCGATGCCCTCGCGCCCCGCGATGTAGCCGCCCGTGGGAAAATCCGGCCCGGGTACGATTTTCAGCACTTCCTTGAGCGTGGCTTCGGGCTTTTCGATCAGGAGAACGGTCGCGTCAATTACTTCGCGAAGATTGTGCGGCGGAATGTTCGTCGCCATGCCCACGGCGATGCCGCTGGCGCCATTCACCAGAAGGTTTGGCACTCGCGTCGGCAAAACCACCGGTTCGCGTTCCGTCTCGTCGAAGTTGGGAATAAAATCAACAGTTTCCTTTTCAATGTCCGCGAGCAGCTCTTCGGCGATCTTCGCCAGCCGCGCTTCCGTGTACCGCATGGCTGCAGGCATGTCGCCGTCCACGGAGCCGAAGTTGCCTTGCCCATCCACCAGCGGATAGCGCATGTTGAAATCCTGCGCCATGCGCACCAGAGCGTCATAAACCGGCGTATCTCCGTGCGGGTGATACTTGCCGAGAACTTCTCCGACGATCTTCGCGCATTTGCGGTAGGGCTTGGTGGACGTAAGTCCGAGTTCGTACATGCCGAACAGAATCCGCCGGTGCACGGGCTTGAGGCCGTCGCGCGCGTCGGGCAGAGCGCGCCCGATGATTACGCTCATGGCGTAATCGAGATACGATTTCCGCATTTCCGCTTCAATATCAACCGGAATCATTACCGACTGTGTCTGTTCGTCCGCCATGTGTCCTCAGCTCTCGCTAACCGCAATCTGAAAGAAGCTCACGCAAGCCGTTCCAAGTCATTCCGGGCGCAGCGAGAAATCTCACTTCGATCCCGCTCGCTCTAGGATGTACGCTTTTACTGTGTCGAAAGCGTCCGCCGCATTGCCGAACCGCCGCTCGGCGAACTCCTCTTCGATCCGCTTCAGGAATTCACCGCACTCTTGCTCGCTCGCAAATTCAATAGCCACGCCGCGTTCGTTGTCCGGTGCGGACGCCGGCGTCGCGCGAAACTCGCTCACGCTCAATCCCCGCAATCCCGGCAACGTCGTCCAGCCAAGTTGATAGACCATCTGGCCGCAACCGTTTTCCCTAAATGTCCAGGTTGACCACGTCGAGGGCGTTGTCCTCGATGAATTTCCGCCGCGCTTCCACGTTTTCGCCCATGAGCGTCGTGAAAATATCTTCCGCGGCTACGGCGTCCTCAAGCTTCACTTTCAAAAGCGTTCGCGAGTCGGCGTTCATGGTTGTGGCCCAAAGTTGTTCGGGGTTCATTTCGCCCAAACCTTTGAAGCGCGTGATCGTAAAATCTTTTTTGGCGTCTTCCATCACATAGCTCAAAACATCCTGCGCATTTTCCTTGGTGGCTTTGTCGCCGTTGCGCGTGATGGTGAACGGCGGCTTGTCGAATTCTTCAATCTGCTTCGCCAGGGTGCGCAGCCGCTTGTACTCCGGATTGGAAGCCAGCGCCCAGTTGATCTTCTGGTTGTTCGGCGGGCCGAACTGGATTTCGTAAAGGCTGTGTTCTTCGTCGAACACCACTTTGGCTTCGCTCTTCAGCTTGAGCTTGTCAATTTCCTTCAGCAGCTTTTCGACGGATTTCTTTTCTTCAAAGTCCGCCTTCTTGTCCAGCCCGCTTTCGGCCAGCACTTCGACGAGCTTGGACTCTTTCAGCCTTCGGGTCAGCTTGGCCGTCACGCCTTCATACTCCTGCACGTTCAGGAGAAAGGTCGTCAGACCGGCGCCCTGCATGGTCACGCCCTCTTTCGCCTTGACGATATGATCCTCCGTCGCGCGCTTCATCAGCTCCCGCGCGAATTCGCGTTCGTCCCGGATGTAGCGTTCGCTCTTACCGCGTTTCACGCGGTAAAGCGGCGGCTGGGCAATGTAGATATGCCCGCGCTCGATCAGTTCCTTCATGTGCCGGAAGAAAAATGTCAGCAGCAGCGTACGGATGTGCGATCCGTCCACGTCCGCGTCGGTCATCAGAATGATTTTGTGGTAGCGCAGCTTGCCTGCGTCGAAATCGTCCTTGCCGATGCCGGTGCCAAGCGCCGTGATGATCGCGCGGATTTCCTCATGGCCGAGCATCTTGTCGTAACGCGCCTTTTCGACGTTCAG
>Ga0335076_10007910_pt1 | contig 10716 bp, 9 predicted proteins | sample Lox_Sample_25_FD_206717 | JGI IMG/M metagenome (GOLD analysis project Ga0335076, IMG submission 206717) | Soil microbial communities from Loxahatchee National Wildlife Refuge, Florida, United States - Lox_Sample_2.5 | ecosystem: Environmental > Terrestrial > Soil > Wetlands | place: USA: Florida...
CCCCAATGTCCACCTCGAAGACTCGGAAGTAACACTGAAGGATGGGCCACACTCCCTTCTAACGAACGGCGCGGCCATCGTGATTCATGCCAAGGCTGACGACTACAAGACCGATCCCGCGGGAAACTCTGGTGATCGCGTCGCCTGCGGAGTCATCACAAAGTAAGGGAAATGTCGTCGTTCCAGGTCAGTAGCGCAATTTCGCAAGTCGGCGCGCGGCATCGTCGAGCGTTTCGGGTTTCTTGCAGAACGCGAATCGAACCTGACGCGCTCCGTCTTGCGGATTGCGGTAGAAGCTCGACCCGGGCACACAGGCGACCCCAATTTCCTGCACCAGATATTTCGCAAAGGAAACATCGTCGGAATATCCAAATGAGGAAATGTCCGTCATCACGTAGTAGGCGCCTCGTGGGATCATGCATCTGAAACCGGCCGCGCTCAATGCGGGAATCAGGTGATCCCGCCGCACACGATAACCCTCCGCCAGCTTGGCGTAATAATCTGCGGGCATGGTGAGAGCAACTGCTCCCGCTTCCTGAAGCGGAGCCGGCGCCCCTACGGTCAGAAAGTCATGCACCTTGCGGATGGCATTCGTAATCTTCTCTGGCGCCACGGCCCAACCCACACGCCAGCCAGTGACGCTATAGGTTTTCGACATGCCGTTGATCGTGACCGTCCGGTCGGCCATGCCCTCTAATGAGGCCATGGAGATGTGCTCGGTGCCATCGTAGATGATGTGCTCGTAAATCTCGTCTGTTATGGCAAGCACATCGTACTCCAGACAAAGATCACGAATCAGTTCCAACTCGGCCCGGGTGAACACTTTCCCGGTGGGATTGTTCGGCGTATTCAAAATGATCGCCTTCGTATGACGATCAAAGGCACGTCGCAGTTCCCTTTCATCAAAGGTCCACTCGCCTCCCTCCAGTCGGGGAGGTCGCAGCTTCACAAACTTCGGCTTGGCCCCACTGAGTACCGAATCCGGCCCGTAGTTCTCATAAAAGGGCTCGAAAATTACAACCTCGTCGCCCGCGTTGCAGACGGCCAGGAGAGTGGAAATCATCGCCTCGGTAGAACCGCAGCAGACCGTAACGTTCTTTTCTGGGTCCACTTCAATCTTCTGCCACACGCCCATTTGTCGGGCGATGGCATTGCGCAAACTCTTTGCGCCCCAAGTTATGGCGTATTGATTCACATCGGCCGCGACTGCCTGTTGCGCGGCTTGTTTGATTTCAGCCGGCGCGGAGAAGTCGGGGAATCCCTGCGCCAGGTTGACAGCCCCATACAGCATGGCTTGGCGCGTCATTTCGCGGATTACGGATTCGGTAAAATGCTGGACTTTGTCGCTGAGGAAATGTTTGCTTGGGGCGTGAGTCTTTGCACCCTCGTGAGGTGGGTTCGTTTTGACGGAACCTCTGATTAAAGGACGCTTCGTCCCCGCTTTTGGCTTGCGAGAAACACGGTCGGACATAAAAGGCAGACTAGCATAGTTGGCATGAAACACATCAATGCGGCAAGGCGAAGGCAAGTGCCGTCCTCAAAATCTTGCCTCTAATTCCTGCCACCCCTAATCATGGCTTGAAACCAACGCTCTTCCACAGTTCGGTAGTGTGATACATAGCCCCGTTCGTGATCACATACTCCACGTTTCGCGTGTTATGAATGTCTTCCAGCGGGTTGCCGTTGATGATGATCAAATCTCCTCGCTTTCCTTTTTCAACGGTCCCAGAGTCCTTCTCCAGACCCATGGCGCGTGCGGACACGATGGTAGCTGCCTGGATTGCCTCCATCGGCGTGAATCCAGCCTGCGCATACAACTCGATCTCCCGGTGCAGACTATAGCCAGGCACCGCCTGATCCGTACCGGCCACGATGGGAATACCGGCGTGATGAAGTGCTGCAATCACCGCCAGTTCTTTCTGGAAAAGCTTGTCGCCAACTTCCGATCTCTCCGATGGCGGTCCGACATCCGTGAGAGGCTGCGCCAGTTCGGGGGCGATTTTGTTGATCCCCGGCTCGAAGCTGGCCGGTGGCCTCGCGGTGGTCGCCGTAAATAATTCAAACAGACCCATGGTGGGATCGACCACGGTGTGATGGTCCTTCAAGAATGACAACGCCTTCTGGGCCTCGGGCGACTCCAGGTTGAGTTCCGCCATTGCCTTCCTACGATCGGCACGGCTCGTGTCGCCTGGAAAGGGCGCATGCATGATGTCCAGAATGTACTGAATGTGATTGATCTGGTCCTGTCCGGCTTCTATCGCCTGAAAGGCATTCAGCCCTTCCGGCACGTGGCCCGTAACAGTCATTCCTAAGCGATGAGCCTCCTCGGAAATGATCTTTAATTCATCCAGCTTGACCGAGCTGTAGATCTTCATTTGTTGGAAACCAGCCGAGTGGTAACGGTCGGTCCACTGACGCGCTTGTTCCGGGGTATCGACACGTTCGACTCCGAGCGCCAGCGGGCCCGTACCGTCAACGATCCCAGCCAACAACAACCGCGGCCCCAACCCACGCCCTTGCGCGATCGCGTCTCGAACGGCTGTGATGAACTCGAATTCGTTGCCGCAGTCTCGAACAGTAGTGACTCCCGCTGCCAGATAGATCGGCCCCCATTCCACCTGTTCGAAATGGGCATGCATGTCCCACAAACCAGGAAGAAGGAATTTTCCCTTGGCATCGACCACATGCGCATCCTTCGGCACCTTTACAGAGGAGCGAGGCCCAACGGCAACGATCCGACCGTCTTTTACGATCACAACCGCGTCGGAAATTGGACCGGACCCCGTGCCGTCAATAAGCGTGCCGCCGGCGATCGCCAGGACCGGATCGCGGCTACCCGGGATTCCTTTGGAGATTTCGGATAGGGCATTCATGCCATCCGACCCGGCACGCGCTACAAAATCTCCCAACGCACTCTCGTATCCCTCGCGAATCGCCTCGAAGTGATCGAACTCCGCGTCGGTAGTGACGGAGGCCACCAAATTGTGGTCGGCGTCGAACCAGAGCGTTTCTCGTCCCCAGATCAGGCCTTCGATCGTATAGCGATCAAGTTTGGTGTCTTTTGCATCGATTCTGACAATATCTTGGCCGCGGGGTTCGACCCGTACCGTTCCGCCAGGAAGGGTGGGCAACTGTGCTGGACTGCCGTGTGTCATCCAATATCGCACCATCAACATCTGCATCGTCGTCGGAGCGTAACCGGCAATCGTAAAAAACGGGCCGGTGGGCATGGGCTCATCGCTCTGCCTCTCCCGGTTGCGCATGTGGACTTTTCCCGCGTCCACCGTGACAGCCTCGTCGATCGAGACGGGGCGGGCAGTCTGACCCTTAATCTCGAAATTCTCAGGCGTCAGATCCTGGGCACCTCGGAACGTGGCGACAAGAGGCACGGGTTGTCCTCGGTCGGTGAACTTGAAATCCATCGTTACCACCAGCGAGTTGCCGTCCCGTTTCGCCTGGTAAGTCTCCTGTCCGATGGCTTGCTCGAACTTATGCAGTACGAACTTCCCCTGCTCGACAATCTGCCCAGATTCCTGATTTGTGGGCGATTGTGCGGTCTGGGTGAACGTAAGCGCGCTGCAAAGAACGCAGGCCAACGCAAAGAAGGAGTTTCTCAGTTTTCTGATCATCATTTTTCGTCAACTGTTTTACGTAAATGAGTCTGTTAGGTTCCGAATCTCTCAGCAGCGCGAGCGCGGGCCTTAGCGGCTTCTTCCTCACGGTTCTTAGGAGGAGCTGTTGTCTCGAGCGCATGCAGCAAACGATTCGAGGCAGTCGCGATTTCCTCGATCGCGTTTTGGAACGCTTGTTCATTTGCTTTCGAGGGCTTGTTGAATCCGCTGATCTTCCTCACAAATTGCAGGGATGCCGCCCGCACTTCTTCTTCGGTGACAGGAGGATCGAAGTTGAATAGATTTCTGATGTTCCGGCACATACGCAGTGGGATGCGGAGAGATGTTACCACGCTCTATAGACGCACAACCGGCCGAACATTTCCCTTTCTCAACAGGAACTCCGCGTGCACCTAGCTTGCACGGCACTTTCTCGGGGGGTATCATTCGCCTCATCTGGCCGAAGAAATCCCTCTCCTGTGCCTGTTTAGGAGTAGCGGAGTCCTCCGGGCAAAACCATTGGGGCTAATCGTGACGTCATCGATACGGCCATTTGCGGTCGACGAGCAAGTCGGCGATTACAAAATACTCGGCACCGCCGGCGTCGGCGGCATGGGTATTGTTTACAAGGCCCTTGATCTGAAACTTAATCGCTGCGTCGCCCTTAAGTTCTTGCCCAATGATCTGAATTCCAGCGCTAAGGAGAAAGAGCGATTTCTGCAGGAGGCCCGTACCGCCTCTGGACTCGATCACCCCAATGTTGGCGTGATTCACGGCCTGGAACAGACGTCCGAGGGCCACACATTCATCGTCATGGCCTATTACGAAGGCCTGACGCTCGCAGAGAGAATTCGCCGCAGTCCCATTCCGCCTAAAGAAGCAATCGACGTCATGGTTCAGCTTCTTCACGGGCTCGCAGAGGCCCACAATAAGGCCATCATTCATCGCGACATCAAGCCGTCGAACGTGATCATGACTCGGCAGGGCGTAGCCAAGATCGTGGACTTCGGCCTCGCGAGAGCCACAATCGGCGCTACCACCACGATGAGCGTCGGCCCGGCCGGAACACTTGCCTATATGTCTCCCGAGCAAGTCCGCAACGAACCACTCGATTGCCGTACCGATATCTGGTCCCTGGGTGTGGTGTTTCTTGAAATGCTGAGTGGAAAGCATCCCTTTCAACGGGAAAACATGTCGGCGGTTCTCCTGGCGATTTTGGAACAGCCGCCTCCAGCTGAAGGGATCGATCCTGGCCTTGCCGCCATTGCTCTCCGCGCCTTGGCGAAAGACCGAACTCATCGCTACAACGATTGCCGAGAAATGCTTTTGGAAATCGAGTCCTGCCGCGCAAGTTTCGCCGCGGCGCCTAGTTCCCCGTCCTCCCGCCTCAAGACATCCTCAAGGGATCTGCGACGGGCCCTGGAACATGCTTCCTCGGGACGCATGCTGGCCACGCCAGTGGACCGCGCACGCCGCTATGTTGTGGAGTTGATCGCACTCATCGTTTTGCTCGCGGCGGTCTCACTCGTCATTCCGTCCGTGCGCCAGCGCGTCGCGCATGTGCTCTCTGGCAATTCTGTCGGAGAGGAGAAGCACATTGCTGTGCTTCCCTTCGAGAACATTGGCAACAATTCCGCCAATGAAGCGCTTTCGCAGGGTCTGCAGGATACGCTAACCAGCAAGCTCTCGAATCTTGAAGACGGGCGCCAGTCGCTCTGGGTGGTACCGGCGAGCGAGGTCCGGCGGCGAAAAGTTAGTGACCCCGAAGCTGCCCTCAAAGAATTCGGGGCTACCCTCGTCGTGACCGGCAGCGTTATGCGCGACAATTCGGGAGTTCATCTCACGCTGAACCTGATCCGGACCAGAGACATTCGCCAGGAAGGCTCGCTGGCACTGCAGGATGCTGCCGGCGACTTCGCAGCCCTGCAGAACCAGGCCATATCGGGACTGGCCCGGCTGATGCATGTAGAAGTCCCCGCAGCCGCTCTTGCGACTGCCGACGCCAGCGCCGCTCCGGTCGCTTACGAGTCTTATCTCAAGGCGCTCGGATACATGCAGCGTTATGACAAGCCTGGCTACCTCGATCAGGCGATCGCATCATTAACGAGCGCCGTCACAACGGATCCGCAATTTGCTCTCGGATATGCCGGACTCGGAGAAGCGTATCGCCTGAAATATCAGCTCGATAAGAACCCCAAGTGGACCGATCTCGCTCTTACGAATGGAACGAAAGCAACTCAGCTAAACAGTTCGCTGGCGCCGGCCTTTGTCACGCTGGGACGTATTCACAACACCGCTGGGAAGGTTGATCTTGCGCTCACCGAGTTTCAAAAGGCGCTGCAACTCGATCCTCGCAATGCGGACGCGCTTACCGGAGAAGCGACAGCCTATGAAAACGCTGGGCGATTCGCCGATGCGGAAGCAACTTACAAGAAAGCTGTAGCCCTACGTCCCGACTACTGGGATGGCTATAACACTCTCGGCAACTTCTATGACGGACGGGGACGATTCGACGAGGCCGTCGCGCAATACCAACACGCCATTGAACTAACTCCAGACAATCCTGTCGCCTACTCCAATCTGGGCGCGGCGTACCTTGATTCCGGTGATTCGCAGAAGAATTCGCTGGCCGAAGCCGCGCTGAAGAAATCCATTGAGCTAGGACCGAGTTATCCAGCTTACGCCAACCTGGGTTTTATGTACGAATCGCAGCGACGCTATACTGAAGCGGCCGCCGCATGTGAAAAGGCGCTACAGCTCAACGATAAGAATTATCTTGTGTGGGCAAACTTGGCTGCTGCGTATTCCGACAGTGGCCAGCCCGACAAAGCCGCCGCCGCGCGAGCGAAAGAACTTCCCTTGCTCGAGCAGGCAGTGCACGAGAATCCTCGCGATGCCGGGGCCCACTCGCGACTTGCCTTTATCTATGCCGAGAAAAAGCAGCGCGACAATGCGCTTGCGCAGATCCAGACTTCACTCGCCCTGGCGCCCGACGATTCCGACGTACTCGAAAACGTGGGAGCTTCCTTCGAAGCGTTGGGCGATCGTAAACAAGCCATTCAATACATCGAAAAAAGCCTACAAAAGGGATATTCTCTCGAATCGCTCAAACAAGAAAGGTTTTTGCAGGGGTTAATGTCAGACCCGAATTTCCGGCCACGCTCCAAATAGTTCACGGTAACAAGGAGAAAAACTATGTCCGCTGCCAGACCGTTACCTCAGGGCGTACTACGCAACATTCCCATCTCTCCGGGAGGTTCGATCCCCCCCGCTTCTCAGTCCTTGAAGATTTCGCCCTACGACAGCTTTAACTTCACCAACGGCGCCGGCTTCGCCGTACGGATCATTTTCAACACCCAATTCTCTAATGTTGATCTAGGAGTGGGTGCCACAAGCGCGGAGGATGGGGGAAATGGCTCTGCGCTGAACCTCACTGTCAGTTACAACGTCTACAACGTCGCAAATCCAACCACTCCAACCGCGACGGGGTGCGTCCAGTTCGGTATCGGCCCTCTGGCTGTCGCTATGGACGCGAGTCATTTGAATCCGGCACCGTTCGCCATCCCCGCCGGTGGACAAATTCAGGTTTCGGCCGACGGGACTTACAAGGTCACTTGGACCTTCGCCAACGGAAGTCCTGCAAATGTATGGAGTCCAGCAATCACTCCCGTCCACGCCGGGCAGAATCCGGTTCAGAACGCGCTCGCAGGGGCCAACAGTCAGACGCTTAAATACACCTTTGTAACCGCGGCGCTCGTGCAAGGAGGCGGGACCGTCAAGGTGGGTTCCTGATTCGTCTAAGACTTTCAAGGCCCGGAGTGATGTCGTGCAGCCCTCCGGGCTTTCCCCTCGCGGTTCCTGAGGGAGGATTCTCGGCGCTTCATGTTATAATTCTTTATTCTCAGTCGCTTAGCGCACGGAGGACCGTATCGACAAGCGTTTTATTCGCACCAACGAGCGTATTCGCGCGCGTGAAATCCGCGTGATCGATGACGAAGGGCAGCAGCTCGGTATCTTGCCGCCTTACGAAGCGCTCAAAAGAGCTCGTGAAAAGAATTTGGACCTGGTTGAGATTTCGCCCACCGCGCAGCCTCCCGTATGCCGCATCATGGATTATGGGAAGTATCTCTACCAGCAGGAAAAGAAAGAGCGCGAAGCCAAGAAGCACCAGAAGACGATCACCGTAAAAGAGGTCAAGTTCCGCATCAACGTGGACGACCACGATTACGAGACTAAGAAGAATCATGTGCTGCGCTTCCTGGATGAGGGCGACAAGGTAAAGGCGACCATCTTTTTCCGCGGCCGCGAAATGACTCGCACCGGGCTCGGCCGGCAGATTTTGGAACGTCTCATTAAAGACGTGGAGTCACAGAGCGTGGTGGAGTTTCGTCCTCGGCAAGAGGGCAATACCCTGCACGCGATTCTGGCGCCGAAAAAGGTGGAGTCAGGCGGCAAGCCGAAACAGCCGCCGCAAGGCGGTCAGCCTCGGCCTGTGGGGCCCAGCTCACAGAATCCAGGTACGCCGCCCGCGCAGGTTGCAAAACCCGCGTCGTAAAAAACTCAAGCCATTGGCAATTAGCGATTGGCATTTCACCGATCAAGGGAAATGCCGCTGGAGAGGCCTTGCTCATGGCTCATAGCTCATAACTGAGGTTGATTATGCCAAAACTGAAAACGCACAAGGGCGCCGCCAAGCGCTTTAAGAAGACGGCGACCGGAAAAGTGAAGCGCGGGCATGCTAAGCTGCGCCACATCCTGACGTCAAAGGAAACGAAGACCAAGCGTAAAATGCGCAAGGCGGGTCTGGTGAGTGATGGCGATCTCGCCAAGGTCCTGCGCATGATTCCGTACCAGTGAGACGATTTGTAAATTGTGATTTGTGATTTGTAATTTGCAAATTACAAATTCTGTCGGGCGTGTGAAGAGGTCAGCTTAACCCTTACCTCCAGCCGCCGTAAAACGAAAGCAAAAAGGAGAGCACCATGCCTCGTGTAAAACGCGGAACCAAACGCCGTCAGAAGCGCAAAAAGATATTAGACCGCGCAAGCGGGTACTTCCTTACTAAATCCAAACTCTACCGTTCCGCGAAAGAAGCGGTTGAACGTGGCCTGAAGTTTGCGTACTCCGGTCGCAAGCAGCGCAAGCGCCAGTTCCGTTCGCTCTGGATTGTGCGCATCGGAGCTGCCGCCAAGTTGAACGGTATGAGCTACAACCAGTTCATCCACGGCCTGAAGAAAGCGGGAGTGGAACTCGATCGCAAAATACTGGCGGATATCGCGGTGAACGATCCGTCGGGATTTGCCAACCTGGCGACCCAGGCCAAGGGCGCGATCGCGTCGTAGCTCCGGCTTCAGCAAAGATCCAACGGGGTGCCCCATGTCCGCCGCTTTTGCGAGACATGGGGATGCCTTGGTCAGTGTCAGCAAAGCAGGTCTGAGCCGCACTTCTGTAGAATCTGGAATCCATTGTCATCCTGAGCGATGCGAAGGACCTGTGCATTTTGCCGAAAGTGCATAAGCGCTTTCGCCGACATCAGGAGCAGGGAAACTACCCGCGAGCATTGAGAACGTGTCCTACACGGTTCCAAAACTAACGGACTACTCGGCCGCAGCCCTCGCCGGCGCTGCCGAGGAATGCATTACCGCCTGCCGTTCAGAATCCTCTGAAGTACGCTCCGAAGCCGATCTCAAGAATTTCCGTGACCGATGGATGGCGCGGAAGAACGGCATTCTCACGCAAATCAACGATCTCTGGCTGAAGGGCGCCCCCAAGGACGCCAAGCGCGAGGCAGGCATGCGTGTCAACGAACTCAAGACGCGCATCACAGAGATCGTCGAAACGGCTCACGTTTCCGGCAGTGAAGGCTCCGTCAGCACAGCCGACTGTGTGGACATTTCCCTTCCCGGGGCGCGACGCCCGATTGGCGCCGAACACCCGGTGGTGAAGACCACGAACGAAATCGTCGCAGTGTTCCAGAGGCTGGGGTACTCCGTAGCGGAAGGCCCGGTGGTCGAAACCGACTACTATAATTTCGAATCTCTGAATTTCCCCCCGAATCATCCGGCGCGCGATACCCAGGACACGTTGTTCATCGCTGGCCAGGAATCGAAGCCGCAACGCGAACGTCTGCTGCTGCGCACCCATACTTCCCCGGTTCAGATTCGCACGATGGAGAAGATGCGACCGCCGATCCGTATCGTCATTCCTGGCACGGTGCATCGCAACGATCCACCCGACGCCAGTCACTCGCCGATGTTCCACCAGATTGAGGGACTGGCGGTGGATACGAACATCACCTTCGGAGATTTGAAGGGCACGCTTGATCACGCCATGAAATCGCTGTTCGGATCGCGCGTGAAGACACATTTTCGCCCCTCATTCTTCCCCTTCACCGAGCCGAGTGCAGAGTTGTACGTCACCTGCTTCATCTGCGGCGGAAGCGGCAAGCGCGATGGCAAGACGCCCTGCCGTCCCTGCAAACAGACCGGGTGGATAGAAGTCCTGGGCTGCGGCATGGTCGATCCCAATGTTTTCGAATTCGTGAAAGACAATGGCTACGACCCCAAGAAGGTTTCCGGATTCGCCTTCGGCATGGGCGTGGATCGTCTGGCCCTCCTGAAATATGGAGTCGACGACCTGCAATACTTTTTCCAGGGCGACGTGAGATTCTTGCAGCAGTTCGGGTGAAACAAGCTCCTAGCTGTTAGCTCTTGGCTTTTAGCTCGAACAACGGGCCGATGACCTTAGAAGAATTAGAAAACACGCTGCCTAACGGACTACACGACGCGGAAGTTCAGCGATTGGATGTCGACTATGCGCAGCGCAAGGTGACGTTCGAACTTGCTGTGTGGGTCGGCGACATGGGCGATCCTCCTGAGAAGCGGGAAGCGTACAAGAGCGGTCGCCTGGAGATCACAGGACTGATCTTTCTTGTAATGGAACCGCCTGATCCGCGGTATCCGTTTCGCATTTCATCCAAGTTGACGATCGACGGCACCGATGCAAGAAAGAGCTTGGACGTCGAACTATTGGCGACATTACCGGCAGATTCCTTTTTTCGCAGTTTGTGGGTGAATCAGTGGAACGCGTGTTTACATGTTGCCGC
>Ga0335076_10007911_pt1 | contig 10716 bp, 7 predicted proteins | sample Lox_Sample_25_FD_206717 | JGI IMG/M metagenome (GOLD analysis project Ga0335076, IMG submission 206717) | Soil microbial communities from Loxahatchee National Wildlife Refuge, Florida, United States - Lox_Sample_2.5 | ecosystem: Environmental > Terrestrial > Soil > Wetlands | place: USA: Florida...
CGATGTTCAAGATCGGACGCTGGAGCGGCCGGAGGCGCGGCCGCCGCGCCTAGGCGGAGCGCCTAGGCGGAGCGCCTAGCCGAACCGGGTCGACGGCCGGGGCGGTCCCGGCGGCGCCGCCGGGGCCAGCGGCTGCCGGACCGGCGCCTGCGGCTCGGTCGCGGCCACCCACGGCTGGATCCGGGGTGGCCCCGCGGGCTCGGCCGCGGTCTCGCCCGCGTCGGGCGACGCCGCCGGGTCCCTGGCCACCGGGCAGGTCATACAGCGCGGGCCGCCACGGGCGCTGCCCAGCTCGCTGGCGGGCACCCTGATCACCTGCACCCCGGCCGCCTCGAGGCGCGCGTTGGTCTCGACGTTGCGCTCATGACAGACGACGACCCTCCGGTCGATCGCCAGCGCGTTGCCGCCGTCGTCCCACTGCTGCCTCGGCACCAGCAGCGGGTCGACACCGGTGTCGATGACCTTCAGCCGGTCGATGCCCATCGCCTGCGCCGCCGCCTCGAGGAAGGGCTGCGGCCGCGAGACGCGCATGCCGTCCGCCCGCGGCGTGATGGTGTGCGCGGTCAGCGTGAACGCCAGCCTCGGGTACATCACGACGGTGTCCACGTCCACGGCGGTGCACACGGTGTCCAGGTGCGCGACCTGCCCGACCCGGTCCAGGGGCACCGCCAGCACCGTGTGGGCCAGGCCGGCGTCGAACAGCCGCCGGGCGAGCCGCTCCACGCCCGCCGAGCTGGTCCGCTCGCTGACGCCGACCGCGACCACGCTCGGCGCGAGCAGCAGCACATCCCCGCCCTCGACGTGCTCAAGTTCGGGGTCGTACAGGTACTTCGTGCCCGCGAACCTGGGGTGGTAGCCGTAGATCACCCCGATCAGTTCCGACTCCCGGCGCCGCCCGGCGGCCAGGCTGGTCACCGCGACCCGGTCGCTGATCCAGACGCTGGAATCCCGGCTGAACGTCAGGTTCGGCAGCGGATCGACGATGAAGTCGTGCCGGTCGAGCAGTTCGAAGACCACGCCGCGGCCGGTCGTCAGCTCATCCGAGGTGAGCCCGGCGATCAAGACCTGGGCGAGCGCCTCCGGGTCCAGCCCGTCGAGGTGCCCGCGGACCACGGCGGTCAGCTCGTCGCCCAGCGCGACGCTGGCCAGCACCGAGTCGATCGCCTCGGCACGGGCGGGCCGGTACTCGAGCGCGTCCTGCAGCATCTCCGTTACGTAGAGGACCTCGACGCCGTGATCACGGAGCACGCTGGCCAGGATGTCGTGCTCCTGCTGGGCCCGGCCGACCCAGGGAAGCGTGTCAAACAGCAGGCGGCCAGCGCGGCGCGGCGTCATCCTCCTCAGCTCCGAGCCGGGACGGTGGACAAGAACGGTTCGGAGCCGGCCGACCTCACTATCGGCGCCGTGCACGTGGCTCACTAATTCACCCCGCATCTCGGCGCGCCCCCACGCGCCTACGAGGGGAAGTATCACCAGTTCCGGATCTGGTTACGCATACTGTCGCGACATGAGCGTCACCGATTACTCGGCGCAGGTAAAAGCTCCGGCAGGTCGCCAGCCGCTTCGCCGCTCGGGTTCAGCCGATATCATGGGCAACTCCGCAGTGCTGGTGGCCTTAGCCCTTGCCCGGATCGCGTCCCAGGTTGGGAGCGCGTTGTACCGCCATGACCATCACCACGGGGACGATCTGCCCGACACGATGACTGGACAGACGCTGGACAGGTGAACGCATGAACCCTGCAGGCCGCAACAGGTCCGGGCGGATGGAAACCGCCGGGCCTGGCGAGGCCAGCGTGCTGGAGTCGCGGGACCCTGCCGCCGTCCGGCCAGCTGAGCCGCCGGAACCCGGTGACGACCCGGGCGTCGCCGGCCGTGCCGCCTCCCCTCCCCGGGCCGATGCCCCGGCGGGGACCCCGGCGAACGGGGCCGTGACCGCCGTCTCGCACCCCGTGCTGCGACACGTGGCGTTGCTCGCGATCTACCTGGTCGCCGGGATCGCGGCGACCTGGCCCCGGGCCACCTACCTGCCGCGGCACCTGCTGCCGGAGACCCGGGACACATCGGGCTACGTGTGGGATCTGTGGTGGACCGCGCACCAGGTCGTGCACCTGGGCAACCCGTGGTTCACCGGCCACATGGCCGCGCCGGTCGGGATCCAGCTCGGCTTCGACACCACCATGCCCCTGGCCGGGCTGATCATGACGCCGATCACCCTGGCCTTCGGCCCCAGCGCCTCGTTCACGCTGCTGACGATCGTGCTGCCCGGGCTGCTCTGCTACGTCATGTACCGCGCCGCCCGGCTCTGGCTGCAGGCGCCGGGGGCCATCGCCGCCGGCGCCCTGTACGGCCTGTCGTCCATGCTGGCCTGGCAGGACTGGTACCACCTCAACATCGCGCTGGGATCGCTGTTCTTGCCGATGACCCTGGAGGCCGCGATCCGGCTGCGCCGGAAGCCCGGGCTGCGCCAGGGCGCGATCCTGGGCCTGGTGCTGGGCGGCAGCGTGCTGATCAACCAGGAGTCGGCGGTCATGGCTGTGCTGCTGGCCGCCGCGGCGCTGCTGCCCTGGCTGGCCGGCCGCCGCTCCGGCGCCCGGCTGCCCGCGCTGCGCGCCCTGGCCGCCGGCGCGGTCACCGCCGTCGTCGTGGCCAGCCCCCAGCTCATCGCCATGATCCAGCAGGCCGCCACCGGCGGCGGGGCGAGCGAGGCCCCGACCAAGCTAGCGATCAGCTACGTCACCTTCGGAGCGTCGCTGAACGGTCTGTTCGCGCCGTCGCCCCAGGTCGCCAGGTACGGGCTGCACGGCCTGTCCACGCTCTACCAGTACCGGATCCCTACCGAGTCCGTGGAGACCTTCGGCGCTGTGCTGACCGCCCTGGCGCTGTGCGGCCTGGCCGTGTCCTGGCGGCGCCGCAGTGCCTGGCTGCTCGCGCTGCTGTGGGCGGGCGCCGCCGCGCTCGCGCTGGGGGCCACGCTGGTCATCGGGACCCGGTCCTACGTGCCGATCGCACAGACCTGGCACGGTACCCGGGTCTCGCTGATCATGCCGTACACCTGGCTGGTGCACGTGCCCGGGCTGTCCGCGCTGCGCGAGGCCGACCGGCTCGCCCTCCTCGGCCTGGTCGGGGCGGCCATCCTGGCCGGCGCCGCGGTGGACTGGCTGGCCCGCCGCGCCCGGCTGGCGATCGTCGTGGTCGGCGTGCTCGCCCTGCTGGAGGCGGGCTGGACCGCGGCTCCGTCCCGGGGGCTGATGCCAACCGCCATGCCCGCCCTGGACGATCCCATCGCCGCCGACCACTCCGGCTCGATCGTCCTGGACATCCCGTTCGGCCTGCGCGGCGGGCTCCCCCTCTACGGGTCGGCGACGGCCAAGCCCGCGCTGGTGCTGGCCACCGACGACGGCCACCCGCGAGCCATCTCCTACACCTCATGGGTGCCCCGGCCGACCGAGGCCTGGTTCAAGCGGCACGCGTTCTACGTCTGGCTGGTGAAGGTGGAGAACGGCCGCACGGCGTCAGCTGCCCAGCTGGCCGCCGCCCGTGCCGACGTCCGGGGCATGAACATCGGCTGGGTGCTGGTCTGGAGCCGGACGCCAGCCAGGGTGGTCAGGTACCTGACCGACGTCGGCTTCGTGTTCCGCAACCGGAGCGATCACGTCTCGGTGTACCGGCCCGGCTGGAAGTAGGGGGGACGCCGCGGCCTACTCGGCCGGCTCGCCCTCTTCCTTGACCCGGGCCACCGCCACCACCGACTGGCCGAACGGCGGGCGGTCGCCGACCATGCGCTCCAGCAGCCGCACCACCGGGACCACGAGGCGGTCGTAGAAAGTCATCGTCCCGCCCGTGGACGGCTGCTTCTTCAGCAGGCTGGTGAAGGCGTAGTAGCAGATCAGGCCGAGCGAGTTCGCATAGCGAACCTCGACGACCTCCAGGCCCGCGTCGGTCAGGGCCTTGCGCATCGTGCGCTTGGTGTAACGGCGCACGTGCCCGGTGGCGATGTCGACCGGGCTCATCGCGAACGGGAAGGCCGGGGTCACCAGCACGATGTACCCCTCGGGCCGGACCAGCCTGGCCATGCTCTTCAGCGCCCCGATGTGATCCTCGATGTGCTCGAGCACGTTGTAGGAGACCAGGCAGGAGTGGTCGGCGCGGTCTTCGGTCGGCAGCAGGATCTGCCGGACCGTGACGTTCGGGTACCGGGCCATGTTCTTGCTCAGCCCGGCGAGCAGCTTCGGGTCGGCGTCGGTCGCCGTGTACTTCTCGACCGAGGGGATCCACTCCAGCGCGTAGTCGCCCAGCCCGCTGCCGATCTCGATCGGGTGCTCGCCCAGGTAGGGCTTGGCGAAGCTCGCGAACCATTTCCGGTGGTTCTGGCATTCCGCCAGTGCCACCAGGACGTCACACTGAATCTGCCGGTCTCCGAGGAGCTGATCCGCGTCGTCCTTGGTCGCGTCCTGAGAACGCGCTGTTTCCACTCGCCTCAACCTCTCGCGCTAACGTCGCATGAATCCGGCAATGAAAGCACAAAACGTCCACCACGCGCGTCACATCCGGACTGCCGGCCGTTATCCTCGGCCGGCCAAGCCGGGGGCCCAGGCGGGGCGTAACCGGGCTGGCCTGCATGTCCGGATTCTGCACCACCAGACATGCGGGTACCACCTAGCTCGGGCGATCCTACCCGTGCCCAGCAAGACTGTGCCCACGAACGGGTACGCCCATGCGCGGCGCCCCGGGGTACGCTCACTCCCATCGGATGGGCGTCAGCGTGGTGGCGACGCGGTAAGCGTTAGGGAGTGCCGATGTACCAGTCGTACCCGACCCCGGGGCAATCGGAGGAGCCGCAGCAGCGGCCGCCTGCGCCCAACTCAGTGCAGACGGCGGTCAAGCTGATGTACGCCGGCGCGGCGCTCAGCTTCATCGAGCTGGTCGTGGGCCTGGCCACCATCGGTTCCGTGCGGCGCGCCATTCAGAAGGCGTACCCGCACTACACCTCCGCCCAGGTCCACCGGCTGGAGGTGGCGGACATCGCCATCGCCATCATCGTCGGGGTGATCGCGATCGGCCTGTGGCTGTGGATGGCCCGGGCCAGCGCCACCGGGCACAACTACGCCAGGATCACCGGAACCGTGTTCTTCGGCTTGAACACGCTGTTCCTGCTGGTCAGCCTGGCCCGCCCGCACGTCGGCGTCGGGCTGGTGTTCAGCATCCTGGTCTGGCTCGCGGGCCTCGGCGCGGTGATCATGCTCTGGCGGCGGGAGTCCGGCGCCTACTTCAGCCGCCCCAGCCAGTAACCCCTTCGGCGAGCCCGGCTTGCACGGCTCCAGTCACCCCGGCCGGTTGCCCGTTCGGCCAGCCCAGGCGGCAGAGCGCCTCAGCCGCCTCAGCCGCTCAGCCCGACCAGCCGGGCCCAGGCCAGCTCGGCGCCCGAGGCGAGACAGCCGTCCACGACCGCGTCGGTGCCCAGCGCGCTGACCCGCACCTCGGGCAGCACCGGCGCCAGGGCGCGCAGCTCGGCCGTGACCGCGGCCGCGAACCCCGGCGCCTGGCCGATGCCGCCGCCGAGCACCACCAGTTCCGGGTCGACCACGGTCACCACGGCGCTGACCGCCTTGGCCACCAGGCGTGCCTCCGCCGCCACGACGGCCGCGGCCCGCGGTTCCCCCCGCGCCGCGGCGGCAAACACGCTGCGCGCCGAGACCGGTCCCCGCAGGCCCGCCCGCCGCGCGGCCCGGACCACGGCCGGGGCGGAGCCCGCGGCTTCGAGCACCCCGCGGCGGCGAGCGTCGTCCTCGTCGGCCCCCGCGCCCTCCGAGATCGGCATGTAGGCGATCTCCCCGGCCGCGCCGTGCGCCCCGCGGTGCAGCCGGCCGTCCAGGACCAGGCCCATGCCGATCCCGGTCCCGATCCATACGAACGCGAAGGTGGCGAACTCCCGGCCGTGGCCGTGCGCCCGTTCGGCGAGCGCCGCCGCATCGACGTCGTTCTCGACGACCAGGTCCTCCCCGAACTCCTCCCGCAGGCTGTTCAGGGCGGCCGGCCGGCTCAGCCCGGCCAGGCCACCGGTCAGCGCCATGGTCTTGCGCCGCGGGTCGTAGACGCCGGGACTGCCGATCACTGTCTGCGTCACCGAGCTCCTGGCCACGCCCGCCTCGGCGCACAGCGTGTCGGCCAGGCCGACCAGGTCGGTCAGCCGGCCGCGCACGCTGGTGGCCCTGGTCCGCGCCGAGTGCTGCGCGCGTATATCGCCGGCCAGGTCGGCCAGGGCGCCGCGCAGGTAGTGGTGCCCGATATCCAGGCCCAGGACGAACCCGGCGTCGGGGCGGATCTCATACAGGCGGGCCGAACGCCCCGGCACCCCCGTGCGCTGCCCGGCGATCCTGACCAGTCCCGACCGCTCCACGTTGGCCAGCGCCAGCGAGACCGTGGGCTTGGACAGCCCGGACAGGCGGGCAAGGTCGGCGCGCGAGCACGGCCCGAGCTGGCGGATGTGGCCGAGCAGCAGCTGCTCGTTCAGCGCGCGGATGAGCTGCGGCCGGGCCGCCTGCCCGTTGAGCTGCCCGGTTCCGGTCGGCACCGCGGGGAATTCGGTGCCGGGAAGCTCGGCGCCGGAGAGCTCGATGCCTGGTGGCTCGGCGGTCTTGGCCGCACCAGGTGAGGTACTAGTCACGACCACCTCCTCGGTCATTTTCTCGCACCACAGCCCGCCGCCACCAACAAATATCCAGCGAAGATCTGCCCGCAAATAGTTAGGATACTGTCCTAACTATGACATCGGTCGGCCGCCTGGCCTACCCCGGCGCCAGCTGTCCGGCCACCCCGCACCGCCGGCTGCCGGCCAAAGCCCGTGCTCGCCCCGGCCAAGGCACAACGCAAGGGCTGGAGGCGCTCATGCGGCTCGGCTGCGTGCCCGCGCCGGCTCGACGTCCCGCGCACATCTAGCCTCGTCTTTCACACTCGCCCTGTCAGTCACACGCACATCAGCCCACCTGGCGCCAGCGAGCGTGAACGCGGGCATGGATGTACCGACGGGCGTGTTCACGCACGCCCATTGGTACATCCATGAGCGGCCCATGCGGTTGTGCGGCGCCCATCTGGACCGGTGGATCTTCGCCACAGCCACATCCGTCCCACCCGTCGCAATAGAAGGGTTCGTCGAGGCTTACCAATCGTGAACGTGGGCATAAACCGGGCATATCAGGCGCAGGGGCGGCAACTTCGCGCAGGAAGTCGCGGCGATCAAGGAACGCGTGTGACCGTGCGGGACGGCAAGCGGAGGCGCGACGGCAAGCGGAGGCGCGACGGCTAGCGGAGGTAGGCCAAGTGCTCGCCGTGCGCCGCCCGGTACTCCGCGATCAGCTCGCGCGCGGCGGTGATGCCGGGTACCAGCGGGTGCAGCGCCAGGGCCACGCCCGCCAGGCCCGCGTCGCCGGTCATCGCCGCCTCGACCACTCCCCGTTCGTACTCCTTTACCTGCATGACCAGCGCCTGGCCCGAGACGGGCAGCCGGGAGGCCGGCCGCGGAGAGACGCCGTCCGGGCCGACCAGCGCCGGCACCTCCACCACGTCGTCCGGGCCGAGGAACGGCAGGCTCACTCGCCCGTCAGAGCCGGCCGGCGTGGCGGTCTGGCCCAGCCGGCCCGGCAAGTCGGTACCGCCGCCGTTACGGGTGTTGACGATCAGTTCCCGCGGCTCCCGGCCGGACAGGCCGTCGATGACCCGCAGCGCCAGGCCCTCGTAGCCGCCGACCCGCGCCTCGGCCAAGCCCGGCTCGGGCCGCGCGGCGCGCCGGGCGCGGGCCGCGCCCTGGCCGCTATCGCCCTGCATGTCGGTGCGCATGTAGGTGTCGCGGCGCACTCCTAGCAACCTGTCGTAGGCCGCCCATGCCGCGTCCACGCCGTCGCTGCCGAACGCCTTGGACAGTGCCGCGAGCAGCTCGCTGTTCAGGCGCAGCACGTCCTGGCCCCGGCTCGAGCCCGCCCGGGCCACGCCGTCGAGATAACGCCGAGCGTCGTAGAAGTAGTAGACGTACTCGGTCGGTATCGCGCCGACCCGGCGCACCATCGCGGGGTCAAAGGCGGCGAACCGGTGGTCGAAGCCCTGCAGCTCCTCGAACCTGGCCAGCAGTTCGCCGATGCGTTCCTGCCCGCCGGCCCGGACCGAGCTCACCCAGCCGAGATGGTTCAGCCCGGCGTACGAGGCCGCGACCCCGCCGTCGGCGGGCCCGCCGTTGCCGAGGAACGCGCCCAGGCGCTCGACCGTGCCGCCCGGCGTGTCGCACACGCCGACCGCCCGCACCCTGCCCTGGGCCGAGATGGCCTGGGTGATCAGGCCGGCCGGGTTGGTGAAGTTGATCAGGACCGCATCAGGCGAGCAGCGGCTGAGCAGGTCGCAGTAACCGAGCACGACCGGGATCGTTCGCAGCGCCATCGCACAGCCGCCCGGACCGGTGGTCTCCTGGCCCACGATCCCCCGGGTGAGCGCGACCTCCTCGTCGATGACCCGGCCGCGGTCGCCGCCGACCCGGATCGCGGAGAACACGTAACCGGCACCGGTGAAGGCCTCGGCGGCGTCGGGCGTTACCGTGACCACGCCCGGATGACCGAGGGCGTCGGCGATCCCGGCGGCCAGCCTGCATATCGTGTTCCGCCGTTCCTCGGACGGCTCGAACAGGCAGATCTCATCGAACATGCCGGGCCTGCTGGCCAGCACGGCGCGGACGAAGGCCGGCATCCGGACGCCGCCGCCGCCGAGGATCGCAAGCTTCACCGATCGTGCTCCCTTTCCGCTTCCGCCGCGTCGGCGGCTATCCCGGTATCCTCGCCGGTGACCGCGGCCGCCTGGCCGGGACCCAGCGTCTTCGCGATCGCGTGACCGACGTCCGCGGCCGCCACGCCGCCGGAATCCGCGGCCGCGGCCACCTGGTCGATGAACCGGGCGCCCAGCGTCTGGCCGGCCGTGCTGATGCCGGCCACCTCGACCTCGCCCACGGCGCCGAGCCGGCCGACGGCCTCCGAGCCCGCGGCGTTCGCCGCGACCACGGCCTCGGTGAGCGGGACCCCGCGCAGCAGCGCGGCGATCAATGCCCCGGCGAACGCGTCGCCCGCCCCGGTCAGGTCCCGGACCCTGACCTTCCTGACTCCCTCGGTCACCTCGGTCGTGCCGTCGGGGCTGGCGATCAGCGCGCCGGCCGCGCCGCGCGTGACCACCAGCGGCGTGCCCCAGGCGGTTGCGGCCGCCACCGCGGCGCCGGTGTCATCGATGCTGGTCAGCCGCTGCAACTCGGCCTCGTTGGGGAGGAACACGTCGGCCAGGCGAACGCACTCGACGACCACGTCACGGTGCTGTTCGTCGCCCAGTGACACGTCGAGAGCGATCTTGGTTCCCTGCTCCCTGGCATCGCGCAGCAAAGCCGGGACGCCCGGGCCCGCGTGCAGGTAGCACCAGCGGGGCCGGGCGCGCCGGAGCACGGAGCGCCAGCGGTCGACCTCCCCCGGCCCGCGCCTGGCCTGCGCCGGAACGTGCGTGACAAAGGCGCGGTCGCCGTCGAAGTTCAGCACGACGGTGATCCCGGCCGCCCGGCTGCGCACCCGGATCGACGGTGACAGGTCCACGCCGCGCCGGGAGCAATGGTCCATCACGACGCGCGAGCCCAGGTCGTCGCCGAGGACGGTACACAGGCCGGCGCGGGCGCCAGCGCTCGCCGCGGCGCTGGCGCTGTTGACCGCCCCGCCGCAGGAGACCGCGAACTCGTCGGTGAACACCTCTTCGCCCGGGAGCGGGAGCTTGGGCACATGGCCAAAGACCAGCTCGAGGAAGACCGAGCCAAATGAGATCATGTCCAAAGCCAGCCGTCCTCCAGCCCTGCCGCCTGCCAAGCCATCGGCCCGTTCTGTGGAGCCGCCGGCCCGTCCTGCCGATCCATCCGCCCCGGCGTGGCCGCCCGTGCGCCGCGCCGCGGCCGTCACCCGCCCGTTCCGCCCGCGGGGTGAACGGGCGGTGCAGGACGGCGCTGGTGGCCGGCGCGGGGCACACTGGGGTGAGCCGCCGCGGTCAGCCGTCTCCCATCCTGCCGTCTGGCCGGCCACCCGGCCACACGGCCGTCACGCACCGCCGCCCAGGTCAGCCGGCCAGGCGCCGCCGCCGCCCTGGTCACAGTTCGGCTACGGGCCTGGGACTCCCAGAATAGTTAGGATACTGTCCTAACTATCTTGCTGGCAGGCGACCTGACGCCTCGGCGAACTGGCGGCTCATGGTGGTAGCTCCCCCGGTCGTGCTCGGGCTCGACTTCGGTGGCACGAAGATCGCGGCTGCCGTGTGCGACCTCGCCGGGAACCGGCTGGCGTCACAGACCGTGGGCAGCGATGGCACGCTCGGAGCCCAGGCCAGCTTCGGCCGCGGGATCGGGCTCGCCCGCGATCTGCTGGACACGGCCGCGCCGGGCGGCGAGCTCATCGCCGTGGGCGTGGCCACGTTCGGGATCCCGTTCGAGGACCGGGTGGAGCTCGCGCCGGCCATCGACGGGTGGGACCGGCTGGCGATGGGGCGGGAACTGCGCCGCGCGTTCCCCGCCGCGCAGATCCGGATGGCCACCGACGCCAAGGCCGCGGCCCAGGCTGAGGTGCGCTGGGGGGCGCTGGCCGGCTGCGACCCTGCCGTCTACCTGAACCTCGGCACCGGGCTGGCCGCGGCCGTCGTGGTCGACGGCCAGGTGGTCAACGG
>Ga0335076_10007912_pt1 | contig 10716 bp, 9 predicted proteins | sample Lox_Sample_25_FD_206717 | JGI IMG/M metagenome (GOLD analysis project Ga0335076, IMG submission 206717) | Soil microbial communities from Loxahatchee National Wildlife Refuge, Florida, United States - Lox_Sample_2.5 | ecosystem: Environmental > Terrestrial > Soil > Wetlands | place: USA: Florida...
TACCCGAGCGGGATGCGCGACGCCGGTATCCAGCGTGGCCTGCAGATCTCCCTCTAGGTTCGGCTCATTGGCCGGCGCCCGGCCTTCAGGCATAATGCGCCATCCCTTCCCGGACCGATCTGCGGCACGGCATCGGAATCGCCTCTCACGTCCCCGGACGAGTGTAACCTGCCCTGTGCCCGCGCCTTGGGCCCGAATTGGAGTGCGTGACTGTTCTGCTTATTCCGGCGCGGAGAAGCAGGCCCGGCCAATTCTCTGGAAATTACGCTCCGCCCATTTCCGGCCGGTCGGGTGCCGGTCGGCCTGGCCGCCGCCGGATCAGCTCCACGTTGCCGCCGTAGCGTCGTGCGCCGAGCCCGGTCAGCAGCGAGACAGACGCGAGGTTGGTGTCATCGACCTCGCCGACCACGCTGGTGTCCCCGCGGGCGGCGAGTACGGTGAACGCCTGGCCGAGCAGTGCCCGGGCGGCGCCGCGCCGCCGGTACCGGGCGAGCATCGCGATCAGGCCGAGGCGCGGGCCGGCCCGGTTGCGCCAGATCCGCACCAGCCCGGCATACCGTCCGCTGGCCCGGTCGACCGCGACGAGGTAGGTGGCGGGATCGAAGAACGCGCCGAACGTCTCGGCGCGGAACTGCCCGGCGTCCCAGCGCCAGCCCGCGCAACCGGGAACGTCCTGCCGTAGCGCGTCGTCCAGCCGCCGCAGCCGGGTGATATCAGCATCGGCGGCGGAAAGGACGCCGAGCCCGGCCGGCAGCACGGCCCCGGCCAGCCCGGTCACCGCAGGATCGGTCGGGATCCGGTAATAGCTCTCCCGCCGGTGCACGGCGAATCCCGCCTGCGCGCAGGCGTCCAGCGCATCATACTCCGCGTCTTCCAAGGTGACGTAGAGGTCGCGACCGAGATCGCGGGCAACCGCATCGGCCAGCGGCGGACAGGCATCGGCACGCCAGGTGTCGAAGTACAAGAACCAGCGGTTATCGGGCCGGAGCCGGGCGCTCACCTCGCCCGCCACCAGGTCGCCGTCCAGGGCGTGCCACGTCAGCGCCGGCCCCATCCGGGATACCGCCAGCGCCGCTGCAGCCATGGCTGTGAAGCTAGCAGCGGCATGATCCGGACGCGAGCGTTTATGCCCGGGTGGCCACGACCGACCGTGGTGACCGAGGTTGCCGTCGCCGTGGTTGTTAGGGTAACCAATGAGCCTTGGCGGGCTAGGGAAGAGCCGCCCCCCGATCGAAGGGCCGCGCCGATGAAGCTGCCTCCTGTTGAATACGAGGCGCCGACGACCGTTGCTGACGCTATTGATCTGCTGGCTGAGTACCAGGACGAGGCGAGCGTGCTGGCCGGCGGCCAGAGCTTGATACCGTTGCTGGCCCTGCGGCTGGCCCGCCCGGCGATGCTCATCGACATCAACGGCATAGATGAGCTGTCCGGGGTGTCGGTGACCGACGGCAGGGTGGCGATCGGCGCCACGACCCGGGAGTACGTGGCCGAGGAATCGCAGACCGTGGCCGATACCGTGCCGTTGCTGGCGGCTGCTCTGCCATTGATTGGTCATGAGGCCATCCGCAGCCGCGGCACGATCGGCGGCAGCCTGGCGCATGCCGACCCGGCGGCCGAGCTGCCGGCCGTCGCCCGGGCGCTCGATGCCGAGTTCGTGGTGCGTGGCCCTGCGGGCGAGCGGGTGATCCCGGCGGCGCAGTGGTTCGAGGCTTACCTCACGACGTCACGCCAGCCCGACGAACTTCTCCTCGAGGTGCGCTTCCCGGCCGCTAAGCAGGACACGGGGACCAGCTTCCAGGAGGTCGCCCGGCGCCACGGTGACTTCGCCATCGTCGGCCTGGCGGCATCACTGGTGCTTTCCGGCGGGGTGATCAGCGATGCCCGGCTGGCGTTCGCCGGCGTTTCCGATGTGCCGGTCCGGGCCGCTGCCGCGGAGGATCTGCTGGTCGGCGAGAGGCCGTCGGCGGAGTTGTTCGATGAGGCGGCCCGCCGTGCGACCGAGGATCTCGACCCGCCGGCCGACCTTCACGGGTCATCGGACTACCGGAAGACGGTCGCGGCCGCTGTGGCGCGCCGCGGCCTGCGAGCAGCGGCGGAGAATGCCGCGAGAGGCAGTGACTGATGGTGGACATCACCCTGAGCGTCAACGGCGCGGCGTGCACGGGTTCGCCGGAGGCGCGCAAGACGCTGGCGGACTTCCTGCGGGATGACCTCAATCTCACCGGCACCCACATCGGCTGCGAGCACGGGGTCTGCGGTGCGTGCACGGTCATCGTCGACGGCCGGGCGGTGCGCTCGTGCCTGATGCTGGCGGTCCAGGCCGCCGGCAGCGAGGTGACCACGATCGAAGGGCTGGCCCCTGACGGCGGGCTGGGCACACTACAGCAGGCCATGTGGGATTCGCACAGCTTCCAGTGCGGTTTCTGCACGCCGGGGTTCGTCATGCAGGCGGCCGCGTTCCTCAGCGGTCACCCTGACGCCGACGAGCAGCAGATCCGCGAGGCGCTGTCCGGCAACATCTGCCGGTGCACTGGCTACCAGAGCATCATCGATGGCGTCCTGCTGGCCGCCCAGCGTAATCGGCAGGGCGCAACCGTGAACGCTGATCAAAGGAGCGACAATGGCAGCAATCGCGGCTGAACGATACACCGGCGCCAGCATCAAACGCTCGGAGGACCCGCGCATCCTGACCGGCGCGGGCCGGTACGTCGATGACATCAAGCTGCCCGGAATGCTGCACGCTGCGTTCGTGCGCTCGCCGATGGCTCACGCTCGTGTGCTCTCGGTCGATGTCTCGGCGGCGCGCGAGCTGCCCGGCGTCGTCGCGGCGATCACCGGGGCGGAAATGGAAGCGATGACGGCCCCCGGGCCCGATGCGCTGATGGCCCTCATGGGCTGGGCGGGGCCCATGCCAGAGTTCACCCTGCTGGCGACGGACAAGGTACGCCTCGTCGGCGACCCCGTGGCGATCGTCATCGCCGAGAGCCGTTACCTCGCCGAGGACGGCTGCGAGCTGGTAGAGGTCGAGTATGAGGACCTGCCTCCGGTCGTGGATGCCGCCTTCGCGCTCGACCCGGGCAGCCCGCCGCTGTTCGCCAACCTGGGGGACAACATCGCGCGCCCGCACTCGCGCCACGAGTTCGGCGACGTCTCCGCGACCTTCGCCGGCGCCGATCTAGTTACCGACTTCCATATCGACGTGCACCGCCACCAGAACGTGCCCATGGAGGGACGCGGCTGCGTCGCGAGCTACGACGTCGACCCGGGTGTCATGACCATCTACGCGGCCACGCAAAGCGTTCACGTCACCAAGATCGCCGTCGCCATGCGCCTCGGTATGGAGCCGGACAAAGTGCGGGCCGTGGCCGGCGATATCGGCGGCTCGTTCGGCCTGAAGATCGGCGCGTCACGCGAAGAGCTCGCCGCTGCCGCTGCCTCACGTCACCTCGGCCGGCCGGTCAAGTGGGTCGAGGACCGTGGCGAGAACCTCACCGCGTCGGGCCAGGCCCGCGAGGAGAGCTTCGACGTCCGGGCCGCCGTCAGCAACGACGGCGACCTGCTCGGTCTGGACGTGAAGATGGTCATCGACACCGGCTCTTACCCGGGCATGGGTGCCATGGTTCCGGACATCATGGAGGCGATGCTGCCGGGTCCGTACAAGCTCGCGGCCATGGGTTTCGAGTCGACCGCGGTCACCACCAACAAAGCGTGCTACGTCGCCTACCGCGGCCCGTGGGCGTCCGAGACGTTCGTGCGGGAACGCGTCCTGGACCTCATCGCGAAGGATCTCGGCCTGGATCCGCTCGAGATCCGGCTGCGTAACGCCGCCCCGCGCACCGATCCGCCGGCCAGCATGATTACCGGGCGCCCGCTGGTCGGGGTCACCACGAGGGAGGCACTGGAGCGGGTCGCCCAGCTCGTGGACTTTCCCGCTTTCCGGCGCCGGCAGGCCGAGGCGCGAGCGGAAGGCCGCTACCTCGGCATCGGCGTGGCCACGTTCATCGAGGCCGCTCCGGGCCCGCGCACGCCGGAGGCGGGCAGCGGCCCCATGGGCAATGAGTTCATGCGCCTGCGGCTGGAGGAAGACGGCATCGTCGTGCTGTTCACCGGCCAGATGCCGCATGGCCAGAGCCACCAGACGACCCTCGCCCAGATCGCCGCCGACGAGTTCGGCGTGCCGTTCGAGCAGGTTCGCGTCGTAGTCGGCGACACCGACGTCGTCCCGTTCGGGCTGACCGGCGGCAGCCGGTCAGCCACCATGACCGGAGGCGTGGCGCTCCACGGCGCCCGGCAGCTCAAGGCCAAGGTGCTCGATTTCGCGGCGCATCTCATGGAGGTCAGCGCGCAGGACCTCATGATCACCGACGGCCATGTCTGGGTGCGCGGCGACCCGGCCAGCGCGATCGCCGTCAGCGAAGTCGCGCGGCGCGCGGCATCAGGGCCGTTCGGCGCCGACGTGGATGCCAAGCTCGAGGTCGAGGCCACGTTCGACGGCGGCGAAGGCGGATGGTCCGGCGGCACTCACTGCGCGATCGTGGACGTCGACGTTGAGACGGGCATCGTGACGGTGGAGCGGTACGTCGCCGCTGAGGACTGCGGCGCACTCATCAACCCCGCCGTCGTCGAGGGCCAGATCCGGGGCGGCGTCGCGCAGGGCATCGGCGCGGTACTGCTCGAACGATCGGCGTACGCCGAGGACGGCAGCTTCCAGTCGGCCACGTTCATGGATTACCTGATGCCCACCGCCTGTGACGTTCCCCGCATCGAGATCGAGCACCTCGAGACCGTGCCGCTCGATGCCGACGTCAACTTCCGCGGCGTGGGCGAGGGTGGCATGATCGTCGCACCGCCCACGGTCGTGAACGCCATCGAGGACGCGCTCTCACCGTTCGGCGTGCGGATCTACGAGCAGCATTTGCCGCCGGCTCGCATCCTGGAACTCATCGCCGCGGCGGACCTGGGCGGGTAAGGCCTCAGGCGAGGTCAGGGCAGCTCGCGGCGGACGAGCCAGCAGGGCTTGCCGCCGCGCCGGCCGGCCGTCTGGCTGACGCGCCTGAAACTATGTGCCTCGAACAGCTGAACGGTGCCCACGTAGCCGCTGGTCTGGTCGATGCGCTCGCCGCCGGCCTCGACCGGGTAGCCTTCCAGCGCGGTCGCGCCCATCGCGTGCGCATGCCCGACCGCGCCATCGAGCAACTGATGCATGAGCCCGCGGCGGCGGAACCCCGGCCGCACCACGAAGCAGACCACCGACCACGCGCCCTCGTCCTGGAGATGCGGGATCGTCCGCGAGTTGACTAGGGCGCGGTACGTGGACTTCGGCGCGACCGAGCACCAGCCGGCGACCTCCCCGTCGACGTAGGCCAGGACCCCGGGACCCGGCTCGCTGTCGCACAGCGCGCGCATATACGCGATACGGCCAAGCATGTCGAGGCTCGAATTGCGGTACACCATGCAGGGTGCCGGGCTCACCCGCTGCGGCGGCCCAGGCGGGACGGCCGAGGGGGGTACGGCCGGACCCGGTATCCCAGGGCCTGGGCGTACTCTGAGGCCACCCACAGGCCGGCCGCCAGGCTGATCGACCGGCGTTCCGACAGCGCGCTGGCCACCAGCTGCACGGCGGTGTCCGGGTCGATGTGATGCCTCTCGACGTGCTCCCTCATCTCGGCCGCGAGGTCCGCCTCGGCCCCGGTGACCAGCAGGCTTCGCTCACGCGGCAGGTCGGGGAGCAGGTCGGCGACGAGGTTTCCGAGGGCGTGCGGGTCGCTTAGCACTCGCTGACCGTAGCTGGCGACGGCGGTGCCCAGCGCCTCGTGGGCCTCTCCTTGTGCGTCGAGCTGGCTCATGTGACTTTCCTCCCGCGCTTGCGATGTGCTAACTGCCGGCCCCGCTCGAGGAGCCGCCCAGCCCGGGTGACCAGGACCGGCGCCCGGCCAGGCTCGCGCGCCGCCGTCATCTCAGTTTCTGTGGCCATGCGGCAACCACACCCCCGCTCCCTCGATAAGGCCAGGTAGCCTTCCCCCATCTGAGCGTCAGTGTGGTCCGCGCCGCTGGAATGAGCCTGAAGCCGCGCTGAAACCGGCCCGTTCGGCACGAATCGCTTGTGGCCCGAACGGGCCGGGTATCAGTGTCTCCGCCCGGCGCTAGCCTCCGTGGGCTGTCATGATGGCCGCGCCCCGGCCCCGTCGGCGATCGATAGCTCGTGCGCGGCGGGAGCTGGGATGGGCTCGTCCCTGCGGGACGTGATCGCCGCCGCGCTGACGGTGGCGAGCAGCGCGAATCCGGCGCAGGCGGCGAGCGCCGGCTTGAACCCCGTGGTAACGCTGGCCGGCGTGCCGAGGTGCCCGTTGGCGGTGAACACGGCCGTTGAGATGGCGATGGCGAAGACCCCGCCGAGGCGTTGCGCCATGTAGTTGATCCCGGATGCCTTGCCCATCTCGCGGGGGGCGACGGCGTTGAGCACGGCGGTCGGCACGGTGGGCAGCGCCATCGAGATACCCACGCCCGCCACCAGCAGCGCGAGCGTGAGCTCGACCCAGCTGGTGGTCAGCGAGCCTCTGAACGCGACCCAGGTGAAGCCGGCGCTGAGCAGGGCGAGCCCGGTGATCATCACGGGGCGGCGGCCGATCCTGTCGGACAGGGCCCCGGCGAGCGGAGAGATGATCATCGGCGTCGCGAAGAAGGGGAGCAGCCGCAGGCCGGTCGACACCGGTGAGTAGTGGCGCGCGAACTGGAATTCCTCCGCGACGAGGTAGGCGCCCGCGAAGATCGCCCCGGACATGAGGAACATAGTGGCGTTACCCATCGCGAACGCGCGGTCGCGGAACAGCCGCAGCGGAACCATCGGCTCCGGGACGCGATTCTCCCAGGCGACGAACGCGACCAGCAGGACGGTGCCGGCCGCGAGCGTGGTGACGATCTCCGGGCTTGCCCACCCGGCCTGGTTGGCGCGCACCAGCGCCCAGACGATGGCCACCACGCCGCCGGTGACCAGCGCGACTCCGGTCAGGTCGAGCCGCTCACGTGCCCCGTGGCTCTCCGGTAGCAGCCGCAGCGACAACGCGACCGCGGCCACGCCGATCGGGACGTTGATCCAGAAAATCCAGTGCCAGTTGATGCCCTGGGTTACCAGCCCGCCGACCAGCGGCCCGGCGGCAACGGCCAGCCCGGCGAGCCCGCCGTAGATGCCGACGATCGTCCCGCGCCGTTCGGCCGGGAACGCGGTCGTCAGGATCGTAAGGCTGAGCGGTAGCACGATCGCGCCACCCAGCCCTTGCACCGTGCGGGCGGCGATCAGGTCCGAGGCGCTGGGGGCCAGCGCGCAAGCGGCTGACGCGACGGTGAACAGGGCCAGGCCGATGGTGAAGATGCGGCGGCGGCCGAACCGGTCGCCGAGAGCGGCCGCGGTGATGATGCCGGCGGCGAAGGCGATCCCGTAGGCATTCAAGGTCCACTGAAGCGACGTCAACCCGACGTGCAGGTCCGCCTGCATCCGCGGCAGGGCGGTGGACACGACGGTGGCGTCGAGCGCGACCATGAAGTAGGCCGTCGAGGTCAGGCCGAGAACCCAGCCCAGACGGCGCCTCCCATCCGGGCCGGCGGGTCCGAACTGTCCCATTGTCTGTCTCCTTTCGGTGGCCGGTTCCGCGCCGACGCGCTGGCCACTACGGGTACTGATCCCGCCGGAACGGGAAACCGGGCGCCGCGCGCCAGGTTTTCTCCCGCTCCGGGGTCAGTACCTGTGATCGCGGTACGACACGGAAAGAGAGGATGATGGAAGCGATGGCGGTCACAGAGGACCTGATCGGACGGGTCAAGGCCGGCGACGAGCATTCGTTTCGCCAGCTCATCGGCCCCTACCAGGGCGAGCTGCAGCTGCACTGCTACCGGATCCTCGGGTCTGCCCACGACGCCGAGGACGCGCTGCAGGAGACCCTGCTGGCGGCCTGGCGCGGCCTGGCCGGTTTCGAGGGGCGTTCGTCGGTCCGGACCTGGCTCTACCGGGTGGCCACCAGTTGCTGCCTCAAGGCACTGCGGTCGGCCAGCAGGCGCCCGCCGATGAACTGGCCGCCACCCGGGGTGGACCTGCCCGACCCCAGCCGGCTGGGCGAGGTGGTCTGGCTGCAGCCCTACCCCGACATCCTGCTCGATGCCACCACCCCTGGGCCGGAGGCTCGGTATGAGGCCACCGAAGCCATCTCGCTGGCCTTCGTCACCGCCTTGCAGGCCCTGCCGCCCCGGCAGCGCGCCGCCCTCATCCTCCGCGATGTCCTCGGATTCCCCACCAGCCAGGTAGCCGACATCCTCGGCAGCAGCGAGGATTCGGCCGCCAGCGCGCTCAAGCGCGCCCGCGCCACCATGCGCCACCGGTTCCCGCCCGCTACCACGAGGCAGCCGCCCCCGCGGCCGGGCTCCCCGGAAGAACGGGACCTGGTCGACCGGTTCACCCGTGCCTACCTGGACGGCGACGTCGCCGCTGTCGTCGCCCTGCTCACCGAGGACATCGCCGTGACCATGCCGCCGCTCCCGCTGGAATACCACGGCCGGGACCCGGTCGCCAGGTTCCTCGCCGCCACCGGGCTCCGCCCGGGCCGCAGGTCGCGCCTCATACCGACCCGGGCCAACGGTCAGCCCGCGTTCGGCCTCTATGTCCGCGATCCCCGAGCCGGGATCTATCACTCGGCCGGGCTGCTCGTCCTCACCCTCGCCGGCGACAAGGTCTGCGCCATGACCGGCTTCGATACCAGCGTGCCGCCCCTCTTCGGGCTCCCCCGTACCCTGCCTGGGTAATGGCCCACCTGAGTCCCAGGCGACTCGCCGACCACTCGCTGATCGTAGCTATCTATTTCGATTAACATCGGCTAACAGGTCGCATGTTCCGGAAAATGTCCTTGCCAGTTGGTAGAATCGAACCAGTTGTCGAACAGGAAGGAGTCCATCCCGCCGGTCCGCGAGCATCAGGGAGGAGGTGGCACCAGATGAGCACTGTGATGTCGCCGGACAGCGTCGCCGAGGCGCTGGAGATGGTGCGCGCCGGGCTGGGCTACCTGGCCGCCGCGGACGCCGCGTCGCTGCCCGCCGAGACCCAGGCCGAGTGCCTGCGCGGGCTGGAGCGAACCGACGCGATCAGCACCGCGGTGCGGGCCTGGTTCCTGGCCGCGTTCACCGCCGGGCAGGGCTACGCCGAGGACGCGGATTACAGTCCGCGGGCCTGGCTGATGCACAAGACCGGGATCACCCGTGGCGCCGCCGCCTCGCACACCGCGTGGGCGAAGCGGGCCGCCGCCCATCCGCGGGTCGTCGCGGCGCTGGCCGCCGAGGATTTGTCGGAGTCTTACGGCCGGGCGATCTGCCGCTGGACCGACACGCTGCCGGAGAAGTACCGGGAGGAGTCCGACGAGCTGCTGCTCGCCGCCGCGATGGCCAGGCTGGGTCTGCCGGACCTGGCCGCGCTGTTCGCCGAGATGTACGAGCGGGCCCGGTCCGAGCTGCCCGATGAGGACCCCGACCGGGACTTTAACGACCGCGGGGTGCGGCTGGAGACCACCTTCCAGGGTGCGGGAGTCCTGCATGGGGACCTGACGCCGGAGTGCGCGGCGCTGGTGGCCGCAGTGCTGGACGCGCTGTCGGCGCCGGGCGGGGCGCAGGATGACCGGACCCGGGAGCAGCGGTACCACGACGCGCTCGGGGAGGCGATGCGGCGGCTGGCCGCCAGTGGCCTGCTGCCGGAGCGGGCCGGGCAGCCGGTCAGGGCCTGGGCGCACATGTCGCTGGCGGAACTGCTCCGGCTGGACGGCAGCTCGGCCCTGCAGCAGGAGTGGACCGCGCAGGTCCGCGCCGCGTGGGCCGCGCACCGGGCGGCCGCGTCCGAGACCGGGGGCGATGGCGGGGCGTGGCTGGACGGGGACGCCGCCGAGGCGATCGCGTGCGACGCGGCGATGGCCCCGGTCGTGACCGGCGATGTCAACGCCGCCGCGCTGGAGGGCCTGGTCCGGCTGTGCACCGAGCTCGGCAGGCTCCGCCACGACGGGCACGGCGCGGACGCGGGCGCCGCCGGCGACCCGGGCACGCCCGGCCCGGATACCGGCCCGGCCCGGGAAGCGCTGGAGCAGGCGATCATCGGCACGGCCGTGGACCTGCTGTCCGGTCCCGGCGGCCTGGCGTCGTTCCTGCGGCGCCGCCAGCTCGGGGTGCGGCTGGGCGGGCCGAGCCTGCCGCTGGACATCGGCTACTCCGAGAGCGTCCCGGCCGGGATCCGCACCGCGGTGATCTTGCGCGACCAGCACTGCCGGTGGGCCGGCGGCTGCGACCAGCCCGCGGCGGCGTGCCAGGTGCACCATACGAAGCACAAGGCCAACGGCGGGAAGACATCGGTTACGGACTGCGTCCTGCTGTGTACGTTCCACCACCAAATCGCGATTCACCGGTGGGGCTGGACCCTGGTCCTGAACCCCGACGGCACCACCACCGCGTGGAACAAAGACAAGACCAAGGTCCTGCACAGCCACGGACCGCCGACCCGGCCCGGGTAACGCCCCGGAGCACCCGGCGCCCTGGAACTCAGGCCAGGTCGGACATCCATCACGGTCCACCGCGCCAGCTACCACAGGCCGAGCAGCGTCCCCAGGGAACGGGCAGCCTGGCCGCCTTCTTCCTCAGCGATCCGCAGCGCCGTGGGCACGTCCAGGTCCTTGGCGAGCGCCGCGCGCATCGGGA
>Ga0335076_10007914_pt1 | contig 10714 bp, 12 predicted proteins | sample Lox_Sample_25_FD_206717 | JGI IMG/M metagenome (GOLD analysis project Ga0335076, IMG submission 206717) | Soil microbial communities from Loxahatchee National Wildlife Refuge, Florida, United States - Lox_Sample_2.5 | ecosystem: Environmental > Terrestrial > Soil > Wetlands | place: USA...
AAGAAGGAATACACGCGCTTCGACAACTACACGGAGCGCGGCGCGCCCCCCGAGACGCTGGGTGGCTAAGGCGCGTTCGGTGTTCCGCTGCACGGAGTGCGGTGCCGAACAGCCCAAGTGGGCCGGCCGGTGCGACGCGTGCGGCGCGTGGAACTCGCTGAGTGAAGAGCCGGTGGCGGACAAGCGGCGGCAGGCGGCGGACGTCCAAGGGCGGCGGGCGCTCCTGGCGGGCACGCCTCCGACGCGGCTGGGCGACGTCGCGAGCACGTCCCGGGCGCGCTGGAAGACCGGACTCGCCGAGCTGGACTTCGTGCTCGGCGGCGGCATCGTGCCCGGGTCGCTGGTCCTCGTCGGCGGGGAGCCGGGCATCGGCAAGTCCACGCTCCTCCTCCAGGCGGCCGCGAAGCTCGAGCAGGGCGGGATCCGGACCCTGTACGTGTCGGGGGAAGAGTCGCCGGATCAGCTCCGCCTCCGCGCCGACCGCCTCGGCGCCGACGCCCACGCCGTCCACGCCCTCGGCGAGACCCGGCTCGAGTCCATCGTGGCGCACGCCGCCCACCTCGGCGCGAAGGTGGTGTTCCTCGACTCCATCCAGACGACGTACACGGACGAGCTCGAAGGCGCACCCGGTAACGTCGGGCAGGTCCGCGAATGCGCGGCGCGCATGATGCGGTTCGCGAAGGACCAGGGCCCCGCGGTGATCCTGGTGGGTCACGTGACCAAGGGCGGGGGCATCGCCGGACCGCGAACCCTCGAGCACATCGTCGACACCGTCCTCTACTTCGAAGGCGAAGCGACCCTCGATCACCGGATCCTGCGCGCGGTCAAGAACCGGTTCGGCTCGGTGGACGAGATCGGCGTGTTCCGGATGACCGCCGCCGGACTCGAACCGGTGCCCGACCCGGCGGCGCTGTTCCTGGCGGGACGGCAGACCGGGGTCTCGGGCTCCGCCGTCACCGCGCTGATGGAAGGGACGCGGCCGCTCCTGGTCGAGATCCAGGCGCTCGCCTCCAAGGCGGGCTTCGGCACGCCGCAACGCGTCGCCAACGGCTTCGACCAGCGGCGCCTGGCGGTCCTGCTCGCCGTCCTCGAGCGCCGCGGCGGGTTGCCGTTCTCCGACCTCGACGTCTTCGTGAACGTGACGGGCGGCGTGCGGCTCATCGAGCCCTCCACCGACCTGGCCGTGACCGCGGCGCTGGTCTCGAGCATCCACGACCGCCCCGCGCCCGCCGACGCGCTCTTCCTCGGCGAGGTGGGGCTCGGCGGGGAAATCCGTCCGGTGGCCGGTGTCGAGCGGCGGCTCGTCGAGGCCGGGCGTCAGGGGTTCCGCCGCGCGTTCCTCTCCGCCCGCTCCCGCATCCGCGTGGAAGGGCTCGACGTCGTCGGCCTGGAGCACATCGGTGAGCTCGCCCGCCGCCTCGCCGCCTGACGTCGGCGTCGTCGTGGTGGGGGCGGGCGCCGGCGTCCGCGCCGGCCCCGGAGAGCCCAAGCAGTTCCGTCCCATCCTCGGCGTGCCGATGCTCCTGCGCGCGCTGCGGCCGTTCACCTCCCATCCCGACGTGGCCCACGTGGTGGCCGTCCTGCCGCGCGCATTCGCGGAACATCCACCCGAATGGCTCGCCAAGTTGATCGGGGAGCGCCTGGGCCTCGCGGCGGGAGGGGAGACCCGGATCGCGTCGGTCCGGGCCGGCGTGGGCGCGCTCCCGCCGTCCTGCGCGTTCATCCTGGTCCATGACGCCGCCCGGCCCTTTCCCAGCCGGGCCACCATCGACGCGGTCATCGCCCGCGCCCGGGGCGGCGTCGGCGCCGTCGCGGCGGTCCCGCTCTCCGACACCGTGAAGGAGGTCGCCGGCGAGGCCCGCGTGGCGCGGACTATTCCCCGCGAGCGGCTGTGGCGGGCGCAGACCCCGCAGGGCTTCCCCCGGGACATGCTCGTGGAGGCCCTCCACCGGCTCCCGCTCGGTGATCCGGCTCCCACGGACGACGGTGAGCTGTGCGAGCGCGCCGGGTTCCCCGTAGACGTCGTGCCGGACACGCCGCATAACTTCAAGGTGACCACCTCCGACGACTTCCGGATCGCCGACGCTCTGGCCCGTGAGCTGCGATGACCGGCGTGGTGCCCTTCGACACGCCGGAGCGCGCCGCCCGCTCGACCCCCCAGGTCGTCTCTCATCTGCGCGCCGGGAAGCTGCTCGCGTATCCCACGGAGACGGTCTACGGGCTGGGGTCCCTCGCACGGCCGGCTCCCGTGGCCGCCCTGGCCCGGCTCAAGGGGCGCGAACCGGGGAAGCCGTTCCTCCTGCTCGTGAGCAACCGGGCGATGGCCGAAGCGCAGGGCCTCGCGTTCAACCAGGCGGCGGACGCGATGGCGCGCGCCTTCTGGCCCGGACCGCTCACACTGGTCCTCCCGGGCGGGGGCGGACGCCTGCCGGATCTCTTGCGGGGACCCGAGGGGGGGATCGCCGTCCGGTGGACCGCCCACCCCTTGATCGCCGCGCTCGTGGCCGCGCTCGATGAGCCGCTCACGTCGACGTCGGCCAACCTTCCCGGCCAGCCCCCCGCGCCCGGCGCCGACGCCATCGTGCGGGACTTCGCGCCCGCGGTGAACGACGGGACGCTCCTGGTGGCGGACGGCGGCGTGCTGGGGAACCGGCCGCCGTCGACGGTGGTTGACTGCACGAGGCCCACGGCCCGCCTGGTCCGCCCCGGCGCCGTGTCGCAGGCGGAGCTCCGGGCCGCCGTGGGACGCTTCGCGCCATGAGCAAGCGCATTCTCCTCGTCTGCACCGGGAACATCTGCCGGAGCCCCCTCGCCTCGGCGCTCTTGTCCAAGGCCCTCCAGGACCGCGACCTCGACGGCGTGGAGGTCTCGTCGGCGGGGACCGGGGCGTGGGACGGGGCGCCGGCCTCCGAGGGCGCGTACCTGGTCGCCCTCGAGCGCGGACTCGATCTCTCGAGCCACCGCGCCCGGCTCTTGACCCGGGAGCTCGTCGAAGGATCCGATCTCATCCTCACGATGGCCCGCCATCACCGGGCCCGCGTCGATGAGCTGGGCGGCGACGGCCGTGTCTTCGTTCTGGGCGAGTTCGCCGGGCGGTCCGGTTCCGACGCCGAGGTGAGCGATCCATTCGGGGGAGACCTGGAGGTCTACCGCGACACCTGCGCCGAGCTGGAAGCGCTGATCACGGCGGTGGTCGAGCGCCTGGCCCGGGAGGCGGCCGGTGGCTCACCCCGCTGAGCCGCGCGTCCTCGCCATCCTGGGAGACCCGGTCTCCCATTCCCTTTCTCCCGCGATGCACAACGCCGCGATGCACGCCCTCGGCATTCCGGGGGCCTACGTCGCGCTGAAGACTCCCGCCGCCTCGCTGGCGACCGTCCTGTCCGCGCTCACCGCGGTGGGCGCCGCGGGCAACATCACCGTCCCGCACAAGGAAGCGGCCGCGGGGCACGTGACGCGGAAAACGGATACCTGCGAACGCACCGGCGCGTGCAATACGTTCTGGGTGGAGCAGGGGACGCTCGTGGGAGACAACACGGACGTGGCCGGGGTCGGCGCGGCGCTGGCGCGCCTGGGCGTCGCGCGCGGGGGCCGGTGGCTCGTCCTGGGAACCGGCGGGTCGGCCCGGGCGGTGGCGGCCGCCGCGGCGGACGCCGGCGCCATTCTCCACGTCCGGTCCCGCCGGGCCGAGACCGCACGCCGCTTCGTCGCGTGGGCCCGGGAGCGGCTGGCCCTCGAGGCGCGCGAAGCCGCCGACGACTCGGCCGACGTGGTGATCAATGCCACGCCGCTCGGACTGAAGGATCAGGACCCGCCACCGCTCGAGCCGAAGCGGGTCGACCGGGGCGCCGTGGTGCTCGATCTCGTGTACCGGCGCGGCGGAACGGCGTGGACCCGGAGTCTGGAACCGGGGCGACGGGTGGCGGACGGGCGGGAGATGCTGGTCGCCCAGGGGGCCGCCGCCTTCGAGCGATTCTTTCCCGGGGTCCGGGCCCCGGTGGAGGTGATGCGCGCGGCCGTGGAGCGCGCGCTCCGTGCGTAGCGCCCTCGCCCAGCTGTTCCTGCCCGCCGAGTGTCTGCTCTGTCACCACCTGCTGCCGTTCGCCCGCGCCGACGACCTTGTTTGTCCGGTCTGCCGCCATCGGTGGCGCGCGGTGCGCCCGCCCTGGTGCGAGCGATGCGGCCAGCCGGAGCCGCACTTCGGCCCCTGCCGTCTGTGCGCCGAGTGGCCGCGCGAGATCGAGCGCGTACGGTCGGCGGTCTGGCTGGACGGGCCCGCCCGGCAGGCCGTCCACGCGCTCAAGTACGCCGGCTTGCCGCGGATCGCCGCGGACCTCGCGGCGGTGATGGCCCGCCATCTGCCCGATCCGGACCCCGGTGCGGTGCTCGTGCCGGTGCCCCTCGGCGCCCGTCGACTGAAGCACCGCGGCTACAATCAGAGCGAGGTGCTCGCACGGGCCCTGGCGGCCCGCTGGGGCCGGCGCGTGCGCGCCGATCTGCTGTCGCGCGTTCGCGAGACGGCAACTCAGACCACGTTGACACCGGCGGCGCGTCTGGCGAACGTGGCGGGAGCCTTCCGAGTGCGGAGTGCCGAGGTCGGAGTGCGGAGTGGCGTCCCCGGCAACAATTCCGCACTCCGCACTTCACACTCCGCATTGATTCTGATTGACGATGTGTTCACGACCGGCGCGACCATCGCCTCGGCAGCCCGAGCGCTGGCGCACGCCGGCGCCACTCGGATCCTGGCCGTCACGTTCGGCCGGGCCGTCATTCCCGACTTCACGTAGGAGCGCGAACCATGGCAGTGCGGGTCGGTATCAACGGGTTCGGCCGGATCGGCCGCAATGTCCTGCGGGCGGCCACGATGGCCAAGGCCACCGGCATCGAAATCGTCGGCGTCAACGACATCACCGACACCAAGACGCTGGCCCACCTGCTCAAGTACGACTCGGTCCACGGGCGCTTCCCCGGCTCCGTCGAAGCGAAGGCCGACTCCCTGGTGGTGAACGGCAAGGAGATCAAGGTCTCCGCCATCAAGGAGCCGGAGAAACTCCCCTGGAAAGACCTCGGCGTGCAGCTGGTGCTCGAGAGCACCGGGCGGTTCACCGACCGGGACAATGCCGCGAAGCATCTGGCCGCCGGCGCCAGGAAAGTCGTGATCTCCGCACCGGCCAAGGGGGAGGACATCACCATCGTGATGGGGGTCAACCATCAGAAGTACGACCCCGCCAAGCACCACATCATCTCGAACGCATCCTGCACGACCAACTGCCTCGTCCCCGTGGTGAAGGTGATTCTCGACAACTGGGGCTTCGTGCACGGATTCATGACCACGGTGCACAGCTACACCAACGACCAGCAGATCCTGGACCTGCCCCACAAGGACCTGCGGCGGGCCCGCGCGGCCGCCCTGTCCATCATCCCCACCACCACCGGCGCCGCCAAGGCCACGAGCCTCGTCATCCCCGAGGTCAAGGGAAAGATCGACGGCATCTCCCTCCGCGTTCCCACGCCCGACGTCTCGGTGGTGGAGCTGATCGCCGATGTGTCCAAGCCGACCACGGTCGACGAGGTGAACCGGGCCTTCAAGGCCGCCGCGGCCGGCGCCCTGAAGGGGGTCCTCGACGTGTCGGACGAGCAGCTCGTGTCGCACGACTACATCGGATCGCTCCTGTCGAGCGTCGTGGACTCGGCGTCGACCGCCGTCATCGACGGAACGCTGCTGCACGTGACGTCCTGGTACGACAACGAAATGGGCTACTCCGCGCGCTGCGTGGATCTGCTGTCGCTGCTCGGATCGAAGCAGTGAGCACGCGGACGTTGGGCGACCTCCCCAAGGAGGCGCTCGACGGCAAGCGGGCCCTCGTACGGGTCGACTTCAACGTCCCGCTCAAGAACGGTGTCGTCACCGACGACACGCGCATCCGCGCCGCCCTGCCCACCATCACGTACCTGCGGGAGCGCGGCGCCCGCGTGGTCCTCCTGTCACACCTGGGGCGTCCGAAGGGGGGCCCCGATGCGCAGTACTCCCTGAAGCAGATCGTGCCCACGCTCGAGAAGCTCCTGGGCGTGCCGGTGGAGTTCATCCCGGATCTCACGGCCGGCGTCGCCGTCACCAAGCGGCTGCCGCGCGGCGGCGTCGCGCTGGTCGAGAACACCCGGTTCTGGCCCGGGGAGGAGAAGAACGACCCCGAGCTCGCCCGGCAGTTCGCCGCGCTCGGCGACTTCTATGTGAACGACGCGTTCGGGTCGGCGCACCGGGCTCACGCGTCCACCGAGGCGGTGGCGCACATCCTCAAGCCCGCGGTCGCCGGATTCCTGATGCAGAAGGAGCTGCAGTACCTGGGGGACGCGCTGGCGGCCCCGAGACACCCGTTCGTCGCGGTGCTCGGCGGCGCGAAGGTCTCGGGCAAGATCGACGTGATCGAAGCCCTGTTGCCGCGGGTCGACGAAGTCCTCATCGGCGGCGCGATGGCCTGCACCTTCTTCGCCGCGATGGGCTTCGAGGTCGGCGCGTCCCTGGTGGAGCGGGACCGCACCGCGCTCGCGAAGGAGCTCCTGGCCCGGGCCGGCCGGAAGCTGATCCTCCCCCGCGGGGCGGTGATCGCCCCGTCCCTCGCGCGGAGCGCCGAGCGGAAGAGCGTGGCCAGTGACGCGATTCCGGCCGGGTGGGCCGTCTACGACATCGATCAGACGACCGCCGCGGACTTCCGGGCCCGGATCCTGAACGCCAAGACCGTCCTCTGGAACGGGCCGATGGGAGTGTTCGAGACGCCGCCCTTCGACGCCGGAACCCGGGCGGTCGCGAACGCGCTGGTCGAAGCGGGCGCCAAGGGGGCCGTCACGATCGTCGGGGGAGGGGATTCCGCCGCGGCGGTGGCCGGCCTCGAATCGAAGCTGTCGCACGTTTCGACCGGCGGCGGGGCCTCGCTCGAGTTTCTGGAGGGCAAGCCGCTCCCCGGCGTCACGGCGCTCGAGGCCGCGTGAAGCGCCTCCTGTTCGCCGCCAACTGGAAGATGCACCTGGGGCCCCAGGACGCCCGGACCTACTGCACCCGGTTCCTCGAGCGGTCACCGGCCATCGCCGGCCGGGACGTCTGGTTCTTCCCCCCCGCCGTTTCCCTCGAAGCCGTCGCGGCCGCGCTCCGCGGCCGGTCCGATCTCCTGGCAGGCGCGCAGGACATCCACTGGGAGCCGAAAGGCGCCTTCACCGGCGCCGTCTCGGCCCCGATCGTCGCCCAGGCCGGTGCCCGGGCGGCCTTGGTGGGCCATTCCGAGCGCCGGAAGCTCTTCGGAGAAACCGACGCCGACACCGCGCGAAAGGTGCGGGCCGCGCTGACGGCCGGGCTGACCCCTCTCTTGTGCGTGGGGGAGGAGCTGGCACAACGTGAAGCCGGCCAGACCCTCGCCGTGGTCACCCGGCAGCTGACCGGGGCCCTCGACGGCCTCCCCGCCGGCGACCTGGCGACGGTAGTCCTGGCGTACGAGCCGGTGTGGGCCATTGGGACGGGCCGGAATGCCACGCCGGAGGACGCGGGCACGGTCCATCGGGAGATTCGGGGGTGGCTGACGGGAAGGGGGGCCGCGACGCCCCGGATCCTGTACGGCGGGAGCGTCAATCTCGGCAACATCGCCGCCCTCCTGGCGCAGTCCGAAATCGACGGGGTCCTGGTGGGCGGGGCATCGCTCGAACCCGATGCCTGGGCGCAACTTGTGCGAACCGGCGCCCCCTAGGTATTATCCCCGCCGCCGATGTACACCTTCTTCCTGGTTCTCCTGCTGGCCGACGCCGTCATCCTCGCCGCCGCTGTGCTGCTGCAGGCGGGGCAGGGCGGTGGCTTGGCGTCGCTCGGGGGCGGCGGCGGCACCGACATGTTCATGGGCGGCCGTCAGACCGTCACCCTGCTCACCAAGATGACCTGGTGGTGCGCGGGGATCTTCCTGTTTCTCGCGCTGATCCTCGCCTTCATGTCGTCGCACACGTCGGCGCCCCGCTCGGTGCTGCAGGGCCAGATTCAGGCTCCGGTGCCGGTGCAGTCCACACCGCTGCCGCTGCAGAGCACCCCGGCACCCACGACGACCACGCCCTCGGCTCCCACGACTCCCGCACCGCGTCACTGATCTGAAACCGGCCTACGTGCTCCTCGAGGATGGCGCCTGGTTCCCCGGAACCGCGCCACTCCCGTTCGAGCCGACCTGCGCCGAAGTCGTCTTCACCACGAATCTCAGCGGATACCAGGAAGTCTTCACGGACCCCTCGTTCCTGGGGCAGCTCGTGGTGATGACCGCGCCGATGATCGGCAACTACGGGATCAACCCCGACGACGTGGAATCCGACCGCCCGCGCGTGGCCGGCGTGGTGGTGCGTGAGCTGTCGGTCCAGCCCTCCAACTGGCGCTCGACCGGCCCGCTCCTCGAGTGGCTCTCCGCGGCCCGCGTCCCGCTGATCACCGACGTCGACACCCGCCAGTTGACCCGTCACATCCGTTCCAAAGGCGCCATGCGCGGCACGATCGCGCTCGGCGATCAGCCCAGCGATGCCGTGCGCCGGCTGCTCGCGGCGTCGCCGGACATGAACGGGCTCGATCTGGCGAGCCAGGCGACGATCGACGCGCGGTATGAGGAAGGGCCCAAGGACGCGAAGCATCACGTCGTCGCGTTCGACTACGGAATGAAGCGGAACATCCTGCGCCTCTTCGTCCAGAATGGCTGCCGCGTCACCGTCGTCCCGGCCGCCACCACCGCCGCTCAAGTCCGCGAGCTCCGCCCCGACGGCGTCTTTCTGTCCAACGGCCCGGGCGACCCCGCCGCGGTCGGGTATGCCATCGACACCATTCGCGCGCTCGCCGACGGGACCATACCGATCTTCGGGATCTGCCTCGGACACCAGCTGCTGGGACTCGCGCTGGGCGGGGAAACGGTGAAGCTCCCCTACGGACACCGCGGCGGGAACCATCCGGTGCGGGATGTGAAGACGGGACAAGTGCTTATCACCTCTCAGAACCATGGATTCGCGGTTCGGGGGGACACGGGGGGCGTGCCCGGTGCGAATTCACTTGAGGTCACCCACCTTAACCTCAACGACGGGACGGTCGAAGGGGTGCGCCACCGGGAGGCACCCATTTTCGCGGTTCAATACCATCCCGAGGCCTCTCCGGGGCCTCACGACGCCCAGGGGCACTTCCGAGAGTTCCTCCAAGCTCTTGACAGTCAATAGGTAAGCCCATAATATGCCCCCCGGCTTCGCCGCCCTTGGCCCTGGGGGAACGGATGACGAAGGCTGATCTCGTCGAGAAGGTCACTGCCCAAATCGCGCGTACCGCCGGTCCGCTGATTTCCAAAAAGGACTGCGCCCGCGTGGTGGACTCCTTCTTGGACGCGGTCAAGGCGGCGCTATCCGAGCAGCACAACATAGAGATACGCGGGTTCGGGACCTTTAAGATCCGCCAGCGGAAGACCCGGATGGCTCGGAACCCTCGGACCGGCGATCCGGTCGAAGTCGCAGCCCGGCCAGTGCCTGTCTTCAAGCCCAGCAAGGAGTTGCGTGCGATGGTGGCGGACGCCAGCGGACAGCAAGTACCGTCCTGAGCACGGTCCGTCCCTCGACTGAAACCCGCGGCCTCGACTAAGCGTCGGGGCCGCATTGTTTTAGATCAGAGCCATCAAACTCAATCCCGGAGCCATCTTAGTGCGCGTCTTTCTCCTCGCGCTGGCCGCGCTTCCGCTGTCGGCGCAAACGGTGCAGTACCAGGTGTCTATCCCCAATCCCACCAACAAGCTGTTTCACGTCGAGGCCACGTTCCCGACGGCCGGACTCGACACGCTCACCGTCGCGCTTCCCGCGTGGAGCCCGGGGAACTACGAGATCCAGAACTACGCCCGGTTCGTCCGGCACTTCGACGCACGGGACCCCCAGGGGCGCGCGCGGTTCTGGGATCGCGCCGACAAGACGACGTGGCGCGTGTCCACCGGGGGAGCGGCCTCGATCACCGTGTCCTTCGACGAGCTCGCCGACACGATCGATCTCTCGATGGCTCGGATCCACGGCGACCTCGCGCAGTTCCTCGGCACCAACCTGTTCCTGTATCAGCCCGGGCACCTCGACCGCGCCGCCGAAGTGCGGTTCTCCGTGCCGGACGGATGGCGCGTCACCACGGCGCTCAAGGCCGGCCCCAACGGGACCTACACGGCACCCGACTACCACGTCCTGGCGGACGCCGAGACGTTCCTCGGCAAGTTCTCCGTCGACTCGCTGCAGGCCGGCGGCAAGTGGATCCGCATCGCGGTCTGGCCCGCCTCGGACTACACGCCGGCGGTCGCCGCGACCATGCGCAGGAGCGTGGCAAAGATGGCGGCGGTCCAGGATCAGCTGATGGGCGGCGCGCCGTACGACGTGTACACGATTTTCTTCGACGTGGTGCGTGACACGATCACCTGGGCCGGGGGACTCGAACACCTCTCCAGCCAGTTCGACGTGATGCCCGCCGGGCCCGGGTTCGCCGACGCCGACGGCAACCTCGGCGGCTTCATGAATCCCCTGATGGCTCACGAGTTCTTCCATCTCTGGAACGTCAAGCGCATCCGGCCCGCCGAGATGTGGCCGTACGAATACCGGGACGAGCAGTATACGCCGTCCCTCTGGTGGTCCGAAGGCGTCACCGACTACTACGCGGATCTGACCAACTGGCGCGCCGGCCTCTGGAGCGATCAGGACTTCA
>Ga0335076_10007915_pt1 | contig 10712 bp, 9 predicted proteins | sample Lox_Sample_25_FD_206717 | JGI IMG/M metagenome (GOLD analysis project Ga0335076, IMG submission 206717) | Soil microbial communities from Loxahatchee National Wildlife Refuge, Florida, United States - Lox_Sample_2.5 | ecosystem: Environmental > Terrestrial > Soil > Wetlands | place: USA: Florida...
CGCTCCCATCACCGACCCAAGACGCAACGCGTTCACGCGCCGGGCATAGAGCGCGCGGAAGTCACGGCATGCCGCAGCCGCGGTTCGATAGCCCTCCGACCGCGGCAATTGCCGGCGCCCCAGCAAACTTTCGATGATGCGCCCGTCGATCTCGGCAAGGCCGGCGCCGGAGCTGACGATCTCACGGAAGATCTGCGTTTCGACGATTGCCGAATAGTCGGGCCAGCTGTCGATGCGCAGCGCGGCGAGGGGCCATGGCGCATGAAGCAACGGCCCCGGTTCTTCGGGCAGCGGCCAAGGCGGACCACCTTGCAAGCTCCCCTTCCGCCGATCGCGGATCGGGGGAAGTTCCGGCGGCGGCGGTCGTTCGGGCTGGCCTTGCGGAACGCTCGGCGCATAGATGATCCGCACGCTGTCCTGCGGCTTGCCGCCGGTCCAGCGTTGCTCTTCATCATCTCGCGCAAAGAAGAATAAAAAGCCCTCGCTCGGCATGCGCTGATCGCGCGGGGAAGCTCCGAGCAGTCGATCTGCGCCGGGAAATGAAGCGCTACGTCTTCGTCGCCGCGGCGACCCTGCGGCCAATCGAAGGCATCGGGCAGGAGCGGCAGACCGCCGAGGCGACTGCGCACCGGCGGAAATTGCGTCGGGGGATAGGGGCGATGCAGCATGATCGCCGGGCTGCGATAGGCCTGCAGCACGAGATCGACCGCCTTAAGGATATCCGACTCCAAAAACACAGCGATGGCGACTCCCTGCCGGCGGCGATGCCTCTCCCTAGAAGACAATTGGAGATGATGATCGTCGAGCGCTGCCTCGACGAGGATGTGCCCGCTTTCGAAGCGGAACGGGACAACGACGCCTCTGCCGAAAACGATCGCCGGCGCGGCGGCGGGGCCTCCGCCTTGGCCCGAACCGCCGAGAAGCCCGCCGATCTCGGCCGGCGAGGGGGGTGTGTCTGGGCTCTCGACAGGCCGCGCCGAGCGCTCGTCGGCTTGCGCCGCGGAAGCCGGCGCGAGCAGCAGCGCTGCGGCCAGCGCCAAGTCGCAGAGCCTGCGCAGTGAAGTCGACGCAGCGGACATGGGCACCCCGCGTCACCGGCAATGCCGCGGGCCGCCGCCCGGCTCCGGTCATCGGTGCCTTGCGCGAGCCCTCCTTCTGTAAGACAACCGAAACGGAGTGAAAGCGAAAAATTAGCGCGGAACAACGTCGCGCGATGAGCGGCCCGATGGAGGCCGCTTGCGCGACCACCCCTGCCGCGGGTTGCGGGACGCGCGCCGCATCATCAACCTGCACGGCGTTGTCATAGGGATCGGAGACACCGGCCTTTGTTTCGCACGCGTAAGCACGCATTGCAGCCATCGCCGCTTGCTTCGCAGGCCAAGCGAAGCGCAAAATCGACCGCGACATGGAGGCGTCGGACAGGACTTATGTCGCTCAAGTTCCTTCTTGCGACGACCGCCGTCGCGGCCATGTCGTCGGTTCTGGGCTGGCACGACGCCGCTTTGGCGCTCGATCTGTGCTCGCTCGCGATCTTCCTCGGCGTCGGTTGCGGGCTGGCGCCAGCCCTACTTCTAACGCGGCTTCAATCGACGTGCGCAGCGCCTCCGCTCGGGTGGGGCATGCGCGATGCGATCGTGTTGCTGACCGCCGGAGCGGAAAGAGTCCCAATCATCGGCGACATCGAGCCCGGAATTTTTGCCTATGGGCGAATCGCAAAGGCGGTCGAGCTCTATCGCGCGTGCAAGCAGCAGGGCGGCGACTGCAAAATCATCGTGAGCGGCGGTGATACGCGCGGGTATGGAATGGCCGAGGCGCAGGTCTACGGACGATACTTGCATCGGCTCGGAGTGAGTGTCGGCGACGTGACGCTGGAAGAGCGTAGCATGAATGCATGGCAGAACGCTCAGTTCGCCACCGACTTGCTGCGCCGGCAGCGAGCGGACCGCGTTCTGCTGGTGTCCTCGGGTTTTCATGTGCAGCGAGGTTGCCTCTACTTTTCGCATTTTGGCGTCAATGCGATCCCGGTCCGTGCCGACTATCTGAGTGCGATGCTGTCGCCATGGCCGGTCGCTTATAACTTTGCCGTCGCGGATGTCGCGATCCACGAGTACATCGGCATGGCGCGCTACTATCTCTACAACATGCTCGGCTGGAATGTCGCCGCGACACAACGCGGATAGCGATGTCGATGGTCAGCCGCAGCGCCCGTTGACCACGTCGTTCTCGGCTCAGGCGAAGAACGTCGCTCAAATCTGCATATGCTCTTCGATGCCGCGCGCGGCATCTGCGGTCACTGGGCCGCTGGCGATGATCTCGCCGCGCTTCAGCACGGCGTAGCGATCGGCGATACCGAGCGCGAAGGGGAGATGCTGCTCGACAATCAGGAGGGCGATGCCGTCGCGACGACGGCGGCTGGCCAGCACCTCGGCCAGACGGTCGATGACCGAGGGTTGCAGCCCTTCGGTCACTTCGTCCAGCATGAACAGCAGCGGCTCCGCCATGAGGCCGCGGGCGACGATGAGCATCTTCTGCTCACCGCCGGAGAGCGTGCCGGCTCTCTGACCGAGGCGCTTGGCGAGGATCGGAAAGGCTTCCGCCACCTGGGCGAATCGCGCCTCGAACGCGCCGTCCGACAGCAGGCCCAGGCGCAGATTCTCCCGCACCGTCAGATCTTGGAACAGCGCCTGCTCCTGCGGTGCATAGGCGAGGGCCTGGCGGCGCTTGGCATGGGGCGCAAGGTGCGTGACGTCGCGGCCCCTGAAGGTCACCCTGCCGCTCTCCACCGGCAGGAAACCCATGATGGTCTTCAGCAGCGAGGTCTTGCCCATGCCGTTCTTGCCGACCAGCGCCAGCACCTCGCCGCGCCTGACACTGAACGACACGTCGCGGATCACCGTCGAGCCGCCATAGCCGCTGCTGAGCCCGCTCACCTCCAGCAGCGGTGCCGGGTCGCCGGTCACGCCGGACTCTCCGCCATCTGGCCATGGCCGGTATAGATCTCGCGCACCAGTGGCGCGTCGACGACCTCGGCCACCGTGCCGTCGAGCGCGATCCGTCCCTGATGCAGCACGATAATGCGCGAGGAGATCTCGCGCACGAAATCGAGGTCGTGCTCGATGATGAGCACGCAGAGTCGGTCATGCCGCACCAGCTCCGTAAGGATGGTGCCGAAGCGCTGGCGCTCGACGCGCGTGAGGCCCGCCGTCGGCTCGTCGAGGAGCACGACTTCCGGCTCGAGCGCCAGCACCATGGCAAGCTCCAGCGCCTGCTTCAGCCCGTGGCTTAGCAAGCGGGCGGGCTCGTGCAGCCGCTCGGCGAGCCCGGCATTCTCGACGACGACGCGCGCCGCCGGCGGCAGGGCGAGCACGGGCGAGGCCCTGAACCACGAGGGCCGCTCATGCCGAGTGCGCGCGATACGCAGGCAGTCGGCGACACTCAGGGTCTCGAAGACCGAGGCCGCCTGGAACTTGCGACCGAGACCCAGGGCCACGATACGGTCGGGTGCCAAGCGGCCGATCGGGTGACCGCCGATCTGCACCTCGCCGGCGCTGCGCTCGCGCCCGTCGGCCAGGCAGCGAATGAGCGTCGTCTTGCCGGCGCCGTTGGGCCCGACCAGGCTGACGAGTTCGCCGCGGCGCGCCGTGAAGTTGATGCCGGAAAGGACGGTCAGGCTCCCGAAATGCTTTTCCACGCCCGTGGCGCGGACGACCTCGTCGGCAGCGTCCGGCGGGCGCGGCCTGGCCGGGGCCTGGACGAGCCGAGTGGTGCGGCCCGCCGGCGCGCGCCGCGCCAGGCCGACCAGGTGCGCAACACCGCCATAGAGGCCGCCCGGCAGCAGCAGGATGACGGCGATAAAGACGATGCCGACGATCAGCTCCCAGACATAGGGCAGGCTGCCGGAGAGAAAGGCACTCGCCACCTCGATAGCGAGCGCGCCGATGACCGCGCCCGCCAGCGAACCGCGCCCGCCCAGCGCCACCATCACGATGAGCTCGGTGCCAAAGAGGAAGCTGGCATTCTCGGGAGCGGCGATCCCGCCATAGGCGGCGTAGCCGAAACCCGCCATCCCGGCGACGACGCCGCAGACGACGAGCAGCAGGATGCGGCGCAGGCTGGTATCGAGGCCGAGATAGGCGCAACGCTGCTCGTTGTCGCGCAGCGCCGACAGGATGCGTCCGGCGTCGCTGCTCAGATAGATCTTGGCCACGACGGCCACCGCCACGAGGCCGAGGCCCGCAACGCGAAACCAGTCTTCATTGGCGAGATCGAAGCTGTCGAAGCCGACCAGGCCGCTCGACGAACCGGTGAAGGTGCCGCCGGAATAGAGCACTTGCACCAGCACGATCGGCAGCACCAGCGAGATCACCGAGGCGTAAAGCGGTGTGGCCCCGGGATAGAAGGAGAGCCAGCCAACGAAGAGCGCGACCGCGCCCGAGGCCAGAATCACGACGGTCACGGCGAGGGCGACGCTCGTCGGCGAGAAGCCGAACCCGGTGAAAACGATGGCAAGCCCGTAGGCGCCGAGCCCGAAAAAGGCGGACTGCCCGAAGGTCAGGAAGCCGCTATAGCCCCACAGGATGTCGACCGTGATGGCGGCGATGGCGACGAAGCTCGCCCGCACCAGGATGTCGACGAGATAGGTGCCGATGACGCCGGGCGCTGCCAGCACCAAACACGCCGCCAGCAGCGCCGGCGCAGCGAGCCTTACCCAGGCGCCGATCCCCCAGCCGGCCGGCCGGGCTGCTTCGCCCGTTTCAAGCACGGGCGAAGCCGGCCGGGCGCAGGCGCAGCGCCAGCGCCGCGACCACCGCGATGGTGAGGCCACCGAGGATCGGGCTGATGAAGGTGCTCGCCAGGACCTGCAGGCCACCGAGGACGAGGCACGAGACGGCGAGCGTCAAGAGCGAGCCGCCGGACACCATGACCAGCATGAAGGCATTGGTGAGCCAGGCGATGCCCATGTTGGGATCGACGCTGGCGAGCGGCGTGATCAGCGCGCCCGCAGCGGCGGCCAACCCGCTGCCGATGGCAAAGGTGATGAAGCGCACCCGCGTGCTGTCGATGCCGAGACTCTGCGCCAGCCCTTCGTTCAGGATGACGGCGCGTGTGTTGAGGCCGAGGCGCGTGCCGTTCAGCAACGCCGTGAACAGGACGCCGATGACGAGCGCAGCCGGGACCAGCGCCAATCGGTAGCGCGAATAGTCCCCGCCCAGCAGTGCCATCGTTCCGGCGAGCGGCGACGGCACGAATTGCACCTGGCGCCCGAAGGCGAGCGTCACGAGCTGGCCCAGCACAATGCTGAGTCCCCAGGTCGCGAGGATGGCGTCGAGCGGACGGCGATAAAGCCGCCGCACGATGAACCCTTCGGTCACGGCGCCCAGTGCCGCCCCGGCCGCGAAGCCGATGACCGGCGACAGCCACAGCGGCACGGCGAGCCAATAGGTGACCAACGCCGCATAGGCGCCGACGGTGATGAACGCGCCATGCGCGAAGTTGATGATCTTCATCACGCCGAACACGATCAGTAATCCGGACGAGACAATGAACAGCCCGGCGGCGGTGGTGAGGATATCGAGCAGCAGCGTGCCCATGGCAAAGACTGTCTAGAGTGGAACCCGCGTGGACTGAATCAGATCAACAAGGATCGTCATGACCGGGCGAAGCTCAGGATGAGGAAGCTTCTACGTGCCATCACCAACTTATCCTCACCCTGAGCCTGCGCGCGATCTTTATGCAGCGACGTTCCGGCCAATGCGCGAATGACCGGCCATGCTTGTCACGACTTGAGCCCGGGGCATTGGCTGCCGGGATCGACGTTCGGGAAGCTCTTGATCACCGTCACCGATCCGTCCGGCTGGACCTGGCCGAGATACATGGTGAGGGGCGCATGATGCTCCTTCGACATGGTGATGGTGCCGCGCGGCCCGGAGACGGAGACTTTGCCGAGCGCCTTGAGTACCGCCGCGCCCTCGGTGCTGCCGGCCTTCTCCACCGCCGCCTTGTAGGCATAGACGCCCTCGTATTCCGGCACCGAGAGATCATTGGGCGTCTTGAGGTTGTTGCCGAACTGCTTCGCCATGTCGGCGAGGAACGTCTTGTTGGCCGCGCTGTCGATGCCGGTGACATAGGACGCCGAGAGGTAGATGCCGGCAGCGTCGGCGCCCATGCTCTTGGCCGTGCCCTCGTCGACGGCGAGATTGCCGTAGGGGATGTCGACGCCGGCGGCGCGCAGCTGCTTGGTCAGCGTCACGTTCGGCGCGCCGCCCGCCGTCGACGTGATCAGGGCATCGGGATGCGCGCTCTTCAGCTTGGAAATGATCGGCGTCCAGTCGCTGCCGTCCATCGGCAAGTATTCCTCGCCCACCACCTTGCCGCCGGTCTTGGTGATGTAGGCTTTGGCAAAGGCGAGCATGCCGCGGCCGAAGGCATAGTCGGAGCCGATGAGGAAATAAGTCTTCGCCTTCTTAGCCGCGTTGAAGTAGTCGACGATCGGCGGCACCTGCTGCTCAGGGACCCAAGCGTTGACGTAGAGATAGCGATTGCACGACCGCCCTTCGTAGAACGAGGTGTAGATGTAGGGCACCTTGCCACGGCTGACGATGGGCAGTGCCGCATTGCGTGCGGCGCTCGTCTCCATCGAGATGATGACATTGACCTTCTTCTGGAAGATCAGCGAGTCGAATGCCTTCTGCGCGCCGACGGCGCCGGAGGCGTCATCGGCGACCTCGAGCCTGAGCGGATGACCGAGCACGCCGCCCTTGGCATTGATCTCGTCGACGGCGAGCTGTGCCGACTGCACGACCGAGGGCGCGACGACGCTGTTGGCGCCGGAGAGCCCCACCGGCACGCCGATGATCAGCGGATCGGCGGACAGCGACGGATGGGCAGCGACGGCGAGCGTCAGGGCAATCGCCGGCACAGCTCCCCGGCGGCAAAGGGACGAGAGGCGCGAAGGCTTGACGTCGTGAATTGGCATGGCGGAGAGGATCCTTTCTGCAGGGAGGGGAAGGCCGGGAGCAATCTCAGTACCAGCCGGGCGGGAGTCCGGAGCCGAGCATCTCGTCATAGACGTCGGTCCGGCGGTCGCGCATGACCTGGTTGAAATCATTCCAGTTGCGCTTGCGCCGCGCATCGCCCAGCGCCACCGTGGCAGTGACGATCTCTTCGTTCTCGCGGCTCGCAGGGCCCGCGACCGGCCAGCCGGTGTAGCTGACGATGAGGCTCTGCCCTTCGAAGGGCTGGCCGCGCTCGGTACCGACGCGGTCGGCGCAGGCAACATAGAGCGAGTTGGAATGGGCCGCCGCCATGGCGAGAATGTTGGCCATGGCCTGCGCGCCCGGCTGCTGCCCGGCGATTGGCACCCAGTTCGTCGGCACGCACACGATGTCGGCGCCCTGCAGCGCGCAGAGACGGAAGGTCTCAGGGAACCAGATGTCGTAGCAAATGCCGATACCGATGCGGCCGATGGCGGTCCCGAACACGGGGAAGCCGAGATCGCCCGGCTCGAAATAGAGATTCTCCTCGTTCCAGAGGTGAACCTTGCGGAAGGTGCCGATATAGCCATCCGGGCCGATCAGGACGGCGCTGTTATAGAGCTTGGCAGCCGAGCGCTCGCAGATCCCGGCGACCAGATGCAGGCGATGGCGCGCGGCGCGCTCGGCCCAAGCGCTCACGCTGCGCCCCGACGGGATCTCCTCGGCGAGCGCAAACGCCTCGCTGCGCGAGCGGAAGACATAGCCGGTATTGGCGAGCTCCGGCAGCACGACCAAGCCCGCACCCTGAGCGGCCGCCTGGTCGATGAGGTCGAGGCTATGCGCGATATTGCCCTCGACCGCGCCGAACGCCGGCTGCATTTGCAGGCAGGCGATGGTCACGACGCTGTCGTCCCGTTTCTTTTGCTCAGCCGCCATCATTCCCTAAGAGATCCTAGAGCTGAAAAGCAAAAGCCCTCGACTGCGCCAGAAGCTGGCCACAAGCGAGGGCTGCATAGCCGGATTTTTGCGGCGGCCACCGGCCGCCTGCGCTCACACCGGAGCGACGGCAGATATTGTGAATTGGCCTAATTAAAAGTCAACGCGATTCTTTGAGCGAAAAATAGGCAGATGTGAGAGTCGCTCACGGGCTCACCCGGCGCCATCGATCAGCCCCATGCCGTCGAGCAATTCCTGCGCGCCGATGATCGTCGTGGCGATCTGCGCCATCGACAGGCGCTTCTGCGTCGCCTGGCGGCGGATGAGCTCGTAGGCATCCGTCTCGGCCATCTGCTTTAGCGCCGCCAGGATCTTGACCGCCTTGTCGACATCGCGCCGCGCCTTCAGCGTCTCTTCCAGCTTGGCGATCTTGGCATCGAGGCGGCGCGTGTAGCCGTGCAGCGAGCGGGCGAGCACCATGGTCGAGAGGATGCCGAAGGACCGGATCGGCTTGGTGACAACGCCATGGGCATTGCTGTCGAGCAGCCGCTTCAGCACGGTCGGGTTCTCATACTCGACGATGGCGACGAAGGTCGGACCGCCATTGGCGGCGCAAGATCCGGCGATCTGGGGCTCGGAGGCCTCGACGAGCTGAAACACCGTATCGACGTCGCCCGGCCATTCGGCGGGTGGCGGCCACATGCCGCGCACATTGCAGCCGATGCGTTTCAGCTGGTCGATCAGTGCGTCGCCTTCGGCGTCGCGCGGATGCACGACCAGCACGCGCGCGCCGCGCAGTTCCTCGATCAGGCGGCGGACCGCAGGCTTCATGGCGCCGCGATCTCCGCCTCGTCCGCCGCGCTGATCCAGCGCGCGCCAAGCGGCGAGAAGGCCAGATAGGGATCGGGCTTCACGGTGGCCTTGGCCTGCCAGACGATATCGAAGCCGCCGCCGGCGCGCACGCGCCCGATGCGCGGCGTGAGCCAGGTGTGGTTGTTGTCGGGATCGATGCGGACCATGCCTTCCGGCGCCTCGAAGGAGAGGCCCAGCGCTGCCTCGACCAGCCGTTGCGTGTCGAGCGTGGCCGCCCGGGCCAGCGCCAGGGCGAAGAGATGGACCTGGGCATAGGCCACGGCGCTCCACATGCTGAGCGGGCGCTCCGGGCCGTAGGTACGGCGGAAGGCGTCGGCGAAGCGGCGATTGGCCTCGCCGTCGAGCGAGCCGAAATAGCTGGCAGCGGTGATATGGCCGGCGCAGAGCTCAGCCCCGATCTCGGCGACCTCGCCCTCGGCCATCGTCAGGCTGGCGATCGGCTGATGCGCCGGATCGAAGCCGCTCTCGCGGTAAAGCCGATAGAAACGCTGCGCCGAACGGCCCACCACGGTCGAGAAGACGACATCGGGCGCGGCGTCGCGAATGCGCCCGAGCACCTCGCGCAATTGCGTGTCGCTGGCATCGAGCGGCAGGTAGAGCTCGCCCACGACCTGACCGCAGTAGCATTCGACGAGGTCGCGCATGATCCGGTTCGATTCACGCGGATAGACGTAGTCGGACCCGACCAGGAACAGGCGGCGCCCGACATTGCGGATCAGGAATTCGGCCAGCGGGAAACTGTTCTGGTTCGGCGTGGCGCCGGTGTAGATGATGTTCGGCGAATACTCGAACCCCTCATAGAGCGAGGGATACCAGAGCAGCCCATTGCGGCGCTCGATCGCGGGCAGGACCGCTTTGCGCTGGGCCGAGGAGCTGCAACCGAAGATCACCGAGACGCCGTCCTCGGTCAGCATCTGCTCGGCCATCCGGCGATAGGTCTCGGCATCGGATCTCGGATCATAGGCCAGCACCTCGAGCGGGCGGCCCAGCACGCCACCTTCCTGGTTGATCTCCTGGATGGCGAGCGCGGTGCCGAGAAAATGCTCGGTCTCCGTGACATGGGTGAGGCCGCTGCGCGAAAAGAGGACGCCGATCCGCCACGGCTCGACGGCCGGCGCTATGGGAAGCACCATGGATCGCTCTGTATGGGATCAAGCCTAAATCGCACCATAACAATCGGCGTCAGGAATGAATAGGGCTGGCTTTGGGCGGCCGAGCAACGGCATCCGGAATCGCTACGGATTGGACAGAATGGCACTCGCATTGCATGCTTTCGCAATGTTGGGAGGACCAGCATGACCGCCATACCGATCATTCGCTTGGCACAGAGTCTGGAGGGCCCGGCAGAGTTCGACGCTTGCGCGCGCGCCATCGCCGCGGCCTGCGAGCGTTCGGGATTTTTTGGCATCGAAGATCACGGCGTTCCGCGGGTGGTGATCGAGCGGACCCTGGCCGCAGCGAGAGGTTTCTTCGCGCAGCCGATCGAGCGCAAGCACCTGGTACGGCGCGAGCGGCCGGAGCTCAATCGCGCCTATATCGGCTTCGGCGCCGAGACGCTGGCCCGACTGGCGGGGCGCGAAACGCCGCCCGACGCGAAAGAAGTCTATACCGTGGGGCCAGAAGGCTACCCGGAAGACGAATATCACACCTGCGCGGCCGCACGCCCGCACTGGGGACCCAACCGCTGGCCGGCCGAACCAGCGGGCTTTCGCGCTGATGTGCTGGCCTATTGGGAGCAGATGCAAGGTTTGAAACTGCGGCTCACGCGCCTTTTTGCGCATGTGCTGGGTGTCGACGAGAACTACTTCCCCAGGCGCATGGCACGCAGCCCGGACCAATTGCGGTTGATACACTATCCTGCGCTCACCCAGGCTTGCGCGCCCGGCCAATTGCGCGCGGGCGAGCATACCGACCTCGGCTTCCTGACGG
>Ga0335076_10007916_pt1 | contig 10711 bp, 8 predicted proteins | sample Lox_Sample_25_FD_206717 | JGI IMG/M metagenome (GOLD analysis project Ga0335076, IMG submission 206717) | Soil microbial communities from Loxahatchee National Wildlife Refuge, Florida, United States - Lox_Sample_2.5 | ecosystem: Environmental > Terrestrial > Soil > Wetlands | place: USA: Florida...
GACGCCGGACAACGCCATCCTGACCGCGGATCGCAAAGAAGGCTGGTGGCGCCGCCCCGACGGAACGCCGGTCGAACCGGGCTTTCGCAGTGTGATCGGGTGGGACAACTACCGCGCCATTTTCACCGATCCGCGCTTCCGCGAGCCATTCGTGCGCGTGTTCATCTGGACGGTGGTGTTCGCGGCGCTCAACACGCTGTTCACGTTCAGCATCGGCGTCGTGCTTGCGGTCGCGCTCAACTGGAATCCGCTCAAGTACCGCAACGTCTACCGGATGATGCTGTTCCTTCCGTACGCGGTGCCGGCGTTCATCTCGATCCCGGTGTTCCGCGGGCTTTTCAACGAGAACCTGGGCGAGATCAACCTCGTCCTGCGCGATCTGTTCGACATCAGCCCCGGCTGGTTCTCCGACGCGACGCTCGCACGCTCGATGGTGCTGATCGTCAACACCTGGCTCGGCTACCCCTACATGATGATTCTCTCGATGGGCCTGATCCAGGCGATTCCAGCCGAGCTCTACGAGTCATCCGCGGTGATGGGCGGCGGCCCGCTCAAGAACTTCTTCCGCATCACGCTTCCGCTCATCGCGCGGCCGATCACGCCGCTGCTGATCGCGTCGTTCGCATTCAACTTCAACAACCTGACGCTGATCGCCCTGCTCACCGCCGGGGCGCCCGACTATCTCGACACCAAGGTCCCGGTCGGTGCCACCGACCTGCTCGCTTCGTACACCTACCGGATCGCCTTCCAGGATTCCGGACAGAACTACGCGCTCGCGTGCGCGATCTCGACCATCGTCTTCCTGATCGTCGCCACGCTTGCGGTCGTCAACCTGCGCCTGTTCCACGTCGGGCGCGAAAAGACCTGACACTGGAGTCCGCCCATGCCAATGGTCGTCGATCGTTCGGATCGCTGGCGCCTGATCGCGGTGCACGCGATGCTGATCGGATTCATCGTGCTGATGGTGCTGCCGTTCCTGATGATCGTCTCGATCTCGCTGCGACCCGGCAACTTCGCCGGCGGCAGCATCATTCCGCGCGCGATCAGCTTCGAGCACTGGCAACTTGCGCTCGGCATCCCGTACACCGACGCCGACGGACAGATCGTGCGGCCGCCGTTCCCGGTGTTGCAGTGGATCCTGAACTCGATGAAGGTGGCGTTTGTGTCGGCGCTGATCGCGCTGCTGCTCTCGGTCACCAGCGCGTACGCGTTCGCGCGCATGCGCTTCCGCGGCCGCGATGCCGTCTTGAACGGCCTGTTGCTGCTGCAGATGTTCCCGTCGGTGCTCGCATTGGTGGCGATCTACGCGCTCTTCGACCGGATCGGCGAACTCGTGCCGTGGCTTGGGCTGAACAGCCATTGGAGTCTCGCGCTCGCCTACAGCGGTGGCGTCGCGCAGAACGTCTGGCTGATCAAGGGCTACTACGAGAGCGTGCCGGTTGAATTGGAGGAAGCCGCCGCTGTCGACGGCGCGACGCCACTGCAGGCGTTCACGCGCGTGCTGCTGCCGATCTCGCTGCCGATACTCGTCGTCGTCTTCGTGCTTGCGTTTCTCGGCGCGATGATCGAGTACCCGATCGCCTCGGTGCTGATGCACGACGAGGGACGTTTGACGCTCGCCGTGGGCTCGCGCCTGTTCCTGTTCAACCAGCGCTATCTATGGGGCGACTTCGCGGCGACCGCGCTGCTCGCCGGCATTCCGCTCACGGCGCTGTTCCTCGTGACTCAGCGGTGGCTCGTCTCCGGGCTCGCTTCGGGGTCCGTGAAGGGCTGACAACACCTCGCGAGGGTCGTCGCGGCGCATCCACCGCGATTGCCTCTGCTTCCTGATCTGCAGGCGGCTCGCCGCCCACCATTCCGCGGTTTGCGGATATTCACGCGGCGAATTCCGCCTGGCGTGCGTCTGTACCGGTGAAGTGCCGAAAAAACGCCTGGCGTCGCCGGGCTCGTTCAATCAATCTAAGGAGGTTCACCATGTCATGCGAAGTCGTCGGTTGGACCGGCCCGTTTCCTCAAGTCAAGTGCAGCGACGAGGAGTCGGGCGGCGGAGACCTCATCCAGCAAACCTTGAACCAGCTGGGCAGTCAAGGACGCGAGTACGACAAGAACTGGGTAAAAGGTTTGAGTATCGAGGACATGACCAAGATCGCCGAAACGCCCAACGGGCGCGCTCACCTGCAACGCATCGGGACGGAGCTTTTCGGTACCGACGAGGGTCGACGCGCAAACACGGCACTGCGGATCGCCGACGTGCTGAAGAGCGATGCCTACAAGAACCTCGATCCGACCAACCGCGCGACCGTTCTCAAATTGCTCACAGCCCCGACAGGCATGGGCTTCGATCCGAATCCGAAGGTCGTCGACAACGTCCTCGCTTTGTTCAAGTCCGGGCCGTTTGAAGCCGCCTCTGGCGCGGCACGCAATGGCATGGTGTCCGCACTGGCAAAGGACCCCGCGAACAACGCCCTGCGCCTTGCCCTGCAAAGTTTCGCCGCCACCGACCAGGTGCGTCTAGCGCCGCCCGCCCAGCAGACCAAGGAGATCCAGAGCTACGGGCGGATCTTCATCGGCCAGGAGAAGGCCGAAGAGCCGGACGACGCGCTCGAAAGCGCGGGCCAGAACTTTTCACTTGACCAGATCCCGTTGGCGGGATCGCTGATCAAGGCCGTCCTGCAACGCTGACGACGACCCGCGGGGGCACGCGCGAACCTGGCGCCGTGTCCCCGCGGGGCGATGGAAAGCCGGCAGCCGCGGGGCTTACGCAGGCAGCCGATACACGCGGATCGCGTTGTCGCGATAGAGCTTGCGCACGTCGTCCTTGCTCACGCCGGCTACGACCTCGTCGAGGATCTCGACCCAGGTCGGGTATTGGTGGGTGAGTTCCGACACCGTCCAGTCGCTGCCGTACATCACGCGATCGAAGCCGAAACATTCGATCGCGTGCGCAACGTAAGGCTTCACCTGCTGTTTGGTCCACGCACTGTGATCGGCCTCGGTGATCACGCCCGAGACTTTGCAAACGACGTTCGGCAGGCGCGCGAGTTCGCGCATCTGGCCCCACCACGGTTCGCGCAGGCCGTGCTTGATGCCGGGCTTGCCGATGTGATCGAGCACGAACAGCGTCTCCGGGCAGCGCCGCGCCAGTTCGAGCCCGAACACGAGCGCCCAATGCTTCACGCAGATGTCGAACGTCAGGCCGTGCTTGCCGATCAGCTTCACGCCGGCGATGAAATCAGGGTCGAGGCAGAAGCTCGGATTGGATTCGATCTCGATCAGTCGGCGGATGCCGCGCAGGCTCTTGTACTTCTTCAGCGCGACGAGGTCGCCCTCGATCGCGGCACCATTTTCCACCGGCAGGTGCGCGACCATGCCGCACAGGCGCGGATCGGCATCGGCCATTTCCTGCACGAACGCCGCTTCCTGCAGATGCAGTCCCCTGTTGACCCACACTTCGGCGAACACGAGCTTGTCGACCGCGACCTTGTCGCGTGCCTTGTCGAAGTCGGCCAGCAGATAGGTGCGATTGATCTTCGGCGCGTTCTTCAGCCAGTCATAACCCAGTCGCTTCACGTCGTACAGATGAACATGGCTGTCGACGATCGGAAAGTCCGGCATTGCATCCTCCCTGCGGATTACTGCGCGTTGCGACCCGGACGCGTGAACAGCAGGTCGGTCCCGATCTCGGCGACACGAGACACGCCGCATAGTCCCATGACCCGATCCAGCTCGCGGCGGTAGATCTCGAGCACGTGCCGCACGCCCTCCTCGCCAGCGACGGCGACGCCCCAGAGCTGCGGTCGCCCGATGAGACAGGCAGCGGCCCCGAGCGCCAGCGCCTTTGCGACGTCGACGCCACGCCGTACACCACCGTCGAGCAGGACGGGCATGCGACCTTCGACGGCCGCGACGACCGCCGGCAGCGCATCGAGCGAACCCGGCGCGCCGTCGAGCTGGCGGCCACCGTGATTGGAAACGATGAGGCCATCGATGCCGCGTGCAAGCGCCGCGCGCGCTTCGTCCGGATGCAGGACGCCTTTCAGCATCATCGGCCCCTTCCAGATTTCGCGCACCACCTCGACGTCCTTCCAGGTCATGGCCGGATCGAGCAGCGAGGCCATGCGGCCGGCGAGCGTCTTGATGTCCGCGACTTCGCCCTCGCGCACGTAGTTGCCGAATGTGATGCGCGGAAACTCGCGCCGCATGCGCCAGAGCCAGGGCACCTTCAGCGCCATCCCCGCGAGCTCCCCGACGCGGAAGCGCGGCGGGATCGCAAAGCCATTGCGGATATCGCGCTCGCGATTGCCCAGCAGCTGGTTGTCGGTCGTCAGCACGAGTGCGTCGTAACCGGCCGCGGCCGCGCGCTCAGTCAGCTCGCGCGTGAAAGCACGGTCGCGAAAGATGAATACCTGCATCCAGCGCAGACCGTTGCCGCGCGCAACATCTTCCAAGCGGCATACCGATCCGTGGCTCAGGCAGTACGCCGTGCCAGCGGCGGCCGCTGCGCGCGCTGCGCAGCGCTCGCCATCCGGCCAGAACAGGCCACCGAGTCCGGTTGGGCCGACGATCACCGGCAGGCTCAACTTACGACCGAACAGCGTGATCGAGAGATCGCGGGTCGCTGCTCCCGTCAGCGGATGCGGAAGCAATTCAACGTCGTCGAACGCCGCTTCATTACGGCGCAACGTGTTCTCGTCTTCAGCGCCGCCATCCGCGAAGTCGAACACCGGACGCGGCAGCGCCGCTTGCGCCAGCGCACGCATCGCCGCGATGTTGTAGCCGCGGCGCTGCCACGACGGAACCGGCGCAGTCACGAGCGCGCGTCCTTCTCGCGTCGCGCTGCCGCTTCGAGCGCAACTTCGTCGAGATGCGGCGTCAGGCGCGCGCGCGCATGGTGCGCGTCGACACCGCTGACCGCGGCCCAGATGGCTTCGTTGAACGGCACTGCCATGCCGAGTTCATGTGCCTCGCGGACGAGCGCGCCGTTCAATGCTTCGATCTCGGTGCGCCGGCCGCTCTCCACGTGCTGCAGCATCGACGGCCGGTTGTAGCGCTCGAATGCATGGTCGAGTACGTGGCGACGGATATCGGGATCAGGGAGCCGGATGCCTTTCGCAGTAGCGACCGCCAGCACTTCGTCGAGCAGCCGCTCCAGCAGGCGAGCTGTCGGCGGATGGCGCGCGATTTCGCCGGCACGCAACCCGGTGAGCGCGCACAGCGGGTTGATGGCGCAGTTCAGCACGAACTTCGCCCACACGTGACCCATCGCGTTGTCGCTGACGACGGTTGGGAATCCTGCGTCCGACAGTCGCGCGGCCAGCGCATGCACCAGCCCGGTTGGCGGTCCTTCCGGCAAGCCGATGACGGTCTGCCCGATGTTGGTATGACGAACGTGGCCAGGTCCGACGAACGTACCGCTGTTGAGCGTCGAACCGGCGATCACGCGCTCTGCGCCAAGAGCGGCAGCAAGTGCTTCGACGTTGCCGATGCCGTTCTGCAACGTCAGCGCAAACCCGTCGTTGCGCAACACCTTGCCCACGAGCGGCGCGACACGTGCCGTCGCATTGCTGTCGACAAGCACCAACGCGAGATCCGCGTCGACGATGTCACCGATGCGGCTGGTGGCGGGGATCCCGACGAGGCGTTCGCCGCGCGCGTCGCCGAGCGTCAGTCCACGCGCGCGGATCGCCTCGACATGCGCTTCGTTGATGTCGAACAGCGTGACCGCGGCACCGGTCGACTGCAGCCCGGCACCGAAGACTGAACCCATTGCGCCGGCGCCGATGACGGCGATCCGCATCGCAGCGCCTTATTCGTCGATGTAGCGCACGCGGTCGGAGGCGAGGATCACCGTCATGAACCCCGGCTCCTTGAGACCGCCCTGCACCGCCTTCAACATCTTCGCTTCGTTCGCGCGCACCGCGGCGAGTTGCGCGAGCACCGCGCCGATCTCGGCGCGCGGCACGATGACGACGCCGTCGGGATCGCCGATCACGATGTCGCCCGCCGCCACCGGCACGCCGCCGCACACGATCGGCAAGCCGACCGTCCCCGGTCCATTGCGCACCGGCGAATTCGGCGACACCCCCGCCGCGAAGGCTGGAAAGCCCAGCGCCTGGATGTCGGTGAGATCGCGCACGAGCCCGTCGGTGACGAACGCGACCGCGCCGCGATTCTTCGCGATGCCAAGCAGTAGATCGCCGACAACGGAGCAGCCGGTAAAGCTGTCGGTCGCAGCGACCAACACATCGCCGGCTGCGCAAAATGAAACCGCGGCAGCGAGTGCCAGGTTGTCGGCAGGTCCGTTGTGGCACGTGAGCGCCGTTCCGACGAAGCGGTTCGGCGTGCCTGGCGATGGTTTGATCCGGCTGTCGAGCGCACCGCGGCCCTGCATCGCGTCGACGATGAAGCCGGTAGGTGTGTTCGCAAACGCTTCGACGATCGAACGTTCGGGGCGCTCGATCGTGCGGCGGATCGTCAGGACGGGCGGATCTTCGATCATGGGCGGCGCGGAAGTTGATGATGAGCGCGCCGGCGCAATGCCGCAGACGCGAACGAGCGCGATGCTGATGGCCTCGCGCGCGTGCGTCAAGCGCGTGACAAAGGTGTCCGGAGGATCCCGGCACTCAAGCACGCCTTCGATGAATGCCCGGTACCGGTCCTTCGTCTTCGTTCACGCCGCTCCGTTCGCCGACTCGAAGCACCCATGGCCCGCCAGGGTCGCATCGATCGCCGCATCGAGCGGCGTGTGCGGCTCGCGACCGAGCACCTCGACGAGGCGCCGGTTGTCCATGCGGATGTCCTTCCGCCACAGGTAACGCATTTCGAGCAGTTCGCGGAATGTGACCACGAAGGGCGATGCGAGCTTGACGAGCCACCACGGGAAAGGCTTCAGCGCGGGCGATTTGCCGCCGCGCCGCGCAACCGCGCGCTGGATCGCCCTGCCGAGTTGCGTCCCGTCGGCGTCTTGATGTCCGGCCATGTGGAACGGCGCGAATTCCGGAAGCGTCTTGCGCCGTGCCAGCAGTTCGACCATCGTGCGCGCGACGTCGGGGAGGTACGCGAACTGGTGACCGATGCCTCGATCGCCGGGCAGCAAGACCGCGGATACCGGCCGGCCAGGCTTGACCATGCCCTGCGTGAACCAGCTGTTGCCCGCCTTCGGCCCGAAGAAGTCGCCTGCCCGCACGACAATCACGCGCAGCACGCCCGATCGCGCCGCAGTCGCCAGGCGCCGCTCCATTTCCACGCGGATCGCGCCCTTGCGCGTCTGCGGGTGCTGCGGCGAGTTTTCCGTCAGGACCGGAAACGCATCGGTGCCGAAGTTGTAGACCGTCCCGGGCAGGACCACGGTGGCGCCATTCATGGACGCTGCGGCGATCGTGTTGTCGAGCATCGGCAGCACGAGCTCCGACCAGCGCCGATAGCCCGGCGGGTTCACTGCGTGCACGATCACCGAGCAGCCATTCGCCGCCGCGAGTACGTCGCCGCGCTCCAGCGCATCGCCCTCGATCCATTCGATGCCGTCCGTCACGACGGCTGCCGCACCGAGATTGCGTTTCAGAGCACGCACCTGCCAGCCCGCGTCGCGCAGCTGGCGCGCCGCCTCGCCGCCGATGCCGCCGGATGCACCGAGCACCAGGACCTTGTCGTTGCCTTGCGTGTTCATCATCGTCGTTTCCCTTCTGGTCGATTGAGTCGAGTCGCGTTGGGTTGCATTCTTGGCCGTTTGAGGTAGAAAATAAATTCCCTAGCAGTGTAGAGTTGCTATACATTTTTTTATGGCCCAGGCAACAGGCCCCGTCGGGTGGGAGCTGTACCGATCGTTCCTCAGCGTGCTGGAAGAAGGCTCGCTCTCCGGTGCGGCGCGCGCGCTCGACCTGACCCAGCCCACCGTGGGACGGCACGTGACGGCGCTCGAGAAGCTGCTCGGCCTCGCGTTGTTCACGCGCTCGCAAACCGGCTTGATCCCGACGGATGCGGCACACGCGTTGCGTGGCGACGCCGAAGCCATGAACGCGACCGCCGCGTCGTTGGAGCGCGCCGCGCGTGGATTCGGATCCGGTGTACGCGGCGCGGTGCGAATCTCCGCGAGCGAAATCGTTGGCGTGGAGGTCCTGCCGCCGCTGCTGGTGGAGTTGCGCGAGGCACACCCGCAACTCGAGGTCGAACTCGTGTTGAGCAACAAGATCCAGGACCTGGTGCGCCGCGAAGTCGACATCGCGGTGCGCATGACTTCGCCCAAACAGGACGTCCTGCTCGCGACGCGCGTCGGCGATGTCCCGGTGGGACTGTTTGCGCACAAGGCGTACGTCGAGCGGCACGGCCGGCCCAAGTCGGTGGCTGACCTGGCGCACCACGCGTTGATCGGCTTCGATCAGGAAACGCCGTTCCAGCGCTCCGCGCGCGCGACCCTGTCGGCGTGGGCCCGGGAAAATTTCGCCCTCCGCTGCGACAGCGACCTGGGACAGCTCGCGCTGCTTCGTGCCGGTGCAGGGATCGGCGGCTGCCAGCTGGGAATTGCCAAACGAGATCCGAACCTGGTTCGTGTCCTCCCCGATGACGGTTCGTTCAAGCTGACGACCTGGGTGGCGATGCACGAGGGACTGCGCAACCATCCGCGCTGCCGCGCAACCTTCGACGCGCTGGTCAAAGGCTTGCGGCGTTACACGCGCTGATTTCCGCGCTGCCGCCACCCACGCGGTAGCCCATTCGCAGCAGCGTCCGGGCAATTGTTTCGCCTCGCTGTCCGGGCATGACCCGGTGAGCACCGCGAATCAGACGTTTTTCCTGCCTATAGCTCTCGCGTCGCTGTACAACGATCACCAACTCGGTTCGCGCCGCGCGGCGGCTGCGATCGACACACACCGCGTTGCGACATGCGGCGCCTCGCGGATCCCCCGGCGGCCACCAGAGCGGAAAATTCAGATGCTTGACACGATCTTCAAGAACGGCAGTGAGCGCAAGCAGGCGCAAGATGACCTGCGGACATTGGTCGAGCAGGCGCGCGAGGAACGCGTGCAGCTTGCCGCGATGCTGGAACAGATCAACAGCACGTCGCCGGCGCTGGCGCGTACCGGTCGCACGCTCGATGACTTGCGGATCAAGGCCGACGAGGTGACCCGCCGCTCGGACAAGCTGAGCAAGGTGGTTGCTACGTACGAAGAGTGCACGACCAACTTCGAGCAGCTGGAAAAGCGCATGAGCGGGCTGCTGTCCCAGGTGGCGGAAGCCAAGCGCACCTCGGAGGCGATGACCGCGCCCGAAGGCAGCCTGCAGCAGATGCGCCAGACGGCGGACGAGATCAGCGCGCGCTCGCGCGAAGCGCACGCGACACTTGACGAACTCGAGCGCGAGGGTGAGAACCTCGAGGCCCTGCGCGACCGCCTGCGCCAGGCCACGGCGGAGATGGGCCAGTCGGTTGGCGGCGCCGTGGCGCTGAAAGGCGAGCTCGACGATCTGCGCCGCGCCGAAGCGGACGTCAGGCTCGAGATACAGAACCTTCGCAAGAGCGCCGGCGAAGCGCGCGGCGATTCCGAAGCGGCGCGCAGTGCGGTCGCCGATGTCGAGGCGCGGCTCGATGCGCTCGCCCAGCTGCAAGAGCTCAGCAAGAGCACCGAGCAGCGCCTCGCGTCGCTGAACTCGTTGGCCGAACACGTTGCCCACAAAGGCAAGGCGTTGGAAGCGCAGAAGCTCGCCGTCGAGCGCGCTGTCGTCGAAGCCGCGCAGCTCAACGAGATGGTGTGGAACATGGACGCGCAGATCGCCAAGCTCGCCGCCGGCGGCGACCAGATCCAGCGCACCGAGGAGACCGTTGCGCGGATCGAACAGCTCGCCAAGACCTCGGTCGATCAGCTTGTCGCGGCCACCGCGGCACGCGACGAATTCACGCTCGAGTCGCAGCGCCTGGAAACCGAAAGCCGCTCGCTCGCGGAAGCGATGAAGGGGACTCTCGAGCGGCTGTCGTTCGACAAGAAGGAAGTCGACGCATTCGACGAGCGTCTCAAGTCGCTCGCCAAGGCGGTCGGCGAAACCGAAGCGCGCGTGCAAGGTGTGCTGTCGAAGGACCAGGACCTGGTGTCGATGCAACGTGAAGCCGAGGCGATCAGCAAGTCGTTCAAGGTCCTGACCACCAACGCGGAAGACCTGGCGCGCAAGCAGAGCCAGCTCGATGCCCTCGCCGGCCAGTTGGCGCAGGTCGACGCGCTCGGCAAGCGCACCCAGACGCAGCACGACAACCTGCTGCAGTCGCAGAAGGTCCTCGAGGCGGTGCGCACCGAACTGGCCGAATTCCACAAGGCCCACGCCGAGGCGGCCCAGTTGCGCGACAAGCTGGCGCTCGACCGCGCCGCGCTCGACGCGTTCGGCGAACGCACGACCGCGATGCTGAGCCGTACGCCTGAATTGCAGGCGCGCCTGGACGAAGTGCTGGGCAAAATGGTGCTGGTTGAAAAAGGCAGCGAAGCGACCACGCATCTGCGCGAACTCACGACCGAGCTCGATGCACAGGTCAGCCGCGTCGGCGCGCGATTGCAGTTCGTCGAAAAACTCGAAGCGCGCGTCAACGGCCTGCACACGGTCACGGCCGACGTCGAGCAGAAGCTCGCCGCGCAGCTGGCTCGCCGTGCCGACATGGAAAGTCTCGAGAACCTGTGCGACACGCTGTTCACCCAGGTCGCCGACGCGCAACAGCGGCTCGACGGCATCGCCGCGC
>Ga0335076_10007917_pt1 | contig 10710 bp, 8 predicted proteins | sample Lox_Sample_25_FD_206717 | JGI IMG/M metagenome (GOLD analysis project Ga0335076, IMG submission 206717) | Soil microbial communities from Loxahatchee National Wildlife Refuge, Florida, United States - Lox_Sample_2.5 | ecosystem: Environmental > Terrestrial > Soil > Wetlands | place: USA: Florida...
ACGCATAGGATGAGCGCCAGCGCCAGCGAAGGGCGAAGCAACGGCCAAGTGATGTAACGGAACGTCTGGCCGCGAGTCGCTCCGTCAAGCGCGCTCGCTTCGTAGAGGTCGTTCGGGATGCCCTGCAGGCCGACGAGCAGAATGAGCATGTAAAAGCCGGCAAACTTCCACACGATGAGAAAAGTCGTCGAGAGGAGCGAGCTCGTCGGGGTCTCCAGGAACGAGATCGGCTGATGGATGACGCCGGCTGCCTCGAGCATCGGACTGATCGGGCCGATCGCGGGCGAATAGAAGCCCCAGAAGAGTAGCGACGCCGACGCCAAACCGACCGCGACCGGGAGGAGAAAGATCGTGCGCAAGGCGCCGACCCATCGGCCGGCTTCCTGGACGAGGAGGGCCATGCCGAGCCCGAGGCCGATCAGAAGGATGGTGACGAGAATGGTGTATTCGATCGTAAACACGACCGCTGGCGCGAACAGTTGATTATTCCAGATGGAGACGAAATTCTTTGGAAAGTTCACTCCCTTGTATCCGGTGAGCAGCGGCCAGGAACTGATCGACATACGCGCCACCAAGACCAACGGCGTCAGGAAGAACACTGCGACGAAAACGATGTTGGGTATCGCGTAGACCGCTCCCAACAGCTCATGTCGTCGCCGCCAGCCCGCCCCCGGTGAAGCGGACCGCGCCGCGGGTGTCATCGAAGTCATAACCGAGCCTCAGGAGCTTGAACGCCGAGACAAACGGGCGTGGCGGGCGCGCACGTGTCCCACCACGCCAGACTTTTGCACTTCTTACGGATTCAGAGAGTTGTTTATGGCTTTGTTGTCAGCGTCGATCTTGCTGGCGTCGCCGAACACCGCGTCCCGCAGCAATACAAGCCATGGCCCCTGCGGGTCGTTAAACGTCGCGCCGAAATTCTTGGCGAATGGGGTCTGACCGTTCTTGGCGACCGAGTTGAACAAGACAAGGCGTGGGTCCTTCCCGCTGTACGGATTGTTCGCGAGATCGGGCCGGGACAGCACGTTGCCGCCCTTGGCGACGACGTTGATCTGGGCGTCGTCGCTTTCCAGCCAAGCCATGAAGTTCCAAGCGGCGTCTGCGACCTTGCTGTCGCGGGAAAGGCCGATCGCATCGCCGCCGATGAATGTCGACGTCCCGCCTTTTACGCCGGCGATCGCAGCAACGCCGATGTCCGCGTCAGCTAGCGCGGCGTTGGCCATGCCTTGCAGGCTCGCGGGCATCGGCATGATGCCAATCTTTCCCTTCGGGAAATAGGCGACCCAGGTCGGGCCGGTCTCCGTCTTGGAGTCAGGCATCAAGGCGGTTCCGTCGTCGACCATGGCCCGGAAGGTGGAATAAATCGCCTTGTTCTCGGGGCTGGCTAGGTGCGATTCGGTGCCCTCGGGGTTCATGACCGTTTCGCCGTCGGCCCAGGCGATCGGCCACCACGTGAACACGTTGCAGCCGCCGCAGTCGCCGCCGAAGAAAGTTCCATGAACGTCGCCGCCGAGCTTTGCCACCGCGCGGGCGTCCGCTGCGAACTCGGTCAGCGACTTTGGCGGTTTCTCCGGGTCGAGGCCGGCCTGTTTGAAGAGCTTCTTGTTGTACATCCAGACCGAAAGATCGACGACGAACGGGAGGCCGTATTTCTTGCCGTCCCAGGTCGAGGCGCTGATGGCGCCCTGCGCGATGTTGGCGGCGAAGGGCAAGGTGGCGATGCGAGCGGTGATATCCTGGAACAGCCCTGCCGAAGTCCAATTGGGCATGAACACAACGTCGGCCGAGAATAGATCCGGCAACGAGTTGGCCGCCGCGGCTGCGCCCACCTTGGTCTGATAGTCGTCGGTCGGAACGTAGGTGACGTCGATGTGGTTCTTATGGGACGCGTTATACGCTTGAACCAGCGCGTCAGCGCGCGCCTGCGTCGCAGCACGCGACCACATTGTGATATGGGTGCCGTCGTCGACACCAAAGGTCGTGTCGGCGTAGGCCGCCGCGGCAAAGGCCGACGAGCCGATCAGCAAGGCGGCGAGCGCGCCGCAAGTCCTCATCATGGCGTTCCTCCCGTAAATGATGTCTAACGCATTGTTATGCTTGAAAAAGCCTGCTCTCGACGTGGACGTGAGAAAAGCTTTTCCCAATTGTTGTAGCGCGGCCGTGGCGGGCGGGCAAGGGGCACGCGCGTGACGGCGCGGCTCGCGCTGAGCCGCCGGCGTTTTCCCCGGAGGGCGCGCCTCGTTCGGACGGCGGATCTAGCTATCCTCGCCCTCGAAGGCGCGGCGGTGTTTCGTCAGCTCCGCCGAGGCGAAATCCATGAACGCGCGCACCCGCGCCGCCCGGCGAAGATCGGCGTGGGTGAGCGTCCATAGTCCCGCGTCGAGTTCCGGCGTCGGATAACCGACCCGGACCAGCTCCGGGCTTCGATCGCCGAGGTAACAGGGCAAAAGCGCCGCGCCGAGGCCCTGAAGCGCCAGCGCAAGCATGCAGTGGGCTGAGTTCGCCTTAGCGACGATTCGTCCCGGATCGACATTCGCCTCGATCCACCGCCGGCTCGAGGCCGGTCCGAGGCTCTCGGCAAAGCCGATGAAGGCGAACGGTTCGACCGCTTCGGCGCCGGACTCCGCGGTCATGTCGCGCCGGCGGTAGACGCACGATCGCGCGGTGCAGATTCGCCTGCCGACCAGCGCCTCCGGCGGATCGTTGGTCAGCCGGACGGCGACGTCGGCGCCGCGGCGCGAGAGGTCGAGCGCCTCGTTGGCCAGGATCAATTCGACGACCACGCCGGGATTGGCGGCCTGAAACTGGGCGACGATCGCTGGCATGAAATGGAGGCCGACGCCCATGGGACAGGTGACGGAAAGTTCGCCCGTCAGCCTGATGTCCCGCCCCGCCACCCGGCGCTCGAACTCGACGATCGAAGCGGCCATCGTCGCCGCAAGCGCGATCATGTCCTCGCCGGCGGCGGTCGGCTCGTATCCGCCGCGCGAGCGGTCGAACAGGCGGGCGCCGACCACGGCCTCCACCGCAGCCAACCGCCGGAAGACCGTCGACTGGTTGACGCCGAGGCGTTCGGCCGCCCCGACCAGCGACCGCGCCTCGGCGATCGAATTGACCAGACGAAACTGGTCCCAGCTCAGATCCGAGCTCATGGCTCCTTCGACTGGTCATGACCGGCGGCGCCGTGACGCCCTCCGTCAACTCCGTCCAAATTTTACCACTCCGGATCGGAGAGAAACAGGGTGGGTCCGCGAGCTTAAGCCGTCCGCGGCGCGGCCGCCCGCCGGAGCCGGTCGTTGATCGCCGCTCCGAGGCTGTGGGCGGGGATCGGCGCAACCGCGATCCGGGCCGCGCCGCCGGCGTCGAGCGCACGCAGGTGGGAAAAGAGATTGGCCGCCGCCTCGACGAGGTCGCCGGTCGGCGAAAGATCGAGCCGCGCCCGCGCTGCGCTCTGCTTGAGCCTGCCGCCGAAATCGAGCGCCGCCTCGTCGGCGCGGGCGTCGGCGGCGCCCAACCGAAGCTCGGCGCTGGGGGCGTAGTGCGAGGCGAGGCGCCCGGGCGCGTTCGGCCTGTCCTGCGATCCCGCGCCGACTTCGACCGGCGCGCCGAGCGCCGATTCGATCGCCTCGCGCGCGATCGCCCCTGGGCGCAGCAATATAATGCGGTCGCGCACGACTTCGACGATCGTCGATTCGAGGCCGAAGCGGCACGGGCCGCCGTCGAGAATCCAGTCGATCCGGCCGTCGAGATCGGCGGCCACATGGGCCGCGGTGGTCGGGCTCACCCGGCCGGACCGGTTGGCGGAGGGCGCGGCGAGCGGAACGCCCGCCGCTTCGATCAGCGCACGGGCCGTTTCATGCGACGGAACGCGCAGCGCCACGGTGTCGAGCCCGGCGCGGGCGAGCAGGCTGATCCGGCAGGTCGGCGCTACCGGCAGGACCAGAGTGAGCGGCCCGGGCCAGAAGGCGCGGGCGAGCCTCTCCGCCTCGGGCGCAAAGAGGGCGTGCTCGCGCGCCGCCTCGAGGCTCAGCACGTGGGCGATCAGCGGGTTGATCGCCGGCCGCTCCTTGGCCGCGTAGATCGCCGCGACCGCGCGTTCAGAGGTGGCGTCGGCGGCGAGGCCGTAGACCGTCTCGGTCGGCATGGCGACCAGCCCGCCCGCGCGGAGGGCTGCCGCCGCCTCGGCGATCGAGGCGGGGCTCGCCGCGGCGATGCGTGTCAATCTCGGGCTCGGCGCCATCGATCCGCGTCTCTCGCTTAACCCAGAACCCATTCCGAGCGTCATCCTGCGCACGCCCGCCCGGCGTTGCGCGGCGGCCAGAGTGTACCTAAGCTCATTTCCGCGCGCGGCAAATCATGGGCCGCGCTTCAGCCTGCCGGCCGACGTGGAGGAAGAGCCCATGCCCTATCGTTCGCCGGTCGGCGACATCCTGTTTTCCCTCAACGCCGTCGCCGACCTCAAGGGCATGGTCGGCAAAGGGCTTGCCGGCGATCTCGACTGGGACTCCGTCGTCTCGATCGTCGGCGAGGCCGGGCGTTTCGCCACCGAGGAGATCGCGCCGCTCAACCGCCCCGGCGATCTTAACGGCGCGCGCTACGAGAACGGCGTCGTAACCACCGCGCCGGGCTTCGGCGACGTCTATCGGCGGTGGGCCGAAGCGGGTTGGAACGGCGTCTCCGCGCCGACCGAGTTCGGCGGCATGGGCCTGCCGCACGCCGTCAATGTCGCCTGCACCGAAATCTGGAACGGCGCGTCGATGGCTTTCGCCCTCTGCCCGCTCCTGACCGAGGGCGCCGTCCATGCGCTTCAGGGCTTCGGCTCGCGCGAGCTGCTCGACCGTTACCTCGCGCAAATGGTCAGCGGCCGGTGGACCGGCACCATGAACCTCACCGAGCCGCAGGCCGGCTCCGACCTCAACGCGATCCGCACCCGGGCGGAGCGCGCCGACGACGGCAGCTATCGCCTGTTCGGCCAAAAGATCTTCATCACCTATGGCGAGCACGACATGGCGGAGAATATCGTCCACCTCGTGCTCGCCCGCCTTCCCGGCGCGCCGGCCGGAACGCGCGGCCTGACGCTCTTCCTCGCGCCCAAGTTCCTGGTCAACGACGACGGTTCGCTTGGGCCACGCAACGACCTCCGCTGCGCCGGCATCGAACACAAGCTCGGCATCCACGCTTCGCCGACCTGCGTCATGGTCTACGGCGACAACGAGGGCGCCAAGGCGTGGCGGGTCGGCGAGGAGAATCGCGGCCTCGCCGCCATGTTCGTGATGATGAACGCCGCCCGGCTCGCGGTCGGGACCCAAGGGGTGGCGATCGGCGAACGCGCCTATCAGCAGGCGCTCGCTTACGCCCGCGAGCGCCGCCAGGGCCGCGGCCCAAACGGCGGCGACGGCATGGTTCCGATCATCGCCCACGCCGACGTCCAGCGGATGCTGATGACGATGAAGGCCAACGTCCAGGCCGCGCGCGGCGTCTGCCATCTGACCGGGGTCTCGCTCGACCTCGCCAGCCACGCCGGGACCGCCGAGGAGCGATCCGCCGCCGCCAATCGCGCCGCGCTCTTGACCCCGATCGCCAAGGCGTTCTCGACCGACATCGGCGACGAGGCGGCCTCGCTCGGCGTCCAGGTCCACGGCGGCATGGGATTCATCGAGGAGACCGGGGCGGCCCAGCACATGCGCGATTCGCGCATCGCCGCGATTTACGAAGGCGCGAACGGCATCCACGGGATCGACCTCGTCCAACGCAAGCTGCCGCTCGCCGACGGCGCGACCGTGCGCAAGGAGATTGCCGGCGTCCGTGAGATCGCGAGCGACGTGGCCGGACGGGGCGGCGCGGGCTTCGGCGCGACGGCGGAGCGGCTCGCTGACGCGGCCGACGCGCTCGAGGAATCGACCCGGCTCATGCTCGACTGGCTCGGCTCCGATCAGAATTCGGCCCTCGCCGGCGCCTCGCCCTATCTGCGCCTGTTCGGGCTGGCATTCGGCGGCGCCTGCCTCGCCAAGGCTGGTCTCGCCGCCGAGGCGCTTGCGGAAAGCGGCGACAAAAGCGAACTCGGCCGCGTCGGCCTCGCCCGCTTCTACGCCGAGAAACTTGCAGTCGCCGCGCCGGGGCTGGCGCGGGCGATCGCGTCGGGCGGGGCGCCGCTCGAACCTTACGAGGCGATCCTGGCGGACAGCGCATGACCCAAGAGACGCTGAAGACCAAAGATGTCGAGATCGCCCGCGAGGGTGCCGTGATGCGGGCGGCTTTCGCCCGGCCGCACAAGAAGAACGCGATCACCGGCGCGATGTACGAGGCGCTGATCGAGGCGTTCGAGGCGGCCGAGCGCGATCCTCAAGTCGGCGCGTTCGTGCTCAGCGGCAAGGGCGGCGTCTTCACCGCCGGAAACGACATCGGCGATTTTCTCGCCGTCGCCTCGCGCGCCGAAGGCGACTTTCCGGCCTGGCGGTTCGTGAGCAAGCTCGCCGAATTCGAGAAGCCGCTGGTCGCGGCGGTGGACGGCCTTGCGGTCGGGGTCGGAACGACACTCTGCTTTCACTGCGACCTCGTTTACGCAACGCCCTCGGCGCGCTTCCAGATGCCGTTCGTCAACCTGGGCCTCGTGCCGGAGGCGGGCTCGTCGCTGCTCGCGCCGCTGCGTTTCGGGCGGGCCAGGGCGGCGCAGTATCTGCTGCTGGGCGAGCCATTCGGCGCAGAGGAGGCGCAGGCGCTCGGCCTCGTCAACGCGCTCGCGCCCAAGGCCGAACTCCTAGCGCTTGCGATGGGCAAGGCGGCCGAACTGGCGGCGAAGCCGCGCGCGGCGCTCATCGCGACGCGACGCCTCATGCGCGGCAACGGCGAGGCGCTGAAAGCGCGAATGGCCGAGGAAACGCACGCCCTCGCCGCCGCGCTCAAGTCCGACGAAGCCCGCAAGGCCTTCGAGGCCTTCCTCGCGGCGGGGAAGAAGTAGACTTGGGGACGGCGCGCTGGCGGAATCGCGCTCGAGGGGCTTGTCATTCCCGCGCAAGCGGGAATCCAGACGCGCCGCCAGCCTCGAGACTGGATGCCCGCTTTCGCGGGCATGACAGAAGAGCCAACGGAAAGACGCGGAGGAGTGGTTAAACCGTTCGCCGCCTTGGCTCTCGCCGCCGGCCTCGCCCTGCTCGCGGGCGGCTGCGACGACGCGCCGGGCGAATGGGCGGCGATCGTCTATCCCGACCGCGCCGACCGGACCAGGTTCGACGTGACGCCGCGCTTCAAGACCCTTTCCTATTGCCGCGACAATGCGATCGAGCGGATGAAGGCGATCCAAGTCAAAACCGGCGGCGACTACGAATGCGGCTTCCGCTGCCAGCTCGACGGCGACCCGCACCGCATGAATATTTGCGAGGAGAAACGGAAGTAGGCTTGACGGATGGTTAATGGCGCGCGCCCCGCCCTTCCGGCGCCTGATTCGCGGGCTGGGCCGGGTCCATGGTATAAGGAGCACAACTTACGCGTTGAGTAGGAGTTTACGCATGGCCCCGCCGCGTCCCTATTGGAAGGGCTATCTCAAGCTTTCGCTCGTCTCCTGCCCGGTCGCGCTCTATACCGCGACCTCCTCCGGCGAGCGGGTCGCCTTCCGGCAGATCAACAAGAAGACCGGCAACCGCCTCCGCCAGCAGCTCGTCGACGAAGGCACCGGCGAGCCGATCGACCCGGACGACAAGGGACGCGGCTACGAGGTCGACAAAGGCGTCTACCTCCAGGTCGAGGATGAGGAGCTCGACGCAATCGCGATCGAGAGCAGCCACACCATCGACATCGATTCCTTCGTGCCCAAGGCCGAGATCGACGAGCGCTATGTCGAGAGCCCGTATTATCTGATCCCGGAGAACAAGGTCGCGCTCGAAGCGTTCGCGGTGATCCGCGACGCGATGCGGGGAAAGGGTATGGTCGCGCTCGGGCGGGTGGTCCTGTCCAAGCGCGAGCGGGTCATCATGCTGCAGCCGTGGGGCAAGGGGCTGCTCGGCACCACGCTCAGATACCCTTATGAGGTCCGCAACGAGGAGGTTTATTTCGAGGGCGTCGGCGAGGTCAAAATCCCGAAGGACATGCTGACCCTCGCCGAGCATATCCTGGAGAGCAAGTCGGCCAAGTTCGACGCCTCCGAATTCCACGACCGCTACGAAGAGGCGATCGTCGCCATGCTCAACGAGAAGAAGGCCGGCATGCCGGTTCCGAAGCAGCGCGAGCTGCCGCGGATCGTCGCTGGCACCGACCTGATGGCGGCGCTGCGCCAGAGCATCGAGAAGGCCAAGGAGGCGCAGCCGAAGCCGGCCGCGGCGCTCAAGCCGGCCTCGGCGGCCCAGCCCGCGGCGCCGGCCAAGGCCGCCGCGGCGACCAAGGGCAAGAAGGCGCCGAAGGGAAGCTCGGATCAGCGCGAAATGCTGCTGCCGATCGCCGGCGGCGCGCCGCAGAAGGAGGCGGCGCAGAAGCAGCCGGCCAAGCCCGCGGCGGCGAAGAAGGCGGGGTAGAAGGATCGGACGATCCTTCCGGCGTCCAGCCGCCGAAGCCGAACGAGCGCCGGCCTTCCGTTCCCTGGTCCGTTGTGGTTACGCTAGCGCATTCGCATTCCGGACGGACATTTGCTGTTGTCTGAGCACCAGCGAAAGAAGCGGGACCTTGAAGCGCGTCAATACAGGGATGACCTTGTCGCGCGTCAATACAAGGATTGGGTCTATCCGCAGCCCATTCCGGACCTATCCGAATTTGCTAAGCAATATTTTGACCTGTCCGACCCGTCGCTGTTCCGTCGGAAGCTTTGGCCGAGAAAAATCGAGCCGGAGAACCTTAGCATTCTGATCGCCGGATGTGGGGCCAACCAGGCCGCCCACTATGCATTCACCAACCCGAATTCCCAGGTTCTGGGAATCGACGTGTCGGACAGCTCATTGGGCCACGAGGCGCGTCTGAAGCAAAAGCATCGGCTGGACAACCTCGAATTGCTCCAGATGAGCCTTGGCGAAATAGGCTCTCTCGGGCGAAGCTTCGATCTGATTGTGTGCACTGGCGTCTTGCATCATCTGCCGGATCCGGACGCGGGCCTACGCTCTCTGCGCGACGTTCTGAAGCCTCATGGGGTCATGAGCGTAATGCTTTATGGCGCCTTTCCTCGCGTGGGCGTCTATATGTTGCAACAGGTGTTCCGGCTGCTTGATCTGAAGCAGGACGCCGAGGGTATAGGCGTCGTCAAGCGCACAATCGATGTGTTGCCGAAGTGGCATCACCTCAATGCATACAGGCAAACCGCCCCTGACTTGGGCTACGACTCTGGCTTGGTCGATACGTTCTTACATCCCGCGGACAGAGCCTTCACCGTTGCGGAGATTCTCAAGCTGGCGCAGGACAACGGCTTAGCGCTTCAATCCTGGCTCGATAACCTGAAATATTCGTTGTCCGCGACCATTGGAGACCCCGAGAACCCTGTCAGAAAACTCGCCGAGACGCTTCCCGCCGCCAACCAGTGGGAGATCGTTGAGCTGCTGGGACAGTCCGTGGCCCGTCACAATTTTCTTCTTTGCCATCCGGAGAAGGACCAGCGAGACTATAGGCTCGAGTTTTCAGGAGACGAGTGGCTCGATTACATCCCAAGCCGACGCCATCCGCTCGTGGCGCAGCCGACATTCGATGGAGCCAAGGCGCCGAGGCGATTGATGATACGTCGCTTGTCTCATTCTCTAGTGCTGGAATCGCTCGAAGCCGCCCTGCTCGAGCAAGTGGATGGCAAGCGGACGATCCGGGACATTCTGCGGACAACGCACATCGTGCAAGACCATGAGGATTTGCTGCCGGCGGCAAGACGGTTCTTTGGCAGCATGGCGGATTGGGACCATCTGCAGTTTGAAATCCCTTAGGGGGAGCATCAGGTCCGATTTTTGAATTGAGGCGACAGTTCGCCCAGCAGCTTTTCGATTGCGGCGTCCAGGGCGGGCGGCGCGCAAAAGGCTTCCATGTAGGCAATCGCTGCCTGCTGCTTCTCAAGCCAAAGCCGATCGTCACTCAGCAATCGCAGGCAGGCATCGGCAAACTCGCGGCCGTCGTCCCACACCGTGCTTGCAAGTACGCCTCCCGCGTCCCCGTCATGCGCCAGCTGCTCAGCTATCAACAGGGAGGTCGCCGTCGGCAACCCATAGCTGAACGCTTCGTGGACCTTGAATGGAACGCCGGCGGCGAACCGGGTCGGCGCAATGAACAGGCGAGCGCGCGCAAATTCACCCGTCAGGTCAGGGACAGGCCCGAGGCAAGCGACGCCTTCGCGGGCCAGCGGCTCAAGGTTAACGTCGTCGCCGACAAAACCGGCGATGCGAAGCGACTCATTTGGGCGCGCGGCCCGGATTCGCGGCCAAACATGGTCGAGAAACCAGACGAGGCTCTCGTAGTTCGGTCCATACGCTTTCCATAAGGAGCCAACAAAAAGAAGCCCCGAGCGCGCGAGGGGGTCCCGCCCAGGCGGCCGAACCGGAAGATAGTGGCCGATCGTGAAAACCGGCCGGTCGAGGCGCTGGCGAAGGATTGCGGCCTCGATCTCGGTAACCGCGACGATTGCGTCGGCGACTTGCGCCGGCCGCAGCTCTTTCTCGACAAGGCTGGCGAAGCGGTCGTTGTTGACGATCGCGGCGTAACTTTCGGCCTGCGCGTCTTCGGCGACTTCGCGCGCGGCGTAGATCGACTCCGTATCAT
>Ga0335076_10007918_pt1 | contig 10709 bp, 6 predicted proteins | sample Lox_Sample_25_FD_206717 | JGI IMG/M metagenome (GOLD analysis project Ga0335076, IMG submission 206717) | Soil microbial communities from Loxahatchee National Wildlife Refuge, Florida, United States - Lox_Sample_2.5 | ecosystem: Environmental > Terrestrial > Soil > Wetlands | place: USA: Florida...
CGTCGTTCTCGGGGTCGTGCTGTTGCAGCCGCTCGTGCAGAAGACCGTCAACGAGTTCAGCCTGCCGCTCACGAACGCCGGCGTCATCCGCCAGCAGGCCGCCGAGAAGAGCCTCGACCCGGCATTGATCGCGGGCGTGATCTACGCCGAGACGAAGTTCGATCCGCGAAGCTCGGCCGCGGGCGCGCGCGGGCTGATGCAGGTCATGCCACAGACCGCTGAGTTCCTCGCCCGCCGGTCGGGCGCCACCTCGTTCACCGTCGCGGACCTCGCGACGCCGGCGGTCAACATCGCGTATGGCAGCTACTACCTGCGGTACCTGCTAAACGAGTACCAGGGCAACGTCACCGACGCGCTCGCTGCGTACAACGGCGGCGAGTCGAACGTCGACCGCTGGATCGCCGCGGCGCGCGCCCAGGGCCACGATTTGACCGTCGATGAGATTCCGTTCCCCGAGACCCGCGCGTACGTCACGCGGGTGTTGTCGGCAGAGCGCAGGTACCGGAGCAAGTACGCCGCGCAGCTTTACGGCTAATCGGCCTGGCGGCCGATTAGCTCGAGCGGATTCTCGAGGCGGGTTCAGCACGTCCGACAATGCGGACCGTTCTTGACCAGGGGCGCCGCTACGCTAGGAAGTCTCCGCGATGCCGAAGTTCGAGCTAGACGCCGCCTATAGCCCGACCGCCGATCAGCCGGCGGCGATCGAGTCGCTGGCCGAGGGGATCGTCGGCGGCGAGCGTTCGCTGACGCTGCTCGGAGCCACCGGCACGGGCAAGACGATGACGATGGCGGCGACGATCGAAGCGGTGCAGAAGCCGGCGCTGATCATCGCCCACAACAAGACGCTGGCGGCGCAGCTCTGCAACGAGTTCCGCACGTACTTCCCGCGTAACGCGGTCGAATACTTCGTCTCCTACTACGACTACTACCAGCCCGAGGCGTACGTCCCGAGCAAGGACCTCTACATCGAGAAGGACTCGGCGATCAACCAGGAGATCGACCGGCTGCGGCATTCGGCCACGGCCGCGCTGTTCGCGCGCCGCGACGTCGTGATCGTCGCGAGCGTGTCCTGCATCTACGGCCTGGGATCGCCCGAGGTGTACGACGAGAACCTGCAGACGTTGGCCAAGGGCGAGATGATCGATCGTGACGGGCTGCTCCGAAAGCTCGTCTCGATCCAGTACACCCGCAACGACACGGCGTTGTCGCGCGGCACGTTCCGCGTCCGGGGCGAGACGCTCGAGATCTTTCCGGCGTACGCCGAGACCGCGTTCCGGATCGTGATGTTCGGCGACGAGGTCGAGCACCTGCAGCACTTCGATCCGCTGACCGGCGAGGTGCTTGAAGACGATCTAGAGCACGTCGGCATCTGGCCCGCCTCGCACTACAACGTCCGCGAAGGCATGATCGAGGACGCGGTAGCCGAGATCGGGCGCGAGCTGAACGAGCGATGCGCCGAGCTCGAGGCTGAGGGCAAGCTGCTCGAGTCACACCGTCTGCGGCAGCGGACCCAGTACGACATGGAGATGCTCCGCGAGCTTGGGTTCTGCTCGGGGATCGAGAACTACTCGCGGATCCTCGATGGCCGCAAGCCTGGTGAGCGGCCGTACTGCCTGCTCGACTACTTCCCCGGCGACTTCGTGTGCTTCATCGACGAGTCCCACCAGACCGTGCCCCAGATCGGCGGCATGTCCGAGGGCGACCGTTCGCGTAAGCAGACGCTGGTCGACTACGGCTTCCGGCTGCCGAGCGCGATCGACAACCGGCCGCAGACGTTCCAGGAGTTCCTGTCGGTCACGCCCCAGATGGTGTTCGTGTCGGCCACGCCGGGCGAGTACGAGCGCAAGACCTCGGCGCGAATCGTCGAGCAGATCGTCCGGCCGACCGGGATCGTCGACCCCGACGTCGAGGTCCGTGAGACACGCAACCAGATCGACGACCTGATGAACGAGATCCGCGAGCGGGTCGACCGCGACGAGCGCACGCTCGTAACCACGCTGACCAAGAAGATGGCCGAGGACCTCACCGACTACCTGCTGGAGATGGGCTTCCGGGTCCGTTACCTGCACTCGGAGATCGACACGCTGGAACGGATCCAGATCATCCGCGAGCTCCGACTGGGCGAGTTCGACATCCTCGTCGGCGTCAACCTGCTGCGCGAGGGCCTCGATCTTCCCGAGGTCTCGCTGGTCGCGATCCTCGACGCGGACAAGGAGGGCTTCCTCCGCGGCGAGACCTCGCTGATCCAGACGATCGGCCGCGCCGCCCGGAACATCGAGGGCAAGGTGCTGATGTACGCGGACAAGGAAACCGCGGCGATGCGGGCGGCGATCGACGAGACCGACCGCCGCCGCGCGATTCAGGTGGCGTACAACGAGGAGCACGGGATCACCCCGGAGACGATCGTCAAGGGGATCTCGGACATCGCCGAGTTCCTCATGTCCGAATCGAAGGTCCCGCGCTCGCGCCGGCGCCGCCAGCGGGCCGCTGACGCGATGCCGCCGGCCGAGATCGAGAAGACGATCGTTGAGCTTGAGGAGGAGATGCTCGCCGCCGCCGAGGAGCTCCGATTCGAGTACGCGGCCAAGCTGCGGGACGAGATCCGCGACCTCAAGCGCCGGCTCGACCAGGCCATCGCCGAAGGTCACGCTCCGATCAGGTAGGTGCGGGAAAGCGGTGGCGGGCGCCGCCGAACTGTTCGCTAGGCTGCGGGCGCTTCCCCCTATCCCGAGACGGAGGTAGTTCCGTGGCGCTGGACCGACAGAGCATCGAGAAGAAGGACTTCCCCATCGGGCGGCGGGGCTATGACCCGGAGGCGGTTGACGCCCATCTGCACACGCTCGCCGACGAGATCGACGAGCTCAAGCGCTCCGCCCGCCGCCGAAGCGAGTCGCTGGCCGCGGCGGCCAGCGAGCAGGTACGGTCGATCGTCGAGGCCGCCGAGACGAGCGCCGCCGACATCCAGCGCCAGGCCGAGGACGAGGCGCGCGAGATTCGCGCCGAGGCCAGCAGCGAGGCCGATGCCACCCGCGAACACGCGACCTCCGAGGCGCGCGATTATGTCGGCCGGGTGTCCGAGTCGACGTCGGGGATGCTCGAGCGGATAGACGCGATGGAGGCGGAGCTGAGCGCGCTTATCGAATCGCTCCGGACAGGGTCCAACCGCCTCAACGCCGATCTCCAATTGCTCGAGGGCAATCTGACGTCGGTCAAGAACGCAGTCGTGCCGCGGCCCCAGTTCGAGCCCGAGCAGCCGGCGCCACGGCGTCCGGAGCCCGCCCCGGCGCCCGGGGCCGAGCCGTTCGAGGAGGCGGCCGAGGTCAGCGGCGCGGCCGCCGGCGAGGTCATCGGCAAGGCGCCCTCCGAGCCGGCACCCGCGGTTGCGGGGAGAACGAATGGTGGCGACGACGACGGCGCCCGTCTGATCGCGCTCAACATGGCGCTGAACGGCACCCCTCGCGAGGAGACCGACAAGTACCTCGCCGAGAACTTCAAGCTCACCGATCGGCGGGGGCTGCTCGACGACGTGTACTCGTCGGTAGAAGGCTAACCGGCCTGGGGGCCGATTAGCTTGCAGAATCCGCCGGGGCGGATTCTGCGGGCTGACTCGGACCCCCCGGCGGCTCGGCGTACGGTTCCGGACCCAGCCCGGCCGCGTTCTTCGCAAACAGCGACCCTCCGAGGAGGGGAACGTCTGTTCGGTCGATTAGACTCGGTTATGTGGACAAGCTTGTCGTCTCGGGAGCCCGGGAGCACAACCTCAAAGACGTAACGGTCGAGATCCCGCGGGACGCCCTGACCGTGATCACCGGCCTATCGGGATCGGGAAAGTCGTCACTCGCGTTCGACACGATCTACGCCGAGGGGCAGCGCCGGTACGTCGAATCGCTGTCGGCATACGCGCGCCAGTTCCTTGGGCAGATGGACAAGCCTGACGTCGATTCGATCGAGGGGCTGTCGCCGGCGATCTCGATCGATCAGAAGACGACCTCGCGCAATCCGCGGTCGACCGTCGGCACGGTCACCGAGATCTACGATTACCTGCGCCTGCTGTGGGCGCGGATCGGCCATCCCCACTGCCACATCTGCGGCCGGCCGATCAGCGGACAGTCGGCCGAGCAGATCATCGACCAGGTGATGGAGCTGCCCGAAGGGACGCGGTTCATGGTGCTGGCGCCGATCGTCCGGGGCCGCAAGGGCGAATACGGCAAGCAGCTCGAGGAGCTCCGGGGCGAGGGCTTCACGCGGGCGAAGATCGACGGCGAGCTCCGCCGGCTCGACGAGGAGATCGCGCTCGACAAGAAGTACAAGCACGACATCGCGATCGTGGTCGACCGGCTGGTGATGAAGGGCGAGCTCCGCAAGCGGCTGGCCGACTCGATCGAGACTGCCGTGTCGCTCGCCGACGGGCTGGTGGAGATCGAGCTCGTCGACGCGGGCGACATCCAGACCTATTCGGAGAAGTTCGCATGCCCTGTCCATGGGCCGAGCCTCGTCGAGCTCGAACCGCGGATCTTCAGCTTCAACTCACCCCACGGGGCGTGCCTGCGCTGCACCGGGCTGGGCTCGCAGATGGAGATCGACCCCGAGCTGGTGGTGCCCGATCCGACGCTGTCGATCGGGGAGGGGGCGATCGCGCCATGGGCGGCGAGCGCGTCCGACTACTACGACCAGCTGATCCAGGCGATCGCCGAGCGTTACGACGTCGACCTCGATACGCCGTGGGAGGATCTCGACGAGCGCTCGCGGGATTTCTTCCTGTACGGGACGAATGGCGACCGAGTGCAGGTCACGTACCGCAACCGGTTCGGCCGCCGGCGCTCGTACGGCGCAACGTTCGACGGGATCCTGCCGAACCTCGAGCGCCGCTACCGGGAGACGGACTCCGAGCTCGCGCGCGAGAAGATCGAGGAGTACATGACGCTGCGCCCGTGCCCGGACTGCAAGGGCGCACGGCTGCGGCCCGAGTCGCGAGCGGTCCTGATCGACGGAACGGCGATTCACGAGTTCACCGCGCTGTCGGCGCGGCGGGCGCTGGAATGGGTCGATGGGCTCGAGCTGTCGGAGCACGACCAGCGGATCTCGCGGTTGGTGCTGCGCGAGATCTCAGAGCGCCTGCGGTTCCTGGACAACGTCGGCGTCGGCTATCTGTCGATGAACCGCGCGGCCGCGACGCTGTCGGGCGGGGAGGCGCAGCGGATCCGGCTGGCGACGCAGATCGGCTCCTCGCTGGTCGGGGTGCTCTACATCCTCGACGAGCCGTCGATCGGACTCCACCAGCGCGACAACAACAAGCTGATCGCGACGCTCGAGCGCCTGCGGGACGTCGGGAACACGGTGATCGTGGTCGAGCACGATGAGGGCACGATGCGGGCCGCGGACCATCTCGTCGACATGGGGCCGGGTGCCGGCGAGCATGGCGGTCACGTCGTCGCTCAGGGCACCGCGGACGACGTCGCCAAGGTCAAGGAATCGCTAACCGGCCAGTTCCTGGCCGGAACGCGCACGATCGAGACCCCGCGCCGCCGTCGCAAGCCGTCGGGGCGGGTGGAGATCGAGGGCGCCTCCGAGCACAACCTCCAGAACATCGATGTGAGCATCCCGCTCGGGGTGCTGTGCTGCGTGACCGGCGTCTCGGGTTCGGGCAAGTCGACGCTCGTCAACGACGTGCTCTACAAGTCGGTCGCGAACCGGCTTCACCGGACCCGGCAGCGCGCAGGCGCCCACAAGCGGATCATCGGGCTCGAGCAGCTCGACAAGATCATCTCGGTCGACCAGTCGCCGATCGGGCGGACGCCGCGGTCGAACCCGGCGACCTACATCGGGCTGTTCGACCAGATCCGCGAGCTGTTCTCGAAGACGCAGGAGGCGAGAGCGCGTGGCTACAAGCCGGGCCGGTTCTCGTTCAACGTCAAGGGCGGCCGGTGCGAGGTGTGTCGCGGCGACGGTCAGATCAAGATCGAGATGCACTTCCTGCCGGACGTGTACGTCCCGTGCGAGCAGTGCCACGGCAAGCGCTACAACCGCGAGACGCTCGACGTGCGCTTCAAGGGCAAGACGATCGCGGACGTGCTCGAGATGCCGATCGAGGAAGCACTCCAGTTCTTCGCCCATATTCCGAAGATCCGTCGGCGTGTCGAGGCGCTCAACGACGTCGGGCTCGGATACATGCGGCTCGGGCAGCCGGCGACGACGCTGTCGGGAGGCGAGGCCCAGCGGGTGAAGCTGGCCGCCGAGCTGTCGAAGGTGGCAACCGGACAGACCCTCTACATCCTCGACGAGCCGACGACCGGCCTGCATTTCGCGGACATCCAGCGGCTGCTCGAGGTGCTCACGCGCCTGGTCAACGCGGGCAACACGGTCATCGTGATCGAGCACAACCTCGACGTGATCAAGGTCGCTGACCAGATCATCGACCTCGGACCCGAAGGGGGAGAGGAGGGCGGACGCGTGATCGCCACCGGGACGCCCGAGAAGGTCGCCGGTACCCCGGGCTCGTACACCGGCGCATTTCTGGCCGAGGTGCTGCCGGTTCGGGCGTCGCGGTCGGCGAACGGCGTCGGCAGGGCGAAAGCCCCCGCGAGCAAGGAGTCGTCGCCTTCCACCAACGGCGCCGGCAAGAAGACCGCGGCGAACGGCGCGGCAAAGAAGACGCCGACCCCGCGCCGGCGGACAGCGGCGTCCGCACGCTGATCGGCACCCCGGCGTGAGCGACCCCCCGCCACCGGGCGCCGACGCGGCCGCCCTCAAACTGTGGCTCCAGAAGTGGCGCTGGTACGAGCGCAACTCGCTGCCGTGGAACCGCGCCCGGATCCACTGGGAGTTCATGCGGCGCGAGGCGTTCGTCCGCTGGCCGGTGCACGGCAACGTGCTCGAGGCGCTGCTCGAAGGCCGGCTCGAGATCGGGGCGCACACGCTGTTCGAGCCGGACGTGTGGATCACCGCCCCCGGGACCGCCCGCGTCCGGATCGGGTCCGGGACGTTCCTGAACCTCGGGGTGATGGTGGCCTCCCTCGAGCTGGTCGAGATCGGCGATCACTGCATGTTCGCCAACGGCTGCTTCATCACGGACTCGTCCCACCGCTTCGACGATCCGGTCATGCCCGTTACGTGGCAGGGCTTCACCAGCAAAGGCCCGACCCGGATCGGTGACAACGTGTGGTGTGGCGCCGGCGTCGTGGTCACGACCGGCGTGACTATCGGTGAGCGCTGCGTGATCGGGGCCAACTCCGTCGTGACCGCTGACATCCCACCGTTCTCTATCGCGGCCGGCGCGCCGGCGAGGGTCGTTCGAACGATTGAGTACGGCTAGCGGACCTCGCGCCACTCGGACGCCCCTGCGCGAGTTTGTTCGCTCCTCCACTGGGTCGTCGCTCGTGCCGCGGTATCACTGCCGTCCTTTCGCGCTTCCGCGAGGGGCGTCCGAGCCATCGAGGCCCCCTCGGGGGGAGCGACTGGCTTTTGAGCGAGCGACCGCGGGTGCCCGGGTCTGCGGCCCTCGCGCCCAGCCCCTATCGCCTGCGACCCGGGCGGACGGCGCACCGGGCCGCAGACGCGGGTACCCGACGCCTCAGTTCGACGGGATCCCAGACGCAGGCGGAGCGGGCTGAGTCCCCGTATACGGAGTGATCGGCGAACCGGATGCCGGCGTGGTCGTGAGCGGCCCCCCGGAGAGGACGATTTTGCCGTTCTTGACCATGCCGATCTCCGCGCCACCGAACCCGCCGTGATCGGTCGTCGAGTAGCGGTACGGCACGAGCCCGGGTCCGCTCCAGCTGGCGCCGTGCTGGTTGACCGCGTTGATGAGGTCCTGACGGGTGAGGTTCTTGCCGGCGGCCACGAGCGCCTGCACGAGCGTGTAGGCGTTCGCCATCCCGTACTCGACGTTCCCGTCGAACGGCGCGCTCGCGTCGTACTGGGAGTGGACCTTCATGAACAACTGGATCCACGGGTTCGTCGTGTCGGTGTTAGACGGCAGGTAGCCGTCGGTGATCGCCCCTTCGATCAGGGCCGTACCGGACGCCTTGCCCTTGGAGATGGACTTCAGCAGCGCGCCGACGGTCGTCGGGTCGATCCCGACGCTCGAGATTACGAGCTGCGGCTTCCACCCGAGCGTGAACGAAGTGAGCTGCCCGATCGCCGTGTAGATCGGCACCGTGAAGTCCACGAGGATCTTCGCGCCGGAGGCCTTCAGGGCGGTGATCTCCGGCGCGAGCGTGGTCGTGCCGGACTCGTACGCCTGCTTGGAGACAATGTCCGATCCGGGAACCTCGTCCTGGATTCCCGCCAGGCCGCCCTTGCCGAAGTCGTCGTCCTGATAGAGCACGCCGACCTTCTGGCCGGCGAGGTGCTGCTTGATGTACTGGCCGAGGATCTTGCCCTCGATCGTGTAGTTCGGCTGCCAGCCGAACGTGTACGGCTGCTTCGTCCCGTCGTCCCAGCACGGGCAGCCGGAGGCGACGAACATATCCGGGATCTTGGAGGCGTTGAGGAAGCTCACGACCTTCGTGTGGGTCGGGGTGCCGAGTCCCTCGAAGATTCCGAACACGTTGCTCTGGAGGACCAGCTGGTGGACGACGTTGACAGTGTTGGTCGGGTTGTAGGCGTCATCCTTGATGATCAGATGAATCTGCCGTCCGTAGACGCCCCCGTGCGCGTTCACGTAGTTAAAGAACGCCTGCGACGCGGGGGCAATCTCGCTGTACCCCGGTGCCGCCGGACCGGTCAACGGCTGGTGAGTACCGAACGTGATGCCGGTGGCGGTAACGCCGGGCGCGGTGGCGCCGCCGTTGCCACTACTGCTGCTGCTGCCGGTGCTGCTCCCCCCACTGCTACTGCTCTTGCTGGCACTGCTCGACGACGAGCCGCAGCCGGCCGCCACCAGCGCGACCACGGCGATGACTCCCACGCACGCCAGCGATTTGGTGCGGCGAAAGCTCATACCTCTCCTCCTCCACATGGTGGAACCAGCTGGTACCGGCACGCCCTTCGACGCGCCGAATGTAATTTAATACGTTTTCCCTCAGGTGTTTCAAATATTAAAGTCTGGTGATGGGCGCTGCAACATCCGATCGACCCGCGAGCCGGCCGGCGGTAGACCGGCCGGCAAGAGTGGGCAAACGCGGGCGACCCGCGACCGCGTCGCCCGATGACGTGCTGGCGGTAGTTACCGAGCTCTACCTCGATGGCCAGCGCGTCGACATCACCGTCGTGGCGTCGCGCCTCGGGCTGGGCCGGGCGACGATCTACCGCTGGTTCGGATCCCGCCAGGCGCTGCTCGGAGAGGTGATCGCCACCCAGCTCGAGCTGCTCGTCGCGCGTAAGCGAGCCGAGGTCAGACGACGCGGCGCGGCCGGCGTGCTCGAGGTGCTCGATCGGGTCAACCGCACCCTCACCCGCTCGACCGCGGTGCGGCGGCTGCTCGAACAGGAGCGCGACAGCGCCATGCGAATGCTGACGTCCAGCGCCGGCCCGGTCGAGCCGCGGGCGGTGGCGTGCGTCCAGGCGCTGATCGAGGAGGAAATCGTGGCGGGCCGCTACGAGCCGCCGGTCGACCCGGCGACGCTCGCCTATGCGCTCGTGCGCCTCCGCCACGCGTTCCTCTACCACGACACCGCCGTCGGGATCCGCGGCGACTACGAACGGCTGCGCAAGGTCCAGGCGGCGCTGCTCGGGGTCGCGCCCGTGCCGCCGCGCCGTGTCAACGCGCGCGGCCGCGCGCAACGGTCGTCGCCCGGGACGCGGGGGTCGTCCACCACCGCCGGCTGAATCTAAGGCTGCGATGCCTTGACCTCCTCATCGTTGGCAGGCTCGGCCTTGTCCGCGGCCGGCTCGGGCGCTGCGCGCCCACCCCCGGACGCGATCGCCGGCCGGATCGTGCGACCGATCGCCCGCAGGGCGCCCTGGATTCCGCTCGGCCAGACCAGCATCGCGCCGATCAGGACCACGCCGTAGATCGCGATCGGCAGGTTGTGCGAGACGTTCCCTGACAGCGAGAACGAATTGGCGAGGTCGTTCGTCCAGTTCGGGAGGAACACCAGCAGCGCCGCGCCCCAGACCGCTCCGACCAGCGATCCCAAACCCCCGATCACGACCCCGGCGAGCAGCGTCAGCGACAGCTGCAACGGAAACGCGCCCGGGGAGGTGAGCTGGAGCACGGCCGCGAGCAGACCGCCGCCGAGCCCCGCGCAGGCGGCGCTGATCACGAACGCGAGCGTCTGCCTGCGGCCTACCCGCAGACCCGAGAGCGACGCCGCGATCTCGTCGTCGCGCACGGCGCGCCATGACCTCCCGACCGCGCTGTGGGTCAGGTTGTAGAGAACGAACGCCACGATCAGCGCGCCCGCGCAGGCGATCCACGCCTCCCACCGCTCGAGCGAGAAGTTCGTGCCGAGCCAGGAGGGCGGCGTCGGCGGGTTTACCGACAACCCGTTCTCCCCGCCGAGGAACGCCGGGAACTTGTCCGCGAGCGCCGGGAGTCCGACAGCGAACGCGAGCGTCGCCCCGGCCAGGTAGGGCCCGCGCAGCCGGCTCGCCGCCGCGCCGACCGGGATCCCGACGAGCACGGTGGCGACCACCGCCCCGACCAGCGAGGGAAACACCGACCATGCGACCGGCGCCGCGTTCAGCTTGCAGAACGCGTACGCCCCGACGGCCATGAACGCGCCCTGTCCGAGCGAGATCTGACCGCTCGAGCCGGCGAGCACGGT
>Ga0335076_10007919_pt1 | contig 10709 bp, 12 predicted proteins | sample Lox_Sample_25_FD_206717 | JGI IMG/M metagenome (GOLD analysis project Ga0335076, IMG submission 206717) | Soil microbial communities from Loxahatchee National Wildlife Refuge, Florida, United States - Lox_Sample_2.5 | ecosystem: Environmental > Terrestrial > Soil > Wetlands | place: USA...
GGGGGTCCTGGCTCACCGCGCTGGCATCTACTTTCGTGCCGACCTGGCCGAGGTGGCGGCGAGCCGCCCAGCATTGCTGTACCTGGTCGGGCCGCCCGGAGCGGCCGGGGTGATGGCCCCGGTCAAACCTGGCTGACCTGTGGCTGTTCATGGTTCCGTTCCGGCCCGAGCACGGGGAGGACATCGAGGACTTCACCGACGAGCGATGCGTTCAGCTGGTGCGCTTGGCCTGCGGCCTGCCCGACCTCGAGGTTGAGTTGCTGTCGGTGCTGCCCTGGCAGATGGCCGCGGCCACCGCGCAGCGGTTCCGGGACGGCCCGGTGTTCCTGGCCGGTGATGCCGCCCACCTCATCCCCCCGGCGGGCGGACAGGCGATGAACGTCGGCATCCAGGACGTGCACAACCTGGCATGGAAGCTAGCGGCTGTCCTGAACGGCTGGGCCGGTGACGCCCTGCTGGACACCTACGAATCCGAGCGGCGCCCGGTCGCTCTGGCGGTCACCCGCGACGCCGCGGCTAACGTCGCCGCCGGGAGCGGAGCCCCCAGGCCCGAGCAGTTCAGCAACCGGGGCAGGGTGCTAGGCGTGTCCTATGACTCGGCCGCGGTCATACCCGACGGCACCGACCTGCCCGCGGTCGCCAACCCGGTCACCGACTACCACCCGACCGCACGGCCCGGCAGCCGGGCGCCGCACCTGTGGCTGGGGCCAGTCGGGCAGCAAATCTCCGCGCTCGACCTGTACGACACGCGTTTCGCGCTGCTCGCCGGCCCTTCGGGCCAGGCATGGTGCGCGGCTGCACACCAAACCGCCCAGCCCGCCGGAATCCCCGTTGACTGCCATGTAGTCGGCCCCGGCGGACCGCTCGCCGACCCCGCCGGCCAGTGGACCGCGCTGTACGGGGTGCAACCCGACGGCGCGGTCCTCGTGCGTCCCGACGGACACGTCGCCTGGCGCCGCAACCGGGCCGCACCCGATCCCGCTTCCGAACTAGCGGCCGTCTTCCGCCGCGTACTGTCCCTCCGCTTACCGCAGCCCTCCGGAGGCGATAAGCAGACCCGGGCAGAAGCTCGCAGCCCTCCGCTCCCCCACCGGGCCGACGACCACGCGGCGCCAGAACGACCCGATCTGCATGCCTCGCGGATGAGCACCAAAGCTGCTGCCGACCGCACCGAACGGCGGGAGTGTGCGCGGTTATCAGCAATCTTGTCGGCGCTGGATGGCCCTGATGCCGGCCACGGTTGCTGCGGCCTCGGCGGTCGTAGGATGGCAGCGGCGGAGTATCAGCGTGCGGAGGATCTCGGGCTTGGCCTGTTGTCGTGGTCACTGCGGTATCCGGCCGCCCGCCGGGACGAAGGCCCGGTAGCCATCGGGGATCGGTGACGGGTTTCCTGGTCGGCGCGCGAAGCAAGGCTGAGGGAGATGGATGGGCCAGGATTGCGCCAGGCTGTGACCGGTGCGGGTCTGATGCGGTGCAGCCCACCGGCTGGCGGCCGTGGCGGTGAGCCGCGGGCGGGCCGTCTGGGTCCGGGCCGCGCCCGGACGCGGCTGTCGGTGATGGCGGCCGGCGTGGCGTGCGTGTGCCTGGCTGCGTGCGGGTCAGGGCACCCGGCTCAGGCAACTCCGGTCTGGCAGGTGCGGGCCGACCAGGTCCGCGGGCTGGGCACGATCGTCACCGACGGCCGCGGGTTCACGCTGTACATTTATCATCCCGATCGCCGGGGCCCGTCGGTGTCCACCGCAGTGTGCGCGGTCCAGTGGCCTCCGCTGGTCTGCCACGCGGGGTCCGCCATCCGGTCGCCGGTCCCCGTGTGAACCCGGCGCTGCTGGGCACCGCCCCCCGCGCTGGCGGCGTGCTGCAGGTCACCTACAACCGGTGGCCGCTGTACCTGTGGCAGGCGGACCTGGCGCCCGGGCAGGCCACCGGCCAGGGCGAGGGTATGGGCGCGTGGTACACGATGTCGGTCAGCGGGAACGTCGACCGGCAGCCGCTGCCCTGACTAGTCAGGTCATCTGCGCCTGGCCGACCGCGGGTGCCGCGCCCATAAGGCCGGCGGGAGCGCGATTTATTGAGTGCCCTTCGTGCGTTGCTGTATTGCAATTCCGGTTACGGCCTGGCAAGCAGCGGCTCGGCGGCATGTTTATGCGTTACCACGCTTGGCGCGACTGTCCGCATCTGCCGCAGCGAGCGGTGTCGAGCCGGATCGCTATGGTGCTGGCAGCCAGGTCCATGACGATTCCGCGGAAGCACTGCCGCGGAAATGCCCTCATTTGGCCCTGACCAGGCGCACCAGTCCTGGATGTGCCCGGTGATCGTCCATGCCTGAGCATGCGAATCCCTTCAGTCACATCACAATCACCTGCAACATATTACGAAACGCGAAGGCACTTGCCGGGTAGCCCGCCGTCGTCAGGCCGGCTGGCTATCATGAGGGCTGATCGGCATCTCGGGCGTTTATCTGCGGGGACCGTGCACCCGTCCGCATGTGGCCACGATCTAGGCCGCGACGCACGGGAGGCGCAGATGAATACCCGCAGCTTGTGTGCGGCTCCGCTCATCGCAATGATCACGGTCCTGGCCGCCGGGTGAGCCACTGCGGGCAACGCGCCGTTGACCTCGGCGCTGCCGCAGCCCGGGGAGCCGTATATCACGGTCGCCGCCATACCGGCGGTGGACCTGGCCGGGCTGTACATCGCGCAGGACCAGGGCTCTTCGCCCGGCAAGGGCTGCACGTGAGGATCGAGAAGATACCCAGCGGCCAGGCGATCATCGCCGATCAGCTCAAGGGCCAGGTCGACATCAGCGCCGGAAGCTACGTCGCTTACATCTCGGCGCAGGCCGCAGGAGCCCGGTTCCGCATTCTCGCTGAGGCCTCCTCCCTGCAGCCGGGCACGCGCGTGCTGGTCACCACCGCGGACTCGGCTATCACCACCGTCGCCGAGCTCGCGGGCAAGACGATCGGGGTCAACGGAGCCAACAGCATCGGCACCCTGCTGATCAGCGTGCTGCTTTCCGGGCACGGAATATCGCCGTACAAGGTGCATATCATCACAGACCAGGCAGGCTTCCCCCGCGATGCCCGGGCAGCTCAAGGACGGCGACTGGGATGCGGCGTTCCTCGCCGAGCCCTACATCACGGCCGCGGCGGAGGCCTACGGCGAGAAGGTGCTGGCCGACCTGGATCAGGGCGCGGCGTTGGACCTGCCCGTCGACGGGTACATCGCCACCCAGGCCTGGGTGCTGAAACACCCGGGGACGGCAGCTGCGTTCGTGCGGGCGATCGAGCAGGGACAGGCGATCGCCAACAGCGACGCCGCCGCCGTCCAGGCGGCCATCGCAAAGTACGACAAACTGTCGCCCATGGTGACCGCGGCCATGGTGCTGTCCGGTTATCCGATCGGCCCGGTGGCCGAGACAAGCATCCAGCGCGTCGCCACGGCGATGCTCCAGTTCGGCATGCTCGGCAAGCAAGACGCCGCCGAAGTCGAGCAGGGCACCCTGATCGAATCGATGATCGCTCCCAGCTCTTTATACCGCCTTGCCCTGGCCTTCCTTAAGGGATAGCCGCAGATTGCGCACCTCCTCGAGAAAGCCGCCTTGACCGGGAGGAACGGAGGCTGGCAGGGCCGCGACGGCATTCGCCGGGTACACCACGTCCAGCGCGGTCGCCTTCCGCCGGCTCACCGCCTTCAGCCCGGAGTGGGCAGGCAGCCGGTAGACCAGGATGAGCCACGCGATCCCAAAGCGACACGCAAACCCTCCGCGGTGCTATATCGCCGAATCCGTGCGTGCGCGAACTGACCTCACCGCGTGGGATATCGCGCCTAGAAGTCCCGGTTCTGTGGATGGCGGGCCGGGCTCGTAGCCGCTCACCGGGGCCTGGCTGGGGACACGCGCGGGCCTGCCTGACGTTTCAGGCCCGTGGGGCCGGACCTGTGGTCAGGCAGGCGTGGCGTGCGGTTGCGGATCGGCGCATCAGGCGATGGCGCCGTGGCGGCCTGCCAGTTTGCGGTCCAGGACTGGGGCTGCGGCGGCGAGGGCGGCGCCTAGGGCGATCACGGTGATCTGCCAGCCCGCCGCCACCGGTGCTGATCACGCGGACGGTGGTGGCCGGGACCGGCGCCACCGTGCGTGTTCCGCACCGCCGTCAAGTCGTCGGCTCGCAGGCCCGCAGGCCCGGTCAGCTCAGCCTGCCTGAGGTGGCGGGTCGAGAGCCTTGAGGATGAGCTTCATGTCGGTCTGGACGGCGGCGGTGGCCACCCGGACCCGGCGGTTGAACGACCTGAGCTGTTTGAGTGAGGACGATCGTGCCTGTTCGGCGATCAGCGTGGCGCGGGCCTGGTCAGCCTGGATCAGCGCATCGGCTATGGCTGTGACCTGGGGCGTGAAAATAGCCGCGGCCAACGGCACCGGGGTCCCGGTTGACGTAGCGTTCTGGATCAGCGCGTCGGCTGTGGCTCTGTTCTGGGGCGTGAACGTCATCGCGGCCAGGCTCGCGTCGAACGCATGCTCGGTTGTTACCTCCGCAGTCAGGGCCGCTTCGGCTGCGGCCAGATGGCGCCGTTCGTTGGCGGCGTAGGCGGCCATCTCAGTATTGAGTTGCTGGGTGGCCGGGGTCACGATCGCCTGGTAATGGCTGGCCATCATCTGCTCGGTGGTGCAGGGAAAACCCGATATGAACAGGCTGGGCTCGCAGCCGACGGCGGCCAGCGCGGCGTGATGACGCTGGCTGTTACCCGCGGCGTAGATGAGGCCCGCGATCACCAGGAGAGTAGCCAGGAGCGAGGCAGCGATGAGTATGACGCCGCCGGCTATCGTCGGTTCCCGGCGCGGCCTGGCGTACGTCTCGCTCATCACATCCCTCGCCTGACCCACGGCGATGACGATCGATGTCTCATTCGGCGCTGGGGTGTTCGGTGAAGGAGTCGAGTCCCTTGAAGATCTCCTCGTTGATGATGAACGTAAAGCCGAGCATGAACAGCGCGAAAAGCGGCAGGATGGTCACCCAGACCAGCCAGTTCCGGCCTTCCTTCTGGCGGGCGGCGATCCACCGCTTGACCGGCGGCAGCCGCAGGACGAGCAGGAACAGGCTGCACGCGGAGTACTGGTAGAGGCGCTGATGGAAGATCGGGTCGCCGTCACCAGCGAACCCGGAGCCATTGGACCCGCGCTCGAACCCGAATCCCTCGAGCAGGATCAGGTGGGCGGCGAGCAGCGCCCAGATGACGTAGGTGAGCTGCTGCAGCCGCTTCCAGTACCGGCCGAGCTTGCGCTGGGCCCACGGGTTACTGGTGAGCAGCAGCGGGATGACCAGCATCACCATCAGGAAGCCCGCGAGCACGAAGGTGTGCCCGGCCAGCCGGCCGAACACGCCGCCGGCGAAGTTATCGGTGATACCGGCCGCAGTGGCGTCGCCGATCGCGCAGCACGCCATCGTGATCCCGTACCAGCGCCGTAGCGGGACGAACCAGCGCTGCCCGGTAAGCGTGACCAGGGGAGTGACGAGCAGGCACAGGAACAGGCACATCTCGGCCCCGGTCCCCAGCGTGTCGTCGACCGACACCGAGAAGGTGTTGCTGTTCAGCGTGATGAGCGCGGGCAGCATGAAGAACAGCGGGACCAGCGCAGGGGCGCCGAGCAGGACAAGCGCGACGGCCTTCCGTTTGATCCGGGAGCCGCCGAACTTGAATTCCACCTCCATCCATTCGTCGACACGGTTCTTCGCCGCCCGCCGCTTCGGCTGGTCGCCACCCGCCGACTGCTCTTTCCCCTGCCATGTGGGTATGGCATCGTCAAGGTCGAGGCCTGGCTCAGAGGTGTCCTGGCCGCCGTACGGGACCGATTGGTCCTCATCCGGGGCCGGCCTTTCGCCGGTCCACCGGCCGACAGTGATCCTGGCCATTGCGGCTTTCCCTTCTCCCCGCTCGGTGCTATTGCCCGCCGGGCACGGTGACCGTGCTGTGCGGGTTTGGCTGTGCCGTGATGTGGCTGGGCGTCGGCCTGGGCGCGTCGGGCTGACCTGGGCCCTGATCTTCCTGAAGACCGTTAGGCCCTGTCTCGCCGGTCCCGACCGACCGGAAGATGAAGAACCGGAATCCGTGCAACGCGACCTCTGAGGCCCCGGCGATCACCGCGAACAGGACCAGGGCCGCCGTGGCCGCGGCGGCTACCCGGATGGCTGCGAGCTGGCGAGGCCGGCTCTCCGGCTTGCGCGCCGACTCGGTTTCGGGCTTGGCCGCAGGCCTGGTTTCCGGCTTGCCGCCGGGCCTTGACTTCGGCCCGGTCCCGGGTTTCCGGGCCGCGGGCCGTGCCTCCGGCATGGTGACAGGCTCAGGCGTCGGCCTGGCGATCGGCGGCACGGCCGCCGCGGTGGAATCTGCGGCAATCCGCGTGACCGAGCTGGCCCAGGCATGAGGCTGGGGCCTGCGCGTCATCGGGAATCCGCACACTGACGACAACTGGACATGGATCCATGTGCGCGCACCGGCCGGCAACCTGTATGAGTTCGCCAGCCGCAGACGAGGCGAACCTGGCTGACCGGCCGGTCCCGTCGCGGGCCGCCATCCCCTGCGGCTGGCGGTATGAACCGATCGATCTGGGTAACTGCACCGCCATGAGGCAACGGGGCATGCCTGCCCGGCCCGTGGGCGCGCGGCGAGGCGCTCGCCGCTGCTGGCGGGCGTTCGCCGGCGGGCAGCGGGACGCCGCCGGGCCGCGGGCATCGGCGAACGGGTCGAGATCGTGAACCGGAAGGTGCTGCTGTTGTTCGCTGCTACCTCGGTCATCTGGGGCAGCTCGTTCCTGTTCATCCGGGTAGCGGTGGCACACCTGCCGCCCTCAGCGGTGGTGTTCGGCCGCACCGCGCTCGGCGCCGCGTTCCTGGTGCCGCTGGCAGCCAGGAGCCGGGCATTCCGCGGCCTGCGCCCGGTGATCGTGCCCATCGCCCTCGTGGCCCTGCTGGACATGGCTGCCCCGGCCTTCTTGACCGCGTGGGGGGAGCAGCACATCAGTTCCTCCGCGGCCGGGATCCTCACCGCCACCGACCCGTTGTTCACTGCCGTGCTCGCGCTCTGGCTGGTCCGGGCCGAAGCCCCCGCCGCAAGCAGCTCGCCGGCCTGGTCATCGGCTTCGCCGGCGTGATCGCCTTGCTGGGCATCGACTTCCGGGGCAGCGCCGTGGAGCTTGCCGCCGCCGCAGCCGTGCTGCTCAGCGCGCTCGGCTACGCAGCTGCTGCGCTGGTCTACCGGCGCCGGCTTGCCGCCGCCCCGGCTATCGGCGTGACCGCGCTCATGACCGCTCTCTCCAGCCTGGCCTTCCTGGCCCCCGCCGCGGTCAACCTGCCCCGGCAGGCACCACCGGCCAGCAGCATCCTGGCCCTGGCCATGCTCGGGATCGTCAACACCGGCGTTGCCTACTGGCTGTTTTACCTGCTGATCGACCACGCGGGCGCGGCTGTCGCCTCGGTGATCACCTACGTGATGCCGGTCGTCGCGCTGTTCCTGGGCGTCGGCCTGCTCGGCGAGCAGCTCACCGTCGGTGCCATCGCAGGCCTGCTCCTGATCGGCCTCGGCGCCTGGCTGGCGGCCAGCAGCCCGCCACCAAGCACAAGCGCCACCCGGCTGAAACCTACTGGTGCCAGCACAGTCGGCAGCGGCCGACGCCGGCGGACCGATACCAAACCGGAGCCAAGGTCGCAGTGACCTCTGGACGATCCCGGACCCATCCGCCCGCTGGCACGGACTGGAAGGCGAGCGTCCCGGCCCTGGGTCAGCCATTCCGCCCACCGGTCACGCTGCTGCCATGCATGAGATCCGGCCTTGGGACAACTCCGCGGCTCAGGCATGGCGAAGGTGGAAGCGCTCGTCCCGTCCTCGCTACCGGCGCTGGCTGCATTAGGTCGGGGCGCGGCGGGCACGCCTGTCGAGCGGGCTCCTGTGTAGCCGTCGAACTACGAGCGCCGGTCAGCGGCCTGCGGATGGTGTCGCGCCTACCTCCCGCTCGATCTGTTCCAGCGACGTAGTCCCTGGTTGTGGCTTGTCAGGTTGCCGGGTGAGCCTGCCGGACGCCGACGAGCGGTACGGCCGGACCCTGCTGGCAGGCCTTCGCGTAAGCGGCGCGGCCGGCGGCTACCGCTGCCCGTCCGGACCGCCCCGGCAGGTAGAATCGAAGTCCCCGGTACCGTCAGGTTCCCCGTATCCCGGTGCGCGATAGCGGTACGATCCGACGGCAGGCACGTTTTCGGGATGTCCCTCTCCTAGCGACATCTGCTCGATCCGCAGATACCTGGCGATGTCGTGCCGTTGGCTCGCGACGAGCAGTCCGGCTCCGGCCAGCCCTCCGATCAGCAGTAGCCAGCGCATCATCAGACTTCGTTTCGCCAAGGGCCCCGTATCAGTGCAGGCCCTGCTCTGCCCTTATGCTCGGTAGGCTCTGGCGTACTGACCAGCTCTTCCCTGTCGGCCCCGGCCTATCGCTCCGGCTGAGGATGATCTCCTGCGAGGTTGCAGCGCGCACCGCGTCACGATCGACGACACGGGCGGCAGATCTCAGGCGTACGTATACCGCTCGCGAGAGAGGCAGTCACCTCAGCCTTCACGCAGCCGCGGGAGTACATGTCCGGCATAGAATTCGAAGAATCCCTCGAGTTCTCCGCCGACCTGGCCGATGAAGACCTCGTCGAACCCGGCTTCGGTGTAGGCGCGCACGCCAGCGATGTGGGCGTCCGGATCGGGTCCGCACGGGGCGGAGATCATCTCTTCGGAGACGAGCTCCGCGGCCTGGCTGAAGTGCCGGGGCTGCGGCAGGAGCTGGGCGGCCTCACCCGGGATCGCGTCGGTCGGCCACAGCCGGTGCATGGTCTTGCGGGCCTGGCCGGCGTCCTGGGCCCAGCAGACCTTCAGCCCGCCCTGGACCGGCCGGTCCGCTCCGCCTGCCTCGCGGTAGAGACGGACGAAGTCGGGGTTCGGCTGCACGCACATGTAGCCGTCCGCGATGCGCGCGGCGAGGCGGATGGCCTTCTCGCCGAAGCCGGACATGTAGATCGGCGGCGGCTGGTCCGGCACCGAATACAGCCGCGCCGTCTCGACCGTGTAGTGCCGCCCGGCATGGGAAATGAGCCTGCCGCTCAGCAGATCCCTGATCACCTGGACCGCTTCCTCGAGCATCTCCATGCGCTCCTCGGCCGAGGGCCACCGGCCGCCCAGGATGTGCTCGTTCAGCGCCTCTCCGGTGCCCACGCCGAGCGTGAACCGGTTGCCGGTGAGCAGGCCCGAGGTCGCGGCGGCCTGGGCCACGATGGCTGGATGCTGGCGCAGTAGCGGGCAGGTCACCGCCGTCGTGACCGGCAGGGACGTGACCTGCGATATCGCGCCGATCATCGACCAGACGAACCCGCTCTGCCCTTGCTCGTCCAGCCATGGGTGGAAGTGATCGGAGATCCACAGGGCGTCGAAGCCAGCCTCTTCTGCTAGCCGGGCCTGATGGACCAGGTCACTGGGGCGGTACTCCTCGGAGGAAAGGAAATAGCCGTAGCGGGTCATGAATCGGCGATCCCTTCGCTGATCGGTCTGAACAGGCGTCCCGGCTACCCTCGGTGCAGCCCGTTACACAGCCCCGGACGGGGAAGTTTCGCCGGGTCCTTGGCGGGCAGTGGACGGCGGTGAGTCTGCCGCCCGGTCAGCAGCGGGTTCTCGACGTCATGGAGAGTGACCTGGAACGTGCTGAACCCCGGCTCGGGTCGATGTTCGCGATCTTCACCAGACTGACCCGCGATGAGGGAGCGCCGCGACCAGAGTCACTGCGGCCGGAGCCACGCCTTCGGCGGATCTGGCCGGCGAGCGGGCTTCTCGGCACGCTGCGTGCCATCATTGCCGTCCCGCTCGTCCTGGGCCTGGTGGCGTTGCTTGTCTTCACAGCCGTCAACAGTTCCGCGCCAGGCTGCCGACCCGGATCGGCGCCGCACGCGACGGCGATGGCCCGGGTCGCGGCCTGTCAGCAGGTACAAGAACCCCAGGGTCGTTCGTAGACCGCGACGGAGAACAGCCGTCTTGCCTGTCCGGCGGCGTAGCCGCCGCTGGCGTCCCTGACAGATCCCTCCCACCGCGAGTTCAGCTGTCCAGCCGGGCATGGAGCAGGCGGAACTCATTGCCTTCCGGATCGGCGAGCACGTGCCATTCCTCATCGCCCCCGCTGGAGTAGCTACCGGCAGGACCGTCCTCAAACCCTTGGCGGTAGCAGCGTGTTTGAGCATGTGTCCAGGCGGTAGGCAGGAGGCGAGGCATGCGACGGAGGCGCGGATGACGGCCAGGACGGCTGAACGGGTAAAGCGGGCCGCGAAGTCGTGACGGCACACGCCAGCGATGCGGGTCTCCGGTGATCCGGCCGACGTCGAGTCGGTGACCATCCGCTACTTGATGTATGTCCTGTTGCCGACCTGGTTCGTCCATGGCCTGGCCGACTACCTGATGCACCGCCGCACCAGGATCGAGCGGACAAGTGGCCCGCGGGAGCCGGCGATTCACGCGCTGATGATGGCCGAGATTTCGGTCGCCGTGCTGCTCAGGCTGATCTGCGAGGTTAGCCCCAATGCCGGGGAGTTAAGGGCTGGCCAGGCTGGTCAAGTGCCGGTTTCGGCGTGTCTTGGCCGTATATGGCAACGGAGGTCCGGTAAGACGGGAATCTGCCAAGACCACCCGTCGCCGAGGACCTCC
>Ga0335076_10007921_pt1 | contig 10708 bp, 11 predicted proteins | sample Lox_Sample_25_FD_206717 | JGI IMG/M metagenome (GOLD analysis project Ga0335076, IMG submission 206717) | Soil microbial communities from Loxahatchee National Wildlife Refuge, Florida, United States - Lox_Sample_2.5 | ecosystem: Environmental > Terrestrial > Soil > Wetlands | place: USA...
GGATGGAGACCGCGTTCGCGCCCTATGACGGGGCGCACGCTGAGCAGTCTGCGTTCACCCGCCAGCTGATCGAGGAAACCATCGCTGACTACGACGCCGCCCGCACCGCGCCGCCCGGGAACGGCAAAGGCACCACACAGCAAAACGGAGATTCGGGGTGATGCCATGACCACGGTCCACGTAGAGGGTGCATGGGCGGAGCCGCCCGGCTACGGCCCCGGCAGCAGGACCCCCGACGGCGAGCAGATGCTGGCCGGGCTGGCCGGGACCCGCAAGCGGCTGAACGGGTGCGCCGCGGCGGCGTACGCGGCCCTGTACGCGAACGTCGACGTGATCACCGCGTACCCGATCCGGCCCTACACGGCGATCATGATGAACCTGTCCCAGTTCGTGGCCGACGGGCTTCTCGACGCCGAGTACCTCGTGGCCGACGGTGAGCACTCACAGCTGTCGGCCGCGTTCGGCGCGGGATCGTGCGGGGCGCGGGCCTTCACCGGGTCCTCCGGCGTGGGCGTGACCTACGCCTATGAGATGTACTCGATCATCTCGGGCGCGCGGATCCCCATCCAGATGTCGATCGCCGACCGGACCCTGGACCCGCCCGGTGACTTCGGCTCCGAGCACACCGACGCGCTGTGCACCAGGGACATGGGCTGGCTGATGGGCTGGGCCGCGACCCCGCAGGAGGTCTTCGACAAGACCCTGATCGCCTACGCTATCGGCGAGGACCCGCGGGTGCTGCTGCCGCAGATGGTGGTGCAGGACGGGTATTTCGTCTCCCACATCGCGGGCGAGGTGGAGATGCCCACCGCCGCGCAGGTGGACACGTACCTGCCGCCGTACCGGCTGCCGTTCCCGCTCGACCCGCGCCGGCCAGTCTCGCACGGCCCGCAGATCCACCCCTCGCAGGGCCCGCCGCTGCAGCTTGAGCGGGCCCGGGCCATGGAGGACGCGATACCGGTCATCCGCGAGAAGACCGACGAGTTCGCCGTCGCGTTCGGGCGGCACTACCCGCACTTCGTCGAGGAGTACATGCTCGACGACGCCGACATCGCGCTCGTCATCTCCGGCGGGCACTCGGTCACCTGTCGGGCCGCGATCAGGCTGCTCCGCGAGCGGGGCGTGAAGATCGGGATGGCCCGGCTGCTGTGGATCCGCCCGTTCCCCAGCGACGACCTGCGCGCCGCGCTGCGCGGGGTCAAGGCCGTCGGCGTGGTGGAAACCAACCTCGGGCTCGGCGGATCGACGTACGGCGGCATCCTCGCGCCGGACGTGACCGGCGCCTTGTACTACGCGGAGAACCGCCCGCTGGTGACCTCGTTCATGGCCGGGCTGGGCGGCGAGACCGTGCCCGCGGCCGAGTTCGAGTGGATGGCGGGCAAGCTCACCGAAGCCCTTGACCGGGGCCGGGTCGAGAAGGCAGCGCACTGGGTGGGGTTCGAGGCTCCGCCAGCCCAGGGGGACGACCCCCTGGAATACATGGAGTAACGGCCGCCCGAGACACCATCCTCACCAGGCACAAGGAGCCCGCTGATGGCCAAGGAAGTAATCCGCCAGCACCTCCCGCTGATGGAGGAGGAAGGCCGGGGCGCCGCGACCGACGACGACACCGGCCGCGACCGCCACTACCTGCCCGAGCTCCCCGACGAGGACCCTTACCAGGCCGGGCACCGGACCTGCGCGGGCTGCGGCCCGGCGATCGAGTACCGGTGGGTACTCAAGGCCGCCGGCCAGGACACCGTGGTGGCCGGGCCGACCGGCTGCATGTACGTGGCCAACTCGACCTACCTATGCACCCCCTACACCGTGCCCTGGGCCCACACGCCGATCGCCAGCGGCGGGTCGTTCACCTCCGGCATGGCGGCCGGGTATGAGGCACTGATCCGGAAAGGCCGCCACCCGGGCCCGTACCCGAACATCATCGTCATGGCCGGCGACGGCAGCGCGGCCGACATCGGCCTCGGCTCCATCTCCGGCGCGCTCTACCGCAACCACGACGCGCTGTTCATCTGCTACGACAACGAGTGCTACGCCAACACCGGCATCCAGGTCTCGCCGACCACGCCGTACGCGAGCATGACCACGTTCACGCCGTTCGGCAAGGCCAAGCCGGAAGGTACCTCGCTGCCGCCGAAGAACCTGGCCAAGATGATGGCCGCCGGCCACCCGCACTGCTACGTGGCCACCACGACGGTCGGCTACCCGGTCGACCTGATGAACAAGACCCGCAAGGGCCTCAACCACCGCGGCGCCGCGTTCATGCACTGCTTCACGCCGTGCCAGAAGGGCTGGGTCTACCAGACCTCGATGACGGTGGAAATCGGCCGGCGGGTCGTGGAGGCCGGGCTGTTCCCGGTATGGGAGTACGACCCGGCCGAACGGGCCTACCACTACTTCCACCCGCCGGTGCAGCGGCCGGTCACCGACTACCTGGCCATGCAGGGCCGGTTCGGCCACATGCTGCCCGAGCACATCGCGTCCATCCAGGCCCAGGCCAACCGCAACTGGGAGGACATCGGGATGGACGTGCCCGCCGAGCTCCGCGAGGGCGAGGATCCGGCCCGGCACGCGCGGCTGCGGGAGGAAACCTATTCGATGCCCCTCAACCGAGGCGTCGGCGCCTGACTGCGGGGGCCGTCGTCCCCCGCTCCCGGCGGCCCTCGCTTAAGCCCCCACCTGAAGGAATGTGATGCCCGGCCCCTGGCAGCTGCGTTTCGACGACGGTCACCAGCAGCGGTACCTGCCCGACCGGCAGGCCGTCCTGCGCTACGTGCTCGCCATCGGACCGAAGGCCGCCAGCCAGCGGTTCGAGGTGTACCGGGAGTCCGAGGCGCCCCCACTGGCCGACGGCCGGCCGGGCGGGCGCGTATACGCGCTGGCGGAGGTGATCGACCTCAGCGGCCCGGGGGTGACAGACTGCCTCCAGGCCGAGCTCTCCCGATTCGCTGACGAGGAACCGGAAGATGGGCGCGAAGGGGTGCCGTCGCCACCGGAGCCGCACACATCCGGCCTGGGGGGCGGCCCGTCTCGGCGGAGACCGCCGTGAGCGAGCCCAACGGCCAGGGGGCCGGGGACCCGAGGGGCATGGCGCCGCCCGAACACCGCACGATCATTCCCCTGATGCCGGGGGTAGCCCGGCCCCGGGGTGAGCGCCGCGCGGCCATGCAGCAGGCGGTCATCGAGGTGGTCCGTCATCTCGTGCTGGAGGCGGTGCCGCCGCAGCGCCGTTCACCCCTGTTCGACCAGGCCCGTGACCTGCTCGGTGAGGCGGGCTGGGGCCTCGACGAACTCTTCGAAGCGGCCGAGGAAGGCCCGGCGCGCAGCGCCCTGTTCCGGGCGCTGGGACTGGAGACCTAGGGCCCAGGTCGTGCTGGCCAGCGGCCCCGAGTAGGGAGGCAGAAATGGCGGATCGGCTGGATCCCCGCGCCGGCCAGACCCGCTGCGGCCCGGCCCGGCCCAGGCACGCGCCCGTGGCCGGGGGCTCCGGATCGGGGCACGGGCTGAGGACCGGCTCGCGTGGGCCCCCGCCCCGCGGACTGAAACGCGCCGTGGCGGCCGCCCCTGGCCGACGCGGGCGCTCGTGCGTCGCTCCATGGCCGCTTGTCCGGGCTGCCCCCGGTGAGCCGACCCGCCCGGCCGGGACCGATACACGCTCTAAGCGGACATTCCAGTCGTCCCGGTGGAAGTGTCCCTCATCACTCCCGGCCCTGCGTTCGCCGGGCCGGAAAACGAGTCATCACCGCCGCTCATGAAAGGTACCGGTGGCGACAAATGAGCGCGACAACCGAATCATTCGGAAACTACCAAAACATAACTAATAAAACCGGCCGGGTGTTCCGGGTCGGGGAGACGCCGAGGGACATCCTCGGCTACGGCCGGTGGGTCCCGATCACCGCGGCCTGGGTGGCCATGATGCTGGCCGGCCTGCTCGAGTACACCTGGGGTGCACTGAACCCCTCGCTGGAGGCGGTCCACCACTGGGGTCCTGCCCCGGTGTTCTGGGCCTTCTCGTTCTTCGTCATCTTCGAGTCGTTCGTCCAGATCTTCACGGGTTACTTCCGCAACCGCGGGATCCTGCCGGTCAGGTGGGCCGTCATCGCCGGCGGCGTCATCTGTGGCGTCATCGGCTACGGCCTGCTGGCGACGGCGACCTCGATCTGGCAGGCCTACATCGGGTACGCGGTCCTGGGCGGCATCGGCTCCGGGATGGTCTACTCGAGCTGCATCAACATCGTGGCGAAGTGGTACCCGGACAAGAAGGGGTGGCGAACCGGGTTCGTCAACGGCGGCTGGGCCTACGGCGCCGTCCCGTTCATCCTGGTCATCGGCGGGTTCAGCACCGGCGCCGGGGTACCGGTGCTGAGCGCCAGCGGCCTCAAGACCTACATCTGGGTGCAGGCCATCCTGATGACGGTCCTCATCGGCGCCGCCGGCTGGTTCATGAAGGACCCGCCGAAGAACTGGTGGCCCAAGGAGGTCGATCCGCTGACCGCCCAGGCGAAGGGCACCCGCGACCTGCGGCACAACGTGCTCGCGTTCCGGCACTACAACCTGGGCGAGATGTGGCGTACCCCGCAGGCCAAGTGGATCGGCATCCAGTACGCCCTCTACATCGGGTGCTCGCTGTTCGGCGTGGCCTACTACTACACCTTCGCGGTGCAAATGGGGCTGGGGTCGATCGCGGCGGCGGTCGGCTTCGCCGGCTTCTCACTCGCGGACGGGATCTTCCGGCCGATCTACGGCTACATCTCCGAGTTCATCGGGCGCCGGCGAACGATGATCTACGCGTACTCGGGCAACGTGGTCTTCCAGATGCTCGCCTACTTCGCGGGTCACGCGCATAATGCACCGCTGTTCGTGATCTGCGCCGTGATATCGGGCGGCCTGTCCGGGGCCAACTTCCCGATGACCGCCGCCCTGGTCTCCGATTACTACGGTGAGACCAACAACGCCATCAACTACGGGTCCATCTACGCGTTCAAGGCGCTGGGTGGCAGCTTCGCGGGAGGTGTGGCCGCACTCATCATGACCGGCACCCTGTATGGGACCGCCACCTTCCACTGGCTGTCCGGCTTCATTTTCGGCGCCAGCCTCGGTGCGCTGGCGGCCCTGACGGTCGGCTTCCTGTGCAAGCCGCCGACCCTGGCCCAGATGGAACGCGCCGCCCGCGTGTCGGTGGACGCGCAGGCGGACACGGCCAAGCCAGCAGTTGCCTAACGAAGGAGGTCAGCCACGATCGCGGGCGGCTTCCCGCCCTCCGGCGTTGGAAGCCGCCCGCGATCGTGACAGCGTGGTAGCGGGCGCTGCGCATCCAGGCGGGAGCCGGCGCCGCGTGCGCCGGAAGGAGGGGTCAGGTGGTGGAGGGACAACACCCCGTGGCTGCCATACCCGGGAGAGAGCTGAGCGGCCGGTGATGGAGGGCTACCCGTACGAGCTGAGGCTGCCCGAGGCGCCGTACCGGTTCGAGTGGCAGGGCGAGGCGGCCGTGGACGCGCAGAAGCACGCCACCGACCTCTACGCGGAGGAGCGTTATACGCACGCGGACGGAACCATCACGGTCATCCGCGAGTACCGCTCCGACGGCACCTTCCACATCCTGTCGGACCGAGGTGAGATCGAGCTCATCGACAACGCGCAGAACCCCTTCTCCCCCGACCCGGTCAGCGTGGTCCGGCTGCCCTGAACCATGCGGGGCCCGGTTCAGGATCAGGCCGAGGGCCGGTGGTAGGCGGTCCGGGTGCGCTCGGTGTGCTTGCGCGCGATCGAGGACGCGAGCTCCGCGTCGCCGGCCTCGATGGCCTCGACCATGCTCCGGTGCTCGGCGCACGACTCGTGCCCGCGCACGGGTGCCACCTGCCGGTAGTACCAGCGCACCCGCCGGCCCACGATGTCGGCCAGCTCGGCCAGGACCGCGTTGCCCGCCAGCCGGGCCAGCTCCGCGTGGAAGTCGGTGTTCACGGCCACGAAGCGGCCGGTGTCGCCGGCCTCGACCGCCGCCTCGCCCTCGTGACAGATCAGCCGCAGGCGGGCCAGCTCCCCGTCCTTGGCCGCGATCGCCGCCAGCCGGGCGGTCTCGACCTCGAGCAGCTCACGCACGTCCAGCAGCTGGTCCACTTCCTCGTCCGTGGGCACGTGCACGAAGGCGCCCTGGTTGGGCCGCAGGTCGACCCATCCCTCCGCCTCCAGCCGGTGCAGCGCCTCCCGGACCGGCTGGCGGCTCACCCCGAGCTGGCGGGCGAGCTCGGTCTCCACCAGATGCTGGCCGGGCCGCAGCCTGCCCTCCACCACCAGCTCCACCAGTGCTTCATAGACCGACTGCCGCAGGGGCACCGGCCGCTCCACCGGGCGGATCGGCCCCGCCTCGTTGGCTTCTGTGATGTCCGTTGTTTCCGTGATGTCCGCTGTCATGCTGATCTCCCCCCACGCACAATCAGCATATAGGTTCCTGTATCCAAAATGCGCTCGGGGGTATCCCGGGCGGGCAGTAGCGTGGGGGCGGCAGGCGAGCTGCCACGTGACTTCCGTTAAGCATGAGAATGAAGGACGATACCGGCATGACATCGCATGTACGGGGCGTGGTCGCCCGGGGCAAGGGAGAACCTGTCGAGATCACCACGGTGCTGGTGCCCGACCCGGGACCGGGCGAGGCGCTGGTGGCGGTCCAGGCGTGCGGCGTCTGCCATACCGACCTGCACTACCGCGAGGGCGGCATCGGGCAGGACTTCCCCTACCTGCTGGGGCACGAGGCCGCCGGGGTGGTCGAGGCGGTCGGCGACGGGGTCACCGGCCTGGCCCCCGGCGACTTCGTCATTCTCAACTGGCGCGCGGTGTGCGGGCAGTGCCGCGCGTGCCAGCGCGGCCGCCCCTGGTACTGCTTCGCCACCCACAACGCCCAGCAGAAGATGACGCTCGAAGACGGCACGGTGCTGTCCCCGGCGCTGGGCATCGGCGCCTTCGTGGACAAGACCCTGGTCGCGGCCGGGCAGTGCACCAAGGTCGACCCGGCCGTCCCGCCCGAGGTGGCCGGCCTGCTCGGCTGCGGGGTGATGGCCGGCCTCGGTGCGGCGATCAACACCGCGCCGGTCACCCGCGGCGACTCGGTCGCGGTGATCGGCTGCGGCGGGGTCGGTGACGCAGCGGTGCTGGGCGCCCGGCTGGCCGGCGCGCGGACGATCATCGCCGTGGACGTCGACCCGCGCAAGCTGGAATGGGCCCGCCAGTTCGGCGCCACCCATGTGATCAACTCGCGGGAGACCGACCCGGTCGAGCGGATCAGGGAGCTGACCGGCGGGAACGGCGCCGACGTGGTGATCGAGGCGATCGGCCGCCCGGATACCTACCTGCAGGCGTTCTACGCCCGTGACCTGGCCGGGACCGTGGTACTGGTTGGCGTGCCCACCCCGGACATGCGGCTGGAGGCGCCGCTGCTGGACTTCTTCGGGCGCGGCGGCGCGCTCAAGTCGTCCTGGTACGGCGACTGCCTGCCGGAGCGGGACTTCCCGATGCTCACCGACCTGTACCTGCAAGGGCGGCTGCCGCTGGACAAGTTCGTGTCCGAGACCATCGCGCTCGACCAGGTCGAGGCGGCCTTCGCGAAGATGGAGCGGGGTGAGGTGCTCCGCTCCGTGGTGAAGCTCTGAGTGGTGAAGCGCTGAACCAGCCGGCCGCGCCCGTGGCCCGGATCGCCATGTGGTCCGGGCCGCGCACGGTCTCGACCGCGCTCATGCGGGCGTGGGAGAACCGGCCCGACACCGTCGTGGCCGACGAGCCGCTGTATGCGTTCTACCTGTCCCGCACCGGGATCGACCACCCCGGCAGCGCCGAGATCATCGCCAGCATGCCAGCCGACTGGCGGGTGGTGACCGACCAGCTCACCCGCGGGCCGGTGCCGGCCGGGAAGACCGTCTTCTACGCCAAGCACATGACCCACCACGTGCTGCCGGAGGTGGACCGGCGGGCGCTGGCGCCGCTGCGGCACGCCCACCTCATCCGCGACCCGGCCGAGTTGCTCGCCTCCTACGCGAAGGTGCGGTCCGCGCCGACGCTCGCCGACCTCGGCCTGGCCACCCAGGTGGAGCTCTACGCCGAGTTCGGCGGCCCGGTGCTGGACTCGCGGGACCTGCTGGAGCACCCGGAGCCGATGTTGCGCGCGCTGTGCGCGGCGCTGGATGTGCCGTTCGACGCGGCCATGCTGTCCTGGCCGCCGGGGCCGCGCGCCAGCGACGGGGTCTGGGCTCCCTACTGGTATGAAAGCGTGTGGGCCTCGACCGGGTTCGGCCCCTACCGGCCGCCGGCCGGGCCGCTGCCCCCGCACCTGGCCGTGCTGGCCGGGCAGTGCCGTCCGTACTATGAGCGGCTGCACGCCCACCGGCTCACCGCGGCCGGGGTGGCGTAGCGCGGATCTGGAGACCACGTGCTGCAGACATTCGACGAGCGCAACCGCGATCTCATCGTCAGCGTGAACGGCCACCTGGTGCACCGCGATCAGGCGGCGATCAGCCCGTTCGACTCCTCGGTGCAGGGCGGCGACGCGGTATGGGAGGGGCTGCGCCTCTACCAGGGCAGGATCTTCCGGCTAGCGGAGCACCTGGCCCGGCTGCGGCGCTCGGCCACGGCGCTCGCGTTCCGGACGGTCCCCACCGACGCGGAGATCACCGGCCAGATCAGCGCGACGCTGCGGGCCAATGCGATGACTGACGGCGTGCACATCCGGCTCACCCTCACCCGCGGCATCAAGATCACCAGCGGCATGGACCCGCGGCTGAACACCGGCGGCCCCACCCTGATCGTGCTCGCCGAGCACAAGCCGCCGGTGTATGACGCCTCCGGCATCACGCTCATCACCGCCAGCGTGCGGCGGCCGCCGCCGGACTGCCTGGACCCGAAGATCCACCACAACAACCTGCTGCCCTCGATCCTGGCCAAGATCGAGGCGAACGTCGCGGGCGCCGACGACGCGGTCATGCTCGACCAGCGGGGCTTCGTGGCCGAGACCAACGCCACCCACCTGTTCCTGGCCGCGAGCGGGCGACTGGCCACGCCGGCCACCACCGCCTGCCCGGAGGGGATCACCCGGGCGGCCGTGCTGGAGCTGGCCGGGGAGGCAGGCATCGGCTGCGACGTGGGAGACCTCAGCCTGACTCAGTTCTACGCGGCGGACGAGGCCTTCGTGGCCGGCACCATGGGCGGGCTCACGCCGGTCATCGCGATCGACGGGCGCACCATCGGCGGCGGCTCGCCGGGGCCGCTGACGTGCCGGCTCAGCGCCCTGTTCGCCGGCCTGACCGCCCGCTCCGGCACACCCGTGGTCTGACGAGCAGTGGTGCGACGGCGGTGATCGTTGCAGACTGGAGCCCATGACCGAGGCGGCTGCAGTCCCGGCGGTGGACCTGCCTGGCGGCGTCCGGATGCCGATGATCGGGTTCGGCACCTGGCTCGTGCGCGGCAAGGCAGGGCGTGAGGCGCTACGCGCCGCGCTGGCCGCGGGTTACCGGCACATCGACACCGCGACCATGTACGGCAACGAGGCCGACGTCGGCCATGTGCTGGCCAGCAGCGGGCTGGCCAGGGACGAGGTGTTCATCACCACCAAGCTGCCCTCGGGCAAGGCGGGCCGGGAGCGGGCCACGCTCGCGGCCAGCCTGCGGGCGCTCGGCACCGAGTACGTGGACCTGTGGCTGGTGCACTGGCCGCCGCAGGACCGGATGCTGATCCCGGTCTGGCGGGAGTTCCTGGCGCTGCGCGACGAAGGCCGGGCGCGGGCGGTCGGGGTGAGCAACTACTCGCTGGCCCAGATCGACCGGCTGATCAAGGCGACCGGGGAGGCGCCCGCCGTCAACCAGATCACGTGGAGCCCGGGCCGGTACGACGCGGCGCTGCTCAAGGGCCACCAGGAGCGCGGCGTGGCGGTCGAGGGATACAGTCCGCTCAAGCGCACCAACCTGGCCAGCCCCGTACTGACCGAGATCGCCGCCGCCCACGGCGTCACCCCCGCCCAGGTGGTGCTGCGCTGGGACCTGGAGCACGGGGTGACGGTGCTGGTGAAATCGGCGCAGCCGGAGCGGATCGCAGCCAACATCGACCTGCTGCGCTTCTCGCTCAGTCCCGATGAGGTCGCCCGGGTCGACGCCCTGGCCCGGTGAGGTCGCGCGGGCCGGCGCCCCCGGTGATGTCGCGCGGATGGCCGCCCTTTCCCGCCGACGCGGGCCCGCATACTGTCGCAGTCATGAACGAGACGATGCCGCTGTTCCCCCTCGGCACCGTGCTCTACCCCGGGCTGCTGCTGCCGCTGCACATCTTCGAGGAGCGGTACCGGCAACTGGTCGGCGACCTCCTGGAAAGGCCGGAGCCGCGCGACTTCGGCGTGATCGCGATCCGCAAGGGCCGCGAGACGGGGGTGGACGGCATCTCGGCGCTGTATGAGACCGGCTGCACCGCGCGGCTGCGGCAGGTCATGCGGCACGATGACGGCCGGTTCGAGCTGGTGACGGTCGGCGTCCATCGGTTCCGGCTGGTGGACCTCGACCACTCCCGGCCCTACCTGCAGGGCGAGATCGAGCCGCTGGCCGAGGAGACCGGTGACGAGGCGGCGGCCGCGCTGGCGGTCGAGGCCGTGCAGCGCGCGTTCCGCGAGTACCTCGACGCGCTCGTCACCCAGGGGGCGGCGCGGGTCAGCGTGCCCGACCTGCCGGACGAGCCGGTGCTGCTG
>Ga0335076_10007924_pt1 | contig 10705 bp, 5 predicted proteins | sample Lox_Sample_25_FD_206717 | JGI IMG/M metagenome (GOLD analysis project Ga0335076, IMG submission 206717) | Soil microbial communities from Loxahatchee National Wildlife Refuge, Florida, United States - Lox_Sample_2.5 | ecosystem: Environmental > Terrestrial > Soil > Wetlands | place: USA: Florida...
ATCAAGGCGCACTCTGGCCGCGAGGCGCTCGACTATCTCCTGAAGACTGACATTGCGCTCGTCCTTCTCGACGTCAGCATGCCGGATATCGACGGTTTCGAACTTGCCAACCTGATCCGACAGCATCCGCGTTACCAACATACTGCCCTTATCTTCATTTCCGGCGTTCATCTGACCGATATGGATCGCATCCAAGGCTATCGCCGCGGAGCGGTCGATTACATTTCCGTTCCGGTGGTGCCCGAGCTTTTGCGCGCGAAAGTTACCGTATTCGCCGAGCTTTACCGTAAAACGCGGCAACTCGAAGTCGTCAATAACGACCTGCGCGTCGCCGAAGAGCATCTGCGGCGCCTTACAGGCCGCCTGATGCAAATTCAGGATGCGGAGCGCCGCCGCGTGGCGCGCGATTTGCACGATGGCCTCGGCCAATACCTTGTCGGCGTGAAAATGGCGATCGATCAGGTCGCCCGGAAAGTCTCCCAGGATCCTGCCACGCGCGAAACGGTCAACGAGGCCTCCACGCTTCTCAATCGCGCCATCACCGAAACCCGCACCATCTCTCATCTTCTTCACCCGCCGCTGCTCGACGAAATCGGCTTGGAATCTGCGCTCGCGGTCTTCACGGACGGTTTTGGCAAGCGCAGCGGCATTACGGTAACTCTCAGTGTTTCTCCAGATTTGGGTCGCCTGCCAGGCGATGTTGAGACGGCGTTATTCCGGGTCGTTCAGGAGTGTCTCCTCAACGTCCACCGCCATTCGAATAGTGCGGTGGCGGACGTTAACCTTTCGCGCGAAAACGATGAAATCAAACTGCAGGTGCGCGATGCAGGTGTGGGCATGACGCCACCCGAGGATCGAGACGGGCTTGGATATGGCGTGGGCCTTCTTGGCATCCGCGAGCGCATCCGCCAGCTCGACGGGAAGCTCGAAGTCGTGTCCAGCAAGGGTAATGGAACCCTGGTGGTGGCCACCATCCCGACCAACAACCACAAAGAAGTCGATAGCCCTTCTCAGGTCGGCATGAACTCCAACGGAAACTAAGTGTGGCCGAAGGCTAAGCTCTCGGGCTCCCCGGGTGTCACTGCATGTCTCTTGACACGGCCGACTTCGTTAGACATGTCCCCGGGGTTTCCGCGTCGACTAGCGATCCAGTTGCGCCTGTAAGAACTCCCCGGGCAAACGAATCATCCTGGAGCGGGGGGCTGCCGGACGGCTCTCTATAACATGTTGATGGGTGCGCGACGCGTTCTCGCCTGATTCCTTATTTTCGGAAACTCGCTCCATGCGAATCCCAAGGGTCCGCTCGAGTTGGAACAACTCGGTCCTTTGGTCTCTGGCGAAGAGCGTCGAAGCCACACCGCGCTCGCCGGCACGCCCCGTTCGGCCAACGCGATGAATGAAATTTTCGGCTACGTCCGGAAGGTCATAGTTAATGACGTGAGCGATGTCTTGCACATGAATGCCGCGGGCCGCGACATCGGTGGCGACAAGGACTTGGTATTGCCCTCGCTGGAATCCGGCTAGAGCCGCGGTTCGCTGGGATTGCGAGCGATCCCCATGGATCATGGCCGCATTGATTCCCTGGCGATTTAGGTTTTTTGCAATTCGCTCGGTGCCACGCTTGGTCCGAGAGAAAATCAGGCAGCGGCCGCTCTCGCGATCTAACAAACGGAAGAGCAGCTCTGGCTTCTCGCCATCGGCCACTTCAAACGCCTGCAGCCGCACATTCTCCGACGGTTTGAGCGTTGAACCAAAAGAGAGACGAACTGGCTTTCTCGTATACTCCCTCACCAACTGGGCGATGGCTCCATCCATAGTTGCGGAAAAACAGAGCGTCTGGCGTTCCGTGGGCAGCGCCGCCACAATCCTGCGTATTGCGGGCAGAAATCCCATGTCCAGCATACGATCGGCTTCATCGAGGACGAGCGTCTTCACTCCAGATAGTGAGACCAATCTACGGGCCATATAATCCTGGAGGCGCCCTGGCGTTGCTACCACCAGCCGCGCACCTCGTCGAATGGCGTCAAGCTGCTTCCTTTCGGGGAGTCCGCCGACCACTAAGGCGGCCGGTTGTGCCTCTCTGCTGCGTAGCGCGTCGTACTGCGCGACGACCTGCATGGCGAGCTCGCGGGTCGGCACAAGGACAAGTGCGGTGATTCCTTTGGTCTCTTGTGCGGACAGCCTCTCCATCACGGGAATCAAAAACGCCAAGGTCTTGCCGGTTCCTGTCTGCGCCGTCGCGATGACGTCTTTACCCTCGAGAGCCTGCGGGATGGCGGCCGCCTGCACCGGAGTGGGCGTCGAAAACCGCAACGTCGCGAGTCGCTCCTTCAACGAAGGAGATAACGATAATTCTGAAAAACTTTGCATTTTGCTTTCTTGCTGGCTAGAAGTACGCGGACACACTCGCCAGTGAGGCGGGCTGCCGCGGCAATTTCGGTTGCCAGTCTTTTATTTAAATTACGCTGAAAACGAACGGAGGGATCGAAGGGCGGGTATTCTCAGATCAATTCGTAAAACCAGAGGGGCCGCACTACACAACCGCATGCATTAAGCGCAATAAGAGCATACCATGTTAGATCAGTTTGCGCCAATCCCGTTTCGTTCTCTAGTGCGGCGGGCGATCGATCCGATCAGAACCGAGGAGATGATGACAAAGCTTTACGTAGGAAGTCTTCCTTACAGCATTACCGACGAGAGCCTGCTGCAGCTGTTTTCCGATAAAGGTTATAAGCCAGCCTCTGCCCGGATTATCACCGATAGGGATACTGGCCGATCAAAAGGATTCGGGTTTGTGGAACTCGGGCCAGAAGATGATGCAGGGAAGGCCATCGGAGAATTCAATAACATGAACGTTGATGGCCGCGCATTGGTGGTGAACGAGGCGCGTCCGCAGGAATCCCGCGGCGGTGGGTACCGTTCCAACGATCGACGGGGACCTTCTGGCGGACGTTCTGGCCGTGGCGGACGCCGAAATTACTAGTGTCCGAAACCCTGACCTGCATCGCGGGTCGCTTGACCGCTACCTCCCGGCTCGCTAAAGCCCAGAAGGGCTGCGCGATATTGCGGTCACATGGTGGGATTGCAGGACCGACGCTCAGGTGAGTCCTTCCCGGCGCAAACCTACACAGTTGTCCCGATTGTCTCGCCTGGCCGCATCGGTTACAAAGTACCCTTGCTTCACCCGCCGGGCCTCGCTTCATTTCACCAGTCCGGTCGGCTCTTCGCGACATCTCGATACCGGAGCATCCCATGGACAACGGACTTCCCGTTCTCATCGTATCTTGCCGGCTTGAAAATCGGCGAACGCTAGCCCGCGTCTTCGACGGCCTCCCCGTCGACACCTATTCCGCGCCTTCCATCGAGCAGGCTCGGGAGGCCCTTCGACTGCGCTCCTTCTCTGTGGTCTTTTGTGAAGAGCGACTTTCCGACGGTTACTATGCGGATCTGCTGCAAGCGGTGAAGTCGTCGCACGACGACACCCGATTTGTGGTGATGCTGTGCACCGGGGAGTGGGAAGAGTATCTGGAGGCGTTACGGCTTGGGGCCGAAGAGGTGTTGCGCTGCCCGTTGCAACCGACCGACATTGATCTCGCGCTGATCCACGCGATGCGCGCCACGAACCATCGCCGCGAATTCGCTGCCCAACTCGGCCACTAATCGCGGTTGCACACGCCAGTGCTGTCATCCTCAGGAGTAATGCCCCGCGACCACGTCGCACCGGCTTACGGCAAAACCTCTGCAAGCGTTTTCGCCGCTGCCGGGTGTTCCGCGCGATAATCCCTACCCAATAAGGCCGCTACGGTTGCAGCAATCTGCGCTTGCGTCACCGGTGCAACGTTCGTTCGCTCTCCCATCGCTTGGGTGTCCGGTCCCAGCACCGCGATCCAGATATTCTCCGATCCCTTTTCCTCAGTCCCGTGCTCCTTCCATTCCACCGGACCCGAGCCGCGCCCATGATCGGTAGTCAGAACAAACGTGGTCTGATCGCGATACTCCGGTATCGACTGCAGCTCATTCCAGAGTTGCTCTACGAATTGATCAAATCCGTGCGCGCTTTCCAATACCAGATCATACCGCCCGGAATGTGCCCAGTTGTCCGTTTCTCCATACCCAACGAACAAAACCCTGGGGTGCGTCGTCTTCAAGTAATCGAGCATCGGAATCTGCAAAAACGAATCATAGACGTCCTCGTCATCCAATTTTGTGGTTTCGAGATAAAACTCATTAATCATCTGTTCCCGTTGGCTCAGGCCACTCCCCGCATAAGGTGGGTCCCAGCCGACATGCAGTTTCAGATGGCTGCGTGGCTGGTTGAAAATGTCCTTGAATGTGGACCAAGTGCCGAACACTTCGACCTTGCCGCGAAATTCTGGCTGCTGATTCAGCCATTCGAAGACCGTGATGTTCGGGTTTGGTCCGAAGTCGTTCGAATTAATCTTCGGATCGGGAGTTCCCGTCAGGATTTCGTTATATCCGGGATACGAGAACGCGAATGGATTGGTCACGTGCGCATCGCTTCCTCGCGTGCGGTTGCCGAAGATCTGGCCCTGCTTCGCGACCACCGTCCACAAAAACGGAAACAGCAAGGCGCGACGCTCTTCTGGTGATTCCCTCCACCAGGTTTTGCGGAGGTATTCCGCACTGGCCCAACTGCCTCCGTGATCTGTGGTTAGCAGATCCTTGTCCGCGCCGGTGAAAATCTCTTGCCAACGTAGCCCGTCGCACACAATCAGGACGACATTTCGCGTTCGGAGTGGAGTGCTCTCGCGCTGTGCGCCCGCCGATGCAGGAAAACAGACGAATGCGAGGAACAGAACTATCTCTGTAAACGAGGTGCGTTTCATTGCGCAACGATCCTCTAGCGTAATTTCAGAAACTATACCGCAAGCCGAACTGCATCACCCGAGGCTTGGTGATGGTTTGCGTAAATTCGCCCAGCGTCGAGGAATAAAAAAGATAGTTGCTGATGGTCCCGACGTCAAAGCGTACCGCGTTTGTCACGTTGTAGGTGTCCCACTGGAATCGCAAGGTCTGGCCTTCGGTGATGGAAAAAGTCTTGCCCAGGCTTAGGTCGATTCCGAAATATCCTGGTCCGCGCAGATTATTGCGCATGCCCGATTCGCCGGGGTAGGCGAAACGGAATTGACTGGCCAGCGCGTTGAAATCCGTCGATTGCTTGAATGCGTTGGGCTGTCCGTTGGCATCGGTATACACGCCGGTGGTCACATGTCCCACCAGATAGGTTTTGCTGTCTTGCTCATAATTCGTGGCGAATGCATACGAGGAGATGCTGAAGGGAAAGCCGCTCGTCCAGCGTCCTAGTCCGGCAAGCTCCCATCCCCCGAACATCGCGTTCACCACCCTGCCGGAGTCGCTTCCGAAGTGGCGGCGGTGGCCGAACGGAATCTCGTACAACCAGTTGAAATTAATCTGGTGCCGCAGGTCGTAATCGGAGACCGCCCGGAGTGCAAAGGGATCCCAGGCGTTCACCGTCTGGCTGTTATAGGCCAGCGCCGTCCCAGCCCCATTTTCGTACTCGTTAATGCGTTCCGCGTTTGAGTTCATGTCGATCGATTTCGAAAACGTGTAGTTGAAATCGAATTGTAACGAGCCGGTGTGTCGCCGCACCGTTAGCAGTAGTGCGTGATAATAGCTGTGCCCGATGGTCTTCCACGAATAGAGGCTGGAGAATTGATCGTCAAAATAGTTATAGGGGGTCGGAGCTGACTGGTTCGCCAGTTGTGCGCATCCTGGAAAACAGTACGTGTCCAAATACTGCAGGGCGCCGATATAATTCACACCCGACGAAACGATCAGATCATAAATATTCTGTGTCGCCGTAGGATTCGCCGGAATCCCAGTTGCGTACCCCGAAATTCCTCCAGGGCCCGCTGCCGACGCAAACAAAGTTTCAAAATAGGCAATCGGCTGAATTTGGTCTTCTGGCACGCCTGCCTGCGCATCCTTCGCCAGAATCGCCGCGGCCTGGTTGTAAGTCATGCCAGACTTGGGATCCTTGATATCCAGGGGCTGCGCCAGGTCTACTTCTTGCAGCAATCGATGACCAAGTCGCCCCGCATACGAAATTTCCAGGCTGAATTGGCGCGGCAACTCGCGCGATATAGACAAATCGAACGCGTGGGCATACGGCGTTTTCATGTGGTTGTCGACTCCCCACCCTATCGCAAAGCTGCCATTCAGCCCCTGACCCGGTGGCGTGTATGGGAATCCGTACATCGGCGCGGGCGGCAACTCCGGAACAGGATCGCCGCCAGCCACTACCGGACACGCCGGCGTGGTCGGCAGGGTGGTCAAACTAATGAATCGTGCCGCGCAATCTGTAGTGGTGACGTAGGAAGGATTCTCCAGGAAGGTTGTAAGCCCAAGCGATCCCAGACGATCGAAACTATTGACCACACCCTGTCCAAAATGGTCGTAATAAATGCCATATCCGCCGCGTATCGAAGTCTTCCCGCCGGAGCCAAACAATTCGCCCAGCAAACCTCCGGAGAAACTCGGTGCCCACGCGAAGGCAAATCTGGGCGCGATATCCTTATAATCCCAGCTCCAATACGGTGCTTTCCCGTTCGCCTGCCCGCCTAACCCAAATTCGATTGGAGGGTTGTAGGTTTCTCCCTGATCCATAGCGATACCGCGTTGCTGGAAGAAATCGCCCAAGCCCGGAATGGGGGTAACCTGATTGCCGCTGGTTTCATAGGGCGGCTGCAACAGGGAATAGCGCAGGCCAGCAGTAAGCGTTAGGGTCGGTGTAGCTTTCCAGGCATCCTGCGCGTAGAACTCCAGTTCGTTCGCCTCGAAATGTCGCGGGATCAATGCGCCGGTGTCAACCGGTCCATTTTTGCCCTGATTGTAATTTGCGCTCATCGAGCCGAACACTCCGGCCAACTCCGAAACCGCCGCGTCGTAAGATCCTCCAAAATTCACGTCTACCAGCGGAAAACCGGAATCGGCCAGCAAGCCTGGATCGAGGCTCTGGCCGGATCCCGCAATCGTTCCACTGGGAGCAAAGAAGGTCGGGTGGGGCGATGCCGAAAAATAATTTTGCGCGTCCGACGCCCGATTGTTTTCGATGATGCGCCAATTCCCGCCGAACTGGAAGGTGTGCTTGCCCTTGGTCCAAGTCACGTCGTCCACGAACTGATTCACGGGTACCGTCACCCGCGTGGTCCGGGCGAACGACACCTGGTCGCTCAGTGTCCACATGTTCACGTACGAGTATGGATTTTGCCCGTCTTGCGCCAGGCCTTGACGCACAAATCCGTAGCGAAAATTATTAATTACGTGAGGCGTCAGAACTCCTGTGTAACCCACGAACAACCCCTTGCTGTTGTCATGGTTGATTGTTGAAGCGGGCTCGCCGGGAAATTGCGGCGCGTAAGATACACGATCGTTCATCAAGTTGCCGCGGATAAACAGCCGGTGGTTGCCATTGGCCGTCAGGTTGTAATCTAGCCGCGCCAGGTAGGTGTTCAAATTTGCCGGCTGTGGCCCCGCGAAGGTATACCCCAGCACGTTCAGTCCATCGGAACCCGCGGAAGACAAGGTATTCGCGTGCGGATAGGCAGCGACGCTCTTGCCGTTGGGCAATTGCGCCTGCCCGCTCCAAAGCGCCAACACCGACGGATTCACACTTCCGCCCAACGGGCAAGTGACCACCAGCGGCGGCATCGGATTTGCGCATTGCGTATCCAGCGCCGCGAGGTTCTGGGCGGAAAGCGCCGCCACATATTGTGTCGCGTTCGGATCGCCAGTGGGATTCGTCACATGTACCACGGAGTTGTTCAGCGAGCAGTTCGGGTCCGAAGTGTCGCAGTAATACTGAATGATTCCTTGCCGCAGCTCGTCGCTGGGCACTGACTGCGTCACTTGCACAGATTCACTCGAGCGTTGCCCTTCGTAGTTCGCAAAGAAGTACAGCCGGTCCTTCCAGATCGGCCCACCAAGTGCTCCTCCAAAGGTATTTCGAATCAACTTCCCCGGCTTGTTAGGAAGCCCGCTATCCAATTGGGCGCGCTTGTTGAACCAATCATTCGCTTCGCCGATGGATGACCGGTTGTATTCGTAGGCCGCGCCGTGAAACGCGTTTGACCCGCTCTTCGTTGCCAGCGCCACCTGAGCCCCAGACGATCGGCCGCTGTCGGCGTTCGAACTCGAGGTCGTTACACGAAACTCCGAGATCGATTCCGAGGGAATCCGCAGTACCCCGATGAACGCCTTTCCCTGTAGCTGGTCATTATTGTCCAGTCCATCGACGGTCAAATTTGTTTGGTCGCTTCGCGCCCCGTTCACTGCGCCGCCGCGCGAATCCGAAGCTAGATCCACCTGGCTCCCAGTATATGTCACCCCGGGTTGCAGGCTCAGCAACTCCACAGGATTGCGCCCTTCCGACGGCAGCTCCAGCACCTGCTTGGAATCGAACGCATTCCCCAGGGTCGCGTCCGTCGAATTGACCAAGGGAATCGCCGCGCTCGACACCGTAACGCTTTCCGCCGCGGTGCTAACCGGCAGCGTCACATTGAAGGTAGTCGGCGTAGCCACGCGCAAAAGCAGTTCGTCCGTAGTGATCGTCTTGAATCCCGCAGCGCTGATCTCCAAGCGGTAAGTTCCTGGCGGCAACTGCAGCAGCTCGTAAAAGCCCGCTTCATTGCTCTTCGTTTCGCGCCGCAGCCCGCGGTCGGAGTCTTGCAACACCACCGTAGCTCCCGCAATCGTTGCTGCCTGGGGGTCGCTGACCGTGCCCCGCAGAGAAGTAGTGCCTTGTTGGCCAAAAACCACCTTACAACCGAACAGCATGAGCAAACACACGATGATGCCTTTTAGCGAACGATGGCAAAACACGATGACCCCGCGAGTAAGAATTGGAGGAACTACTCCTTTTCTTAGCACCGCGGTGTAAACACAGGGTTACGCGCAAACTGCGATTTCGTGAGTGCTGGCCGAGGGTTGACCTCCAAGGCTCTCGCGGTGAGTTGGCTTTGGTGCATGAGTTGAATGCAACGTTTGGGATTGAGTTCGCTCATTGCCGAGAATATTATGGACGACCGGCGAGGCAAGCATACGCAGTGGCTCCGCCACGACGAGCTGGCGAGATGGGGGGCACAATGCTGCGGTTTTGGAGTCGAAGAGGAGATGCCATTCTGCTTGTTCTGTGTGCACTTTTCTTCTGTGCGCCTGTTTGCTTGGCGCAAAACGCCCTGACCATCACCATCGACTCCGGCGCCATCCACGGCAAGGAATCCGGGGACGGCAAGGTTCGCATCTTCCTGGGCATCCCTTACGCCGCCGCGCCGGTCGGCCCGCTCCGCTGGAAGCCGCCACAACGCGTCGCACCCTGGAAAGACGTCAAGGAGACCACCGCGTACGGCCACCGCTGCATGCAAATGGGGATATTCAAAGTCGTGTACCTCGATTCCGGTGCGAACGAGGACTGCCTCACCCTCAATATCTGGTCGCCGCCAGCCTCCGCCGGGCAGAAGACCCCCGTGATGGTCTGGATCCATGGCGGAGGCTTCCAGGACGGGGCCAGCTCCGATGCGAGCATGGACGGTGCCTCTCTCGCGCGTCACGGAGTCATCCTCGTTTCCATGAACTATCGCCTCGGCATCCTCGGCTTTTTGGCCACGCACGAACTCGCCGCCGAATCCCCCCAGCACTCTGCCGGAAATTACGGGCTCCTCGATCAGTCCTTCGCCATCCATTGGGTGAAGGACAACATCGCCGCGTTCGGCGGCGATCCGGCCAACATCACCATCTTCGGCGAATCGGCCGGCGCTTTTGCCGTGTCCATGCATATGGCTTCGCCGCTCACGCGCGAGATCATCTCGCATGCCATCGGCGAAAGCGGTGGAGCTCTGGGCAAAAGCAGCGTTCCGGTTCCCGATCTCGCCACCTCCATCGCCGAAGACGAAAAGCTCCTTAAGAAACACGTAAAGGTCGAGGACCTGGCTCCTCTCCGCGCCATTCCCGCCGAGGAACTCTACAAACGACTCGCGCCCGGGGCCTTCAGCGTGGCGCTGTTCATGCCCAATGTGGACGGCTATTTCCTCAACGAACCCGTAGCCGCCACCTTCGCCGCGGGCAAGCAAGCCAAAATCCCGCTGCTTGCCGGCTTTAACAAAGACGAATTGGCCATCGCCACGGTCATGAATCCCATGAAGACCACGCTCCAAAGCTTCAATGCCATGGCCCTTCAGAAATACAAATTCCATGCCGGCGATTTCCTGAAGGTTTACCGCGCCAGCAACGATGCGGAAGCCGCCCAGGCCGCCACGGATCTCGCTGGCGACGAGTTCGTCGCGTTCGGCACCTGGGCTTGGCTCGAAGCGCAGTCCTCCGCCTCTCCGCAGGTTTTTCGCTATCGCTTCGATCTTGGTATTCCGGACGGCCCCAAGCATCCCGCGGCCTTCGGCGCTTTCCACGCCGATGAAGTGGCCTACGTTTTCGGCACGCTGGATACCCGCCCCGACTACACCTGGCGTCCCGAGGACTACAAGCTCTCCGAACTCATGCAGAGCTACTGGACCAACTTCGCCCACACTGGCAATCCCAATGGCACCGGCCTTCCCAACTGGCCCACCTACGGCCCCACTGCCTGGCAAATGATGCACCTCGACGCCGTCTCCACCGCTCGCCCGGACTCCCAGCGCGACCGCTATCTCTTCCTCCAAAAATACTGGAAGTA
>Ga0335076_10007925_pt1 | contig 10703 bp, 10 predicted proteins | sample Lox_Sample_25_FD_206717 | JGI IMG/M metagenome (GOLD analysis project Ga0335076, IMG submission 206717) | Soil microbial communities from Loxahatchee National Wildlife Refuge, Florida, United States - Lox_Sample_2.5 | ecosystem: Environmental > Terrestrial > Soil > Wetlands | place: USA...
CGGCAGCCGCTCGGCCTGCGCCACGAGGTCGAGGTTGATCGAGCCGACGACGACAAGACGGGGCCCCGGCACAGCGCGAGCCTAGACCTACACTCCTCGCGTGGGCGTCGCACACTGGGACGAGGTCGAGACGCACCGCCGCGCGAAGGGCGAGATGGACGCGACCTGGCAGTGGCTCGGCAACGCTGCGGAGACCCGCGGCGTCGGCGTCAACCGCGTCCGCGTCGAGCCGGGCAAGTTGCCGACACCTCCCCATTCCCACGGCGCGTCCGAGGAGATCTACTTCGTTCTCGCAGGCTCGACTGCGTCATCCATCGCCCGGACGAGATGGAGCACACGTTCGTTTCCGGGCCCGCGAGTCGATCGAGGACGACTAGACCTCGACGATCACCGGCAGCACCATCGGCCGCCGGCGCGTGCGGTCGTAGACGATGCCGCCGAGCGCGTCGTGCAGGTGCTCCTGGAGGAGCTTGATCTCCGTCACGTCGTCGGCGAGGAGCTCCCGTAGGACGCGGTCGGCCTCCTCCCGTAGCTCGTCGAGAAGCGGCTCGGCCCCGTCACCGAAGCCGCGAGCGATGAGCTCCGGCGGAGCCGTCAGCCCTCCGCCGTCTTGCGCGGCGAGCGTCGCCACGACGATGAGAACACCGTCCTCGGCGAGCTTCCGCCTGTCGCGCAGGGCGACGTCGTGGACGTCGCCGACGCCGAGCCCGTCGACGAACGTGACTCCGGCCTCGACCTCGTCGACGATCCGCGCCTCGCCGTCGCGCAGCTCGACCACACTGCCGTTCTCGGCGAGGACGATCCTGTCCTCCGGGACGCCTCCTTCGCGCGCGAGCTGCGCGTGCGCCGCGAGCATCCGGAACTCGCCGTGCACCGGCATCACCGCCCGCGGCCGCAGCAACCCGATGATCGTGCGGAGCTCCTCGGCGCGGCCGTGGCCGGAGACGTGCACGGGCGCGTTGTCCTCGTGCAGCACCTCTGCCCCCATCTTCGCGAGCCGGTTGATCGCGTCGTGGACGCGCAGCTCGTTCCCGGGAATGGGCTTCGCCGAGATGATCACGGTGTCGCCGGCCTCGACCGAGACGGCGGGATGGTCGTTGTACGCGATCCGCGTCATCGCCGACATCGGCTCGCCCTGGCTGCCCGTGCACAGGATCAGCTGCTCGCCCCGCGGCAGCTCGGCGAGCTCCTGCGGCCGCAGGATCGCCTCCTCGGGAACGTCCATGTAGCCGAGATTGCGCGCGATGTTGGCGTTCTTCCGCATCGAGCGGCCGACGAATGCGACCTTGCGTCCGCAGTCGACGCCGACGTCCGCAGCCTGCTGCATGCGATGGACGTTCGAGGCGAACGAGGAAACGAGGATCCGGCCCTCGCGGCTCGGGAAGATCTGGCGGAACGCTTCGCCGACCACCCGCTCCGACTCGGTCACGCCTGATCGCTCCGCGTTGGTCGAGTCCCCGAGCAGGAGGTCGACGCCTCGGCTGCCGATCTCTGCGAGGCGGCCGACGTCGGTGCGTTGCCCGTCGACCGGCGTGTGGTCGAGCTTGTAGTCGCCGGTGTGGACGCAGCGGCCGCCCGGCGTCTCGAGCACGACCGCGGCCGCATCCGGGATCGAGTGTGCCATTCGCACGAGCTCGAGCCGGAACGGGCCGAGGTCTACAGGCTCGTCCCCCGGAGCCAGCTCTCGCAGCTCGGCGGAGCGAAGGAGCCCGTGCTCGTCGAGCTTCGACTTGACGAGCGCGAGGGTCAGCCGCGTCGCGAGCACGAGCGGCACGCGCACCTCGCGCATCAGGTACGGCAGCGCGCCGACGTGGTCCTCGTGCCCGTGGGTGAGCACGACCGCACGCACGATCTCCTCCCGCTCGCGCAGATAGGAGAAGTCCGGCAGGACGAGATCGACGCCGAGGTGCTCGTCCCGGGGGAAGGCGAGCCCGGCGTCGACGACCACGATCGACTCCTCCGCTTCGTACACGGTCATGTTCTTGCCGACCTCGCCGAGGCCGCCGAGCGGAATGATCCGGCATACGCCCATCGCGGGTGAGTGTAGGACGCCCGCTACGCCGACGCGGCGGCGAGAAGCCCGGACCGCTCCAGGCACGAGCGAATCTTCGCGAGTTCGTCCTCGTTTGCCTCGACCAGCGGCAGCCGGTGCCCGCCGACCTCGTGACCCGTGAGGTTCAGCGCCGCCTTGATCGGGATCGGGTTCGTCTGGATCCGCAGCAGGTCGTACGAGGGCTGCAGCTCCTCGTGGATCGCACGTGCTCCCTCGACGTCGCCGTCGCGATGGCAGCGGATCAGCTGCGCGACCTGCGGTCCCCAGAGGTGCGCCGTCACCGACACGACGCCGACGCCGCCGAGCTCGAGGAAGTCGAACGTGATGGGGTCGTCGCCGGAGTAGAGGTCGAGCCGCGTCTCCTCGGCGATGAAGCGCGCTTCGTCGAGATCGTCGTGCGCCTGCTTGACCGCGACGACGTTCTCGATTTCCGCGAGCCTCGCGATGGTCGCTGACTCGATGTTCACCACGACCCGTGACGGGATGTTGTACGCGATCACAGGCAAGTCGGTCGCCCCCGCGATCTCCTCGAAGTGGCGGACGATCGCGCGCTGGGGCGGCTTGTTGTAGTACGGCGTCACGACGAGGACGCCGTCGATGCCGAGCTTCGCCGCCTGTTTGGTCAGATGCACGGAGTGGCCGGTGTCATACGTACCGGTGCCGGCGATCACGCTCGCGCGGTCGCCGACCGTCTCGACGGCCGTCCGGAAGAGGTCGAGCTTCTCCTCGTCCGTCAGGGTCGGCGACTCGCCGGTCGTCCCGCACACGACGAGGCCGTCGGAGCCGTTCTCGACGAGGAACGTCGCAAGCTCGCGGAAGCGCTCGACGTCGACTGCACCGTCCGCCCGGAACGGCGTGACCATCGCGGTGATGACGGATCCCAGCACGACAGAACGATTCTACGAGAGCCGCCCCTGCAACTCCTGCAACGCGTAGAACACGCCCTCCGAGAAGGTCGGGTAAGGCTGGATCGTGTCGAGGAGCGTCTCGACCGGCACCGCGGCGCGGATCGCGAGCGTGAACTGGCCGAGCCACTCCGCCGCCTGCGGCCCTACGCACACCGCGCCGACGAGCACCCGTTGACGCGGGTCGGCGAAGACGCGCACGAGGCCGTCGCGCTTCGGCCGCTCGTACGTCGTGAGGCGTGGGAGCGAGCCGAGCTCGATCCGAGCGCTGACCAGGTCGTCGCCGTCCGTGCGGCCCACGGTCGCGACCTCCGGGTCGGTGAAGATCCCCGCCGGGATCGCCCGGTAGTCGGCCTTGGCCCGGCGGTTGGCCATGTCCGCAGCGGCGACGCGCGCCTGGTACTTGCCGACGTGCGTGAACTGCGCGACGCCGGTGACGTCACCGATGGCCCACACGTTGTCGGCCGCGCGCAACCGTTCGTCCACCTCGACGCCCCGGTTCGAGATCTCGAGGCCGAGCTCGTCGAGCCCGAGCCGCTCGACATTGGGCCGGCGGCCGGTTGCGATGAGCAGCCGCTCGGTCTCCACCGTCGACCCGTCGGAGAGATGAATCCGCATCCCCGTCTCGACCCGGTCGATTCCGACGCCGACCCGAACGTCGATTCCCTCCTCGCGGAAGAGCTCCGCGAGGAGCTCGCCGGCATCGGAGTGGATGCGCCCGAGCAACCGCTCGCCGCGCTCGACCACGGTCACTTTCGAACCCATGCGGAAGAAGAACTGCGCCAGCTCGCAGCCGACCGGGCCGCCGCCCATGACCACGAGGCTCTTCGGCACCTTGTGGGTCCGCGTCGCCTCGCGATTCGTCCAGTACTCGACCGTGTCGAGCCCGTCGATCGGCGGGATCGCCGGCCGCGAGCCGGTGGCGAGAACGAGCCGGTCGTAGGGCAGCTCCTGCCCGTCGACCTCCACGACGCCGGGCTCGGCGACACGAGCCTCGCCGCGCACGAGACGGCAGTTCCACTCCTGGAGATAGTGGAGCTGACCGGAATCGTCCCAGTCGCTCGTCATCCAGTCGCGCCACGACCAGACTCCGTCCGGCTCCGGACGTTGGCCGTGCAAGCCCGGAGCCCGTTCCAGCGACGCGCCGAGCTCGGTCGTCCGCAGCATCGTCTTCGTCGGCATGCAGGCGAAGTACGAGCATTCGCCGCCGACGAGCCGGCTCTCGACGAGCGTGATCTCCGCCTCGTCGTCGAACCGGCGGAGGGCGCCGACGAAGTGCTCGCCGGTCGACCCCCCACCGAGTACGACGACCTTCACTAGCCGAGCAGGTGGTTCGCCTTCAGGAACGTGTGCGCGATCTCCTTCGGCGTCGCCTTGTTCACGACGTACGCCTTGTTCATCGCCTGCATCGCAGGCAGCGTCAGCTTGCTGGAGACCTTGTTGCAGACCGACGTGAGCAGCTTTCCGCTCGAGCCCTTGAGCAGCTTTTGCGAGACAACCGGCGCGACGTTCTGAAAGCCGAAGATGTGCTTCGTGTCCTTGAGCGCCGTGTACTTGCCGTGCTGCAGCTGTTCCGGGTCGGTGGAGAAGCCGTCACCCGCAGTCGCCTTTCCCTGGTCGAGCAGCGTGTAGACGCTGACGCTGCCGATCGGGACGAAGGTGATGTTCGTCAGGCCGTAGATCTGTTTCATCCCGAGGATGCAGGTGATCCTCTGGTCGCACTCCGGATAGCCGGCGTAGGAGAAGGACTTCCCCTTCATGTCGGCGATCGTCTTGACCCCGAGCTGGTTGGCCGTCTTCGTCAGCATCGTGAAGGTGTCGCTGTCGAAGAACGGCGTCGCATTGAGCAGCGTCAGGTGGTGCTTCCGCTCGTACTTCTTCGCCGCTTTGTACGTCGCCTTGGCCGACTTGGGCGCGGGACTCGCCTTCGCGAGATCGAGGGCGACCACACCGGTGTACTCGGGATAGAAGTTCATCTTCCCGTGCCGGATAGCGACGTCGGCGAGCTCCGACGAACCGAAGCTGCCCTTGAACTCCACGTGGAAGCCCTTCGCCTTCAGGGCCTGCCCGTAGAGCTGGCCGAGGATGTACTCCTCCCCGAAGTTCTTCGTGCCGAGCACGATGGTCGGCTTCTTCGCCGTCGTTGCGTTCTTGTGAGCGCTGGCAACGCCGGCCGTGAGTCCGATCAGAAGCGCGACCCCGATCGAGACCGCGAACGCCGCCTTCGCGACGCGCCGCGTGTGCTTACGCACCATCTCTCCCTCCTTCTTGGGTTGGGCTGTCCCGGAGGACCCTATGCGCTCGGAGCCATCCTGCGAAAGGCAGCGCGTCGCCCGATACCGATCACGGCGGCAGTGAGCAGCGCGAGAGCCGTCACGCAGAGCGCCGCGGCCATGACACCCGCTAGGCCGTAGCTCACCGGCCTCACCATGATGTCTCCGAGTCCGCCGCCGCCGAAGAGGCCGGCGATCGTGGCCGTCGCGATCACGAAGACCGCGGCGATGCGGACGCCGGCGAGGATGAACGGAAGCCCGAGCGGCAGCTCGACACGCGCGAGGATCTGCGCCTCGGTCAGCCCCATTCCCCGCGCGGCCTCCACCGCATCGCGATCCGCTCCTTCCACCGCGAAGTAGGAGTTCGTCAGCAGCGGGGGCACGGCGAGCACGACGAGCGCCACCGTGTTGTTCCAGAACCCGACGCCGAGCCAGGCGATCCCCAAGCCGATGAGAACGACACTCGGGAGCGCGCGGCCCAGCGTCGACGTGCCGAGCGCCAGGGTCAGCCCTCGATGGCGGTGCCCGAGCCAGAGCCCGAGCGGGAGTGCGATCGCGAGGCCGATGCCGAGAGCCGTGAACGCCAGCTTTGCGGTCTCAAGCGTCTTGTGGAGCAACAGCCCTGCGTTGTCGCCGATGAAGCGGAACGTCTCGACGAAAAGGGAGGCAAGCATCAGCGGATCCGGTTCCACGGCGTCAGGACCCGCTGCAGGAGCGCGATGAGCGCGTCGGCGGTCAGCGCGAGGAGGATCGCGAGACCTCCCGCCGCGACGAGCTCCGTGCGGAAGATGTCCGGTTGTCCGAGTGCGTCGAAGATCGGCCCGCCGAGGCCGTAGTAGATGAGGAAAGCGCCCACCGTCGCGATCGAGATCGTCGAGACCGTCGCCACCCGGACGCCCGCGAGGATTGCCGGCATTGCGAGCGGCACCTCCACCCGCCAGAACGTCTGCCGGCGCGTCAGCCCCATCCCGCGCGCCGATTCGAGCACTTCCGCCGGCACGCCGCGCAGTCCCGTCACGATGTTGCGGTAGAGGACGAAGAGCGTGTACGAGATGAGCGCGATCTCGATCGTCGTGACCGTCAGCCCGGTGAACGGCACCAGGAGCTGGAAGAGGGCGATGCTCGGGATCGTGTAGAGGAAGTCGGTGGCCGCGCCGAGCGGCAGGTCGAAGACGCGGAAGCGGAAGCCGACGAACGCGAGCACGAACGAGGCTACGAAGCCGATCCCGACCGCGATCACCGTAAGCTCGATGTGCTGGATCAGCGCCGGCTGGAGGATGTCGCTCCAGTGGTCCCGCACCCACCCAGGGCAGAACCAGCCGTTGTTCTTCAGGCATTGGTTCGGCGTCCCGAACTTCGGGATCACCGGCCCGCCGCCGCCGAGGACCCACGGAGCGCTCACGCGAGCAGGTCCTCCCGCGTGGCGATGCCGAGGGGAGACCCGTCGGCTCCGACGACGAGGAGCGCGTCGCGGCGTTCCGCGATGAGCAGCGCGAGCGCGTCGCGCAGGCTCGTTTCCGCGGGCAGGCGTGGCAGTCCGTCTGCGCCCGCCGCGGGCGTGAGCTCGAGCTCGCCGAGCGTCCGCAGCGCGAGCCCCTTGAGCGCGCGGTCGCGCCCGACGAACTCTGCGACGAACTCGTCCGCGGGCTCCGCGAGGATCCGTCGCGGCGTGTCGTACTGGGCGAGCCGGCCGCCCTCGCGGAGGATCGCGATGCGATCGCCGACCTTGATCGCCTCGTCGACATCGTGCGTGACGAAGACGACGGTCTTGCGCAGCTCCTGCTGCAGGCGGAGGAACTCGTCCTGCAGCCTCGCCCGCACGATCGGGTCGATCGCGCCGAACGGCTCGTCCATCAGCATCAGCGGCGGATTGGCGGCGAGCGCGCGAGCCAGCCCGACGCGCTGGCGCTCGCCACCGGACAGCTGCGCGGGGAAGCGCTTCGCGTAGGACGGGTCGAGCCCGACTAGGTCGAGCAGCTCGGCGGAGCGCGCCTTGATCCAGGAGCGTGACTCGCCGTAGAGGTGAGGGACGATGCCGACGTTCCCCTCAACCGTGTAATGGGGGAAGAGACCGACCTGCTGGATGACGTAGCCGATCGAACGGCGCAACTCGGTGACGTCGTAGTCGAGGATCGACTTACCGTCGATCCGGATGTCGCCGCTCGTCAGCGGGATCAGCCGGTTGACGAGCTTCAGCGCCGTCGTCTTACCGCCGCCCGACGGTCCGACGAGGACACAGATCTCCCCGGCGGGCACGGTGAGCGAGAGATGGTCGACCGCCGCACCCTCGCGGCCGGAGTAGACCTTCGTCGCCTCGTCGAAGACGAGCTCCGCAGCCTCGGTCGGCATCGACGGAACGCTACTCGTCGGGGTTCAGCGTGACCACTGCGTCACCGGGCGCGCCTGCGGCTCTCCGTCCACCTCGAGCTCGACACGCTCGTTGAAGAAACAGACGAGCCCCGCGACTCTGCGTCCGTCGTACTCCGGCTCGGGATACGTCCACGCGAGGTCCTCGTGCAGGTCCCCGCCGGCGCGGACGTGCCAGTACGAGGCGACGCCCTTGTAGGCGCAGCGCGTCTGTGTGGGACTCACCACGAGGAGGTCGAGGCGAACGTCGTCGCGAGGAAGGTAGAAGCGCGGCGGGAGGCCGGTCTCGTAGAGCACCTTCGCCCGTCCGCTGTCGGCGACCTCCTCGCCCTCGACCGCGACGCGGACCCGCCGGCTCGTCTCGAAGATGTCGATGCGGCTGTAGGGATCGCGCGGGTGCCCGAAGACCTGCTCGTCCTCGATCCACCACTCGTCGACCCGGTTCCAGTACAGCGCCGCGTGGCCGGCGAGGAAGCTGGCCGGCTCGAGCGGCTCCCGATACGCCCAGACCGCCGCCTCGGCCAGCCGGTCGCCGAAGCGGATCGACCTGTAGGTCGCCACACCCTTGTGTGGGCAGTGCGTCGTCCCTTCGCTCGGCTCGAGCAGCTCGTGGCGAAGGTCCTCCTCGGGCACGTAGTAGACGGGCAGGTGCCCGGTCTCGTGGAGGAGCCTGGCGGCTGTCGTGTCGAAGATGGGCTCGCCGGCGAGGAACGCACGGAGGCGGTAGGGCACCGGGTCCCAGAAGAGCACCGAGCCGGTCGGAGGCTCCGGGGTGAAGTTGAAGCGGCCCGCGGGATCCGCCCCGAAGGGGCCGCGGCCCGAGGTGAGACTCATGGGTGGAGCGTGCCCGAACCGAGGCAGGCTACGCGAGGCTCAAAGGACGGCTTCGAGGCCGAAGGTCAGCCCGGGCGGCAAGCCGGATAGCTTCTCGAGCGCGAGGAGGACGCCGTCGGCGAACGACTCGCGTCCCGTCGTGTCGTGGCGGATGGTCAGAAGCTGGCCCTCGCCGCCGAAGATGACCTCCTGGTGCGCGACCAGGCCCGGCAAGCGCACCGAGTGGATCGCCGTCTCGCCGCCGATCGCCTCCGCCGTCGCCTTGGCAGTACCGGAAGGCGAGTCCTTCTTCGTCTCGTTGTGCAGCTCCACGATCTCGGCGCGTGGAAAGTGCGAGGCCGCCTCGCGGGCGAAGCGCAGCATCAGCACGGCTCCGATCGAGAAGTTCGGCGCGACGAACAGCCGCAGCCCGTTCTCCTCCGCCAGCGCACCGAGCTCCGCCGGCTCCCAGCCGGTCGTGCCCACGACGCACGAGACGCCCTGTTCGAGCGCGGCGCGGACGTTGCCCGGCGCAGCCTCGGGCGTGGTGAAGTCGACGGCCGCGTCGCAGCCCTCGGCGTCCGGACTGTCGCCGAGCTCGAGACGGCGCACTTCGTGCCCAGCGGCCTCGAGGCGCGCCACGATTGCACTCCCCGCCTTTCCCTCCGCCCCGAAGAAGGCGATCTTCACGCCGCAGCCTGCTCGACCAGCGTCGAGCTCGCGCGACCGACGGCGGCCCGGAAGCGCGCCTCGTCGGGCCCGACTCCGGCTGCGGCGAGCCGTTCGGACGGGAGCAGCGCCACAGCGAGCTCCGCGAGCTCGTCGCCGTCGACGGCCTCGATCTCCGCCATCACACGCTCGAGCGTGAGCAGCTCGGTGTCGGTCACGAGCGACTTCCCCAGGCGGCTCATGCGGTTCGACGTCGACTCGAGCGAGAGGACGATCCGCCCCTTCAGGCTCTCCTTCGCGCGCTCGAGCTCCCCCTTGCGCAGACGACCCGCTGCGATCTCGGCGATCTGCTCGACGCAGATCTCGACGCAGGCCGCGAGGTTCTCCTCGCGTGTGCCGACGTAGATGCCGAGGATGCCGGTGTCCGTGTACTGCGCCCCGAAGCTGTAGACGGCGTAGGCCATGCCGCGCTTCTCGCGGATCTCCTGGAAGAGCCGCGACGAGGCCGACCCGCCGATGATCGAGTCGAGCAGGGACGCGGCGAAGCGGCGGCGGTCCGACCTGGAGATGCCGGTCGCACCGAGGCAGAGGTGGTACTGCTCGGTCTCCTTCCGCTGGAAGCGGAGTCCCGGGCCGGGCAGCTGGGCCAGCGGCCGCCGGACACGCGTCCCTGCCCGCGCCGGCGTACCCGCGCGGCGCTCGCTGCGCTGCAGGAGCGCTACGAGGCGGTCGTGCTCCAGGTTCCCGGCCGCGGCCACCACCACGTTCCCCGGCGCGTAGGCGGTCCGGTGGTAGCCGGCGAGCGCCCGGCGGCTGACCGAGGAGATGACGTCGGCGGTGCCGATGACCGGCCGGCCGAGTGGGTGATCGCCGAACACGGCCTGGGAGAAGAGATCGTGCACGAGCTCCTGCGGCGCGTCCTCGTACATCGCGATCTCCTCGAGCACGACGTCGCGCTCCTGGTCGACCTCGGCGAAGGAGGGCGCGAAGACCATGTCGGTGATCACCTCGAGCGCCGTCTCCACGTGATGATCGGGGACGCGAGCGTAGACGACCGTGTTCTCGCGGGAGGTCGCTGCGTTGAGCTCGGCGCCCATCGCGTCGAAGGTCTCTGCGATCTCCTGCGCGTCGAAGCGGCGCGAGCCCTTGAACAGCAGGTGCTCGATGAAGTGCGAGACGCCGGCGCGGTCGGCCCGCTCGTCGCGCGAGCCGACGTCGATCCAGAAGCCGAGAGCGACGGAGCGCACGCTGCCGACCCGCTCGGAGATGACGCGCTCCCCGGAGTCGAGCTCGGTCAGGACGACCTTCTGCATCGCCCCGATGGTAGGCGACGACCTATCCGCGCGCGACGAAGCTGAGAACCGAGCCGTTCCGCTTCGCGTCGTACAGCGCCTCGTCGGCGAGGCGGAACAGCGTCTTCGCGTCGTTCGCGTCTCCTGGACACGTCGCACAGCCGAAGCTCGCGCCGAGGTCAGCGGCCCAGGGCTCCCCGGCGGCGGTGAGCTTCCCGAGCAGCGTCTCGACGCGCGCGACAACCTGCCGTGCGTCCTCTTCGGTCGCCTCCGAGACGAGCACCGCGAACTCGTCCCCGCCGATGCGGAAGGCGTCGTCCGGCTTCCGCAG
>Ga0335076_10007926_pt1 | contig 10703 bp, 10 predicted proteins | sample Lox_Sample_25_FD_206717 | JGI IMG/M metagenome (GOLD analysis project Ga0335076, IMG submission 206717) | Soil microbial communities from Loxahatchee National Wildlife Refuge, Florida, United States - Lox_Sample_2.5 | ecosystem: Environmental > Terrestrial > Soil > Wetlands | place: USA...
AGAACAACGGCAATCGGTACGAGGCTTACCAGAAGAAGACGTCACGGCCCATTCCCGTCGTGGTCTTGACGCCTTAGAACAGCTCCTTGGCCAGTAGCTCCAGCGTGGTCTCGCGACCGGGAGCTGTCGCAGGATCGGTGCCGCGGTGCGCCGACGCGACGGGATGCACCATCACCTCGTCGACATCGAACCGTTTCGCCAGCGCGTGCAGCTGCTCGGCGGCCTCAGCGGGTGTGCCGAGGACCGCGCGCTCGAGTCCGCTGCGCACGATGCGCTGCTGCTCAGGAGTCAGCTGCGCGCCGCGAGCGTCCTCGACGAGTTCCAGCGGCCCTAGCGGCTGACCGGTCCGCAACCGGGCCATCATGTGCAGGTTCGGCAACATCAAAGCCGTTGCCTCGTCATGGGTTTCGGCGACCGCGGCGTTGACGGTGAGGAATGTCACCGGCTCGGCGGCCAGCTCGCTCGGCACGAACTGCGACCGGTACAGCGCAAGCGCCTCCTCGGTGCCCTTACCCGAGAAGTGGTGAGCGAACACGTAGGGCAACCCCTTGGCCGCGGCCAACCGGGCCGAGTACATCGACGAGCCGAGCAACCAGAGCCGCGGCTCGCTGGCCGCGGACGGCGTGGCCTTGAGAATGTAATCCCCGTCGCGCAATTGGACGGACACTCCGCGGGCGCTCATCATCGCCCGCACATGGTCGAGATACTCCGGAAACTGATCGATGTCTCGATCGTCTCGTCCTGCTGCGCCCCGCAACAGGATCGACGTCACCGGGTCCGAGCCGGGCGCGCGGCCGATGCCGAGGTCGATGCGGCCCGGCGCGGCGGCTTCCAGCAGCGCGAACTGCTCGGCCACCGCCAGCGGCGCGTGGTTGGGCAGCATCACACCACCTGACCCCAGCCGCAACTGCGACGTCTGCGCTGCCAGGTAGGCGATCAACACCGGCGGGCTGGTCGCACCCACCGACGGCATGTTGTGGTGCTCGGCGACCCAGTAGCGGGTGAAGCCCAGCCGGTCGGCGGTCTGCGCCAGTCGCACGGTCGCCGCCAACGCGTCCGACGTGGTCTGGTCGGTGCGCACCGGGACAAGATCGAGCACGGAAAGACGCATGACAGCGTCAACGCCGACGGTCACCGCGATAGTCCTGCGATGTCCGCGGCCCGGCCGAAGACCTCATCGAGCATCGCCGTGGTCAGCTTGCCGGTGAACGTGTTCTGCTGACTGGGGTGGTAGCAGCCCAGCAGCACCACCTCCCCGCGCGCGCCGTGCAAGGTCGCGGTGACGCCGTGACCGAACTTCGGCTGCGGGCGGGGAACCAGACCACCGCCCGAGCGGACCATTTCCAGCGACGAACGCCAGCCGAATGCGCCCAGCGCAACGATGACCCGGACGTCGCCGCCGGTCAGCCGCCACTCAGCGGTCAACCACGGCGCGCAGGTCGCCCGCTCGGCAGGCGTTGGCGCATTGTCCGGGGGCGCACACCGCACCGCGGCCGCCACCCGGGTGCCGTTCAGCGCCAGGCCGTCGGCGGCGTCCACACTGATCGGTGAATTCGCCAACCCGGCCCGGTGCATCGCCGCGTACAGCACATCCCCGGACCGGTCGCCGGTGAACACCCGACCGGTCCGGTTGGCGCCGTTGGCGGCCGGGGCCAGGCCGACGATCATCAGCCGTGGACGCTCGGACCCCCAGCCAGGCACCGGCCGGCCCCAATACGGTTGCTCGGCGAACGACCGTCGTTTGGTCAGTGCGACCTGCTCACGCCACTCGACCAATCGCGGGCAGGCACGGCACACCGATACCTCGGCGTCAAGCTGGGCCGCGGATTCGGCCGCCTCGGCCATCGCGGCCACCTGCGCTTGCTCCGACGCCACCGCGGTGCGGGCCGTTGCGAGATCGCCGGGCCAGCCGGCGCCGGGCTGCACCGGAGAATCGAAGAGCGCTCCGGTGCGCGGGTGGGCGAGCTGGGCGAGGTTCACCGCTCCACTGTGCATGACCGGTATATACGAGGCGATGGCGCCACAAATTCGGTGGCTAACGTTGTTGGTTTCGGGTTAGATTCAGCCGCGATATCCCATGAAAAGCACTGGCCCAGCGTTTCTGATTCTATTCGCCACGCTGATGGCGACGACGGGCACCGGCATCTCGTTAGTTGCTTTCCCATGGCTGGCGTTGCAGCACCACGACAGCGCGCGCGACGCGTCCGTCGTCGCCGCCGCCATGACGGTGCCGCTGGTGCTCTCCACGCTGGTCGCCGGTGCAGCGGTCGATTTTTTCGGGCGCCGCCGGGTTTCGCTGGTCTCCGATTCGCTGTCCGGGACCGCGGTCGCGGCCGTGCCGTTGATCGCGTTGTCATTCGGCGCGGAGGTGATCAACGTCGCCGAGCTGGCCGTGTTGGCGTTCCTCTCAGCCGCATTCGATCCGGCCGGGACGACGGCGCGCCAGTCGATGCTGCCCGAGGCCGCCGCCCGCGCCCGCTGGTCGCTGGACCGCACCAACAGCGTCTACGAAGCGATTCTCAACTTGGCGTACATCGTGGGCCCGGGTATCGGCGGTTTGATGATCGCCATGGTCGGCGGCGTCAACACCATGTGGGTCACAGCGGGTTGTTTCGCGTTGTCGTTCCTCGCAATTGCGGCGCTGCGGCTCCAGGGGACCGGCAAGCCGCACCACGCGACCCGGCCCGACGGGTTGGTGTCGGGGGTCGTCGAGGGAATGCGGTTTGTCTGGAACCTGCGGGTGCTGCGGACACTCGGGTTGATCGACCTGGTCGTCACCGCCCTGTACCTACCGATGGAGAGCGTGCTGTTCCCGAAATACTTCAGCGACCATCACCAGCCCGCGCAGTTGGGCTGGGCGTTGATGGCGCTCGGCGTCGGCGGCGTGGTGGGCGCGCTCGGCTATGCCGTGCTCTCGAAATCCATCAACCGACGCGCGGCCGTGCTGACAGCGACCCTCACCTTTGGCGCCGCAACAGCCGGCATCGCGTTTTTGCCGCCGTTGCCGGTGATTTTGGTGCTGTGCGCGGTGACCGGGCTGGTCTACGGGCCGATCCAGCCGATCTACAACTATGTGATGCAGACCAGGGCGCCGCATCATCTGCGCGGTCGAGTGACCGGGGTGATGACGGGGCTGATGTATGCCGCGGGCCCGCTGGGCTTGCTGGTCGCCGGCCCCCTCACCGATGCCGCCGGACTGAGGGTCACATTCCTCGCTTTGGCGGTGCCGATCGTCTTGGTCGGGTTGGTTGCTTGCGGAAGGCCGTCGCTTCGCGAACTGGACCGCGCTCCGGAGTTTGCTGCGGATTCCGGGCTGTAAAGCGGGCTTAGGATCGCTGCCATGGGCGCCGATGTGCTGGCCGGCCTGGTTGCCGAGCTGCCGGAGGGGATGGTAGTCACCGACCCCGCGGTGACCGAGTCCTATCGACAAGACCGCGCCTTCGACGCGTCGGCGGGAAAGCCGATCGCCGTGGTGCGTCCGCGGCGCACCGAAGAGGTGCAGACCATCCTGCGATGGGCCACCGCGCATCACGTCTCGGTGGTGACGCGCGGCGCGGGCACCGGTCTGTCCGGCGGCGCCACCGCCGTGGACGGCGGAATTGTGCTGTCCACCGAGAAGATGCGCGACATCGAGGTCGACCCGGTCACCCGCACTGCGGTGTGCCAACCGGGACTGCTGAACGCCGAGGTGAAGAAGACGGTCGCCGAGTACGGACTGTGGTACCCACCTGACCCGTCGTCGTACGAGATCTGCAGCATCGGCGGCAACATCGCGACCAACGCCGGCGGGCTGTGCTGTGTGAAATACGGCGTCACCACCGACTACGTGCTGGGCGTACAGGTGGTGCTGGCCGACGGCACCGCGGTCCGGCTGGGTGGTCCGCGACTCAAGGACGTCGCCGGGCTGAGCCTGACCAAGCTGTTCGTCGGCAGCGAAGGCACTCTGGGCGTGATCACAGAGGTCACACTGCGACTGGTGCCGCCGCAGCAACCGTTGAGCACCGTGGTCGCTAACTTCGCGTCGGTGGAAGCCGCCGCCGAGGCGGTGCTCGCGGTGACCGCGCGGCTGCGCCCGGCGATGCTGGAGTTCATGGACTCGGTCGCCATCAACGCGGTGGAGGACAAGCTGCGGATGGGCCTGGACCGCGGCGCCGCCGCACTGCTGCTCGGGGCCTCCGATGAAAGGGGGCACGCGGCCGGTGACGACGCCGAGTTCATGGCCGAGATTTTCGGCAAATACGGTGCGACCGAAGTGTTTTCGACCGACGATCCGGAAGAGGGCGAGGCGTTCGTCGCCGCCCGCCGGTTCGCCATTCCGGCGGTCGAGGAGAAGGGTCCGCTGCTGCTCGAAGACGTCGGGGTGCCGCTGCCCGCGCTGGCCGACCTCGTCACCGGGATCGCCCGGATCGCCACCGACCGCGAGCTGATGATCTCGGTGATCGCCCACGCCGGTGACGGCAACACCCATCCGCTGATCGTGTACGACCCCGCCGACGCGGCGATGAAGGAGCGAGCCGACCTGGCGTACGGGGAGATCATGGACCTCGCCCTGCACCTGGGCGGCACGATCACCGGCGAACACGGTGTCGGGCGGTTGAAGCGTCCCTGGCTGGCCAGCTATCTCGGACCCGACGCGATGGCTCTGAATCAGCGCATCAAAGATGCATTGGACCCATTAGGCCTGCTGAATCCCGGTGCTGGCGTCTGAGACTCACCCACCGACGTGCCTTGGCGAATTCACGCGCCACACTGGCCGGTTGCTTCTGCGGCGCTGTCGCAGAACGGTAATTGCTTCATGCCGTCGACGGTGAGCTGAAGGAGTTGACCAGGCGAGCCGGCGGTGAGCAGGGCGGTCACCGGCGCACCGACCGCGTGATTCGCTGGATCGGAACTGGCTGTGATGCTTCCGACGGCCACCCCGTCGGTAGCGGATGTCAACGCGAAGGTGTAGGTGCCGCGCGGCGCATTGCCTTCCGAGCAACTCGGGCACACCCCGAGGTCCGGGTAGGTATCGACACCGGTGCCGTTGTTGTCGATCACGAGCTGCGCGTCGTGCTTTTGCCAGGTCCCGACAAAGGGCGCAAGGCCGGGAAAGTCGGCGCTGGCTGATGGCACGAAAACCAATGCAGCGCTTCCCAATCCAGCGAGCACGATCTTCATTTTGATCCTTTCCCCCGGGAAGTTCCGATGCCGAATGCCTGCCCAGTATGGAGTAGGTTCCTGGATTTCGGGCGGGGATTCGCGACGCCAGCTACTTGACACACTAGGCCACATGTCGTACGAATAAGACATGATGACGACTTTGTCTCACCAGCCTCGGTTCGAGTTGGCGACCGCCGAAACCTGGCCCAACCCGTGGCCGATGTACCGCGCGCTACGCGATCACGACCCGGTGCATCATGTCGTCCCGCCGAAACACCCCGAGGACGACTACTACGTGCTGTCCCGGCACGCCGACGTCTGGTCCGCGGCCCGTGACCACGAGACGTTCTCCTCCGCCAAGGGGTTAACCGTCAACTACAACGATCTGGAACTGATTGGGCTGAAGGACAACCCGCCGTTTGTCATGCAAGACCCTCCGGTGCACACCGAGTTCCGCAAGCTGGTGTCACGGGGATTCACTCCGCGCCAGGTCGAGGCGGTAGAGCCCAAGGTCCGCGAGTTCGTCGTGGAGCGCCTCGAGCAGCTGCGCGCCAACGGCGGCGGCGATATCGTCACCGAACTGTTCAAGCCGCTGCCCTCGATGGTGGTCGCACATTATCTCGGTGTGCCCGAGAAGGATTGGACACAGTTCGACGGTTGGACCCAGGCGATCGTGGCAGCCAATACCGCCGAAGGCGGGGTTGCCGGCGCACTGGAGACCGTCGGCGACGCGGTCGGATCGATGATGGCCTACTTCACCGAGTTGATCGAGTGGCGCCGCAAGGACCCGGAGGACGACACGATCTCCCACCTGGTATCTGCCGGAATCGGCAGCAAGGGCGGGGCCGGCGACATCGCCGGCACGCTGTCGATTCTGGCGTTCACCTTCACGATGGTAACCGGCGGCAACGACACCGTGACCGGCATGCTCGGCGGCTCGATGCCGCTGCTTCACCAGCGACCCGATCAGCGAGAGTTGTTGGCGGACAACCCCGAACGCATCCCGGACGCTGTGGAGGAGTTGTTGAGGTTGACCACGCCGGCGCAGGGCCTGGCGCGCACCGTCACCCACGACGTGACGATCGGTGATGTCACCGTGCCGGCCGGCCGGCGGGTGTTGCTGCTCTACGGGTCGGCCAATCGCGACCAACGCGTCTACGGTTCGGACGCTGACGAGCTGGACGTCATGCGCTGCCCGCGCAACATCCTGACATTCAGCCACGGCGCCCACCACTGTCTGGGCGCAGCCGCGGCCCGGATGCAATCGCGGGTCGCGCTGAACGAATTGCTGTCCCGCTGCCCAGATTTCGAGGTCGACGAGGGCGGCATTGTGTGGGCCGGCGGAAGCTACGTGCGGCGTCCGCTGTCGGTCCCGATTCGAGTCGCGTCCTGATGGCGGCCAACGACTGGCTGTCCGAACGTCGCATCGAGGTGGCCGCCGATCGGATACTCGACGCCGCCGAGGAGCTGTTCACCCGGCATGATCCCGGCTCGGTGGGAATGAACGAGATCGCCAAGGCCGCAGGCTGTTCCCGTGCGACTCTCTACCGCTACTTCGAAAACCGCGAAGCGTTACGAACCGCTTATGTGAACCGCGAGACCTATCGGCTCTTCGACGCGATCAAAGAAAAGATCAGCGGCATTACCGAGCCGCGCGAACGCCTGAGTGCAGGCATCGTCACCACCCTTCGACTGGTCCGGGAAAGCCCGGCACTGTCGTCGTGGTTTGCCATCACGCAGCCACCGATCGGTGGTGAACTGGCCGACCAATCCGACGTGATCACCGCATTGGCCGCGGCGTTCGTCAACTCGCTCGGCGCCGACGGCCAGGCCGTCGCGGAAAGCCGGGCTCGCTGGCTGGTCCGGGTGATCACGTCGCTGCTGATTTTCCCGGGCCGCGACGTGGCCGACGAGCAGGCGATGATCGAGGAGTTCGTCGTACCGATCGTGATGCCGGTGGAGCAGACCGCTTAACTGCGCACGCGGGTGAAGCGGTGCAGCAGCCAGGCCAGCGGGATGGTCAAGACCACGGTCGCCACGAATAGGTTCACCATCGAACCGGTGTAGACGTGGTAGCGGACCACGTCGACCATGGCAATTTCCATTGTCACCAGGTGAACCAGGAAGATCTCGTAGGAGATCTCGCCGAGCCACACCATCGGTCGGCTCGCGAGAAACCGGGCGTATAAACCCTGGTTGCCCAGTGCCAGCGGGGCCACCGCCAGTGCGGCGATGGCCGCGTAGAACACCGCCTTGTATAGCGCTTGCGACAGCCCGAGCGGTGATGTCGTCGGGTCCCCCGCGATCGGCGTGGATGCGATGAAATAGCAGATGACAGCCAGCGGTAGCGCGACAAAGGCGTAACAGCGCACCCCCATCGCCTGCAGCACCGTCAGGCTCATGCCGGCGAGGAACCAGATCAGGTAGGTGGGCAGCCACATCCGCATTCCGTTGGGCACCGAGGTCGTCAGGTGCACCAGGATCAGCCACGCCGGAGAGATCAGCGCGAGCGCACTGAGGCCGGCAAGCATCAACCTCGGACGCCATTGCCGTCGGCACAAGATCACTACCAGCAGGTACGCCAGCAGCGGAAGCACCACGTAGAAGGCGACTTCCACCGCCAGGCTCCACATCTGGGTCAGGCCCTGATGCAAGTACCCGTGCAACAAGTAGTTGCTGGTGTAGATCTGCGTCAACGTCAGGTTGCGCAGCAACCCGACCCAGGTGTGCCCGGGATTGGGTGCCGCGGCCCGGAAATGGTAGAGGACATAGGCGAATAACACGGTGATGACGTAGGCCGGCATGATGCGCCGCACCCGATGCCAGGCGTAGCGACGCACTGACGGCTCCGGGCCGCCGGTGGCCGACGATTTCACCCACGGCCGGAACAACAAATAACCCGACAGCACAAAGAAGATCGGGACGCCGATCTCCATCCGGGAACAGAACAGGCCGAAATAGCCCTCGATGTATTTCCCAGTGGTATATGCCGCGTGCGTTCCGACAACGAGAAGCGCGGCGACCGCACGGATACCCGTCAGCGACGCGACCCGGTCCGGTCCGGAGACCTGTTCGAGGCCGCCTTGGTCGGGCGTGGTCTCGGTTCGGGTCATCCGGTGTGTTCCCGTTTCTTCGGGCCGCGGTCACGACGCGCGGGATTGTCCCGCCCCCGATCCGGCTGCAGGTTGATCAGCACGCCGGAAATACGGGTCTGCTCAAGGGCTTTGAGGGTTTCGCGGGACAGCTTGGCAGGCAGTTCCACCAGCGAGAAATCGGGCTTGATGGTGATGTGGCCGAAATCGCTGCGGTGCAAGCCGCCTTCATTGGCGATGGCGCCCACAATCGCGCCCGGCCCGATCTTGTGCCGCTTCCCGACCGCGATGCGGTACGTGGCAAACCCTTTCTTGGGGCCTTCGAACGCTTTGCGATTGGTCTTGGCGGGCCGGTCGTCACGCTGCTTAGGGCGGCGGTCTGGCGGTGGCTCCGGTGCCATGAGGAAGGCTTCGCCGTCGCGCGATTGCGCCGCCAGTGCCGCCGCGATGTCGGCCATCGGAACGTCGTGCTCGCGCTCGTAGTCTTCGATCAGGCGGCGGAACAACTCGATGCCGGGTGCACCCAGACTGTCGGTGATGGAATCGGCGAACTTCGCCACCCGTTGGGCGTTGACATCTTCGACACTGGGCAGTGCGGCCTCCGTGAGCTTTTGCCGCGTTGCTTTCTCGATCGCCTTGAGCAAGTGACGTTCTCGCGGCGAAACGAAAAGCAGCGCGGCCCCCGAGCGCCCGGCCCTGCCGGTCCGCCCGATCCGGTGCACATACGACTCGGTGTCGTGCGGGATGTCGTAGTTGAGCACATGCGATATCCGCTCGACGTCCAACCCGCGGGCCGCGACATCGGTGGCAACCAGGATGTCGATGCCGCCCTCCTTCAGCGCGGCGATGGTCCGCTCGCGCTGGCTCTGTGGGATATCGCCGTTGATAGCCGCCGCGGAAAACCCTCGGGCACGGAGCCTTTCGGCTACTTCTTCGGTGGCCTGCTTGGTCCGGACGAAGACGATCATCGCCTCGAACGGCTCGACTTCCAGTACGCGGGTCAGCGCGTCCATCTTGCGCGGGCCGGCGACCTGGATATAGCGCTGCGAAATATTATCGGCGGTAGCGGTTTTCGCCTCGACCTTGACTTCGGTCGGGTCGTGCAGATACTTGGCCGTGAGTTTGCGGATCGCGGGCGGCATCGTCGCGGAGAACAACGCGACTTGTTTGTACTCGGGGGTCTCGGACAGAATCCGTTCGACGTCCTCGGCGAAGCCCATCGTCAGCATCTCGTCGGCCTCGTCGAGCACCAGGTAGTCGATTCGGGAGAGGTCCAACGTTCCGCGTTCCAGGTGGTCGATGACCCGGCCGGGAGTTCCGACCACCACCTGCGCACCACGTTTCAGACCGGACAGTTGCACCGTGTAGGACGACCCGCCGTAGATCGGCAGCACATTGACCTGGGGCAAGTGGGCGCCGTAGCGGCTGAACGCCTCGGCCACCTGCAGCGCCAGCTCGCGCGTCGGCGCCAGCACCAGCGCTTGGGTCGCTTTGCTGCTGGTGTCGATCTTGGACAGGATCGGAATCGCGAAGGCGGCCGTCTTGCCCGTCCCGGTCTGAGCCAGCCCCACCACGTCCGACCCGGCCATCAACGCCGGAATCGTCGCTGCCTGAATCGCCGACGGCGACTCATAACCGACGTCGGCAACGGCCTGCAGGACCGAGGGGTGGATTTGCAGGTCGGCGAAGGTCGCGGGGGTGTCGTCCGGGGAGGTCATTTGGAGAAAAGTCTAGGGCGTGGTCACGCTCGGCCACGCCTGCCACGTCGAGCAGGCCGGTCGGGGTACGGTGCGACCTTGTGTGGAGACGACACTGCGGTGTCCTGCGGCTGACTGGGCTTGCCGCTGCCGCACTGATCGCCGCGAGCGCGACCGGCTGTGGATCAGGCGACTCGACCGTCGCCAAGACACCGCAAGCGACGACGGCACGTCCGACGTCGACGCCCCCGGCACCGGGCCCGCCGGCCGCGAACGCGGCCCCCACCACCTCCCCGGCAGCGGACCCCTGCGCGGTGAATCTCGGTGCCCCCGCGATCGCCCGGGCGGTGTCGGAGCTCCCCCGCGACCCCCGCAGCCAGCAGCCGTGGAACCCCGAACCACTGGCCGGCAACTACAACGAATGCGCCCAGCTGTCCGCGGTGATCGTCAAGGCCAACACCAACGCCGAGAGTCCAAACACCAGGGCGGTGATGTTTCATCTCGGCAAGTTGATACCGCCCGAGGGAGCGCCCGATGCCTACGGATTCAACGGGATCGACACCTCGCAGTGCACCGGCGACACGGTGGCGCTGGTGTACTCCGGCGGTATTGGCCTGCCCAGCGTGGTGAAGTTCCGGTGGAACGGCAACGGGGTAGAGCTGATCGCCAACGCCGGCCACTGACTACCTCAGCGTGTCGGTATGTCGGCCTACAGTGGCTGCTGTGTTCCTCGCAGGCGACAGCATCATCTACAGCGCGTCGGATCTCGCCG
>Ga0335076_10007927_pt1 | contig 10701 bp, 8 predicted proteins | sample Lox_Sample_25_FD_206717 | JGI IMG/M metagenome (GOLD analysis project Ga0335076, IMG submission 206717) | Soil microbial communities from Loxahatchee National Wildlife Refuge, Florida, United States - Lox_Sample_2.5 | ecosystem: Environmental > Terrestrial > Soil > Wetlands | place: USA: Florida...
TGATAAAAGAGAAACCATCAAACAGCGCGATGTCGAAAGGGAGATGAAAAGATATAAGTAAACGCGAATTACACGGATTGCGCGGATTAAGCCTATTGAAACAGGGCAGCCCAGTTACAATATTTTTTTCGTTTTTAGAAGAGTCATCCTGCTTTTAATAATTGCAACAATCAGGGTATTGAAACAAATAATGACCAAATAATGCAAGCAGCCCACACTACCGTATAATTCGTGTAATCCGCGCAATTCGTGTAATCCCTCTAACCAAAAAATAGTAAGTCCCTCATATAATGATTCACCCGGAACCCACGTTAAATAGGCTCGTAATATTCCCTTTTTTGATGATTTTAGTGAACTGTTTGGCCCGATATTTTCTTTTATAATATTACCGATGAGAAAATTACTTTTGATTATAGTCTTATTTACATTTTATTCCGTTAACGCTCAAAATGTTACGGGGTATTGGTATGGGCAGGCCAATGTGGAAATGGAGGGTATCCAAAACAACTACCTTACCGAGCTGATTATCGCTCAGAAAGGGACTAAAGTAAGAGGCTTTTTTGGATACTATTTTAAAGACGTGTACGAAAGCTTCGTGGTAAAAGGAACTTATAACCCGCAAACAAGAGAAGTCGTTATCAAAGATATTCCTATCATTTACTTTAACACCAATTCTACAGCCAACAGTGTGGATTGCATTACGAGCTTTTATGGTAAGCTCCTCGTTTCGAAAGTAAAGACGACTTTAACAGGCTATTTTTACCGGGATAAAAAATACACTTATACCTGCCCCGATTTAAGAGTCAATTATACGCTTTATACAGAAGCTAAAGTTGAAGACAGCGTATTCAAGGATATGGTAGCCACAAAAACATTCTGGAAACCTCATCCCGATCAATATGCAGCAGACGCTTCGACTGAAACTGCCGGGAAAAAAGAAGATAAGGGGAACCCAGCTGTAGAAAACCTTGCTGATAATAAAAAAGAGACCGCAACAAAAACAGAAATAACAGCTGATAATAAAGACCCTGACAAAAAAGATTCTGCTGCCAAAGTCGGTACTATGGCTGACAATAATAAAGCTGCAGGCCAGTCAGAAGCAATAACCAAAGTTGAAAATGCGACTGATAACAACAAAGACAATAACAAAAAAAATACGGTTGCACAAGAGACTGGTGAAGATAATAAAATCGCCCCCCGTGTTGCGGTTTCAACTTCCCTTGCCAGCACTGCGCCCCGTATTCAGGCTGATATCATCAAGATCAATGATCAGTTCAAAAAAAGAAAACAGGTTGTCGGAAAAGAAATAACAGTTGCTTCGGATAGTATTCGGTTAAGTTTTTATGACAACGCAGAAGTTGACGGTGACAGTATTTCTGTATTCTTAAACGGCCAACTGGTTATTGCGCACCAGGAATTAACTGAACGTGCTTTCAATGTATATATCAAACTGGATAGTCTCAAAGAAATTAACGAAGTGAGCATGTTCGCAGAAAATCTCGGTAAATATCCTCCCAATACCGCGCTCATGGTGGTCAGCGACGGCGACCAGCGCTACGAAATCTTTATGAGCAGCGACTTTAAAGGAAATGCCACAGTGAGATTTAAACGAAGAAAATCTGACTGATCCTTCTCTGGCGGAGCCACTACATTCAAAACTGCAGGTCATTCAAATAATTCAGGCTGTTCATCAGTTTTTCTCTGCTTTTGCCATTCCATTACCATGCTCTTACTGTAATCGGCAAGTTTCACTCCAACGGCTTTCCATCCCATCACTTCCGCTACTTTAGCCATTTTGAATCTGGCTTTTCTTACCTGCGATCCACGTCCCGACTGAACAACAAGTATCGGTTCTTCATCGGTGCTAATTGCTTCAAGCCGGTTACCTTCACCATCTTTAATAAAGAAGAATTTCGTGTGCAAGGTGGTGGTCTCAATTTTAAATCGTTTGACGTTATATTGAACTTTTTCAGCGTCGAGATAAATTGCAGTGATGATTTTTTCAGGATTGAACTTTTCAATCAGCAATATCTTATCTGCTTCAAAGCGCTGGGTAAGTTCCTGGTCAGTGATTTCATAATTCCCGTCGTTATAGATCACAAGGATTTTATCATCAGGTCCGAAGCTCCCCAGGTAATCTCCTTTTTCTTCCGTATTCAATCTTCCGAAAGTATTGTCGAACCAGAGTTTCAGTCCGCTCAGCGTGACTTTCCCCGCCTCTTTGAATTTTACCGTGCGAATGGGATATTTTGTCACCTGGTTTCCCATGCTGCCCCGGCCTTTGATCTCCAGCGTCTCAAAAGAGAAATCAAATTCCTTGTTTCGGGCCGAAGAACTTGCGCTTAGAACCACCCTTACTACTTCGGCTTCGCCATTAGGGTTAGCCGAAAAATAGTGCACCCTGCTCTTCTCCTCTCCTTTCGTAAGATCATATTCCTTATCCCTTGTCACGCCTGTTACATTAAAACGTTTCGCATAGCTGATGCCAGTTTTCCCGTCTGCATAAATCATATTATAGGTCGTGCGTTCATCATTTTTCCTGAAGACTGCAACATGGATAATATCTTTGCCTATAAAAGTTTTATCTGCCACTTTCACAATTTTCATCTGTCCGCCTTTAGTGAAAGCTATGATGTCGTCGAGGTCGGAACAATCGGTAACGAACTCATCTTTTTTCAATCCCGTTCCGATGAATCCATCGGTCCTGTTAACATATAGTTTGGTGTTGGCGATGGCCACCTGCTTCGCCTGTATCTCTTCAAATAATTTAATTTCTGTTTTTCTTTCCCGATCCTTGCCGTATTTCTTTAACAGGTTTTCGTAATGAGCTACAGCAAAATCGACCAGATTATTCAAGTCATGTTTTACCTGCTTGATTTCAGCTTCGAGAGCCTTGATCTGATTGTCCAATTCATCTATATCCAGTTTATAAATTCTACGTACAGGCTTTTCCGTTAGTTTGATCACGTCTTCCCGGGTGATGCCCCTTTTCAGCTGCTTACGGAAAGGTTCGAAAGCCTTTGCGATGGCATCCAGTACTTTTTCCCAGTTCTCATGTTTTTTCTCTAATTCTTTATAAATCTTTTCTTCAAAAAATATTTTTTCAAGTGAAGTGTAGTGCCACTTGTCCTGCAACTCAGCCAGCTTAATCTCCAGTTCTTTTTGCAGGAGATCCTTGGTATTATCGACTGAAGCTTTCAAAAGATCGCGGACAGAGGGAAATTCGGGCTTTTCTCCATTGATGACGCAGGCATTGGGCGAAATGCTCACTTCACAATCTGTAAATGCATACAGTGCATCGATGGTGATATCAGCAGAAATACCCTGGGCAAGGTCAACCTCGATTTCTACTTCTGCGGCAGTATTATCCGTGACTTTTTTGATTTTGATCTTTCCCTGGTCATTCGCCTTGATGATCGAATCAATCAGTTGCGTGGTAGTTATCCCAAAAGGAACATCTCTTATAATCAAAGTCTTCTTATCAAGCTCTTCGATATGCGACCTGACTCTGACCCTGCCTCCCCGTTTTCCTTCATTATAGTTGGTGACATCAATCATCCCTTTGGTTTGGAAATCGGGATACAATTCAACTTTTTTTCCTCTCAGGTATTTAATAGCGGCATCACATAGTTCACCAAAATTGTGGGGGAGAATTTTAGTTGCCAGGCCAACCGCTATTCCTTCGGCCCCCTGGGCCAGGAGCAAGGGAAATTTCATTGGCAGGGTGACCGGTTCGTTTTTTCTTCCATCATAACTCAATTGCCATTCCGTAGTCTTTGCGTTGAAAGCCACTTCCAGCGCGAATTTGCTTAAACGGGCTTCAATATACCTTGCTGCGGCCGCTTCATCTCCCGTCCTGATATCACCCCAGTTTCCCTGCGTTTCTATCAGGAGATCTTTTTGCCCCATATTCACCAGCGCTTCTCCGATAGACGCATCACCATGCGGATGATATTGCATGGATTGACCAATAATATTCGCGACCTTATTAAAACGTCCGTCATCCATTTCTTTCATCGCATGGAGAATACGGCGCTGTACAGGTTTGAGGCCGTCTTCCATGGCGGGAACAGCTCTTTCCAGAATAACATAAGAAGCATAATCCAAAAACCAGTTTTTGTATTGCCCTGTGATTCCTGAATCATTTTGAAAATTCTCAGCCGCTTTTTTAGTTTTGGCCATATCCGAAAATTTTAAATACTATTTAATTTTTTTTGCCTGCAATTCCTGGCCGCCCTGATACAAAGTTAAGCGGGTTGTCTTTCCGTTTGGATCCCTGATAAACTCAATCTGCGCCTGAATTATTTTTGTAAAGAAGAAATTAATCTTTTCGGGATATAGCTCAATCCTGGCCTGGCCTGTGCCCTGTGCCACCAGTTGCCCGTCTTCCAGGCTGATGGTAAGAACAAACCCGGGGCGCAATTCATATTGGCCCGTATATTGTCGGAGAATTGCTGTATCCACTTCTATTTCAGTTCTCGGCATAGGGAAATCATAGGGCTGATCGTTCAGGATGGCATCGATATCTTCTGCAATCTTTGCCAGGCCCGGGCTTGAACGGTTATCAAATATGATAATGCAGGTACTGTCCGCCAGAATCCTTACTATGAAACTGACAAACCCAAAAATACCACCCTCATGCATAACCGCTTTTTTCCCATAGGCAGAATCAATCACCCATCCATACCCATAATTTGACTGATGGGGAGTAAATGCCTGTTGAAGCGAAGAGGATGAAATGATACGGTCAGTATATAAAGCCTGGTCCCATTTATATAAATCCCCCACGGTAGTATAAATCGAACCCGCTGCATATGACACTGAAGAATCAACAATAGAAGCAGGCACGCTATTTTTGGGTGTTAACTTCAGGTATCCAACAGCTTTATCAGGGCTTTTCAATCCATTAAAATCAAATCCGGAATGATCCATATGCAATGGCTGAAAAATATTCTCCCTCACTACGTCGAAGTAAGATTTACCTGTCACTTTCTCTATGATGTATCCCAACAGGATATATCCGGAATTGCTGTAATTATATTTTTTACCAGGTTTAAAATCAAGTGGTTTATTCTTAAACAACCCGATCAGGTGTTCAAGTGTAATTGGCTCCGAGGCTTTGGTTTGCATGAATGATTCATCATTGGTATAATTGAAGATACCGGAAGTGTGTGTGAGCAGATTTTCTATGGTGATACTGTCTCCATCAGGATAATCGGAAATATATTTACTCAGTTTGTCCTGAACTGACAAGAGGTTTTTTTCCTGTAATTGAAGAATAATCGCTGAAGTAAATTGCTTGGTTATTGACCCGATTTGAAAAATTGTATTTTCATCATTCTGTGAATGAGAAGCTGCATTTTTAAAGCCATATCCTTTTTTTAGCAAGACATTGCCTTTTTGTGCCACCAGGACCGTTCCGTTGAAAGCATATTGATTCGAATAAGCTTTCAATAATTCATCGATCGTTTGAGGCACTGTTTGCGCAATGACCGGAGATATACAGAGAAGAAACGGTAAGCAATAAAATATTTTTTTCATTCACAAACTTTATGCAGGAACCGGACCGGTTTCAGGCTGAATGACTTTCCACTTGACTTCGAAATCTTTCAAAGTTTTTAATTCGCCTTGCATTTCGGCATCGCCAGACTGAACAATCAGTTTCAGTCTCCAGAGTAGAAAAGCATCACCCGCCCCATGCTTTGTTTTGGCAAGATAATGATGAATGATTTTATTGGCTTTTTGCCAGTCGTTCGTGATAAATGTTCTCAGGTCTTTATCAAAAAAATCATAATCATACTGCGCCAGTTTTTTCCCGCCTTCGAGGATGCGAACCCCTGTATTTTCGTTGCCCAGTTTCAACCATTCATCCGGATCAACTTCAAATTCGCTGGGGCTGACAGGTCTTGCCAACCTTTTTGCCTTGAGGAATTCCCTTGGAGGAATCTGAAATAAACTAACAGGATAAAACAGGTTTCCCTTTTCGCTGATAAAGGGAAGATTGTTGAGATATAAAATATATATTCTTCCCTGAAAATCTTTTAGCTGACTGATCAGCCAATAATATCCGCTGACGTCATGCGCATTTTGTGCAGCCCAGATCCAGGCCGATTCATCCGGGTCGTTTTGCAGTCTTTCTTTCAAAGAGGCCACAGTAGCGTTGTCATCAGTTGCTGATCCGCTGTCCACAATGCCCTGGTAATCGGCGCCGGAAAGAATATCCCGCCACCAATGTTTCCTGTTTTCAATGCCCTCAAATGAAAAAATATTGGCTATCGGTCCAACAGCAAATTCGTCCTGGATCTGAATAATATCGCCCTGCAAAGCAGGATCCAATTCAATCGCTTCTTTCAAAACCTCCTTATCGTTGTGCTGAAAAACAATGTGAATCATATACTGATATTTTTCTCCGATCATTCAATAGCGCAATACTGCAACATTTAGTCAGCGCAGGTCATTTCTTATTTCTTCGTATGATTTGCTTCTTCAGCAAGATCTATCTCAACTTTCAGGTTGCCGATAATAAAGTCCTGGCGCTGAGGTGTATTTTTCCCCATATAGTATTCCAGCAATTGCTGGATATGCGTTTCAGGCATAATCATTACGGGTTGTAAACGCATATCATGTCCTATAAATTTCGCAAATTCGTCGGGAGAAATTTCGCCCAATCCTTTAAACCTCGTGATCTCCGGTTTGCCTCCAAGTTTTTTTATTGCAGCCTGCTTTTCATTCTCATCGTAGCAATAAATTGTTTCCTGTTTATTTCTGACACGGAATAAAGGCGTTTCCAAAATAAAAACATGCCCGTTTTTTACAAGATCCGGAAAGAATTGCAGAAAGAAAGTCATCAGCAATAATCGGATATGCATCCCGTCCACATCGGCATCGGTAGCAATCACGATATTATTATACCGCAGGCCTTCGATCCCTTCTTCCACATTCAATGCATGCTGCAAAAGATTGAATTCCTCATTTTCATACACTACTTTTTTTGTCAGCCCGAAACAATTCAGGGGTTTACCCCGCAGACTGAAGACAGCCTGTGTTTCCACATTCCTGACCTTGGTAATTGAACCGCTGGCAGAATCTCCTTCGGTAATAAAAATTGTAGCTTCTTTTTGTTTTTCGACAATGGCATCTTTATCCTTGCCTGTCGGTTCATCATTGTAATGGATCCGGCAATCCCGAAGTTTGCGGTTATGCAGATTGGCCTTCTTCGCTCTTTCATTGGCCAGTTTCTTTATGCCTGCAAGTTCCTTGCGTTCTTTTTCACTCTGCTCAATTCTCTTCTTGAGGGCATCAGCAGTTGTGGGGTTTTTGTGCAGGTAATTATCCAGTTCCTTCGTCAGGAAATCGTTCACAAAATTTTTCATGGTCGCACCGCCTTCTGACACGTATTGGCTACCCAGCTTGGTTTTTGTCTGTGATTCAAAAACCGGTTCCACTACACGGACCGAGATGGCTGCCACAATACTTTGCCGGATGTCGGATGCATCGTAATCTTTCTTGAAGAAGTCGCGGATCACTTTTACGAATGCTTCACGGAATGCCTGCTGATGTGTTCCGCCCTGGGTGGTAAATTGACCGTTTACAAAACTGAATATTTCTTCTCCATAATCATTATTATGGGCGAGGGCTACTTCGATATCATCTCCTTTCAGATGAATGATAGGATAACAAAGTTCATCAGCATTGGTGCGCCGCTGAAGCAGGTCGAGCAGCCCGTTTTTTGAAACGTATTTTTTCCCATTAAAATTGATGATCAGACCAGCGTTCAGGTAGCAATAATTCCAGAGCTGGTTGTCAAGATATTCATTGATGAAATGAAAATTTTTGAAGACGGTCTCATCAGGAATAAAAGTCACCAGTGTACCGTTGGACTGATTTGATTTTGTTTCCCTGTATTCCTTAACCAGGAGTCCCTGTGAAAATTCAGCAGTTTTTTCCCTGCCATCCCTGTATGCTGTTACTTTAAAGGACCGGCTTAATGCATTGACTGCTTTCGAACCCACCCCGTTTAATCCTACCGCCTTCTGAAATACCTTGCTGTCGTATTTAGCGCCGGTATTGATCTTACTCACCACATCGACAACTTTTCCGAGAGGAATGCCGCGCCCGTAATCGCGAACAGTAACAGTTTTCCCTTCGATCGCGATATCGATCTGCTTTCCATAACCCATCGTATATTCATCAATGCAATTGTCGATAACTTCTTTTAGGAGTACGTAAATGCCATCATCAGCACTGCTACCGTCGCCGAGTTTACCGATATACATACCGGGCCGCAGGCGGATATGCTCTTTCCAGTCGAGCGACTTGATCGATTCCTCTGTGTATTCGAAGAGGTTTTGTTTGGTTTCAGCCATAAGTCAATCGGGCAAATATAGCAAAACGGCCCCGGAAGCAATTTCCGGGAGTTATGCACTTGTGTGAATAAAAAATATATAACGATTGTATTTTCCGATAATTGTTATTTGTGAAACTGCGCTCACTGGCCTACAGTAATTTGCGTACAAAACAAAGTAGTTTTACCTATAATAAAAAACCCTTTTTTTTCGCTTATATCAGTAAATACTTATCCGTGAAAACCGTGCTTCAAGTCGTTAATCCGTTCATTTCGGTAATCGCAATAGTATTTTGTTTTGCCCCTTTCCTTTTGCTTTGGTTGAAGAAATTGAATCAGGAAAAAGCGTATTTATTTATAGCTATTTACTGGCTGGTGAATGGTATTATTAATCTCCCGGAATGTTTCGGGCAATCTCAAAATGCTGCTTTGCTAAACCAAATAACCTTAGCCTACAATTTGCTGGATACACCACTTGTATTGCTGGTATTTTATTTTGCTGCAACCGGAACAAAAAAAAGAATCCTGTTATACCTGCTGGCTCTCTTTATCCTTTTTGAATGTGGAATCGTTGCCTGGAAAGGCCATAATTTCGATTCCAGCACAATCATTATCGGTGTGGGAGGTTTACTCTGCCTGATCTTTAGCAGTTGGGGAATCGTGGAATACTTTCAAAAAATAGAACACAACTCATTCGAAAATGCGATGGGTTTTATTTACGCGGGGTTTATCTTCAACTACGGATTGTCTATCGTCATTTATATTTTCAATTACCTGAACTTCAAAAAAGAAACTATCGATTCCAACCTTTTCATTTATTACCTCAGTGTGATATCTGCTACTGTGCTCACTTCTGTCGGATTATGGAAATATGCCCGGCCGAATTTTGATAAACCATCATCCTATAAATAAACTGATAGCCGGGAAATGCCGGCAGCCAGATCAATCCTCGTCCTCCTCGTAATTGAAGCTCCCCTGGTTCGCATCGTAAATGGATTGCCAATCCTTCACTTTATTTTCTTCCAATAATTCAAGAATATCAAAAATGGGATCGGTTTTCTTTTTCCATTCGATGGCAGTGCTATCCGTATACCTGGAAACATAGATGCAATGATCAGTTTCCAAATTCACTTTGATCAGACTGATGGGGTCCTCTTCCTTTTCCTGAATCAGATAATAACAATCTTTTTCTAACAATGCATATGAATACATACTTCACAATTTTTTTCAGTAAAGAATTAACAGGCAGTAGGCAGGTCTGAATTATTAATGGGATGGTAAGTGCTTGTATCGCTTCGTGGAGAAATTATTTCCTGAACCTCAAGCTTAGCAAATTTACGTTTTTTGGAATTACCAAAATGAGGGGCAAAAAAAAGTAAACCAAAATTTACATCTGATTTTAATATATTGATTATAATGGTTTTATAAAGAAATAATTAAATTAAAATATCATTACCCGGACGAGTTTCTGACGACAAAACCATTTGTAAGCTCTCCAGAAATGAACAGGGCCGGTTGACTAAATATCCAACCGGCCCGGCTCCTGTGCATCTTACTTCATGCTACTATTGGGAGAGTTTTATTTCGCCAACATCACTGGTCTGACCATCCTTTACAGTAACGCCATCTTTGGCCGTATTCCGATAAGGAGGCTTGGCTTCAATAATGACCTTATAAGTACCTGCTTTCACACCCGGAATTTCGAATGTGCCACCCATAATGGGCGCTTTCAGCGTATCTGTGGCAGAAATGATCCAGGCCATCGACGCTCCGTCGGCAGGAGTTACCTTGCCTTTGACCGTACCATTGAACATGCTGTTGAATGAAAACAAACCGGCAGTGGCAATAGCCAATGCACCTACCCTTAATTTAGTGAATTTCATGACCGAGAATTTTTAAGATTAATAATTATTGATTACAATTTTCAAGAACGCACTCGTCAATCACGCATTAGAGAAAGGAGCAGAAAAACGAAAAACAACTACTATGCCATAATCTTTTTAAAAATGATGTCTTTTTTCCACCGTATCATTTGTAAAGCTTTTATCAAGGCCGTGGGGAAATTATTTCCCAGATACGATTATCCGTAACCGTTATATTCCCGGATAGAACGATGCTGCCGGCTTCGAGTTGTAGAATCCTGTTTATACAGCCGGGAATTTCATGCTGGTAATGGCTTACATAAATCAATGTAGTATGATAAGAGAGACAAAACAGTTCAATGATCGCTTTAAAAGATTCAATATGTTCTTCACTCAATCCCTGGCAGGGCTCGTCCAGAATTAATAAGGGAGGATTTTTAATCAGTGCCCTGGCAAGTAAAACCAGCCTTTGCTGACCAATAGAGAGTCGGGAAA
>Ga0335076_10007928_pt1 | contig 10701 bp, 9 predicted proteins | sample Lox_Sample_25_FD_206717 | JGI IMG/M metagenome (GOLD analysis project Ga0335076, IMG submission 206717) | Soil microbial communities from Loxahatchee National Wildlife Refuge, Florida, United States - Lox_Sample_2.5 | ecosystem: Environmental > Terrestrial > Soil > Wetlands | place: USA: Florida...
CTCGAGGCTCGTCACCAGCTCGCGGGCGGCGCGGATCGCCATGTTCGTGCGCCGGCGCAGCCGTTCGGTCACCGAGCCGGTGGTGGCCATGTAGGTACCCAGCAGGTACATCGTGACCAGCAGCACCGCGCGCTCGGGCCACAGCCCGCGCGACGGGTCGAGCCACGCCACGCACAACGAATACACCAGGTAGGCGGCGCACACCACGTGGTTGAAGTAGAACGCGCGGCGGAAGCCGAACCCCACCTGGTCGGCCACGCGCATCAGCAGGAAGTAGCCGAAGAACAGCGTGCTCGACTCGATGTGGTACAGGTTGATCAGCCACATCAGCACGTCGAGGTGCAGGAACAGCCGGCTCCAGTCGACGCGACCGCGACCCCAGGCCCAGCGCAGCAGCGGCCAGCTCAGCCCGGCATACAGCAGGTTCAGCGGCACCAGCCAGCGCAGCTCGCCCATCGACGCGCCGCTGCGCCAGTCTTCCAGCGCGACCAGCACGCAGACGATAATGAAGCCCACCGCGCGCACGAACGGCATCTGTACCGTGTGCAGGCGGCGCTCGCCGGCGGCGCGGCGCTCGGCCAGCAGCGTCGGATCGAGCGTGAAGCCGGTGTCGACGCCGCCGGGCTCGTGTTCGTTGGGAACCACGCGCATCCCTGTCAGCCACCCTCCGTGGCCGGCTGCGATGGTGCGGCAATTCGCCGCCCCGGGCAATCGATGCTTCTAGGGCCCATCGTGACCAGGCGTGTCGGCCTGCGGCGACCTGATCACGGTGCGCACCACCACGCGGCCGAGCACTGCGATGCCGAACGCGCAGGTCAAGAGCGCCGCGCTGAACCCGGCGGCGTGCATCAGTGCACCGAATAGCGGCGGCCCGAGCGCCAGGCCGGCGAAGAAACCGCAGGCGAACAGCGCCACCGCCGAGCCGCGCGCCGATGGCGCCAGCTCGGTGGCCTCGATCTGCAGCGAGTTGTGCAGCATGTAGTAGCCCATGCCGCAGGCGGCCATCGTCAACGCGTAGAGCCACCACGCCGGCAACACGACGAACATCGCGACGCCCACGGCCAACGCTGCCGAGCCGACCGCGCACATGCGGCGCACCCCGAGCGCCGCGACGAGCCGGCGCACCATGAGCCCATAGGCGATGCCGCCGATGCCGAACGCGGCCAGCACCAGGCCGGCGTGGGTCGGCGCCACCTCCGGCGCGCTGCCCGTGCGCTCGATCAACAGCTGGCCCATGTAGGGGAACGGCGCGAACACCAGCATGCCTTCGACGATCACCGCGCCGTACAGCCAATACGCCTTGCGGTTGTCGAACACGTGCGCGTAGAGGCTGGCGAACGACGCCACGCTGCGGGCAGCCGGGCTCGCGGCGATGCGCGCCGCACCGGCCCAGGCCAGCGCCGATGCCAGCACGGCGATGGTTGCCGTCAGCGCCAGCGCGCCGCGCCAGCCGAAGGCGTCGCCGACCAGCCCCGCGGCGGCGGAGCCGAGCATCTGCCCGGAAATGATCGCCACCAGCAGGCGGCCGACCATCACCTGGCGCTCCTGCAGGTCGTACAGGTCGCCGAAGCCGGCCAGCACCAGCGGGATCAGACCGCCAGCGAACACGCCGGCCAGCAGCCGCGACACCAGCAGCGTCTCGAAGCTCGGCGCGATGGCGCCGCACACCAGCGCGACGGCCATCATCACGACGCACACCTGGATGCAGCGCACCTTGCCGAAGCGATCGCCCAGCGGGCCGAGGAACGGTTGCGCGAGCGCATACGGCAGCGCATAGGCCGACGTCAGCAATGCGGCGGTTGCCGGCGTGACGTCGAAGCGCTGCGCGATCGGCAGGATCAGCGGATCGATCGTCCGCATCCCGAAGCCGCTGGCAAACGCGCAGGCGGCGAACACCAGCGACAGGGGCGACATCGGCGCGATCGTCCTTTCCGGGATCTGCAAGACCGGCCACGATAATGCAGCGCCGCCCACCGGCCAGGAGAGCCCCGATGACCACCGCCGTCACCCCCGATGTCCAAGCCCATGCCGCGCTGGGGCCGCTGTCGTCGCGCCTGGTCGACGTCGAGTCGCTGCCGTGGCAGAAGACCCGCTACCCTGGCATCGAGATCAAGACGCTGCTGTTCGATCGCGCCAGCGGATTGGTGACGTCGCTGACGCGCATGGCACCGGGCACCGTGCTGCCGGACCACGAGCACGTGCGCATCGAGCAGACCTTCGTGCTCGAGGGACACCTGGTCGACCGCAGCGGCCCCGACGAAGGCGTCGAGTGCACGGCCGGCCAGTTCATCTGGCGCCCCGCGGGCAGCCGGCACAGCGCGTGGTCGCCCAACGGCGGCGTCTTCCTCGCGGTGTTCCAGATCCCCAACCGTTTCTTCCACGCCGGCGGCCGCACCACCGACATGGCGGGCGCCGACTGGGAGGCCACGTGGGGCGTCGTGCTCGACGCCCACCCGTGAGGGGCGGCTCACTCGGTCTTGCCGCCGAGCGTCTGGATGATGGTTTCGAGTTGCGGGCTCATCGGCAGGTCGATGCTGGTGCCCGACGGCAGCTTGCGCAGGAACCAGCGCTTGTACTGGCGCTCGATCTCGCCCTCCTGCGCCAGCGTCACGAAGGTGTCGCGGATCACCGCCTCCAGTTGCGCGTCGCCCTTGCGGAACATCACGCCATAGGGGTCGTACGACAGGAACTCGCCGACCACCTCGTAGTCGCTGCGACCCTGGTTCTCGCCCTTGTCCTGCGCGATCAGGCCGTAGAGCAGCACGTCGTCGGTGGCGAATGCGATCGCCTTGCCGGTCTTGACCAACGCGAACGACTCGGCGTGGTCGGCCGACACCAGCAGGTTCAGGTTCAACTTGAAGCGCGCCGACAGGTCGCGCATCGTCTTCTCGTTGGTGGTGCCGGCGGTGACCGCCACCGCCTGCCCGGCGAGGTCGCGGAACGACTTGACCGGCGCACCCTTGCGGACCAGCAGCTTGGTACCCGAGACGAAATGGATCGGCGAGAAGCTGACCAGCTTCTGCCGCTCGAGGTTGCTGGTGGTGGAGCCGCACTCGAGGTCGACGCGGCCGCTGGTCACCGCCTCGATGCGCGTGGCCGGGTTCACCGGCACCCACTGGATCGCCAGCGTCTTGTGCACGGCGTCGCCCATCGCCTCGACGATGGCCTTGCACAGCTCGATCGAGTAGCCGATCGGCTCGCCGCGCGACGACAGGTACGAGAACGGCACCGACGATTCGCGGTGGCCGATCGTCACGCGGCCCGAGTCGCGTGCCTTGGCCAGCGTGCCGGTGAGCACGGCCGGCGCCGTGGGCGCCGGTTCGGTCTGCGCGCGCGCCGTCCAGGCGCCGCCGGCGCACACCGTGAACACCAACGCCAGCAGGCCTCGACGCGGCGAAGCCGGGCGCGCCATCGTCGCCGCCGGCATCAGGCGCTCGCGGGTCGCGCGTCGAGCACGAGCGCGTTGGCCGCGGCCTCGTCCTCGGTCATCAGCTCGCCCTCCCACTTGGCGACCACCGCCGTGGCGATCGAGTTGCCCACCGCGTTGGTGGCCGAGCGGCCCATGTCGAGGAAGGTGTCGACGCCGAGGATCAGCAACAGGCCGGCCTCGGGGATGTTGAACTGGTTCAGCGTCGCCGCGATCACGACCAGCGACGCGCGCGGCACGCCGGCCATGCCCTTGGAGGTGAGCATTAGGATCAGCAGCATCGTGACCTGTGTGCCGAGCGACAGGTGGATGTCGTAGGCCTGCGCGATGAACAGCACCGCGAACGTGCAGTACATCATCGAGCCGTCGAGGTTGAACGAGTAACCCATCGGCATCACGAAGCTGGAGATCTTGCGCTTGACCCCGAAACGGTCGAGCGCGTCGAGGATCTTCGGGTACGCCGCCTCGGAGCTCGCGGTGGCGAACGACAGCAGGAAGGCTTCCTTGATCTGCACCAGCAGCTTGAACACGCGCGGGCCGAGGAACACGAAGCCGGCAAGGATCAGGATGCCCCACAGCAGGAACAGGCCGATGTAGAAGTCGCCCATGAAGACGGCGAACTTCAGCAGGATCTCCAAACCGTTGACGGCGACGGTGGCCGCCATCGCGGCCAGCACCGCCAGCGGCGCCAGCTTCATCACGTAGCCGGTGATCTTGAGCATCGCGTGCGCGAGTTCGTCGATCGCCGCCACCAGCGTCTTGGCGCGCTCGCCCAGCGCAGCCAACGCGATGCCGAAGAACATCGAGAAGACCACGATCTGCAGGATCTCGTTGTTGGCCATGGCCTCGGCGAACGACTTGGGCACCAGGTGCGTGACGAAGTCCTTGAGCGTGAACTTCGAGGTCGCCAGGTTGGCCGACGCGCCGATGTCGGGCAACGGCAGGCCGAGGTTTTGGCCCGGGTGCAGCAGGTTGGCCAGGATCAGGCCCAGCACCAGCGAGACCAGCGACGCGGTGATGAACCAGCCCAGCGCCTTGCCGAACACGCGGCCCACAGAGGCCGCGTCGCCCATGTGCGCGATGCCGACCACCAGCGTGGAGAACACCAGCGGCCCGATCAGCATCTTGATCAGCCGCAGGAACACATCGGAAAACAGTGAGATGTAGCCGGCGATCTGCCCGGCCGACTTCTTGTCGGGGAAATTGATGAACACCATGTAGCCGAGGATGATCCCGATCACCATCGCGATCAGGATCGAGGCCGCCGGCGGCAGGCCCTTCTTGGTCATGCTGGGGTCGAGTGCCATTCGCGATCCTTCCTCCACCGTGCGGTGTTCCCTCAGGCGCACACTGTGCCCGCAAAGCGTCGTGGTCGGCAATGGCCGCGCCGCAACGCCGCCACGGTGGCGCGCGTCAGGGGCAGCGCGTCAGCCCCGATGCGTTCCACGGGCGGCGTGCGCCGTACGCGTCGGTCAGCGTGGCGAGGAACGCCGCCAGATCGTCGAGTTCGTCGGCGCGCAGCGGCCCGTCGGCCGGCGGGCCGGCATGGTCCAGCGCGTCGCGCAGGCGCTCGGTCTGGCCATTGTGGAAGTACGGTCCGGTCACGGCCACGTTGCGCAGCGACGGCGTGCGGAACCGCCCGGCGAGCGACGCATCCACCACCAAATGCCGCGTGGCGCGCGCGTTGCGGCGGGTGGCATCGTCGTTGTAGGCGCCCTGCAGGTTGAAGCGGCTGGCTTTCAGATCGCGCGCGTCACGCAGGCGACCGTTGTCCTCGAGCGCGCGCGCCACCGCGGCCGCGGCGTCGTCGGCCGGCGCCACGCCGGCGTGAAAGTCGCCATCGGAGAAGTTCGCGCCGCCGTGGCACCGCACGCAACCCGCGCGGCCGACGAACAGCTTGAGCCCGCGCAGCGCGGCGACGGGGTACGCCGCCATGCGCTGCGCGTCGGCGCGCGCCAGCGCATCGCGAAAGTCGTCGAACGGCGTGCGCCCGGTGACGAGCGTCTCGACATACGCGGCCAACGCCTTGCCGACGTTGACGACCGTGCGCTCGGGGTTGATCTGCGGCGAGACGCCGAACACGCGGCGGTAGCACGCCGCCAGCTCGGGCTCGCGCACGAACAGGCGCACCACCAGCGCACCGTTGCCGTCGAACTCGCGTGCGTCGAGGATCGGCTTGACGCTGGCCATCCACAGGCTGTCGGCGCCGCCGCCCCAGCCGTACCAGCGCTGCTGCGCCAAGTTGGCCAGCGCCGGCGTGTTGCGCGGCAGGTCGGCCAGACCGTGGGCACGCGCCTTGATGTCGGTGAACGCGCGATCGGGCTGGTGGCAGGTGACGCAGGCGATGTACCCCACCGGCGACATGCGCGGGTCGCGAAACAGCTGGCGGCCGAGCTCGATGGCCCGTGGCTGGCCGGAAACGCGATTGCCCGGGTCGTGTGCCGCTGCGGGTGGCCACGGCCCCAGAGCGACGACGCGATGCGCCTCGTCGCGCGTCAGGGCCGGCTCGGCGATCGCGGCCGCGCCGGCGAGCTGGCACAGCGCCAACAGCCAACGCAGCGACAGCCGCCGGCCTGGCCGCAGCCGGCGTCGCGCGGCGTTGGCAGGCGTGCGGTGCGTGCGCATCGGGACCACGTTGCCACTGTAGTGCGCCCGGGCCACGATTGCATCGGCCGTCCACCTCGCGCCGGTCAGGGTCGATGCTGGCGCGCGCGGCGACCAGACCGATACTGCGACGCTTCGAACCATTTCGCTGCGAAGGAGAACTCCATGGACCTCGGACTCAAGGGCAAGCGCGTGCTCGTCACCGGCGGCAGCAAGGGCATCGGCCGCGCCATCGCGGAGGGCTTCGCCGCTGAAGGCGCGCATGTGTCGATCTGCGCGCGCAACGCCGACGAGGTGGGCATCGCCGTGTCGGCGCTGAAGGCCAAGGGCGTCAACGCGTTCGGCAAGGCGTTCGATGTCGCCGACGGCGCCGCGCTCGCCGGCTGGGTCAACGCCAGTGCCAAGGAGCTGGGCGGCATCGACGCCCTGGTGTGCAACGTCAGCGGCCTGGCGGTGGGCGACAACGCCGACACCTGGGAAAAGTCGTTCCGCGTCGACATGATGCACAGCGTCAACGCGGTGCAGGCGGCGGTGCCGCACCTGGAGAAGTCGGCCAGCCCGTCGATCGTGCTGATCTCCAGCGTGTCGGGCTTCGAGGTCGATTTCGCCGCCGGCTCGTACGGCGCGATCAAGGCCGCGCTGATCCACTACGCCAAGGGCCTGAGCCGGCAGCTCGTCGGCAAGGGCATACGCGTCAACTGCGTCTCGCCCGGCAACACCTATTTCGACGGCGGCATCTGGCAGACGATCGAGAAGAACATGCCCGACTTGTTCGCGTCGACGCTGAAGGTCAACCCCACCGGCCGCTTCGGCACCGCGCAGGAGGTGGCCAACGGCGTGGTGTTCATCTCGAGCCCCATGGCCAGCCGCATCTCGGGGACCAACCTGGTGATCGACGGCGCGCTGACCGTCGCCGTGTGAGGAGCACGCCTTGGGCCACGACCATTCGCACCACACCATCCACCGCCGGCACATCCACCACGGTTGGAACAACGCATTCGAGCCGGTGCTGCGCATCGAGCCGGGGCAGACCGTGCATTTCGAGACCGTCGATGCGTCGTCGGGACAGCTGAACCGAGAGTCGAAGGCCGCCGAGCTGGTCAAGCTGGATCTCGCGCGCGTCAACCCGGTCACCGGGCCGGTGTACGTGGACGGCGCGAAACCCGGCGACGCGCTGAAGGTCACCGTGCTGTCGTTCAAGCCGTCGGGCTGGGGCTGGACCGGCAACATCCCCGGCTTCGGCCTGCTCACCGAGCAATTTCCCGACGCGCACCTGCACCACTGGCACTACGACCCCGGCCTGAAGCCCGCGATGTACGGGCCCGGCGGCCGCGTGCCGCTCAAGCCGATGTGCGGCACCATCGGCACCGCGCTCGCCGAGCCTGGGCTGCACAGCGTGATCCCGCCGCGCCAGGTGGGTGGCAACATGGACGTGCGCGACATCGCCGAGGGCACAGAGCTGTGGCTGCCGGTCGAAGTGGCGGGCGCCCTGTTCTCGGTCGGCGACACGCACGCCGCGCAGGGCGACGGCGAGGTCTGCGGCACCGCGATCGAGAGCGCGATCGACGTCAGCCTGAAGATCGAGCTGGTCAAGGACGCGCGGCTGCGCGGCCCGCGCTACCTGACTCCGGGGCCGGTGTCGCGCCACCTCGACACGCGCGGCTACGAGGTCACCACCGGCATCGGCCCCGACCTGATGACCGGCGCCAAGGCCGCGGTGTCCGAGATGGTCGAACTGCTGGCCAAGCGCTACAACTACTCGCCGATCGACGCCTACATGCTGTGCAGCGTGTGCGCCGACCTGCGCATCAGCTCGATCGTCGACGTGCCGAACTGGGTGGTGTCGTTCTACTTCCCGCGCGTGGTGCTCGACTAGCGAGCCCGTGCCGCGACCGCTGCCGCGCGCGCACGGCCGAGATGGTGCAGCATGTCGCGCACCATCGCCGGCAGGTCGAATTGCGCGCGCCATCCCCAGTCGGCGCGTGCCTTGGCATCGTCGATGACCTGCGGCCAGCTGTCGGCGATGGCCTGCCGGAAGTCGGGCTCGCAGTGCAGCGCGAAGCCGGCGACGTGACGGCCGATCTCGTCGGCGATCTCGCGCGGCGTGAAGCTGACGCCGGCCAGGTTGTACGAGCCGCGCTCCCGAATGCGTGCCGACGGCGCGTCCATCAGCTCGATCGTGGCGCGAATCGCGTCGGGCATGTACATCATCGGCAGCCGCGTGTCCGCACGCAGGAAGGCGGTGTAGCGCGCATCCTGCAGCGCGGCATGGAAGATCTCCACCGCGTAGTCGGTGGTGCCGCCGCCCGGTGGTGTCTTCCAGCTGATGAGGCCCGGGTAGCGCAGGCTGCGCACGTCGACACCGTGGTTGGCGTGATACCACGCGCACCAGCGCTCGCCGGCCAGCTTGCTGATGCCGTACACCGTGGTCGGGTCCATCACCGTCGCCTGCGTCGCGGTGGCCGGCGTGGTGGGCCCGAACGCGGCGATGCTGCTCGGCCAGAACACCTGCTGTAATTTCGCCGTGCGCGCCAGCTCGAGCACGTTGAGCAGGCCGCCCATGTTGAGGTTCCAGGCCCACTGCGGATGCTTCTCGCCGTTGGCCGACAGCGCGGCGGCCAGCAGCACGATGCGATCGATGCGGTGGCGCGACACCACAGCGGCCAGCGCGGCGGCGTCGGTGACGTCGAGCGCCTCGTGCGCCAGCCGCTCCACGCGCCCGGTGGGCGCAAGGTCGCTGGTGACCACCGCATCGTCCCCATGCTGCTCGGCCAGCGCCTCGGCCAACTCGGTGCCGATCTGGCCATTGGCGCCGACGATGAGGATCTTCGGCGAGGTCATGCGTCGATCACGCCTTGACCAACCCGAGTTCGCGCCCGGCCTGCGCGAACGCGGCGACCGCGCGCTCCAGGTGCTGCCGGTCATGCACCGCGCTCATCTGCACGCGGATGCGCGCCTGGCCCTTGGGCACCACCGGGAAGAAGAAGCCCACCGCGTAGACCCCGAGCTCGAGCAGGCGCGCCGACAGCGCCTGCGCCTTCACCGCGTCGTACACCATGATCGGCACGATCGGGTGCGTGCCGGGCTTGATGTCGAAGCCGGCCTCGACGATCGCCCGGCGGAACCAGTGCGTATTGGCCTCCAGCTTGTCACGCAGCGCCGTGCTGCCCTCCAGCAGGTCGAGCACCGCGATGCTGGCGCCGGCAATCGCCGGCATCAGCGTGTTGCTGAAGAGGTAGGGCCGCGAACGCTGGCGCAGCAGCTCCACCACCTCGCGGCGCGCCGCCGTGAAGCCGCCCGACGCGCCACCGAGCGCCTTGCCGAGCGTGCCGGTGATGATGTCGACCTTGCCGAAGATGCCGCGGTGCTCGTGCGTGCCGCGGCCGCGCTCGCCCATGAAGCCGCTGGCATGGCACTCGTCGATGCCGAGCAGCGCGCCGTGCTGGTCGCACAGCGCGCGCATGCGGTCGAGCTGCGCGATCGTGCCGTCCATCGAGAACACGCCGTCGCTGAACACGATCTTGAAGCGCGTCGCGGACGCCTCCTTCAGGCAGCGCTCGAGATCGGCCATGTCGTTGTGCTTGTAGCGCCAGCGCTGCGCCTTGGCGAGGCGGATGCCGTCGATGATCGACGCGTGGTTCAGCTCGTCGGAGATGATGGCGTCGGCCTCGCCGAACAACGGCTCGAAGAGGCCACCGTTGGCGTCGAACGCGGCGGCGTAGAGGATCGCGTCCTCGGTGCCGAGAAAGCGTGCCAGCCGGCCTTCGAGTGTCTTGTGCAGGTCCTGTGTACCGCAGATGAAGCGCACCGAGCTCATGCCGTAGCCGTGGTCGTCGAGCGCCCGGTGCGCCGCGGCAATCACCTGCGGGTGCGACGACAGACCGAGGTAGTTGTTGGCGCACAGGTTGATCACCTCACGGCCGTCGGCCGTGCGCACCACAGCGCCCTGCCGGGTGGTGATGACGCGCTCGCGCTTGAACAAGCCGGCGTCGTTGAGTTCCTGCAGCTGCCGCTGCACGTCGGCGATGAAGTCGGTGGCCATCGGATTCGCCTGCGGTTCGTGCTCGTCAGGCATTGTGCCGCGATGGCGGCGCCGGCTGCGCCTCAAGCCCGGGCCAGCGCCACCTGACACTGGTTGCGGCCCTCGCGCTTGGCGCGGTACAGCGCCTCGTCGGCGCGCGTGAGCGCCGCGTCGAGCGATTCGTCGGGGCCGACGATCGCCACGCCGACGCTGGCGGTGACGCCTTCGGTCAGCCGCAGCTCGTCGCGCCATGGCGCCGTCTCGACCGCGGCGCGCAGGCGCTCGGCGACACGGCGCGCGCTGGGCAGCCCTTCGACGGGCACCACCACGACGAACTCCTCGCCACCGTAACGCGCCAGCAGCGTGTCGACCCGCGTGTGGGCCTGCAGCACCCGCGCCGCGATCCGGAGCACGTTGTCGCCCGCCTGGTGGCCGTGGGTGTCGTTGACGTGCTTGAAGCGGTCGAGGTCGAGCATCAGCACCGCCACCTCGCGCTGCTGGCGATGCTGCTGCTCGATCAGCACCGGCGCCAGTTCCCGCAACGCGCGGCGCGTCATCGTGCCGGTGAGCTCATCGGTGATCGCCCGCAGGCGCAGCTGGTGACGCAGACGCGCATTGACCAGCGTCAGCAACAACGTCGAGACGATCA
>Ga0335076_10007929_pt1 | contig 10700 bp, 7 predicted proteins | sample Lox_Sample_25_FD_206717 | JGI IMG/M metagenome (GOLD analysis project Ga0335076, IMG submission 206717) | Soil microbial communities from Loxahatchee National Wildlife Refuge, Florida, United States - Lox_Sample_2.5 | ecosystem: Environmental > Terrestrial > Soil > Wetlands | place: USA: Florida...
TGCCTCAACGGGCTGCTGATCGTCGAATTCACCGGGCCAAGTCCGCTGCAGTATCATTCGCAACGAATTTTGGTAGGTTATCCCGGACGAAGTGACAGAGGTACTCTTTTTAGAGCGCTACTTTAATTAGGTAGAGGTTTGGAGTCGGGTCCCGACGGAATACGGTTTCGTAGTTTACACTGACCTTGGATAGATGCCCTAGTGCAGGCTGGTCCAGACTTGGTATACGACTACCACCATCATGAACAGCAGATAGATTCGAAGCGACCACATCACGAACTTCTCAGGCCCTTTAAGGTGACGCCGGGGAATCAGGTGCTTTTTCAGTCGAGCGAGTTGTTCCGGCTCGAGCGACGACAGAACCAGTTGTTGATCGGAGGAACTGATCGCAACGGGTGTTTTGTCCTTTGAGTACATCTTCCGGTCCTTCTACTTTCCGCCTAGAAACGCGAAGGCATTGGGCACAATCACACTGATGCCGAAGAGCAGGCCAGCCAGCGTAAGAAAAACGACGACACTGGTGGCGAGTATGTTCGCCCACCTCGGACTCACGAGATCGCCCATGACTTCGCGGTCGTTCGCAAGCATGAAGAGGAACACGAGAGCCGGCGGCATCGCCAAGACGGCGACAACGTTGACGAGCAGAACCACATAGACAAGCGGAAGCCCGGGGATTAAAACGATCGCACCGGCAGTCGCCGCGCAGAGAAACAACACTGAGTAGAAAGCCTTTCCCTGCGTGACTGGCAGGTTCAGGCTGTGCGGCCTGCGAGCTACTTCTCCGAACGCATAGGCGGAAGAAATGGAAATCGTCACGGACGCAACCATTCCAGCTTCCACGATGCCTAATGCGAATAATGCCGCGCCGAATCGCCCGATCAACGGCTGGAGAGCTTGGGCGAATTCTGCTCCCTGAAAGTTCTCGGCAGTCATGTGGTGAGCGAATAGTGGGGCTGTTGCAATGATGGTAGCGACCGCAGCTATAGCGGCCAGCGCAGCCCCAACTACCGTGTCGATGCGGCCAAGATGGATATCTTTTCGGGTAAGTCCCTTGTCGACAGTTGCGCTCTGTTGGAAGAAAAGCATCCACGGGGTTACGGTTGCACCGATGTCAGCGAGCACGATGATCAGAGTGTCTTGGGTTAACCCTCCAGGGAGCGGCTTCCAGGTAACGAGTGCGCTGCCGACAGAGTGCCAATTCGGGTGTGTAAGCAAGGCGACGGGAACGAAAACAAGATTGAAAACTGCGATAGCGAGCAGGGTTCGTTCCCACGTCCAATACCGGTGCATCATTACGGCCAAGCACAAGAACACGAGTGCACTTCCGACTGCAGCCCATGGGGGAACGCCAAAAAATCCCAGGCCTGCCCGGATGGCAATAAACTCAGTGATCAGCGTCAGGAAATTACCGATGCCCAGGTCGATCATGGAGAACCAGCCCCAAAAAGGCCCAAACCGATCAAAGATCAATTCCGCGTGGCCGCGGTGCGTGGCGGAACCGAGGCGCATGGTCATCTCTTGTACGACGATGGCCATGCAAAACGTCAAAATAACGAACGGAATGAAGAAACCAACTCCAAATCGCGCGCCGGTCGCGGCGTAGGAAATCATGCTAGGACCGTCGTTCTCACCCAACATCACCAGAATCCCGGGGCCGACGAGCAACCACAGTAGACGGAACCTTGAGAAGAAACCCCGCTGGGCTCGCGCCGCGGACACTCGCACCCGGTCGTGAGCACGATCCACGTCCTCGTGGGTGATGACCACATCTTCTTGGGGAATGGGCTGCGGTGATACTCGGAACAGCTGTCCTAGGTTCACGAGCGTTTCCTCGTAGTGCCCTTCGATTCCTCGGCACGCTTTTCATCGCCGAGGCGCAAGATGTACAACTATAGTCCAGCACATTAACCGCAGTATATCAGATTGTATTAAGTGAGATTAATGAATATTCTGCTGGCGTTCTGGTGTTACCCAGACCTTCTCCGCCACCGGCGAACCCAGCGCCATTCGCTTTGCTTCAACCCTTAGAATGGACGTCCCATCGTAGTTCCGAGACTCGACTTTCAAACGAGTGCCCGGATGGATTCCGTTTTCCTGTAGAAATTCCAGCAGTCTGCGGTCCCTTTCATATACGCTGCACACTCGATATTTCGAGCCCGGCTCGGCTTCACTGAGCAAGCGCTGCCCCCCCTTGCGTCGTTGCTCGGGACTCATCACGGCCAGACCATTTCCGTGAGGGCAGGTCCCTTTGTGCCCTAGCACTTTGACGAGTCTCTGCTCAAATGCGGGTGAAACGGCATGCTCCAAACGCTCTGCTTCATCGTGAACGTCAACCCATTCCATCCCGAATATCTCGGAGAGCATGCGCTCGATCAGGTGATGGCGAAGAATGGTTCGTTCCGCGACCTTCCGTCCCTCGGAAGTGAGTTGAATCCGACCGCCCTTAGTAATTGTGACTAGACCGTCTCTTCGCAGCCGCTTGAGGGCGGCGGTTACGGCTGGTGGTGTTACGGAAAGCCAATGAGCAAGGAGTGCGGAGATTACCGTATTACCTTCCGCCTCGGCCTCTGCAATTGCCTTGAGATAGTTTTCCTTGGAAATTGTGATCAACATGATTCTGACTCCACTGTATCACCACTCGCCCTCGTTGTGGGAGCCAGGGGGCCTGTGAAGGAACTTACCAAGGGTGAGTAGACGACTCCAGCGGAAACACCGTTATTCCTCTGCACTACACTACGCTTTACTTATACAATTAACTATGCTTAATATATAACCTGATTCGAGCCTGTTACGTAAGGCTGCGACACTTGGCCCGTAGGCGATTGCCCGGAGACCAAGGGAAAATCGAGAAAGTTGGCATTTCGCTCATGCCGCGCGCTATTCTTTCAGGTCTTCTGGTGGGTGTTGCGCTATTCTGCGCGGCGAATGCGTTGGCACAGGGTGAAACCACTAGTGCAATCGCCGGCCAAGTGACCGATGCCACCAATGCCGCCATTCCCGGCGCTCTCGTCACCATCACAGACCGCGAGACAGGGCTGCAACGCCATGCCACAGCCGACGAGCAGGGACGCTTCAATTTTCCGCAACTAAAACCCGGCCCCTACTCGGTCAAAGCAGAGGCAGAGGGCTTCGATCCGCAACAGAATGACAATGTGATTTCGGGTTTAGGACAGAAGCAGACGATCCAATTCACACTGAGGGTGGCGGAATCCAGACAGACGGTGGAGGTGAGCAGCGAGGCCCCGCTCATCAATCCGGGAAACGCAAACACCTCGACAAACTTGAGTGCGCCAGCGCTGGAGGATCTACCTAATCCGGGCGGTGATTTGACTTACCCCCTGCAGTTTGCCGCCGGTGCGCTTGTCAACACGGCAGGAAGCGGGAATGATTTTGTCGGCGGCACGAACGGCTATGGCAACGTTGAGTTCAATGGACTGCCGGCTCTTTCGAACGGCTATATCGTCGATGGCCTGGAAACGAATGATCCGCTGACGAATCTGAACAGCGGACTCTCGACGAACCTCGTTCTCGGATTGAACTCGATAGCGGAAGTGACGGTCAATACGCTTTCCTATGCAGTCGATCAGGGGCGTTACGGCGCGTCGCAGATCAATTACGTAACAAAGTCCGGCTCAAACCAGTTCCACGGAAATCTGTATGAGTTGTGGAATGGTTCGCGGTTCAACGCGGCCAACTATTTCACGAATGCAACTCCAGGTAATCACAAACCCCGCTCCACAGTGAACCACTTTGGAGGCAGTGTTGGGGGCCCGATTCTCCATGACAAACTGTTTTTCTTCTTCGACAGCGAGTGGGTTCGGATTGCGCTACCCATTGTCACGGCCGCCACCGTCCCTACTCCTGCCTTGCAGAATTATGTTTTGCAGCAACTCCCATTGGGTGGAACTGATTCAGTCACCGGGTCCGTTTACCAGCCGTCCCCGGAGTCGGTGCCGTTCTATCAGAAGATGTTTTCGCTCTACGGAAATACGAACGGAACGCCTCTCACGGTACTTGGCTGTCCGTTCGATGTCGGTGGAGTTACGCCCGCAATTGCGAATGATGGAAACGGTTGTGCCAATCGACAGAGCATCTCGCATTCGAGCGCTGATCACGAACAGGTCCAGACGGTTCGCATCGATTACAACATCAATGAGAAGAACACGACCTGGTTTCGCTTTCAGACGGACAACGGACTCCAGGCCGCCTATACCGATCCCATCAACCCCTTGTTCAACGCTCTTTCTCCGCAACCTCTTTACTCTTTTGCAGCGGGATATACGCACCTTTTTTCGCAAAATCTGGTGAACTATTTCAATCCGGCCTTTTCCTGGTATGGAAGCCTGTTTGGCCCCAGTGATTTTCAGAAGACACTCGCCGCGTTTCCCATCGTATTGGAAGGCAGTGGCGCGAATGCCCCTTTCACGAAGGTCGGGGGACTGGACAACACCTGGATTCAAGGAAGACGCGCCACCCGGTTTTTCATCAACGACAACCTCGCCTGGAGCCATGGCGCGCACGAACTCCGCTTTGGAACCAATACCCGAATTTTTCGCCTGAACGACTATGACTTCGGCCAGGGTTCGGTCCCGACTGTGACCTACACCACGCTGCCGCAATACATCTATGGAGTTGCCTCTACCGCAGCAAAGACGTTCCCCACCTCAGCGAACGAGCCGTTCAACTTTCTCAATCTCGATCTCTACGCACAAGACACTTGGAAGGTGACGAAGAAGCTTACCTGGACCTTCGGGATACGGGATACGTTGAATTCCAACCCATTGAACCCGCATCAGCATATCGCCCGTCTGAGCGGCTCTTTCGATTCCATCTCGCATGATGTGAATCAGCCCTTGAACGCCGCCATTCAAACCGGTCTCGGCAACGTGTTTTCCTCGACGCCCCTCGCGATTCTGCAACCAAGAACAGCCATTGCCTGGCAGTTTGAACCGAAGTCCGTGCTGCGTGCCGGTTTTGGGATTTTCAGCGACATATTGCCCGGCGCCATTGCCGATGTGGTTGGTGTCAATCCGCCCTACGTCCAAACTTTCGAGGGCGGGCTTCTGGGAACCGTGGGTGGAACAGCCATTGCACCAGGAGTCCCTGGTAGTGCGGTTGACGCAACCGTGGCCGCGAATCAAACGTTTAGTTCCGGATTTGCGCAGGGCCACCTTTCCTGCGCGTCCGCTCAGTCGAATCCTGCAACTTGTCTTGCCCCAGTCGCTATCACGGCGGTGCCCGATGGAAAACTTCACGCGCCCTATTTCATGGAGTGGAGTCTTGGCCTGGAACATCAGTTTGGATCGACAGCAAGCATCCACGCGCAATACGTCGGCACCCGCGCCGTCAACCAGCCATATCTTACCCAAGTAAATGGCTATCAAACAGTCTGCGCGGGTTGTTTTGCGCCGTTTCCCTATGCGCAATCGACGGATTCCCGATTCGGCGCGGTAACGCAATTTTCGACGGGTGCGAACAGTCACTACAACGGGTTGCAGATCACCGCAATGAAGCGCCTCGGCCACGGATTCATGGGACAACTGAACTACACGTTGAGCCGTTGCATGGACACCGTCTCCAATGGCGGATTTCTCCAGTTCTCGGCCGGAGGAATCCTGTCCCCGCTCCCCGGAGACTTAGCGCGCGACTACGGTCCATGCGACTACGACATCCGCCAGAATCTCAACGCGCAATACGTCTATCAGCTCCCCCTGAAGTTTAAGAATCGATACTTGGCCTACGCGCTGAATGGCTGGCAGCTTTCTGGAACCGTCTTTTGGCACAGCGGGATTCCGTTCTCGGTTTTGAGCACGCCGTACTCTGCTGATGGCAATGGCATTGTGAACGGCAGTGGCCCGCAATTCGCCAGCGTGATTCCGGGTGTCCCCCTCTATGAGCACAAACCGATTCCCGGCGTCACCCAACTGGGCACCGTGCAATGGCTCAACCCAAATGCGTTCGTCTCCGCCGTGGATCCAAGCACAGGTGCATGCAATGGCGGAGACAATCCCAAGACTTGTCAATTCGGCAATCTCGGCCGCAACGCTCTCCGCGGTCCCGATTTTGCCTGGAGCGATTTTTATCTAACAAAATGGTTTGTCTTAACCGAGCGGGTAAAGCTACGTTTCGACACGCAATTCTTCAATGTCTTCAACCATCCGAATTTTGGACTTCCGAGCATGGTTCTTGCTGGGATTCCGGGAAAGGCTTCTACCCAGACTGGGTTTGGAGCGCTGACGTACACGACGTCTCCGCCGACCGGTTTGCTTGGCGTTGGGTTGGGCGGTGATAGCACGCCTCGCATGATCGCGTTTCAATTGCGGCTGGAATTCTAGGGATCCGGGAGCTATCGCATGTAGATGGCTCAGTGCAGTAACGACAAAAAGGCGTTTTTCTTTACTACTGTCCAAACCTAACTGGCGACATTCACTACAACCCCCACTCGGCGGCTTCGAACTCGAATGCGTCGCGCATTCAGGGGAACCGCAGGTTTGGAGGCCTCGCTCTGATTAGGGGTGAGTCGATGTACCCATTCGCTTCTCCTATGGATGATGGCGCATGTTGGACACCACGACCCGCGCTTTATTTTTTCTGGCATGTCCATCTGCGCATCGCCACTCGAGAACTGTGCGCTCATTCACATGGGTCTCAGACAAACACACTCCACCTCTGTTTGCCGCAAGCTTCTGAAAAAGCGGCAAACTTGGCCGCTGGTTGCGGGCGCACTTGGGACACCAAGTGCCCTGGGCAATGTAGGATGGCGCCGCTTGCCACTGATGCCCCAACCCGCATTTCCACGTCAATTTGAATTTGCTGCCAAGATATTCTGCGGACAAGCACGTGCCCCCACGCGCGATCGCCAAACCTCTCATTGCTGTTATGCTTAGTCTTTCATGAAATCTCCGCCGCTCGTTGTAACACTCCCTGCACCAACTCCCTTTCCTTCGGAGTCCACCCTTCACATTAGCTGCACATGCACACTAGAAGGTAGCGGCGTGCTGGTCGCGGTTGGACGGACTCCGAACACGCAGCATATCAGGCTTGAAACCGCCGGAATCGAGCTGGATTCGCGTGGCTACATCAAGGTCAACGAGCGATTGGAAACCACCGCTCCGGGGGGCTGGGCGGGGGATTGCGCGGGTAGTCCTCAGTTTACTCACGTCTCGTTCGATGATTTCCGCGTGGTCCGAGACAACTTGAACGGGGGTAGCCGCACCACCCGCGATAGGCTTGTGCCGTTCTGCATGTTCACGGACCCTGAGCTTGCCCGAGTCGGTTTGAGCGAATCGGAGGCTAAGAAACGCGGCATCGCCTACCGCTTGGCGAAAATATCGATGGCCGCCGTTCTCCGGGCCGTGGCTATAGGCGAAATCCGCGGCTTCGTCAAAATGCTTATCGACGTTAAAAGCGACCGCATATTGGGATTCACCGTGTTCGGCATGGAAGCGAGCGAGATGACGGCAGCAGTTCAGACGGCGATGCTGGGTGGCCTGTCTTACACCGTGCTGCGCGACGCAATTTTCACTCACCCGACCGCCGCAGAAGGCTTAGGCCCGTTGCTCGCCACTATTCCCGCAAGAGCCTTGCGGCAACCAGCCTAGGCGAAACGGTCAAATGTCGCGTCGACTCCTAAGTAGTCGGCAACTCGGAACCTATCTCTGTGGATGGAGAGTCGGCTTTCCGTCCTTCTGGTGCAAAGGCTCTATTCAGGACGACGGCTCGATCCCAATGCGATCGTTCACTGCGTTCCGGATTCTCTGCTTGCAGCCGAGATATTTCTCAGTCGTCTGAACCGAAACGTGTCCAAGCAGAAATTGAATCTGCTCCAGTTCGCCGCCAGCGACATGGCAAAGACGGGCACAAGAGCGGCGAAGATCATGCGGCGCCAACTGATGCAACCCGAGCTTTGCGGGGTAGTCTTTGACAACGTGCCAGACCACTCGGTCAGTCATAAAGTCGCCCCAAGTCTTGCCAGCTCGACAAACACATCGGGAAAGCTTCCCGCTACTTATACCGGCCGCGCTGACCCACTCCTGGATCGTTCGCGTCACCCAATCAGGAACAGGCACGGTTCGGACGTGCCCGCCATTTCCTGTCAGGTCGACTATGGCCCAGTGATCTTCTCGACGCTGAATATCGTTCAATTCCAATGCTGCAACCTCGCCACGGCGCAGTCCGCAAGGCAAAAGAAGTGACAGGATCGCCCAGTCCCTTTTTCCCTTCAATGTTTTGCCATCCGGCATTTCCCACAATTGACGGGCTTCGCCCGCGAGAAGCCAGTTCCCAACCCGGACGCCAAGCTTCTTTGCACCTTTGACACGCCGGATCCCAGCCGCTTGCTCTGGGCTTAGCAATCCGGAATCAGCCGCTTCATATGCCAGACGACGAATAGCCGCGAGTCTGAGGTTGACTGTTCCTGGAGCTAATCCACGTGACTCAAGATTCATGCGATAACGGGTGACCACGGCCTTATTGAATGCCAGGCGAGGTTCGGAGCAGTACCAACCGATGAACTCCGAGATGGCATGCTCATAGCAACGCCGCGAGCCGGGCGAACGGAGACTCCCCAGGACCGCTGATCTAGCCACATCGAGGTCTGCAAGTCCGAGCATTGCTGATGGATTGTTCTGTTCTCTGTCTTTGATTTTCATAAGCAGCCGCTCCCAAACGGCGGCTTAAGAAATTACGGCTAGGCTTAGTCACTAGAGTGGAAAGCGAGTTTTCCAGCTAAGTGGGATGTAGATGGAATTGCAAGCCGTGCAACGGTTTAGCAAGTTGAAAAGTCCCAGGCCCTGTTGAAATACTCCAGGCCCCTCATCGGTGCGTCGTAATCTCTCGAAAAGTCCCCAAATCGTTCATCGGAGACTATTGCCGGGCTGCTAACGGCGGCTTTGCATACGGGATCAAGATTAGCGAATGGCGATAAGTAAGCCACCGCTGACGCTAAGCGAATGCTCATGACTAGGTCCGAATTTGTAGTCGTAACTCGGTTCGAGGTACCAGCCGAACCTGTGTTTCTTTGAGGGCCAGAACATGAAGTCCGGCGCGACTTCGACGCCCACTGAGTTGGTTTTTTTGCCGTAGCCATTTGCGTAAACCCACTCGGGGCCAACACCGAGCATGAATTCAATCTTGGGCGAAAGTGTCCAAGGTTTCTTGAAGAGAAGGTCGGTGGTCCATTCCGTTGAGTGGCGTCTAAACAGCGGCGTAATACCCGCCTCAAGTTCCAGCCAGTTCTCAATCGGCGTAACCTCGACCGCGACCGTCGGGCCGAAGCTAGAGTTTCCTTCCGTGATACTCCGCTCAGCAGCCCCGCCAATCTCAACAACCGCGATTTCCTTCGGTTCCTTATCCACCGACTGCGCGAAGGTGCTTGTGCAGCTCACTAGCAGCAAAGCCACGAGCTGCGCGCAGCTTGCTGCGCGCGCACTTTTTGCCTTCGCCGCGGCGGTTTCCGGTACAGGGCTCATTCCGGACGTCATCGCAGCAAACGTGGACGGCGATGCAGCAGAATTCTTTTCCCGTGACGGCCGCTCATGTTAGCTCTCGCCATCTAAGCCCCTATCTGGCGACGTGCTCAACCCCTACCTTAAATCGCGGCCGAATTCGGATTGTTCGTCTTTCTGCATCCCCTTCGGATGCCTTCCGCGTGTCGGTGATTTGACGAACCGTGCGCTCACGCCTTCTCATCCTATGGGCACATATAGCGCACCAAGAACCCCTCTTCACTTTGGCCGGAGCGGTTTTCCATTCGTGCCCATCGGCGCACCGCCAGTGAAGAGGGATGCGTTCATTCACATAGGCAAGCGAGAGACACGTGCCTCCGCGGCTCGCCGCGAGCTCTTGGAACAATCGCAACGTCAGCCGCTGATTGCGCGCGCATACGGGACACCAACTCCCTGCCGCCACTGTGGCAGGCGCCGATTGCCAGCGATGTCCCTTCTTACATTCCCATATCAGCTTTACTTTACTGCCGAAATACTCTGTGGATATACATGAGCCTTCGCGAGAGGCTGCCATCGCCCGCATCGCTTCAATGCTTCGCCGGCCGTGAAATCGGCGACGCGCCTTGTAACATTGTCCGCACCAACTGCCTTTCCTACGAAGCCCCGGCTTTACCGAGGCCGCACAGGCTCGCCAACGGTGCCCGGACCGGCACACCCACAAGAGAGGTGTGCTGGCGTTTTTGTAGGTCCGCGACAGACACATTCCGCCGCGCGTTTTCGCGAGTTGGTGCATCTCTTCCAACCGTAGCGTTTCGTTGTGAGCGCACTTCGGGCACCAATGACCGGCGCGGATTGCGGACGCCCGAGTGCGCCATCGGTGACCAGCGGCGCATTCCCATTCGAGTAGGCCGGAAGAATTGATGTACACAGACGAAACACAACGGCCGCCCTTCTCGGCCGCGATCCGTTGCAGGCGAGGCAAGCTCAGGCGCGCGACGCGTGCGCAGAAGGGACACCAGTGTCCCTTTTGTACCTGATTTGGCGTGGCGCTCCATGTGTGCCCCGCCGAGCAGCGCCACTGCAATTTAGAAGAGCCGTTCTGATAACTCTTGGAAAGACACATTCCGCGATGTGCCGCCGCCAACTTCTTCATGTGTTCGAGCGTCAAGCGACGGACACCGGCGCAATCCGGACACCAGGTTCCTTTCCGAATGCTCGAAGGAACGGCGTTCCATTGATGCCCCGCCGTACATT
>Ga0335076_10007930_pt1 | contig 10699 bp, 10 predicted proteins | sample Lox_Sample_25_FD_206717 | JGI IMG/M metagenome (GOLD analysis project Ga0335076, IMG submission 206717) | Soil microbial communities from Loxahatchee National Wildlife Refuge, Florida, United States - Lox_Sample_2.5 | ecosystem: Environmental > Terrestrial > Soil > Wetlands | place: USA...
TCGTCGAAGATCGTCGTGTTGTCGTTGAAGATCACGACCTTCGCCTGCTTGAAGTTCGCGCGCGCGAAGCGCTCGTTGCTGCCACCGGGATTCTCAATCACCGTGACAGCCGGTTTGTCTATGTCCGCCACCGTCTGGAACTTGCCGACGTTCTCGCACCTCGTGATTGGCGCTTTACCGTTGATCATGTACGGTACGGTAAAGAAGGCGGTCTTCTGCCGGTCGAGGGTCACCGAGATCCCGCCAACCGCCACATCACACTTCTCAAGGAAGTCCTTCATGAGCGCCGGCCACGCTGTCTTGATCATTTCAACTTCGACGCCCAAGGACTTGGCAGAGGCCTGGACGAGGTCGATGTCGAGGCCCTCGTATCCTCCATCGGGACGTTGGAAGCTGAATGGTTTGTAGTCGCCGGGAGTACAGACACGGAGCTTGCCGTTCTTCACAACATCGTCCAGGCGCGACGGGCCCGTCTGCGCCAAAGCGAACGCAACAGGCCAGCAAGTCAAGGCTACGAACAGGATGAGGCGGCGCATCGTTGGAACTCCATCGGGAATGTCTGACGATATTGTAAGACAGCATCAAGCTCAGGCGGGGAAGCGCGCGGTCGGCAGCTATCGGCCATCTCCGGCCGTGTGTGGTGGCCGCGTAGATTTCCGGCAAGCGGTCGTCGCGCGTCCAGCGAAGGCTCGCGCATCCAGTTCGGGGCAGCTAAACCGTCACTTCGAATTCCGATTCGGACGGGTCAGAACCGACCTGTCTGGACCCAGCGAAAAATGACATCTAGGGGTCCGGGCCAATCGTCAGCATCGACCCGAATGGCTTGGAAGCAGTTTGTACCCTCGAACCCGCTCACGCTGCCGCTTTTCGCCTTCGGCCCACACCAATTTGCATCAGGTCTTCTCCGATAATGAGTTGCCCTGAGAAGTTGCGTTGAGCACGGATCAGGTGTTCGCGAGGAGCGTGACCTGGTGCTATGTGGCTAAGCACTAGCGTCTTTGCGTTCGCTTCCTCAGCAACCGCGCCAACGTCATCGATTGTGGTGTGTGAGTTCAAGAGGTGCGCCTTGAGTGCGTCTTCTCGTGCCGTCGTCGGCGGGGGAAACAGCGCCTCGATCCATGCAACGTCTATGACTTCGTGCACAAGCACATCGGCATTGCGCGCCAAGCGGATGAGGTTCTTGCTTGGGTTGGTGTCGCCAGAGAAGACGACTGATCCGTCATCGGTGTCGAAGCGGAAAGCATAGGCCGGCCAAATTGGGAAGTGATAGACCAACGTTGCCGTGACCTTGACCCGGTCATCCTCGTGGACCAAGAATGGCTCCATGTCCGGCGTCGGAGTTTCATTTGGCGTCTTGAAGCCAGGAATGATCGGCAGCTGTATGTCGTGGACCTTTACTAGATCCCTCAAGTCTGGCCTTCTCGCGTCGCGCATGCGGTCGTTGATGTCGAGCGCGAAGGCCTGATAGAGGTAATTGGTCATATCGACCGTGCCTGGTGTCGGATTCGACGGATTGATTAGCACAGGATCCGGCCCCGGTTTCTGTCCTGGCGCATTGAAAATGGGTTCGAGCTCGCCTCGCGCGCCAGGGCCATACACTTGCACCGGCTGCTTGACGCCAGTAAGACCGTCATACCAGCCAAAGAGGAAGAGATTGAAGTAGTCGATGGTGTGGTCGGAATGCAGGTGGGTCAGAAAGATTCCACGCAGGGTCTCCATGCCAGTCATTCCGCTAACCGTATTGATTGGGCCGAGGCCCGCTTGCTTTAACCGTTTGCCAACACCATCGCCACAATCCACAACGTACACGGCATCGCCGACCACAACTGCGGACGAGATTCCTTCTCTGTCACAGTTTGGCCACCACACTGGCCCTCCGGCGGTGCCCAAAAGTACTAGGCGAGTGTCAAAACCCTTTGCGTTCTGCTTCGACTGCGCGACAACACGGTCTTTCTCCGCCAAATCCGCGGCCGTGGCAGGCTGCCCAAGTAAGGTTGCCAGTCCTGCCCCTGCCGCCGCGCCTGGTGCGAGCTTCAAGAATCCTCGACGCGACAATCCCAGCTCTATGGCGTGCCCAATACTTTCACACATTTTGTTTGTCCTCTTGTCAGTGTTGGTCTCAGTGAACGACTCGGATGTTCAAATGAGGCCACCGTTCCGCTTCGCCTCGATGATCCCTAGTGCGCCGTTGCCGCAATTGCCTCTTTCAACGCTTGATCGCGAAGCGGATGGTCCGCCCCCGGCAAGTGAAGTGCGGCATCGTCTGGCACTGGTGTCGCGCATTCCTTATGAATTACGCCGTCTTTCATCACCAACTGGACCTTTGCCGGATCGGTCAGCAGGGCAAGGTTCTTTAGCGGGTCGCCATCGACCAAAATGATGTCTGCGATGAAGCCCGGCCGCAGTTGCCCCAGCTCGTCAGGCTTCTGCATGATTTCTCCGCCGAGCTTGGTAGCTGCACGTAGCGCTTCAGCGGGTGTCATGCCGATGTAGTCGACGAAATACTGTAAGTCGTTTGCGTTGGTGCCGTGAGGCATCCATGCGAACCCATAGTCCCCTCCAGGCAGAATCCTTATGCCGCGCTTGTGCATCTTGCGGAGCGATTCGGACGCGATCTCGAGTTCGCGCTTGTATCCCATCTTCTCCGCAACCGCCGGGGTAATCCCGTACTCGGATGCGTTGTATGTGGTGCGGATAAGCCAACCGATGCCCGGAGCGACGAAATGCTGCTCCTTCGCTGCTTCCAACATGTCGAGCGCCTCTTCATCGGCAAAGCTCGCGTGATAGACCATTTCAATGCCGTGACGCACGCACTGCTTGACCGATTCACTCGATCTCGCATGCGCAGCCATGCGCTTGCCGTAGCGCTTAGCTTCTTGTGCGAGCATCGCCACTTCTTCCTCCGCAAAGGGCGACATTTCTGCGGGCAGCCCGCAAATGTATTCACCGGAAAGGTTGATCTTCAGGTGATCAACTCCGTACTTGATGAAGGTACGTGCGGAACGGCGAATCTCCTCGGGTCCGCTGCACACGCTGCCGAAGTTAAGTTCTGGGAATTGCATGTGTGGCAGAGTGTTGTCACCGAGCGCACCGATGGTGGTGATCTCCTGGCTGCCCGCGAGGTAGCGCGGACCAGGGAATTCACCGGCTTCGATGGCATTGCGCAAGACCACATCGAGCCGCGGCTTCGCTGCTGCTGCGCCGATCGCTGAAGTCCATCCCATGTCCAGGTAACGTTTGGCCACGCGAACACACCAGAGAATGTGTTCTTCGGGCGGCATGAACTGGATCGCCGCCAGCGATGGCTGGTCGTTCCACGAAAAATGCGTGTGCGCTTCGGTCATTCCGGGCATCAAGAATCTGCCTCTTCCGTCGATGACACGGGCACCCTCTGTATTTACGCGCTGCGGGCTGCGTACGACTTCGAGGATGCGCTTACCCTCAACAAGTACGTCGCCCGCGAAAGTGTCACCCCCGCTACCGTCGAAGATGGTCACGTTGGTGAATGCGATACGGCTCATATCTGTCTCCTCCTAACTGGTTGACGGGCGCTGGCTGATTGAAGTGCGATGAATCCGGTCAGCGCAGGGACGTGTGAAACGACTTAAGTTCATGCAAACAGCGGTTCGACTTCTCGAATGTGGTCCAATGGCCGCAGCCTTCATAAACAACGCGATGGCTGCCACTGATACGATCGGCGATTAATGCCACCGCAGCGGGTGGCGCAACGCCGTCTTGGTCACCTGTCACCAAAAGGGTTGGGACGCGGATCTGCTCAACTTGCGCTGATTGCGCAGTGGCCAATGCTTCACAGCTCTGGGCATAGCCCTCTGGCGACTGGCGCATGATGCACTCGCGAACGAGCGCCAAAACCGCCGGCTGATCAGCCTTAGTCTCCTTGCTTGTCGCGCCGGCGGCGACCGCGTCGGCGATCTGTTGCATTCCGGCCATGCCAGTTCGGGCAAGCTGCGCTCGGGCGGCTATGTTGGCTCTTGCCGCTTCGGGGGGTGCGACCAGCGGTCCAAAGAGCGCTAGTGATTTCACCTTAGCTTGATTGCGCACGGCGAAATGCTGCGCAACGATGGTGCCGAGGGAGTGTGCAACGACATGCACCTCGTCAATTTCAAGGGTCGTCAGAAGCTGCTCAAGGGCGGCCACGTAGACTTCGATTGATAGCTTCTGTTCCGGTAGTTCCGAACGAGCGCTTCCGGGGAGGTCCGGGCGAATGACCTTGAATTGGGGGACAGCGCCAAGCACGGGCGTCCAGGTATTGGACGAGCCCCCGAGGCCGTGAATGCACAACAGCGGTGTGCCTTCGCCTTCGATCTCGACTGTCAAACCCTTCACGAGCTGCGTCGCCATTGTCGTTCTCAAACGAATTTGTTCTCGATGACGCCTAAGCGATCAATTTCTACGCGGACCACATCCCCTGCCTTGAGGTATCGCGGCGGCTTCATCCCCATGCCCACGCCGGCTGGCGTGCCGGTAGCGATCACGTCACCTGGATACAGGGTGATCCCCCGCGAGATTGTTTCAATCAGCGTGGGGATGTCGAAAATCATGTTCTCGGTTGGGCCGTCTTGGCGAAGTTCTCCGTTGACCCAACAGCGCACGCGAGTCTTCGTCCCGTCGAATTCGTCCGCAGTTACGATCCAAGGCCCCATTGGGCAAAACGTGTCGAAGGACTTGCCCATGTCCCACTGCTGGTGCCGCATCTGGACATCGCGCGCGGTCACGTCGTTGACCACGGTGTAGCCGAAGACATGATCGAGCGCCTTTGCGCGGCTGATGTTTTTGCCGCCTTTGCCGATCACGACCGCCAACTCGGCTTCGTAGTCGATTTCGCTGGACACTCCTGACGGGATCACTACGTCGTCGTAAGGCCCAACTACGCATTCGGGAACCTTGGTGAAGACAATCGGCCATACATCTGGGTTGGCATCGTTGTCTTTGAACACCGTCGCTGAAAGCTCCTTGGCATGCGCGTGATAGTTCCGCCCTACGCACCACAGGTTACGGCGAGGGAGAGGCAACGGAGCTTCGAGCTTGACGGCGCTAACCGCGATGCTCGCCGCAGTTGGCTTCGGCAGCTGTCCGCCCGCAGCCAGCAGCTCGATCAAGGGTTGCGCACCCCTGGCGGCGTCCTTTTGCTGCAATGCAACAGGGGTAACGCTTTGACCGTCGCTGGACAGCAGGCCCACCTGGCGTTGCCCATTGATCTGAAACGTTGCGATTCGCACTTTGTGTCCTCCGTCGCTAGGGGCCTAACCTTGCAAACTCTGGCTGGCGTGGCAAAATCAACTTGGAGCGACTGTAAACGCAGGTTGCGGCGCGTGCTTATCCGCGAATCTGGCGACGTATCACGCAGTCCAATGAGTTGAGGGTTGGCGCCGGATGACCCTGCTGCCAATGAGGATGCGAAGTGCCTGGTGACTACGCACTCTACGAAGGCGCGTTCGGCACGGCGATAGTGCTGGAGTTGCGCGCGAACCTTGTGCCGCACGCGCACTCAGAAACGCAGATCGCGTTCTGGCTGGGGGGCTCTCCGGTCGAGGCGCGGATCGGGAAAGAAATCGTTCGCTACGGCGATGACACGGCGCTGGGCTCTAACGCCTACGAAATGCACGACGCGACGCTTCTTGACCAATCTCGCCCGGCATACTTTCTTGCATTTATGATTTCAAAGGCCTGGCTCGACAATAGGCGTCTGGTCAGCGGACGACCGCTCATTCTTCCATCGCCCCGCGTCCCGGTGAATGCGGAACTTCGAGAGGCTTGCTGGCGCGTTTTGGATCTCCTAGTCAGCGGGCAGGAGTCTCGCGCGAAGGTGGACGATGAGGTCCAGCAGCTGCTCGTCGCTGCAATTTCGGCGTCGACTGCGCCTGCAGAGGCAGCGGGGCGTCGCGTCATTGCTTCGTGCCTGGATCGCCGACTGCGCGCGGCGATTTCTTACATGCGCGACCACTTGACTGAAAAGTGCACGATCGACGAGGTTGCGAGCAAGGCCGGGTTGTCTCGCGCACACCTGTTCACGCTTTTCCGCGACCAACTGAACACCACCCCGTTGGTATTTTGGAGCGCGGTTAAGGTCGAAGAGGCCATGGTCCGGCTGGTGACTAATCGCGCTTCGCTGACCGATGTCGCCTTGGATGTAGGATTTTCGGCGCCCGGCAACTTTTCCCGCTTCTTCAAGGAACACACAGGCGTTTCGCCGTCTACGTTCCGCCGTGCCGCGAATGAGCCAGAGACCGGGCCGATCACCGGATTGCCTAGGGCGACACCAGGGCAGCCTTCTCAGCACGCCAACGCCAATTTCTAGACGCGGCAATCCGCTCTCAATGTCCCTACCACGCCAGGTTCTTGCAACTGGCACTGCAACCACAAGCGAGGAACGGCGCTAACTGACGGCATGGTCGAGTTAAGTTCAAGCCGATCTCCGGCACTGAAGATCAAGCTGCAGGACTCGTATGGCGGTGGAAGGATGGCGACAACTACTACGTCGCACGCGCGAATGCATTGGAGAATAACGTGTCGCTGTATTAGACGCAGAACGGGCGGCCAAACACGATCAAGTATGTCGACGCACCGGTAGCCATAAATCAGTGGCACATGCTGCGGGTTGAGTTTGCGACCAATAAAATCCGCGTCTCTCTCGACGGCAAGCTCTACATCGAGGTCGACAATGATCGCATTGTTGGGCCGGGGGCCGTTGGCGTCTGGACCAAGGCTGATAGCGTCACCATGTTTGGTGATTTTAGCTACAGCACTATCTCGGCCAAGTGATGTTTCGCCCGATGCCGTCAATGCGACCGCCCGAGCGAGTCTGTTGTGCGGAAGACTGCGAGGGCGTTCGCACGCGGGCCCGATCGTCGCGTTTGGCGCGATAGAAGCTGATACGCGTGGCTCGGGGGATCGCTACGGCAACTCAGTCTGGCGACCGGCAGCTTACAAGGATTAGGACGACCGCTTTCGGTCGGTCGCTATTTCCGGTTTGGGTCGGAATGAAAGTACCCACGTTTGATGGACACCTTAATTCGGGCAATACTAGCTCGAGGGAGGTGTTCGATGGAATACAAGCCGCGCAGGAAATTGACGCGGGAGTTCAAGCTTGAAGCGGTTCGTCAGGTCGCATTGAGCGATAAACCCAAGGCGCAGCTGGCACGGGAGCTTGGGGTTCGAGTGGGTCAGCTGCGTGATTGGCGATTGCAGTTCGAGAAGGAGGCGGTGACCGGCATCGCCAAACCGGATCGATCTGCGGTCGACGACCTTGAGCAGCTGCGTCGCGAGAACGCAAAGCTCAAGATGGAGATCGAGATTTTAAAAAAAGCGGCCATCTACTTTGCTCGGGAAGCGAAGTGAGGTACGCCTTCGTCGAGAAGAATCGGCGGCAGTACGGCGTGCCGGCTCTGTGCGAGGCGCTGCAGGTGTCGCGCAGCGGGTACTACGCTGCGCGGCATCGCGGTCCCAGTGACCGCCAGAAGCGCCAGGTCGAGCTCACGGCTCGTATCCGGACGATTTACCAAGCCAGCCGCGAGTCGTATGGCGCTCCCAGGGTGCACGTCGAGCTGCAGGCCCAAGCGGTGCCGTGCTGCCGCAACACGGTGGCCAAGCTGATGCACAAGGCTGGGATCCTGCCCAAAGCGATCCGGCGGTTCCGCGTGACCACCGACTCCCGCAGGACCAAGGCATCGCCGAACCTCATCAACCGGGACTTCAGGTCAGAACATCCCAACGACCTCTGGCTGACCGACATCACCTACATCCCCACGAGGCAAGGCTGGCTCTATCTGGCTGCGATTCTGGACGCGTACTCGAGAGCCTTGGTGGGCTGGGCGATGAGCCGAACCCTGGACACGAAGCTGGCGATGGACGCGTTGAACATGGCGATCGCTCATCGGGGTCCACCGGTAACGCTGCACTCCGACCAGGGGTCAACGTACGCCACCGGAAGCTACCGGGAAATCGTCAACCGCTATGGCATCCGCCAGAGCATGAGTCGCAAAGGTGATTGTTGGGACAATGCGCCTATGGAGAGCTTCTTCCATACGCTCAAGACCGAATTGGTCATGCACTGCGACTACAAGACGCGCGACGATGCGCGGGCCAGCTTGTTCGATTACATGGAAGTGTTTTACAACCGGCAGCGACGGCACTCATCGATTAGCTACGAGGCCCCGCTACCATTCGAGGCGATGAAATCGCCTGGCAAGGTGTCCGTCGTTCGTGGGTAAGACCAAACTGAGACTTCGGGGCGACCGACTCAGATCGGACCCACAGCCGTCCTTCATCGTCGGCAACTCAGCATTGGTGATCCGCTGGCCATTCGCGAATGGAAACGGTACACGCGGGTTCCACCCACAGTTCGCCAACAAGGCAGACGGAGCTGCCGGGAGAACGAATGCCATACGTTCAATTCTGGGCGCCCGTTGTTCTGGCTATCGCGCAGTTGCTTTCAAGCCCTGGGCCGCCGCCTTGATGACGGTAGCCACCGCTTCGGGTTTTGAGACATAGTTGGGTGAAATTGCAAATTGATGAATATGCGAACTAAGCAGCGAGTTCAACTGCTCTTGCTTCAAGCAGATCGATCAGTATGCGCTCAACGCGACTTCCACCGACGCCAACGCGTTGATCTGCTGATACCGCCTTCAATATATCGGCCGCGTCGGCGTACTTCCCTTTAGCAAACTGACTGACTGCATCAACAAGCCTGAGCGAGAGCCGCGTCTGGTCGCTGGGTTCCTGGGCCGCGATAGCCGCCTTGCTTTGCTCAAGCGCAGTTACATCGCCCGCCGATGCCTGAATACCGGCAAGATGCAGCGCTATGAACGGATGCGAAAGCATAGAGTTGAAGCGCTCGGACAGGGCGGAAACCGCGCCTGAAACCGGACGGGTGGCTCCCGTGCGCAGATATTCACGCAACAGAAAACCGCCACAATCGGCGAGAGTCAGCACCGGGCCACAACGAGTTGTTTCGGGCGCACAGTAACGCTCATAGCGCCGCCATGCCCGCTCGGTTAACCCCAACTGCCACTCTGCCAGTGCCAGGTGCCACTGCACATGACCATACATAGCGCCGCCTTCGGCTGACTGGCGGTGTTCGTCTAACCAGTTACCCAGCAATTCCAACGACTCTCCAGGCTCACCGTGGTCGTGCAGCACATGGGCATAGCTGTGGATAACGTAGGGAGCCTGTGGGCGCTGCTGCAGTGCTCGCTCGACGAGTACACGTCCACGGTTCTGATCACCGGCCTCACTGGCTGCGAACCCCAGGCGTGCGAGACAGGCCCAATCATCATGCAGACTGGGATCGACCGATTCCATGATATTGAGAACGCGCTCAAGCTTGCGCGCACCTCCATAGAAGATCAGATAACCGCAGAGTTGCGAGATGACCAGCAGGTCACCGGGATTGGCAGCGACGTAAGCCTCGGTAGCCGCAAGGTTGGTGTAAGGGTCTTCAAGCAGTGCAAAGAGCGCGGAGATATGCGCACGCTCCCAGGGCAGCGCAGCTCGCGCTGCCAGTAGTGCACGCTCCTTGAAGAAATCGGCGTCCGCTGACTTGGCGTCTTTGGCAAGCATATAGCGTGCAGCCAGGGCCAGAGCGAGATCGCTGTCCAGCGCCAAAGCCTGATCGAGGGCTTCCGCGGCACCTGCCTCGGAACCGAGGATGCGATCAACCGCCAGCCGATACCGTTCTGCAGCTTCTGGACGGTCAGTAGTGAGAGGTCTACCAGTACGCGCATCAATCACATTGGCTCCTTGAGCTGCAAGCAGCTGAGGCTCAAGCCGTTACCGCCCGCTATAAGCTCGGGCCGATCAGGTCTGCGAGAAGCGCGTGCCCGGCAGTAGTCGGGTGGATGCCGTCCCAGAACAGGTAATCGTTGGGATTGCTGCACTTCGCGTTACCCTTGACGCCCGGGGTAGTGCACATGTCGGGGATTGGCGGCCGGAGCCGGGGTGTGTATCAGTGCCAGGGGTTGGCGTGCAACCACCCCGACCTGTTGTTGGCGGCCGTAATCCGCACCGCCTCCGGCACCAGCATTGCAAGCATCTGCCCGTCTACGACCCGGTCGAAGGTCGCCGCACTGGCCTGGACGCCATCCGGACCGATGTCCAGCACGAACGCCAGCGGCTCTGCCGCCACGGGATACGGCAAATAGACCGACCCGTACCCAGTCTCCAGGCGCACCATGGCGCCACTTCCCGGTGAGATCACGCGGGTGATGCCAACTGCTTGCAGCTGCCGGATATAGGGCTGGGCCATCTGGGCAAGCTCCGGCTGGTCGGCCGTCGGCAACTGCGCCGTCGATGCACAGGCGCAGAGCAGGATGAGCGGGAGCGTTTTGGCGGGCATGGCCAAGTGTAGACCCTGTTCGGCCCTCCTAGCGTCGCATGTGGGGCCGCCTCTGCGTAACATCTCAGGTTCGCAGCATCGGTATCAAGTAGACGAACCCACTGATGACGATGGCGTTGGCAATGTCAATGAGGAACGCTCCCACCAGAGGTACGATGATGAATGCCTGCGGTGCGGCGCCGTAACGCGCACAAATTGCCTGCAGATTGGCAATCGCCGTCGGTGTAGCCCCGAGGCCGAATCCGCACTGACCGGCCACCAATACCGCTGCTTCGTAGTTCGAGCCCATCACGCGAAACGTGACGAGCGACGCGTATAGCGCCACAGTCAATCCCTGAAGCGCCA
>Ga0335076_10007932_pt1 | contig 10699 bp, 10 predicted proteins | sample Lox_Sample_25_FD_206717 | JGI IMG/M metagenome (GOLD analysis project Ga0335076, IMG submission 206717) | Soil microbial communities from Loxahatchee National Wildlife Refuge, Florida, United States - Lox_Sample_2.5 | ecosystem: Environmental > Terrestrial > Soil > Wetlands | place: USA...
TGGCAGGGGCGTTCGGTCAGGTGCAGGGTGCGCTGTCCTGGCTGGTCGACGCCTACGGCAGCGTGGCCAACTGGAAGGCGACGGTCGATCGCCTGACCACGTTCAATGACGCGCTGGAGCAGGCGCGTGCGGACGCCGCGCGCGTCGACGGCGAGCGCCGCGAGGGCAGCACCGCGGACCTCTCGCTCGAAGGCCTGGAGCTCGCGCTGCCGCGGGGCAAGCCCCTTCTCGCGCAGGTGTCGCTCACGCTTCGCGCAGGCGAGCCGGTGCTGGTGACCGGCGCCTCCGGGGCCGGCAAGTCGACGCTCTTCCGCGCGATCGCGGGCATCTGGCCGTGGTGGAAGGGCCGGATCCTCCTGCCGGCGGGCGCGAGGCTACTGTTCCTGCCGCAGCGCCCCTACTTGCCGATCGGCAGCCTGAAGCGGGCCGCCTGCTATCCGGAGGACGCGGGGCGCTACCCCGATGCGCAAGTCGCGCAGGCGCTCGAAGCCGTGGGCCTCGCGCACTTGTCGCCGGATCTCGCGCGCGAGGAAAACTGGGCGCAGCTGCTGTCGGGCGGCGAGCAGCAGCGCGTGGCAGTCGCCCGCGCGCTGATCGTGAAGCCGGACTGGTTGTTCATGGACGAGCCGACCGCGGCGCTGCCGGACGACGCGCAGGCGCGGCTCTACGCGCTGCTCAAGGAGCGCCTGCCCGGCACCACTCTCGTGTCGATCGGCCACCGCACGGAGCTCGATCGCTTCCACGCGCGCAAGCTCGCCTGGGAGGGGCTGGTCACCCCAGGATGATGCATGTCGTCGTGCCGTGGGCGAGCAGCTTGCCCTGCGCGTCCTCGATGCGGCCCTCCGCCGTCCCGGTCTGCTTGCCGACGTGCAGCACCTTGCCGGTCGCGCGGATCGTGCCCGTCTTGAGCGAGATGGCGCGCACCAGGTTCACCTTGAGCTCGAGCGTCGTGTAGCCCTTTCCCTCGGGCAGCATCGACTGCACCGCGCAGCTCATCGCCGAATCGAGCATGGTCAGCGCGATGCCGCCGTGCACGACGCCAATCGGGTTGTAGTGCTGCTCGGCCGGCGTGAGCTGGAACACCGACTTGCCTTCCTCGACTTCGACCAGGTCCATGGAGAGCAGCCGCGCGATCGGCGGCGCAGGTACCTTGCCGTCGCGGATCGCGCGCAGGTAGTCGATGGCGCGCGGGTACTTCCGGCCTTCCGCGAAGGCGGCGATCGGGTCTTCCCACGTGACGGTGAGCGAGCGGGTCATGCGCTTGGTTCTCCCAGGGGCGGTTGAAGTCTAGAGCAGCGGCGCCGGGTGCGGCAGCACGGGCGAGGCGAGGTTCGCCACGGCCGAGCGGCCGCCCGCGAAGTCGGCCGCCGCGCGCAGCGCCGGCTCGCTCTCGAGAATGCGGCGGTGGCCGAGTCCGTCGGTCGAGAGCAGGCGCGCGCCGGGCCAGGTTCGCGCCAGCGCCGCGCCCTGCGCCCACGGCACGACCGCGTCGCCGCGGTCGTGGATCACGAGCGCCGGCGCCTTGAGGCGCGGCGCGAGGCGCTCGATCTCGAATTCCGACCAGCGCACGCCGAAACGCTCCTCCGTGGCGGCCTGCATGGCGCGGCGCAGCGGCTCGGCCATGCCGTACCAGCGCGCGAAGCGGCGCGAGTAGCCGACCAGGTCCGAGGGCGGGCTGACCAGCACGGCCCGTTCGAGCGCCAGGCCACGCGCATGCGCGAAGGCGAGGGCGACGGCGCCCAGCGAATGCGCGATCACGGCATGCACGCCGCCGCCGGGCCTATTGCCGTAGTTCGCGGCGATCGCCGGCAGCGCGTCGGCGAAATCGGGCAGCGCGCTGAGGCGCCCCTCGGAGAGGCCGTGCGCCGGCTGGTCGTAGGCGATGACGCGGTAGCCGGCCGCGAGCAGCGGCGCCACGAAGCCGCGCATCTGCGCCGCGTAGCCGCCCCAGCCGTGCACCAGCAGCACGGCGGGCGCTTCGGGCGGGCCCCAGCGCCAGCTCGCGAGCTGGCGGCCGCGGTGCTCGACGAAGCTCGCGTGCGCGTCGAGGAAGTCGAAGAAGGTCGCGGGCGGCAGCGCGCGCGGCGGCGGCGTCAGGAACAGGCGCTCGGCGAGCGCGTCGGCGACGTCGGGGAAGAGCAGCGCGCCGGTTAAAAACCGAACGTTCGTGCTAATTCTGTGCAGCGTGGGAGCGAAGGGCATGGCGTCTCCTGTCGGCGGTCTAGCGGGCGGCCGCGCGCCGGAGGGGCAGGCCCGTCGCGCGCGGCCGGGTGGCGGTGGCGTGGCGCGCGATCAGCGCGTCCATGGCGTCGAGCGCGCGGCTGCGCGCCTTCTGGTAGCCGAGCAGGCGCCGGTGGTGGTGCACCACCAGCGCGATGCCGAACATCTCGAAGGAGATCTGCTCGGGATCGGTGCCGGGCGCGAGCTGGCCCTGCTCGACGGCCTGGCGCGTGGCGCGCGTGAGGGTGTCGATCCAGGCGCGCTGGCCCTGCGCCAGGCGGTCGCGCACCGGCCCCGGCTTGTCGTCGAATTCGGTGGCGGCCCCGATCATCGGGCAGCCGCCCGGCAGGTCGGCCGACTCCGTCCAGTCGATCCAGTTCACGAACAGCGCCCGCAGGCGCGGCAGGCCGCGCGGCTTGGCGAGCGCCGGGTTGATGACCACCTCGATGAACTCCTCCTGGCCGCGCTCCAGCACCGCGAGCAGCAGCCCCTCGCGCGAGCCGAAATGGGCGAACAGGCCGGACTTGGACATGCCGGTGGCTTCCGCGAGCGAGCCGATCGTCAGGCCCTCGAGCCCCTGCTTGCTGACGATGCGGAAGGCCGCGTCGAGGATCGCGGCGCGCGTGCGTTCGCCTTTGGTGGGCGGGGCCATGGCGGCGAAAAATAGTACGATCGTTCGTATCTGTCAAGCCCCACCTATAATCGGCGCGGCCGTGCCGACCGAGATCCCCAGCACCACCCTGGCCTGCGTCGACTGCCAGTATCCCTGGCTCGCGCTGCGCGCGCTGCGCCTGTCGCTCGCGCAGTGCCGCTTCACCGAGGTGAAGTTCTTCACCGACGCGACCGGCCTCGACCCGCGCGACGACCGCGTCGAGATCGTCCCGGTGCCGCGCATCGCGACCGTCGACGCCTATTCGCGGTTCATGGTGAAGGACCTAGTGCGCCACGTCGAGACCGACTACGTGCAGGTCGTGCAGTGGGACGGGTGGGTGATCAACGGCGCCGCCTGGCGCACCGAGTTCCAGGACTACGACTACATCGGGGCGCGCTGGTGGTTCGCGCCCGAGGGCCAGGACGTGGGCAACGGCGGGTTCTCGCTACGCTCGCGCCGGCTGCTCGACGCGCTGCTCGATCCCGAGATCGTCGTCGACGGCGCCGAGGACGTCGTGATCTGCGCCACCTACCGGCGGCTGCTCGAGCACGAATACGGGATCCGGATCGCGCCGGCGGCCCTGGCGAAGGATTACGCCTTCGAGGGCGACCATCCCAACCGGCAGGCGTTCGGCTTCCATCGCCTGTACAACTTCCCGGTGCTCTACGACGAGGCCGAGCTCGCGCGGCTGTTCGAGGAGATCCCGGACGCGGCGCTGCGCACGCAGTCCGGTGTGAGCATGGTGCGGCGGCTGTCGGACTTCGGGCGCGGCGCGGAGGCGCGCCGCTACGCCGACCGGCTGCGCGCGGATCGCCCGGCCTACGCGGCCATGGATCCGGCCGAGCGCGCGGAGCTGGAGGAGATCCTCGCGGCCTTGCCGGCGCCCTGAGCCGGCAGCGCCTGGGCGAGGTAGCGGCCGGTGTGGCTGGCCGGGTTCGCGGCGATCGCCTCGGGCGTGCCGGCCGCGACGATTTGCCCGCCGCCGTCCCCGCCCTCGGGCCCGAGATCTATGACCCAGTCGGCGGTCTTGATGACGTCCAGGTTGTGCTCGATCACGACAACCGTGTTGCCCGCATCGCGCAGGCGGTGCAGCACGTTGAGCAGCAGCTGGATGTCGTGGAAGTGCAGGCCGGTCGTGGGCTCGTCCAGGATGTAGAGCGTGCGCCCCGTGTCCCGCTTGGACAGCTCGAGGGATAGCTTGACGCGCTGCGCCTCTCCGCCCGACAGCGTGGTCGCGGCCTGGCCGAGCTGGATGTAGGCGAGCCCGACCTCCGACAGCGTGGCGAGCTTGCGCGCGATCGCCGGAACGGCCGAGAAGAAATCGACCGCCTCGACCACGGTCATCTGCAGCACTTCGTGGATCGCGCGGCCCTTGTACTTGATCTCGAGCGTCTCGCGGTTGTAGCGCTTGCCGTGGCACACGTCGCAGGCGACGTAGATGTCGGGCAGGAAATGCATCTCGACCTTGGTGACGCCGTCTCCCTGGCAGGCCTCGCAGCGCCCGCCCTTGATGTTGAAGGAGAATCGTCCGGCATCGTAGCCTCGGGCGCGCGCTTCGGGCACGCCGGCGAAGAGTTCCCGGATCGGCGTGAACAGGCCCGTGTAGGTGGCCGGGTTCGATCGCGGCGTGCGGCCGATCGGGCTCTGGTCCCCGCTGACCACCTTGTCGAAATGCTCCAGGCCTGAAATCGACTCGTACGGCGCGGGCTCGACGGCCGAGCCGTAGAGATGGCGCGCCACGGCCGCGTGCAGCGTGTCGTTGATGAGGGTGGACTTGCCGGAGCCCGACACGCCCGTGACGCAAACGAGCAGGCCGACCGGCAGGTCGAGCGTCGCGCGCTTCAGGTTGTTGCCGCTCGCGCCCTGCACGAGGAGCCGCTTGGGGCCGGGCCGGTTGCGCAGTCGCGGCACGCCGATGGACAGCGCGTGCGCAAGATACCGGCCCGTGAGCGAGTCGGGCGACGCCATGATCTGGGCCGGCGTACCTTCTGCCACGATCTGGCCGCCGGCGCGGCCCGCGCCCGGGCCCATGTCCACAACGTAGTCGGCGGCGCGGATCGCCTCCTCGTCGTGCTCGACCACCACCACGCTGTTGCCGAGGTCGCGCAGGCGCTGCAGCATGTCGATCAGGCGCGCGTTGTCGCGCTGGTGCAGGCCGATCGAGGGCTCGTCCAGCACGTACATGACCCCGGTCAGCCCCGAGCCGATCTGCGAGGCGAGCCGGATGCGCTGCGATTCGCCGCCCGAGAGCGTGCCCGCCGCCCGGTCGAGCGCCAGATAGTCGAGGCCCACGTTGACGAGGAACTCGAGGCGGCTCGCGATCTCGCGCACGATGCGCTGCGCGACCTGCTGCCTGGCGCCCTCCAACTCGAGCGCCTGGAAGAATTCGCGGCACGAGCGCAGCGGCAGGGCGGACAGCTCGTAGATCGTCCGGTCGGCCACCTTGACGTGGCGCGCCTCGCGGCGCAGGCGCGTGCCGCCGCAGTCGGGGCAGGGCTGCGCGTTGCGGAACTTGGCGAGCTCCTCGCGCACCACGACCGAGTCGGTCTCGCGGTAGCGGCGCTCGAGGTTCGGCAGCACGCCTTCGAAAGCGTGCTCGCGCACCTGCTTGCGGCCGCGCTCGGTGAGGTAGTCGAAGGCGATCTTCTCCCTGCCCGAGCCGTAAAGGATGAGCTTCTGGACCCGGTCCTCCAGCATTTCCCAGGGCGCATCGATGTCGAAGGCGTAGTGCGCGGCCAGCGAGGCGAGCATCGAATAGTAGAAATGGTTGCGCCGGTCCCAGCCGCGGATCGCGCCGCCGGCCAGGCTCAGGTTCGGATGCGCGACCACGCGCTTCGCGTCGAAGAACTCGATGCTGCCCAGGCCGTCGCAGCGCGGGCAGGCGCCCGCCGGGTTGTTGAAGGAGAACAGGCGAGGCTCGAGCTCGGGCAGCGCGTAGTCGCAGCGCGGGCAGGCGAAGCGCGCGGAGAAGAGCGTCTCCTTGCCCGCATCGGTGTCGACCACGATGGCACGCCCGTCCGCGTGCCGCAGCGCCGTCTCGAACGACTCGGCGAGCCGCTGCTTGGCGTCCGCGCGCGCGCGCAGCCGGTCGATGACAACCTCGACCGTGTGCTTGGCGTTGCGGGCGAGGCGCGGCGCATGCTCCAGCTCGTGGACCTTGCCGTCGACGCGCACGCGCGTGAAGCCCTGCGCGCGCAGCTCCTCAAGCAGCTCTGCTTGTTCCCCTTTTCGGCCGGCGACCACCGGCGCGAGGATCATGAGGCGCGTGTCCAGCGGCAGCGCCAGCACGTGATCGACCATCTGCGCCACGGTCTGGGCCTGCAGCGCGATGCCATGCTCGGGGCAGTAAGGCGTGCCGGCGCGCGCATAGAGCAGGCGCAGGTAGTCGTGGATTTCGGTCACGGTGCCTACGGTCGAGCGCGGGTTGTGGCTGGCGGCCTTCTGCTCGATCGCGATCGCGGGCGAGAGCCCCTCGATCAGGTCGACGTCGGGCTTCTCCATGAGTTCGAGGAACTGGCGCGCGTAGGCCGACAGCGACTCGACGTAGCGGCGCTGCCCCTCGGCGTAGAGCGTGTCGAAGGCGAGCGAGGACTTGCCCGAGCCAGACAGGCCGGTGATCACCACGAGCTTCTGGCGCGGCAGCTCCAGATGCAGGTTCTTGAGGTTATGGGTGCGTGCCCCGCGGATGCGGATTTTTTCCAAGGCCGGTGGACCGAAAGGTAAACTCGCCACTATAAACCTTTGACCCTGCCGCGCTCCACCCTTGGAGCAGTCGGAAAAGCCCGGCAGGGTGCATGCGTCGTGCGGTCAACCCTCCCGAGGGGATGGACGTTGTATATTTGTACAGTAGCCAAACAGAGAGGACAGTCATGGCATCGGTGAACAAGGTGATCATCGTCGGCAACCTCGGCCGCGACCCGGAGACGCGCTACCTGCCTTCGGGCGAGGCTGTCACCAATATCAGCGTCGCGACCACGTCGACCTGGAAGGACAAGGCGAGCGGCGAGAAGAAGGAGGAGACGGAATGGCACCGCGTGAGCGCCTTCGGCCGTCTGGCCGAGATCATGGGCGAGTACCTCAAGAAGGGCTCGCAGGTCTACATCGAGGGCCAGTTGCGCACGCGCAAGTGGCAGGACAAGGAAGGCAAGGACCGCTACACCACCGAGATTCGCGCCGACACGATGCAGATGCTCGGATCGAGGGCGGGCAGCGGCGAGCCGCGCGGGGAGCCGCCTTCGCGCGGCGAGCCGTCCACCAAGCCAGCGAGCGCACCCGCGAAGAAGTCCGGCGACAAGTTTGCCGACATGGAGGACGATATTCCGTTCTGAGGGGAAGGCGCGTTGGCGGTATAATTCGCGCCAATTCAGTCACTTGAGCGGTTGCCATGCCGATTTACGAATACCGCTGCGCGGCTTGCGGGCACCAGGAAGATCATCTGCAGAAGATCTCCGAGCCCGCGTTGACCAAGTGCCCGGCCTGCGGCAAGAAGAAATACGCTAAGCAACTCACGGCTGCCGGCTTCCAGCTGAAGGGCTCGGGCTGGTATGCGACCGATTTCAAGAGCAGCGCCAAGAAGTCCGATGCTGCCAAGACGGACAAGGCGGAATCCACGACCGAGTCCAAGAAGGAAGAAACCAAGACCGAGAAAAAGGCGGAGAAGAAGGAAGCCGCCAGCTCGACGAACTGATACCCAAGGGGCCGCAACCACGGGCCCGGCTGCTTGCCGGGCTTTTTGTTTTGTACATATGAAGAAATACGTCATCGCCGGGCTGCTCATCTGGATTCCCGTGGTCATCACGATCTGGGTGCTCAAGCTCATCGTGGATACGCTCGACCAGACGCTCCTGCTGGTGCCTGTGCAATGGCGCACCGAGTCCCTGTTCGGGGTCCACATCCCGGGCCTGGGTGTTCTGATCGCGCTGGTCATCGCGACCAACATCCTCGGCGCCCGCCTGCTGAACTTCGGCAACGACCTGCTGCATCGCATCCCGGTGGTGCGCTCGATCTATTCGAGCGTGAAGCAGATTTCCGATACCTTGTTCTCCTCGAGCGGCCAGGCTTTCCGCAAGGCGCTGCTGGTGCAGTGGCCGCGCGAAGGCATGTGGACCATCGCCTTCCTGACCGGCATGCCGGGCGGTGACGTGGCGAACCACCTGAAGGGGGACTACATCAGCATCTACGTGCCGACCACGCCCAACCCGACCGGCGGCTACTTCGTGGTCGTCGCGCGCACGGACGTGATCGAGCTCGACATGAGCGTGGACGACGCGCTGAAGTACGTCATCTCCATGGGCGTGGCGCCGCCGACCAACTACTACGGCAACGGCAAATGAGCATGCGCACCCACTATTGCGGCGAGCTATCGGCCGCGCTGATCGGCAAGACCGTGACCCTGGCCGGCTGGGCGCACCGGCGCCGCGACCACGGCGGCGTGATCTTCATCGACCTGCGCGACCGCGAGGGCCTCGCGCAGGTGGTCTGCGACCCGGATCGCAAGGAAGCCTTCGCGCTCGCCGACCGCGTGCGCGCCGAGTTCGTGCTCAAGGTGACGGGCCTGGTGCGCGCGCGGCCCGCCGGGACCACAAACGCCAACCTTAAGTCTGGCGAGGTCGAGGTGCTGGCCCATGAGGTGGAGCTGCTCAACGCGTCCGTCACGCCGCCGTTTCAGCTCGACGACGAGAATCTGTCCGAGACGGTGCGCCTGGAGCACCGCATCCTCGACCTGCGCCGCGAGCCGATGCAGAAGAACCTGCGCCTGCGCCATGCCGCGGCGCGCGCGGCGCGCGGCTACCTCGATGGGCACGGCTTCATCGACATCGAGACGCCGTTCCTCTACAAGTCCACGCCCGAGGGCGCGCGCGAGTTCCTCGTGCCCTCGCGCCTCCACGACGGGCATTTCTACGCTCTGCCGCAGAGCCCGCAGCTCTTCAAGCAGATGCTCATGATCGCGGGCTTCGACCGCTACTACCAGATCGTGAAGTGCTTCCGGGACGAGGACCTGCGCGCCGACCGACAGCCCGAATTCACGCAGATCGACATCGAGACCTCGTTCCTCGACGAGACCGCGATCCGCGCGCTCATGGAAGGCCTCGCGCGCCACCTGTTCAAGGAAGTACTGGGCGTGGCGCTGCGCGATCCGTTCCCGGTCATGAAGTACGAGGACGCGATGCGCGACTACGGCGTCGACAAGCCCGACCTGCGCGTGCCGCTCAAGCTGGCCGAGCTGACCGACGCCATGAAGGACGTCGAGTTCAAGGTGTTCTCGGGACCGGCCAATGCCGCGGGCGGGCGCGTGGCGGCGCTGCGCGTGCCGGGCGGCGGCGCGCTGACGCGCGGCGAAATAGACGGCTACACGGAATACGTCCGCGGACTGGGTGCGAAGGGCCTCGCGTGGATCAAGGTCAACGAGCGCGCGAAGGGTACCGAGGGACTGCAATCGCCCATCGTGAAGAACATCCATGCGAAGGCGCTCGCTGCGATCCTCGAGCGCACCGGCGCGCAGGACGGCGACCTGATCTTCTTCGGCGCCGACAAGGCGGAGGCCTGCAACGCCTGCCTGGGGGCGCTGCGCCAGAAGATCGGCCACGATCGCGGCCTCGCCGAGAAGGGCTGGCGCCCGCTCTGGGTGGTCGACTTCCCGATGTTCGAGTACGACGAGGAATCCAAGCAGTGGAAGGCGCGCCACCATCCGTTCACGAGCCCCAAGGACGGCCATGAGGAATTCATGGAGGCGAGCCCGGAAAAGGCCTACGCCAAAGCCTACGACATGGTGCTGAACGGCTGGGAGATTGCCGGCGGCTCGGTGCGGATTTACCGCCCCGAGATCCAGTCACGCGTTTTCAACGCGCTCAGGATCTCGAAGGACGAGCAGCAGGCCAAGTTCGGCTTCCTGCTGAACGCGCTGCAATACGGCGCGCCGCCGCATGGCGGCATTGCTTTTGGCTTCGATCGGCTGGTGACGTTGATGGCCGGGGCGGAGGCGATCCGCGACGTGATCGCCTTCCCGAAGACGCAGCGCGGGCAGGACCTCGTGACCGGCGCGCCCTCGCAAGTGGGCGAGCGCCAGCTGCGCGAACTGCACATCCGGCTGCGCAACCCTGCCCCGCAGTGAGGCCGCTCGCCGGCTTTCTGGCGCTCGTCTTCTCGCTTTGCGCGCTCGGCTTCCCTCCGGGGGAAATCGAGAAGCGGCAGCTCCCGAAGGAGGCGATCGAGGTCATCGCGCTGATCCGCAAAGGCGGGCCGTTTCCCCACGAGCGCGACGGCGTGGTTTTCGGCAACCGCGAAAAGCTGCTGCCGGCGAGGGAGAGGGGCTGGTACCGCGAGTACACCGTGAAAACGCCAGGTGAGGGGACGCGCGGCGCGCGGCGCATCGTGGCGGGGCGCGATGGTACGCTGTACTACAGCGACGACCACTACCGCAGCTTCAAGCGCATCCTCGAATGAGCAAGCTCCTGCAGCGGCTGACTGATCCCTCGCGCTCGGGCGTCTACCGGGCCCCGAGCGTCGACGCGGTCGTCGAGGCGACGCGCGGCAGCGCGATACGCGTCGCGCGCATCAACATGGCGGGCGCCGGCGACAAGGAAGCGGTCATCGGCCGCGTTGCCGGGGCACTCGCGTTCCCGGCCTGGTTCGGCGGCAACTGGGATGCGCTCGAGGACTGCCTGAGCGACCTATCCTGGATGGCGGCGGGCGGCTACGTATTGCTGATCGAGGGCGTGCAGGGCGTGCCCCTCGTCGAGCGCGGCACGCTGGTCGACATCCTCGCCTCGGCGGCCGCGTCCTGGGCCGAGCGCAAGCGGCCGTTCTTCGCGGTCATCGTCGGCGGCA
>Ga0335076_10007933_pt1 | contig 10698 bp, 7 predicted proteins | sample Lox_Sample_25_FD_206717 | JGI IMG/M metagenome (GOLD analysis project Ga0335076, IMG submission 206717) | Soil microbial communities from Loxahatchee National Wildlife Refuge, Florida, United States - Lox_Sample_2.5 | ecosystem: Environmental > Terrestrial > Soil > Wetlands | place: USA: Florida...
GATCGGCGTCTCGCTCGCAAACGAACTCCCGCGCGGAATCGCGACGATGTCGGTCGGGATCAAGAAGCCGAACTCGAGCGTGCGGCCGCTGACGACGCCGCCGTCCGCCGCCTTGAGTTGAATGCCGGTGCAGGCGGAGGCGGGCGAGGCCCCTGCGAATGCGGCGACAACGCCGGCCGCCAGAATCACTCGGGAGATCCGATTGAAAAACATGACGATTTTCCCTCGCAAATCCGCTTACCTGAAGTTGGCGCACGGATGACGCTTGCGAATTCCAGATTGCGCCGCGCGGCGCAGGCGCGCGTCCCGCTGACGCCACGATGCGCAGAATCCCGACAACGCTCAACGCGCAAGTTGACGCAGGTCTCGATCTAAGCCGACCGGGACGCATCTCCAGCGCGAGGCCTCGGCGGCCTCGCGCAGGGAGTCAGGGGACATGGAGTTTCCGTATTACGGTCTCGGCACAAGGTCGAGGGGCGAGGCCCGACTTAGCAGCGTCAGTCCATTGGCGTTCGCCTCTGCTCGGCGAGGATCGCGGCGGCGGGGCGTCGAATTATCGCGCCGGCGACGGAGAAGGCTGCGCGATCGCCGGCTCAAGCAAGACGAGGTTTCGGCGCGGCTTGCGGGTGTCGAGTCCGACGACTGCGCAACCCTCTCGAGTGAACGCGAGCCCTTCCGGCTTGCCGTCAAGATCGTCGAGCCGCCAATCATCGAGAAGCCCTGCAGCGCCACCGCCCGCCGGGAGGTCGTCGAGCCGAGCGATCGTGGAGGACTTGTCGCTGAGCAGATAAAGACCGCCATCCGGACCGATCTCGAGATCGCTGAAGTCGGTGCAGGTTTTGGCCAATCTCTTATTCGGAAGCCAGGTCGCGAGAGCGACGAATCGATGGCGCCCTTGCTTGATCGGCCAACGCTTGCCGCCCGCGAGCGCGCCGCCGCGGGCCAAGCCGCGCGACTGCGCATGCGGCGGACCGAACTCAATCAACGCCGCCGGTTTCTTCTCCTTGGCGACCATGAAATGTCCGCCTGGCAGCAGCACGATTCCTTCGCCACGCGAGCCATCCGGGGCGGACCATGCTTGGGCAATTTCGCCGCGCCCCTCCACGGCGAGATCGATGGACGCAACCACCTTTAGCGCCTCCGGGTCGATGACCTCGACGCGCGGCGGCGTTTCCTGGAGAAGGAAAATGCGCCCGGCGCCGTCAGCGCAGACAGCCTCGATCTGCGGGTCATCCTGAGGAAGCATCGAACCTGAGAGGGTGGCGATGTCGCGGGTCTGCCAGTCGATGGTCCCGTCGTCGCGGCCCGGCAGGGGAAACCAGGCGATTTTCGCCGCCCGATCGCCGACCGCGATCAGAGTCATGCCCCCTTTCCGGCCCCGACCCACACAGATGCCGGAGACCTCATGAAGCGGCACGTGCACCTGACGCCGGACTCGGAGCCGTTTCTTGTTCGATTTGCGATTCTCGGCCATGAGAGGTCCTGCCAACAAGGCGGGCTAAGCTTCAACCGAGACCAAGCCTGGAGGAATTATCGATGAAAGCCCTGGCCGGGTTCCTGCGGACGACGACGATCGGCGGGGTGTTCTTTCTGATCCCCATCGTCGTGCTGACCATCATACTCGCGAAGGCGCTCGAATATGCAAACAAGGTCCTGCAGGCCTTGGCTGTCCATATTCTGGCCGCTTCGGAGCTGAGCCCCTCCGCGGCCACCGCGATGTCCATTGTGATCGTAGCGCTCGCCTGCTTTCTGGCGGGTCTGCTCGCCCGTACGGCGACTGCGCAGAAGCTGATCAACCGGCTTGAGTCTTCGGTGCTGTCCAAAGTTCCGGCCTATGAATACCTGAAGCAGGAAAGCGCGAGCGCCTTGGGGGTCGCGACGATGACCGAGGAGCAGGTGGTCTTGGTTGAGACGGAAATCGGATGGCAGATTGGAGTCCAGACGGAAGCGGCGAGCGGAGGGTTCGTGACAGTGTTCTTGCCGGGAGCTCCGAATCCGCATTCCGGGGCGGTCTACTTCGTTCCGGCGGATCGAATCCGACCGGCCGACATCAAAATGGTGGCGGCGCTCAATTGCATGAGGCGGTGCGGTTTGGGAGCGCCCAGACTGCTGAGCAATTTTACTGCAATCGCGTCATCGACTTCCTAGACTAGATTCCCGCTTGCGCGGGAATGACAAGAGCCAGGCTCCCGATTCCAACTGACAGCGCGTCACCTGGAAGTGGCCTTTGTGGAGGCCGCCCATCGCGAGCGCGCCGACCATTCCAACGCGCACGCGACAGCAGCCGGCGCGAAACCTCATTGCTGACTTTCCATTTCATCACGGTTGCGCTGCTTGAGTTGGACGAGCACCTCTTCCAGCACCGCGATCGCTTCGGCGCTGACATGCTTGGTCAGATCCACCAGGACGCGCAACCCTTCTCGCTCCTGCAAGACGACTTTCCCCTCATCGACGAGCTCTTTGTAGGTGCCAAGCAGTTTGTAGCTGGTGATCGGCTTCACAAATCCCTTCACAGTCATCGGAGGATGTTCCTCGGTCAGCACAATGTCCTGCACGAGGGCGTTCGTCTCGTAAGATAGGAGAGCGCCGCCAGGCTCGGCGGCCGACTGCAGGCGAGCCGCAAGGTTCACCTCGTTGCCGATGATCGTGTAGTCCATGCGATCCTGGCTGCCGAAATTGCCGACAGTGCAAAATCCGGTGCAGATTCCCATTCGGATCCGGAATGGCTTTTCCAGGCCGCGCTTTCGCCAATCCTTTTCCAGTTCCCGCATGCGTCGTTGCATCGCGATCGCCATCAGGACGCACGTCTTGGCGTCCTCCTTGACGCCGTTGGAAACCGGATCTCCAAAGAACAGCAGCATGGCGTCGCCGATGTACTTGTCGATGGTCGCGCCGTATGAGAGCGCAATTGCCGACATCTCGGTCAGGTAATGATTGAGGACCTCCGTCAGCTCCTCCGATTCGAGATTTTCCGTCGTCTCGGTGAACCCGGCGATGTCGGAGAAAAAGATGGTGAGCTTCTTGCGTTTGGCGGAGATCTCGACGTTCTGCGTGCCGCTGAAGATGGACTGGTAAATTTGCGGCGAAAGGTATTTCGACAGCTTGGATGACAGGCCTTCGAGCATGGAATTCTTCTCGGTGACCAGCCTGTTTGCCGCCTCCGTACGCTTGGTCGCCTCGAGGAGTTCGTTCTCGACTTTTTTCTGTTCGGTGATGTCGGTCATCACCGTAACCGCGCCGCCGGTCGAGGCGCGACGGCGGAGGATGCGGTAACAACGGCCGTCTGGGGTACGGTCCTCGAAGCTCCTGCCGGTCGGGTTGCGCAGACTCTCCACCCGTTGCGCCACCTGGGCGCCGGCGTCGCCCGCGCCGTAATATCCGTTTTCGGCCAGAAAGCGCAGAAAGTCGGGATAGGGACGCCCTGCCTGAAGCAGCTCCCGCGGCGCGGAGTACATCTCCTTGAAACGCTCGTTGCAGAAAACGATGTTCAAGTCCTCGTCGGTGTAGACGAGCGCTCCCGGCATGTTGTCGAGCGCCAATTGGAGCTGCTTGTCTATGCGACCGGACATCCGATGGCCTTGGGGTTTCCTCAGTTGTGCGGCGCGCATCCCCGTGCTCGGGTTAACTGCAATCAACGCCCAATAATCATCAACCTCGCTCTATGCCTGAGCCGCTCAAGCTTCTGCGTCGACGAATCGCGCCTTCACCACGGGGAGGCTCGGCCTTGCCCGGATTCTTCCATGCTCGGTCTTGCCCCAGTAATAGGGCCAGAGAACGAGATGGATCAGCGCCATCCAGGTCGCGGCGCAGACCAGCACATAGTAAACCGGCATCAGGGCCGCCGTGCCCAAGCTCAGCCGCGAGCCGCGAAGACGCTGGGCGACGGCGGCGGGGAGCGCAATCGAGAACGCGCCCGCGAGCGCCAGAATATAGACAAAGACGTCGGTCATCTCGCGGGCGGGCGCGAGAACGCCGTCGTCGCCGACGGTCAGCGCGCGCCACAAGGTCGCGGCGGTGAAGAGGGGCCAGAACAGGCAGCCGACAATGGCCCCGCCGATCAGGATCAGCGCGGCGAGCGCGCGCTTTCCCCCGAGATCGCGGCGAAAGAAGCTCGGCCGCCGCGAGTGCACGATCAGGGTCTGCATCCAGCCCTTCTGCCAGCGCACGCGCTGCCGGAACCAGTTCTTAAGCTCGTGCGGCGCTTCCTCGGAGGTGTCCGAATCGAGCGCACGCACCCGATAGCCGAAGCGCGCGAGCCTGATCCCGAGATCGGCGTCCTCGGTGACGTTCCATTCGTCCCACGCGCCGACGTCGACGAGGGAGCGAACGCGGAAGTGATTGGAGCTGCCGCCGAGCGCGATCGGCAGGTCGAGCGTGCATAAGCCCGGGTTGATGAAATCGAACAGCGTCGCGTATTCGACCCCGAACTGGCGCGACAGCCACGATTCCTCGCCATTGCGGATCGCCAGCCGGGCCTGCAAACAATCGAGATCCTTCTCGGCGGCGAAGCGCGCCGCAGCGAGGCGCAGCTGATCAGGCGCCGGAATGTCCTCGGCGTCGTAGACGACCATAAGCTCTCCGCGCGCGGTCGAGAGCGCGATGTTCAGCGCCCGCGGCTTGGTCTGCGGCGCGCCCGGCGGCGCGACGATGATCTCGTAGCGCGCGGGGAGCTTAAGCTCGATGAGCCGGCTCAAGGTCTCCGGATCGCGCTGCTCGACGACGAGCTTGATGTCGAGCTTGCTCCTTGGATAGTCGAGCCTGTCAAGGCCGCGGATGAGGTCGGCGACGACGCCCGCCTCCCGATAGAGCGCCACGACGATGGTGTAGTCGGGGAGCTCGCCGTCGGCGAGCGCGGGGGGACGAACGGTTCCGACATTGGCGATCGCCGCCATCGACCTGAGCAGGATCATGGCGGAAAAAGCGAGCCAGAGCGCCGCGGATGCGACGGCCTCCAGCGCGCCGAAGTTCGCGAGGCCGAGCGCCGCCGCCAGAGCCGCGACCGCCCCGGCAATCGCAATCTGCAGCGGGGTCATTCCATGCCGGGCGGCCAGGCTCGCAGGCAGGCGGCCGAGGGCGACGTCGAGCAGCTCCCCGCCGCGGCGGGCGCGCAAAAGGCCGGCGAAGCGCTGGGGCGAGGTCAGGGCGAAGGACCCGGAAAGAAAACGGCCCATTTGAGCCGCCTCGATCAGCCGCGGCACGAATTGCGGCCCCGGCGCAATCACCGCGCGCGGACCCTCGCCCTCAGGCTCGAGCGGCGCGACGCCGCATCTCAGCGCCCGCATCGCGTCGAAGGCCGCGGCCAGAGGCGGGTCGCCGTTGTAATAGGGACAGTCGAGGCGCCGCGCCAAGGCGCGGTAATAGGCGTCCTCGCCGATGAGGCCCTCGCTCAGGAGCCTTGCGAGAGGATGGCCGCCGTCGGGAGCTCCACGAAGAGCGCGGATGAGGGGTTCGGGCGGAAATCCTTCCGTCGCGAGAAAAGCGAGCTCCGGCGGAAGCGGGGGCGCCGCAAAATCGCCTGGCTCGTGGACGCGCAGCGGGCGGCCGAAGACCCGCGCGCCTTGCGGTCGCGGCGCAGGATCGGCGAACCTGCTCAACTCCCGGACGATTCCCGCCATTGCTGCGGCTTGCCCCGACGCGAAGCTGTCATCGCGGCCAGCGGATTTTGCGGTTTCGCGTCCGGCGATTGAGCCCCGCCGGCATATGACACTAATATTTCGCGGTTGTCTGCAAAAAAAGCAGAGCTGGCTGTGAAGAGAGAGAGAGACCGCCGCCCCATCTCAAGCCGACTTCGCGGCGAGGCCGAACCGCTCCGGACCGCTCAATCCTTCGCCCGCTCGACGTAGCTGCCGTCCTCGGTCTGGATGACGATCCTGGTCCCGACCGTGATGTGCGGCGGAACCATCGCCCGCGCGCCGTTGGAAAGCCGCGCCGGCTTATAGGAGGATGAGGCGGTCTGGCCTTTCATCGCCGGCTCGGTCTCCGTCACTTCCAAGGTGACGCGGGGCGGCAACTGGATCGCGACCGGGATTTCGTTGAAGATCGAGAGAATGACCTTCATGCCTTCCTGAAGCCATTGGGCCTGGTCGCCGATCACGTCGGCGGGAACCTGGATCTGGTCATAGGTTTCGGCGTTCATAAAGTGATAGCCGTCGGCGTCGGAATAGAGGAAGTCGAAATTCTTGTCCTCGACGAACGCCCGCTCGACCTGCTCGGTGGTCTTGAACCGGTCGGTGACCTTGACCCCGTCGGACAGCCGGCGCATGTCGATCTGGGTGGTCGGCGTGCCTTTGCCCGGGTGAAAGCTTTCGGCCGAGAGGACGACGCAGAGCTGACCGTCCTCCCGCTCGATGATGTTGCCCTTGCGGATCGAGCTTGCGATAACTCTCACGTCATTGGTCCTTGGAGCTTAGGCGCCCGGCGCCGCGCTCGTTTGAAGCGGGCCGGTTACAGCGGAGGGTTGGCGATTTCGGCGCGAACATACCGATTTTGGCGCCAAAGGCCAGTCGGGTTCGGCTTCGAATGTTGATCTGTTCTTGCCGGAGCGTCGCTTGATCTTGTCCGTGTCGGAGCCGTTCTGGAGGAAGGAGCGCCACGCCGTCCAGCGCGGGCGGCTCGCCGCCCGGGCGCAGGTTTCAAACTTCGTCCGCCGCTGGTTCGCCGCGCGGGGCTTCATCGAGGTCGAGCCGGCCGCGCTTCAAGCCTCGCCCGGCAACGAGACCCATCTGCACGGGTTCAAGACTGCGCTTGTCGCTCCGGACGGCTCGGCAAACGAGGCCTGGCTGCACACGTCGCCCGAATTCGCGATGAAGAAGCTGCTTGCCGCCGGGGAGGAGCGGATTTACGCGCTGACTGGCGTTTTCCGCAACCGGGAGCGGACCGCGTTGCACGCGCCAGAATTCACAATGCTGGAGTGGTATCGAGCCGGCGCGCCGCTCGGCCGGCTGATGGACGACTGCGCGGCGCTGACCGCCCTCGCCGCCCATGTCGCGGGCGCGAAGAGGTTCGCTTTTCGGGGCCGGGAGGCGAGCCCGTTCGAGCCGCCCGAGCGGCTGACGGTGCGCGACGCGTTCGCCCGCTACGCCGGCATCGACATCTACGACAGCCTGCCGGCCGGCGGCCCGCCGGATATTGTGCTGTTCGCCACGCAGGCGAGGGCGGCGGGGCTCAGGGTCGCGCCGGACGACGACTGGTCGGACATCTTCAGCCGCATCCTCGCCGAGCGGGTCGAGCCAAACCTCGGCATAGGACGCGCCACAGTCCTGCACGCCTATCCCGCGAGCGAAGCGGCGCTCGCGCGGCTCGATCCGGATGATCCGCGCGTCGCCGAGCGGTTCGAATTCTATTGCTGCGGGGTTGAGCTCGCCAACGCTTTCCACGAGCTTTCCGATGCCCTCGAGCAGCGGCGGCGGTTCGAGGCCGACATGGCGGCGCAACGCCGCATCTACGGCTCGTCCGCCCCGATCGACGAGGATTTTCTCGCCGCCCTCGCCCATATGCCCGACGCTAGCGGCGCGGCGCTCGGGTTCGACCGGCTGGTGATGCTGGCGACGGGCGCGGACAGCGTCGAGGCGGTCCAGTGGACGCCGGTGTTCGACCCCGGCGAAGCGAGGGACCGCCCGAATGCCTGAACTGCCCGAGGTCGAGACCGTCCGTCGCGGCCTCAAGCCGGCGATGCTCGGCGCGCGCATCGACAAGGTCGACTTGCGCCGCCCCGACATCCGCTTTCCGTTTCCCGCCTCGTTCGCGAAGCGGCTCAGCGGGAAGCGGATCCTCGACGTCGGCCGGCGGGCCAAATACCTTCTCTTCGACCTCGACAGCGGCGAGACCCTGATCGCGCATCTTGGCATGTCGGGCTCGTTCCGGATCGAGACAGCGACGGTCACAACTCCCGGCGAATTCTTTTACGAGCGCTCCAAGGATCCCAAGCACGACCACGTCGTGCTCACCCTCGATAACGGCAGCGTCGTCGTCTACAACGATCCGCGACGGTTCGGTTTCATGGATCTGGCGGCGACCGGGGCGCTCGCGGACCATCCGAGGCTGAAGGGGCTCGGCGCGGAGCCGCTGGCGCCCGATTTCGACGCCCGCCGCCTGGCGGGACTGTTCGCCGGGGCCCGCACCTCTCTCAAGGCGGGACTGCTCGATCAAAAGCGCATCGCCGGGCTGGGCAACATCTATGTCTGCGAGGCCCTGTTTCGCGCCCGCCTCCTGCCTTCGAGGGAAGCCGGCATCCTGGCCGATGCCCGTGGCGGCCCGACCCGGGCGGCGGCAGCGGTCGTGGAGGCGATCCGCAATGTGCTCGAGGAGGCCATTGAGGCCGGCGGCTCGACCCTGCGCGATCACCGGCAGGCGAACGGCGAACTCGGCTATTTCCAGCATGTGTTCAAGGTTTATGACCGCGAAGGGCAGCGGTGCGTGCGGGAGCGTTGCCGCGGGGTGGTCGCAAGGACGGTGCAGGGTGGACGCTCGACCTTCTATTGCGCGATCTGTCAGCGCTAGCCGCGCCGCGCGACGGCCGCAGTCCCCGATTATTGACAAGGCAAAGCCCGCCTCCTATCTCACGGGCGACCCTGTTCAGCGCGAAAATGGGCGGTCTCATGCCTTTTTCGCGCTTTTTGTTGCTGCCGCCGTCGCCCGCGGCGACCATCGTTCACGCTTGGCGGCAAAAGCGGGGCCAACGTCCTCGGTGGGACCGGAAAGGTCGTAAATGCTCGGCTCGTCTCTGAAGTTCGACACGGTGATGAAGCGGGTGTTCGGCTCGTCGAACGACCGACGGCTGAAAGGGTACAAGCCGAAAGTCGCGGCGATCAATGCGCTCGAGCGTGAGTTCGAGGCGCTGAGCGACGACGAGCTCAAGGCGAAGACGGCGCAATTCCGGGCCGAGCTCGCGGCGGGCAAGACGCTCGAGGATTTGTACGCGCCCGCCTTCGCGGCGGTGCGGGAGGCGGCGAAGCGAACGCTCAGGCAGCGCCACTTCGACGTCCAGCTGATCGGCGGCCTTGTCCTGCACGAAGGCGCGATCGCCGAAATGCGCACCGGCGAGGGCAAGACGCTGGTCGCGACCTCCGCCGTCTATCTCAATGCGCTCGCCGGCGAGGGCGTGCACGTCGTCACTGTCAACGACTATCTGGCTCGCCGCGACGCCGAGTGGATGGGCGAAATCTACAAGTTTCTCGGCATGAGTGTCGGCGTCATCGTGCACGGCCTCGACGACGATCAGCGCCGGCAAGCCTACGCCGCCGACGTCACTTACGGCACCAACAACGAATTCGGCTTCGACTACCTGCGCGACAACATGAAGTACGACATGGCGCAGATGGTGCAGCGCGGCCACGCCTTCGCCATTGTCGACGAAGTCGATTCGATCCTGGTCGACGAAGCCCGCACGCCGCTGATCATCTCCGGACCGTCGGAGGACCGCTCCAACCTCTACGTCGCCGTCGACGCGATCATCCCGCAACTCCCCCGCGGGGAATACGAGCTCGACGAGAAGCAGCGCACCGTCAATCTCACCGAAGCCGGCAACGAGCACGCCGAGACGCTCTTGCGCGCCGCCGGGGTGATGAAGGAAGGGTCGCTGTACGAGGCGGCCAACGCGACGCTGGTCCACCACATCAATCAGGCGCTGCGGGCGCATAAGCTGTTCCAGCGCGACAAGGACTATATCGTCCGCAACGACGAAGTGGTGATCGTCGACGAGTTCACCGGGCGCATGATGCCCGGCCGGCGCTACTCCGAAGGATTGCACCAGGCGCTGGAGGCCAAGGAAGGCGTGACCGTTCAGCCCGAGAACGTGACGCTGGCCTCGATCACCTTCCAGAACTATTTCCGCCTCTACAAGAAGCTTGCCGGAATGACCGGCACCGCCGCGACCGAGGCCGACGAGTTCGCGGAGATCTACAAGCTCGTCGTCGTCGAGATTCCGACCAACGTGCCGATCGCGCGCCTCGATGAGGACGACGAGGTCTATCGCACCGGCGACGAAAAGATGCGCGCGGTGGTGCGCGAGATCGAGGCCGCCAACGCCAAAATGCAGCCGATGCTGGTCGGCACGACGTCGATCGAAAAATCCGAGGTGCTCGGCGAAGTGATGGAGCGGCAAGGCTACAAGAAGATCGACTTCACCAAGCCTGACGCGCTGAAGGCGCTTTACGCCGCGGCCCGGGCAGGCAAGCCGTCGAAGACCTTCGCCATTCTGAACGCCCGCCATCACGAGCAGGAGGCGTTCATCGTCGCCGAGGCCGGCGTTCCCGGCGCAATCACCATCGCAACCAACATGGCCGGACGCGGCACCGACATCCAGCTCGGCGGCAATGTCGAGATGCGGGTCAAGCAGGAGATCGACCCTGTCGCGCCGCCGGAGGCGCGCGAAGCGCAGGAGGCGTCGATCCGGGCCGAGGTCGCGACGTTCAAGCAGAAGGCGATCGGGGCCGGCGGACTCTACATTATCGGCACGGAGCGGCACGAGAGCCGCCGCATCGACAACCAGCTGCGCGGGCGATCCGGCCGCCAGGGCGACCCGGGCCGGTCGAAGTTCTTCCTGTCGCTCCAGGACGATCTCATGCGCATATTCGGCGCCGAGCGGATGGACGCGATGCTCAAGCGCCTCGGACTGAAGGAAGACGAGGCGATCGTCCATCCCTGGATCAACAAGGCGCTCGAGAAGGCGCAGCAGAAGGTCGAAGCCCGCAACTTCGA
>Ga0335076_10007934_pt1 | contig 10698 bp, 8 predicted proteins | sample Lox_Sample_25_FD_206717 | JGI IMG/M metagenome (GOLD analysis project Ga0335076, IMG submission 206717) | Soil microbial communities from Loxahatchee National Wildlife Refuge, Florida, United States - Lox_Sample_2.5 | ecosystem: Environmental > Terrestrial > Soil > Wetlands | place: USA: Florida...
CGTCGAGCTTAAGATTGATGTCGCTGAATTGCCGCTTCGTATCGGTCACGCCTTCGTCGAGTTGTATGTATACGAAGGAGTAGCCGGGGAGAGATATGGATTTGATCCCATAGTCCGCGTCCGTTCCAGGGTGAATCGTCTTATTCTCAGCGGCAACGTCCTCAATACGACGTGTAATGAATTGTTCTACTTGTTGCGCTGTGGCTCCGGGCCATGGACAGGCTGCGACGCCGACGCGCACGGGAATTTCCGGGTCCTTTCGCTGCGGCATGGATTTGTAGCCGAACCAGCCCCAAATGAGGACTCCGGCCAGAAGCATCCAGGAAACTTGTGGGTGCTCGACAAAAAACCTTGGGACATTTCGCCGATTACGGATGTCTTGCTCGTTTTCATGTGCCATTTGTTCCATACCTCTCATGGAAGAACCTGGATGAAATCGCCGTCTTTCAAACCGGCGGTCCCAACAACGACGACCTTTTCCCCTGCCTTCACGCCATCGACCGCCACATTGCTTTCGTGGGTTTCACCGAGCTTGACCTCGCGCAAATGCGCCATCCATTTACCGCTCTGGTCTGTGGCCACGAAAACGGCATAACGGCCAGATGAAGCAGGATCTGCAACGACGGCGGTAATAGGCACGGCGGGGGCGGGGGCGTTTTGAACGCCTACGAGGTTGAGCGAGGCAATCATCCCTGGTTTCAAGTAGCTCTTGGGATTAGGTACCGTGACTTCGACAGCGAAAACGCGGTTTTTCTCATCCGCGCTCGCCGCAATACTCGTAACCCGCCCCTGGTATTCTTTCGGGTCATCCTGCAGATGAATGCTGAATTGTTGGCCCAACCGCAGTTGCCTTACGGCAGATTCTGGAACGCCAAAACCGATTTTCACCGAACTCGTATCGGCGACCGTGAAGGCCGCCATCCCCGAAGCCACAAGGTTGCCTAGCTCAATGTTCCTGGAAAGGATGTACCCCGAGAACGGCGCAGTCAGATCCGCGTCTTCAAGAGCGAGCTGCGCTTCGTGGAGACTAGCCTTGGCCTGATCCTCACCAGCGAGGGTCGAATCGAATCTAGCTTGCGCTTGATCGAAATCCGGCTTCGTCAGGCTGTGCGTAGCATAAAGGGCCTTTGCACGTTCGTAATCCAGCGTGGCCTGGACATGCTGCGCCTGCGCTTGACTGAGCATCGCGGTGGCTTGATCCAGCTGATTCTTCAAATCCTGATGCCGAATCTGGGCGAGAACAGCGCCCCGGGTGACATAGTCCCCAGGGCCGATGTCTCGACGCCGTCCATCCGCGCCCATGATCTGTCTAATTTCCGTGACGTAACCCGAAGACTTGAATGACAACGTCGCTTCTGCGAAGGGCAGAACGGAAGCCGAGTACCGCAAACTTTCCGAAGAAGAAGAGAGCGCAACATCCGCGAGACGCACAGGGGTCGCGGATTTTGCTGCTACCTTCGTCGGTCGCTGGCATCCGCTTGCACCTGCTATTAGCATCAACAGCGCGGCTACTGCTTTCAATCGTCCTACGCTTGACTTGTTTTTCATGGCTTTAGTCCATCCCTATCGCTTTTTCAAAGTTGGCCCGTGCCGTCCAAAATCCCGCGAGCGCTTGCTGGTACTGCGCCTCTGCGTCCGATACTGCTGCCTGTTGCTGCATGAGATCGGCCAGAAGCGCTGCTTTCTGGTTGTAGCGGTCCGTCATCTCGCGGAGCTTTGCCTGCTCCGCTCCGCGTTGTTCCGTCTGCGCGTCCAGCAGCATGCGTGCCTCTTCAAGCTTGCGAAACGTATCTTCGACGTCCAGAAGAACCCGCTGTTCAGCGTCCTGTTCGGCAGTCGCCTTCTGCTCTGTCGTAGCCTTGAGTTCTGCGATCCGGTGCCTCTTGTATCCCCAATCGAAGGGCTGCCATTGAACTTGGACTCCGACAGTGCCGGCGTTCTGCGGGAGGAAATTGACGTTTTGGAATCCGAGATAGCTGACCTGGAGGCTCACGTCTGGAATGTATTTCGCATGCTCGCGACGGACATCCATCTCTGCAATCTTGGTCTGCAGCTCGGCTTCCCGAAGCTCGGGGCGCTGTCCCAATGCCTGCTTTCGAGCGGTATCGAGATCCCATTCAACCAGTTCCGCGAACGAGAGCATCTCCACCGAGAAGGGAGTGCGCAGGTCGCGCCCTAGGAGACGATTCAGGTTCTGCTTTTGTAGCTCAAGAGCGTCTTGTGCCGTGAGCAACTGATAGCGTTGTTGTTTTAGCTTGGCCTTCACTCTTAGTGAATCGGATTGCAACACGGTTTCCTGTGCGAGCCGCTGCTCAGTTAGCGTGGACAGTTCGCTCAAAGCCTGAACAGCTGTTCTTGCACTGTCGATTTGCGACTGTAGCTCCGCCACTTGGTAGTAGGCTTCCTTCACCTGTCGCGCAGTGTCCTGACTCTGAGCGCGCACTCCTTCCTTGGCGAGATCGACTCCGAGTCGGGCCTGCTTCACCGCGAGGTTCACCTTGAAGAGTTGAGTGAGCGGTTGTGCCGCTGAGGCATTCAAGAACGCGCCGAACCGCACCGGTGAGTGAATGTTAGAATTTGTAGCCGGGATGGGACCGATTCCTGGGTAGGTGCCAAAACTGCCGGCAGGAACTCGAAAATTCAGCGGCTGCAGCGGCGCTCCCGCAAGAACGTCCACATCCAACTTCGGCAGGTAATTTGTTTTGGCCTGCGCGACCGTCTCTTGCGTCTTAACAACTTCAAGTTTGCTGATTTCGATGTCCCGGTTGGTGCCGGTCGCGATTCGGAGCGCTTCGTCTAAAGTCAAGACTAGCGCTGGAGAATCTGGCGCCGTCGTCTGTCCCCAAGCAACCGCAACGAGGGTGATCTGGAGGCACAGGATCAGAGAGACGCGTGACAGAAATGTCGTCAGTTCCGAAGGTCCTGTGCGCCTCTGTATCGTCTTGTTTCTTGAATTCATGTGAGCTCCTGCGGTGGGTATTGCAGGGGCCATGCCAATCTCTGCAGCTGGCAAGTCGTTGAATTTATTAGGACAAAGCCGAAGCCTCACAACTTAGCGTGCCCGAATGCGGGCAATGCTGCCGCCAGTGGCCATCGCCAGTTGGGCATTTACGTGTGTGGGGACACTACGAATCTTGCGTGATTCGAGCAGGTCACTCAGCAAAACAAGCGAGTCGGCAAAACTGATTTGTCATTGATGGGGAGCAGGTCAATCGCGCCGAGCTTCTAGCAACAGGAAATCAAGGTAGCGATCAATCACCCTGCGGGCGCTCCGATTCAAGTCGTTGTTTCGTCGAAAGGAGAACGCGTTCAAGGGAAGATCGAGCTTTATCCACCGCTACCTTGCGCACGATGCTTCCTTTTAGTCCGGTAAGGCCGGTCTGTTTCGAGCCTTTGACCGTGATGATGTAGAACCCGGCGCGTTGCGCATCTTTGACGCAGACTGTTAGATCAAGCGCTGTTTCGAAGTAGTGGCTTGCGTAGATCTGCTTCTCAGCCACTGCGTAAGCCGGGTCTGTTGGGCTTGCTCCCCTATAGACGACCCTCTGCACGATCCGAAAGGTCGGTTTCAGTCCGAAATTGACTTCCTCCCAGTAGAAGCCGGCTTGCACGTTGTCCGACTTAGCCTTCGGATACTCCAGGAGATACTCGTTGAGTTCCGGAAGATACACCGGAAGTGCGCTTAGTCGTGTTATCAGCGTTGCGAACGTTTCGGCGACCGCGGCGGGATGATTCTTGTCACGATAAACGCCCAGGGCAGCATTGCCTCCATGCATGTAGTCGAGCAGTGCCTGCAGCGCCATCCTGCGGGCTAGGTGGTTCACTCTGTCCTCGATGTCGGGCGAGGACCAGTCGAGCCATTGCTTGACCTCCTCGATGGCCTCGGTGGGCAGTTGAACCTCGCAATGTCCCACCTTGCAGGTTTTCAGTTCCTCGATGTCTTGGTGTTCAAGCGCGAAGCCGTCGAGGTCTGAAAGCTGGGGCGGATCACTGAAGCTTTGGATTGCGATATAGCCCGGAAGCCTTCGCAGGGCGTCGATGTTTGAGGCAAGTTCGAGATATTTTTCGGGGCTCGCCCTTACATAAACCGCGCCGAAGACAAACACCTCGTCCGGCGTCGTGGCCTCGACAACTTTCGCAAGCGCCTTCCCTGAGCTGATCGTACCGATCTGATCTTCGCTCAAGCCCACAAATTCGCGAAAGAATCTATACGGCTCGTCTTGGCCGTCGGCTTTAGTCGCAGGGGGACCCAGAAGCAACACGAATGCAAGCGTTATGCAAAGACAGGTCCTTATCATCGCCCTTCACCTCGAATTTGCCTATCGGCGCGCCTCTCCTCATTATGGCTACGCAAGCGACCCCTACCGCTGCCCAAAACACGGCCCGCGCTCGCCGGCACAAGGCCAACGTCAATCCAGCAGTGCCCGAAACACCGAGCAGACTTGCAATGAGAATATTTGCACCCTCGTAAGTCCCGAAGTTGCCTGGACTCACGACGCCAATGAGATTGATCACCTTTGTCAGGCCCTCCAGCGCACACGCGCCGACCACGCCAATCCTTGTTCCCATGAAATGCAGGACTACATATACCTCCAGGACGGCCATCGCATGCCACAGAGAATTAAGCATCAGGTTCGAATAGAATGCGGCAGGGTTCTCGCGATAAAAGGTGAGTAGGTTGCGTTCAGCTGAATCTATGATCGGCAGCTTACCGGTCACGAACTTATAAAGCCACGGCAATCGCCCAATCGCTCTCGCCGCGTTCCCCATCAGCTGCCAACGACTCGCAACGGCCACTGCTCCCAGTGCGACAACTGCGACGAGCACAGCGCCCACCACGAACGCGTAAACTCGCAAGCTACCGGGAAGGGGAGCGAGCACCAAAGTTGCGCTGATTCCCAAGACTGTCACAAGTGCAGCTGTGAACGTATGCAGTCCACCATCGATTGCTGAAGACGATATTCCATCGGCGAGTGGCACAGTAGCACCGAGCATCGATATCCGCAGGCCCTCCCCAAGCAGCTTCCCGGCAAAACCAAATTGGCCGACCGCATCCGAGGCCAGCTGCGCGCCAAAACTGCGGGACCAGGAGAGCGCACTGATATCGCATGTAAAAGTGTGGCGCCAAGCCCATGTCTTGACTACCTGACCCAAGCCTCCCAGCATGATGATCACGGCCAGGCCCCAGCCGACCGCCTGAATTTCCTTCCAAACCGCTCCGGGGCCGGTTCGAAACACCATGTACCCCAAGAGAACGATGCCGAGGAGGGGCATCAACAGTCGGCAGGAAATCCAAATTAGCTGTCGGATTCTACGCACTGGCCACCCCACTGGCTTTTGCCGCAATGCGCATCGGAACCAGAAAACCGCTTGCGAGAAGATAGGCATAGAGGTGATCCAGAGGAGGCTTGAAACGCAACTGCTCAGCGGAAATGTATCCGTTCGTTTCGGCCCATTCCAATTCGATAGCTGAAAAAGCATTGACTGCTTCTCGCAAATCCACTGCAATCATCGGATAAGCGTAGATGCGTACGTTCTGGGCTAAGAGGCGAGCGAGAGCTTCCAGAAGTCTCCCCTCCAGATTGAAATAGGGATCATCGAAAGCCCGGATCAAGAGCGAGAGACCAGCGATAAAGCGCAGGGGAGCTTTTGTGTAGCGATTCACGAGAGCCGTCATGTTGTAAAGCTCGCGTTCTCTGAATAAGAGGACGTCACCGCCTTGAGCGAGAAGAGAATTAATTCGGCGCAGCAAGTCGGAGATTTCTGGGGCTGATTCTCGCGGGGCGAGTGAAGCCGCCGTCAAGCAGAAGCAGCCGATAGGGGCTGAACCAACTTCTCCCAATTCCTTCCGAAGCCCCTGGACACCTGCCGCCAGCATTTCCGCATGAACTTGCGCATGAAAAGGGTCCACATGGCCAAAGTATCCGGGCGCGAGTACAACCGCTCTCTTGTGGAGAAATTCATTGGGTGGAACAGCCGCGTCCGAAGCGGGGAAGCACACCGCCTCAGCAAGTCCTGCATGCACGAGGTACGCTAGGATAGTCCGCCGATCCCAACTTGCGAAGGCTGGCCCGCGAGAATCGACGAAATCGATCTCGATCCGCTCCCTTATAACGTCTTGTGCGAGTCCTTCGAAGAACGATTCCTTTGTCTGTAGCTGATAGAACGCAGCGTAGATGAGATTGACGCCCAGAATACCGATGGCCTCTTGTTGTAGAACGTTTGAAGAGTCCCGCATGTTGATGTGCAGGAGAATGTCACTGGGTTCGTCCCCAAGATGTGACTGGAACCGAAGTCCAACCCAGCCGTGCGAATCGTTTGTTCCAGCGTAATTTCTCGCAGACACGGTATCGACAAAAGAGAAGAAGCGCGTCTCTGGCCCTCGCTTCTGGTCCAATTGCCTGAGCAACTGGGTCCACTCAGTCTCCAGCATCGTTTCCAATCGTTGCCTCGAAACATAGCGCGAACCGGTGCCGTACAGACTGTCGCTGACTTCCTTATCGTAGGCAGAGATGCTTTTGGCGACGGTGCCGGAGGCACCGCCAACAACAAGGAACCAGCGTGCGACTTCCTGCCCAGCACCGATCTCGGCGAAAGAGCCGAACTTGGACGTATCGAGATTCAGACTCAGCGCTTTGCGGTGAGTATCGAGTTTCTCAGTGGACTGCATAGCAGCCTCCGCATATGCCCGATGCAGGAGACATGCCAATGTGCGCAACGCGCAAGTTGTTGGAATTACGATGCCCGCCAGCGTCCTGTTGGCGTGGGTTGCCCGTATTCGGGCACGCTGCCGCCCCGTGGACTGTGCGAATGAATTCTCCGACCTGCGCGAGACTGTGAGGAACCGGGTGTCGGCGCCTCACATAGGTGCCCGCAAGATTAGTCAGACCCGACCTACTTTTGTGCCGCGGGCGGCAGAAGGGCGAGATTGGCGGACGTTGGCATCGGAACTGCGCAACGCGCTCTCGGGCGGGATGCCGTTTGCAGCGATAGAAAGATTTAGGCGCTCGCAAACATCGAGCGCATAAGAATTGGGAGCTACGAACAAAGCTCCCAATCGTCCGAGAAACGAAAGCACCTGTTCCCCTACGTCGTCAATAAACACGACTTCCGTCAGATCCACGATCAGCTTTACGTTGACAGGGCAGCGCGTTATCTGTGTCCGTACGTGTTCGGCATCGTCACCCGTCAATCGGCCTTCCAGCATGATGTGCCATGTTTCGCCTGAATTGCGTATCTCAAACCGTAGCATTAGTTTCCTTATCGAGTGTGAGCAGCCGACAAAGGACCACCGAGTGTCGTTCTGTTTGGGCCGTCTGCTCCTATGTGGCGTCGCAACTCATAACAACCGAGTGACCAACGTCGGAACGCGAAGATGACCGCTCCTCCGACCAATCACATCTCGCCTCTAAGAAAGTCCCTAGCCCAGAGTTGCAGTTCTCTTGCCAACTACCCATTAAGGTAAATTGCTGAAGTTATGTAGGGTTACAGGATGGGTTCAAGGCTAGAGTGTGCCCTGTGATGGGCAGCGCCGCGATATGGGCACGTCGCGCTTCGCTGAAAGAGGACCCAGGCGGTCCGGCTTGCGTGTTTGAAGAGCAGAAACGACTGGCCTTGGCTTCCAAACTGATACCCAAGCGTCAGTCAGAATAGTCGGCTCGACCGATGTTCAGCTTGCGCATCTTGTTCTGGAGCGTTGTGCGTTTGAGTCCGAGGCGTTCTGCCGCTCCACCTTTGCCGGATATCCTTCCGGACGCGTTTTTCAAAGCACCGATAATTGCCTCGCGCTCTGCCTCTTCGAACGTCGATGCTCCCGGGGCAACGGGTCGCCTGGACGTTTTCTTCAGCTCGGCGCCTGGGACACTCAACTCCTCCCCTTGTGTGAGAATCACGCAGCGCTCGACGAAGTTTTCAAGTTCGCGAATATTCCCTGGCCAATCGGCGCTCACCAGTGCCTCCATCGCTGATTTCGGAATAGACCTAATGCGCTTTTGCATTTGGCGGGAGAAGCGCAAAACAAAGAAATGAACCAGCAACGGAATGTCTTCACGCCTTTCGCGGAGCGGAGGAACCTCAATCGGAAACACATTTAACCTATAAAAAAGATCTTCGCGAAATTGGTTGTTGCGAATCATGCTCTGCAGATCGCGGTGCGTTGCGGCAATCAGACGAACGTCAACCTGGATAGTTTTTGTACTCCCCAGTCGTTCAAATTCGCGTTCTTGCAAGGCACGCAAGAGCTTCGGCTGCAGGTCGAGACTGATGTCCCCGATTTCGTCCAGAAACAGAGTACCCCGATCGGCCAACTCGAATCGGCCTCGTTTCTGTACCAACGCGCCGGTGAAAGCCCCTTTTTCATGGCCGAACAGTTCGCTTTCCACGAGACCGGAAGGTATGGCGGCGCAATTCAATCGAACGAAAGTTCGCTCGCGACGTGGGCTGCGATTATGAATCGCCCGCGCGAACAGTTCCTTGCCGGTGCCGGTCTCACCGTGCAGGAGCACAGTTGAGCCAGTGGGCGCGACAATCGCGATCTGGTCTAGCACTTTGCGCAGAGCGGCACTCTTTCCGACGATGTCTCCGAAGTTGTACTCTGACTTAATTTCCGACTCAAGGTAAAGGCGCTCTTCTTCCAGACGGGCCGCTGAAGCGTTTAGACGTCCGTATGCGAGGGCATTGTCCATCGCGAGGGAGATCTGAATACTAATCTGCGTCAGCAAATCTAAGTCCTCTTGCCCGAAAGCGGCGAGCTTCCGGCTGCCGATCGCTAGCAGACCCAACGGTCCGCTCCCCGTTGCAAGGGGAGCCACAGCGACCGATGTTATGGACTCGGCTCGCAAGGTCTCAGCAATCGCCGTCGGAAGCCTCTCGATATTATCGACCGACCATATGTCGGACCGTCGGGTGCGAAGCTTCTCATAGTCCGTTTCGCTCAGATCAGTTGAGCCGATTTCCGCCAGCAGTCCTTTGCCGTCAGGAAAATCCAACGCAACACTTTGAAGGCGGGTTGAGTCCTTTTCAAGAAGCCAGAATCCCGTCAAATGATTGCCAAAATACGAACGAATTGAAGCCGAAGCCGAGCGAAAAAGATCGTCCATATCCAACTTCGAAATGACGTGATTGTTGATTTCGAGCAGCAGCCGAAGGCGGTCGCGCTCGGTGGCGAGTTCCCGCTGATACTGTTCTGCGCAATCCTTCGCCAGCGCGCATTCGAGTGCAATCGCAACGTGCGAAGTCAGAGATCGGAGCAATTCGACATCTTCGCGCGCGAACTCCTGACCCCGCTCCTTGGTCACGGCCAAAACACCGTATTGTTGCTGGGCCGTAAACACCGGGAAAACGTAAGCGCTTCTGCCAGCGGATTGAGCTGCAAACGGAGCCAACTCGGGATGTTTCAGCATTTCCTGCGATACGTCAGGCAGGAAAACTGGTTCTTGTTGGTCCAGTGCTTGTGCCGCCGCGCCGCTCCGCGAAATCTTGGTGCCAGTTCTGATGGCGGGAGCGTCTGCTGCCCGATCGAACTCAAGAAGGTGCAAAGTTTCTCGACCGCTGTCGAGAAGATACAGGTCCGTTCCATGGAGACGAACGCTGCTGGACAGAACCTCGCGAAGGCTGTGGAGGACGGCTTTTACTGTCGGCTGCTCGACCAGCGCGGCGGACACATCGAGCAAGGCTCGATACCTGCTATCGGTCGGGGCTAGCCTCGCGCTGGTTTCTCCTGACATGGGCTCGCGGCTTGGGTTCAATCAGTGCGAGCAGCTTACTATCGAGCCTCCGGGAAGGAAAGGTTTTGCCTCAGCTGACGCCAAAGGGCCAGATCTCGGCTTGGAGCCCGGCCCGACTCTGAAACCCGTGGCAACGCCGTGCTCTCTGAAAGCATGGGGCAATGCGCAGCACGCGCTGCCTAAGTTGAAATCACAAATTGTGATTTCAAGTTCGCCAACTTTCTCACGCTGAGTTGTGCAAGTGACGAGTGCAAGGGGACACTAGTGGATCCGCTGATTAAACACGAGAGGTCGGGAGGTAGTTCGAGTTATTTGCGATGGTCGACGTCTGGGAATTACAGCCGCCTTTTCGAAATACAATTCTTGTGTATATCTAAGCGATAAGCGGGTCTCGTGCAAGTGCCGAAGTGGGGCAAGAGCTTGGCCGTGCGGTTGCTTGCGGCGGTTGTTGAGGCGCTCCATCTGAGAGAGGGGGATCAGATCGAAATCCGAACTGTTACAAGCGGCTTGTTAAAGTCGCTCGGGATGAGAGCAGGCAGCGCGCCTCAGCCCGTCTACGCAAACTGCAGCGTGCCTGGCCCGCCGGATGCGTCCTCGAGCGAGAGAACATCCATGTCCGATAGAGTGTTCTTCGATTCAAATGTGGTGATTTACGCTCGCGCGAGACGATCCCCCAGACCGCGCCCGTCGAGGAACTCCTTGCAAGTGGCGGGGTGCTGATTACTAATCACACCCCTTTTGACCCGCGCTACAACCTCAACTCGGAGGTAGTCTCAAAATCGAGCTATTTGACGGCTGGCAAAGGGATTTAGTTGGATTTTGTGTCAGATAGCAAGACGGCGACTTCATTTTTCAAGCTTCCGTTTTCTAAGGCATGATCAAACCGTGACGTTCGGTGCTGCTTCGGTGCAACTCGAGGGCTCGATTGCACCGTGCGTTACCGTGTAAGCGACACCAGCAGCGGCACTTAGGT
>Ga0335076_10007936_pt1 | contig 10696 bp, 11 predicted proteins | sample Lox_Sample_25_FD_206717 | JGI IMG/M metagenome (GOLD analysis project Ga0335076, IMG submission 206717) | Soil microbial communities from Loxahatchee National Wildlife Refuge, Florida, United States - Lox_Sample_2.5 | ecosystem: Environmental > Terrestrial > Soil > Wetlands | place: USA...
CCGTGATCGATACGGACCAACCGCTCGAAGATTGTGTCCGACTCGCGTTGGCTGCCGTCAAGTGATCGAAGCGGCTGGCGCGAGCTTATTCCCGCACATCGCAGTCGTAAAGCCCGCAGACGTAAGATTCCTCTCAGCCGCACGAGCGCTCCTGTTCTGAATGACATGACAATCGGAGGTATGTTCATTTTTCATCCGGGACCCGCTCAGCCAATCACGACTTTAGAATGTCGTACAATTCATTTTCCGTCTTCATTTCCAGGAGCAACCATGCGCAAACTGCTTATCTTGTTTTTCGTTTTTTTATGCCTTCAAGTCTTCTCGCAGACAGCCCCCGCTAAAAAACCCGCGGCCACACATTTACCGCCCACCGCAATTATTGATACAACCGCCGGCAAAATGACCTGCACCCTTTTTCCTAAGGAAGCCCCAATCGGCGTAGCGAATTTTATTGGACTCTCGCGCGGAACCAAAGATTGGGTCAATCCCTCGACTGGGAAGAAGATGCACGGAGTGCCGCTTTACAACGGAACCATTTTCCATCGCGTAATCCCGGAGTTCATGATTCAGGGCGGCGATCCGGAAGGCACCGGCATGGGCGGTCCCGGATATAAATTTAAGAACGAGACTTCGCCTGACCTCGGATTCGATCGCCCGGGGCGGCTGGCGTATGCGAACGCCGGACCGGATACGAATGGCTCGCAATTTTTCGTCACGGAAGTTCCGTATCCCAGCCTGAACGGCGGCTATACAATTTTTGGCCAGTGCGATGACCCGAGCGTCGAGATCGTGAAGAACATCGCGCGCATGCCGCGCAATGCGAATGACCGGCCGGATGATCCGGTGAAGATCGTCAAGATCACGATTCTGCACGCCGGTCCAGTGCATCACGCGCCGGTGCATCATGCGGTGGCCAAGGCCCCCGCAAAAACAAATCAGTAGATCCTGTCATTCCGAGCGGAATTCAGTCCGCCAGGAACCTGCTGTTTTGACAAAGCAGATTCCTCATGGCTAAAGCCATTCGGAATGATAGTTAAAGAAAGGATATGTTAATGGCTCGTCAACCCGGAATGTACACAACTCTCAACACTTCTGAAGGCACTATTGTGTGCCGCCTGTTCGAAAAGGAAGCGCCGAAGACCGTGCAAAATTTCACTGACCTTGCCGAGGGCAAGCGCGAGTGGAAGCATCCGAGCACAGGAAAGAAAAGTTCAGACCGCTTGTACGACGGATCGATTTTTCATCGCGTGATCCCGAATTTCATGATTCAGGGCGGCGATCCCGCTGGCACCGGCTTCGGCGGCCCGGGTTATCAGTTCGAGGATGAAACGAAGGGTTCGCCGCACAAATTCGATAAACCCGGCAAACTGGCCATGGCCAATTCAGGCCCGAACACGAACGGCTCGCAGTTTTTCATCACAGTTGCGCCAACCCAATGGCTCACTGGCAAGCACACGATCTTCGGAGAAGTCGTAGAAGGTCAGGAGATTGTTGAGAAGATCGCCAATGTTGCGCGCGGACGAAACGACCGACCGAACAAGGATGTAGTTTTGCAATCGGTGGTCGTGGAGAGAGTGTAGAAAACCGAAAAGCTGGCCACGGATTTACACGGATTAGCACGGATCAAAAAAGAAAAAGGCTCAGAAAAGCAGCTGTTTCGGTGACCTGTTTTATCCGTGATCTGCGGAAATTCGTGGCTAGCTTTTTATCCCGATGCTGCTCTTTGTCGTCTCAACGTCCCTTGGGTGTGGAGATCGCAGATAGCAATGGCGAGCGCGTCCGCGGCGTCGGTTGGTTCGGGAATCGTATTAAGCGCGAGCAGCCTCGCCACCATCATTTGCACCTGCTCTTTTTCTGCGCGGCCGTAGCCAACGACTGAAGCTTTGATGGTGAGCGGCGCATATTCGGCAACTTCAACCTTTCGAGATGAAGCCGCCAGCATGGCCACCCCTCGCACCTGCCCAAGCTTGAGCGCGGACTTCGCGTTCACGGCATAGAAAACATCTTCGATTGCCACTCGTTCTGGGCGGTGCTGCTCGATTACGTCACAGAGTTGCTCGAACACTGCCGCCAGCCGGATGGGCAATGGTTCGCGCGCGGAAAGGTGGATGCCGCCAAACGAGACGCAAGAAAGTTTCTCTCGCTCATCGAGATCGACCACACCGTAACCGGTACACTCGGTTCCGCAATCAACGCCCAAGACGCGCATATTTGCGACGAGTGTACTAGAGTTCGAGATGGGTGCCACGCTCAAAAGTTTACTGGTTGAATGCAGCGCAATCCCGATGATGAAAATTACAAATTCCGATACCGCCGTGCCTTTCACCTGTGCGGATTCGGGTGATACTCTAGTGTTTCCGTGGCATGGCGAACGCGCCGGTAGTGTATTTCGCAGCGTCTCCCATTCTGAGATGACGGAAAAACACCAGCGCGAAGGAGCAGGTGATGAAGATCGGCGTATTGACGGGCGGCGGAGATTGCCCAGGATTGAATGCGGTCATCCGGGCGGCGGTGCGCAAAGGCACATTTCATTACGATGACAAGTTCATCGGCTTCCTCGAAGGCTGGCGCGGCCTGATGGAAAACAAAACCATGCCGCTCGATCTTGAAACCGTGGCCGGAATTCTGCCGCGCGGCGGCACCATTCTTCGCACTTCGCGCACCAATCCCGCGAAGAAGCCCGACGGGCTGGACATTTGCATTAACACCATGAAGAAAAATGGAGTCGACGCGCTGATTGCGATCGGCGGCGACGACACACTTTCGGTCGCGACCAAGCTCTACGACAAGGGCGTGAAAGTCGTGGGCGTGCCGAAGACGATCGACAACGATCTGTCGGGAACGGATTTCACCTTTGGTTTTGATACTGCGGTGAATATTGTCACGGAGGCGATCGACCGCGTGCACACCACCGCCGAGGCGCATAACCGGGTGATGGTGGTCGAGGTCATGGGACGCGAAGCCGGCTGGATCGCCATCTACAGCGGCATTGCCGGCGGCGCGGATGTCATTTTGATTCCGGAACAGCCGTTCGACGTCGAAAAAGTGGCAGCGAAAATTCGCCGGCGTCACGAACGCGGCCGTTATTTCAGCATTGTGGTAGTGGCTGAGGGTGCGAAATTCGCCGAAACCGGTGACGGTCACGTTACCGTGAGCGGAGAAAAAGACGAATTTGGTCATGCGCGGCTAGGTGGGATTGGGAATGCATTGGCGCAGGAACTGGAGCGGCGCACGGGTTTTGAGACCCGGACAGTTGTGCTCGGACACGTTCAGCGCGGCGGAACACCCACTGCCTTCGACCGTGTACTGGCCACGCGCTATGGCCTTGGCGCGATCGACATGGTCCACCGTGCTGAGTTCGGCAAAATGGCATCGCTGCGGGGAAACAGAATTGTATCGGTGCCGCTGGCCGAAGCCACGGGGACGAACCGCAAAGTCGATCAGGAGATGCTCGATGCCGCCTTCGGCATTCTCGAAGATGAAGAAAAAGAAGCGGTCGCTGGATAGCGCGCTTCATTTCCCTGCTCAATTTGCCGCGGCCTGCTCTTTATTCGATCGACCCGGCCGGTGAGCAAGCAGGGAAGCGACAGTCGCAACCGCGAAAATCGCCCAGAAGAGCCTCACGTTCAGAGTGACGGCGAAAGCCGCCATGGCCAGCGAGATCAGCCAATACATAAGCTCTGCGCGGAAACCCTGGCCCCAATACGCGCGATTGCCGGCCGAGGGCACGCGTGGGGTGAGCGCGGGCAGGATTCTCGGCACTGCGGCACAATAGCTTCGATAACTCTCGCCCTGGTCCCGCGCGAGGTCTGCTTCTTCGCGCAATATCAATCGCATCACGAACAGAGTCATGCCCACGACCAAAATCAAAAATCCGATCCGGCTGGCCATCAATCCAGCTCCGATCGCCAGAAGAATATTGCCGATATAGAGCGGATTTCGCACGTAACGGTACGGTCCATCAGCCAGCAGCCGTTCGGTATGCACCCGTGAGTCGCGCATCACCTCCGCCCGCAGATACGATGTGCCCCAAGTCCGGATCAATCCGCCCAAAGCTACAAGCAGCGCGCCAAAAGCGATGATCGCTCGATCAGTGTTCCTGGTTGCCGCAATTCCCAGGTGATTCGCTCCCCATCGGGCAAGTGCGTCGATCATGCTCACGTGGTCAACGTCGTAGGCGGAAAACGCCAGGAAGAAAATTGCGAAGATAAACCACCAACGGTGCCGAAATTCAAACAATGTCGCTTTCATCCGCTCCGACCCTATCACATCAGATTCGAACCAATCACAAGCTCATTCAACCACATACGCACTCATCACTCTTTAGGTTCCTTCCCGCTTCATTTCATTTGGCACAACCAGATTCGAAGCTACGCTGGTTCTGAGCCATGGGCCTTAACCGCCTCGATTTCGCCATCATTGCCGCATATCTGATCGGCATCACCTTATTCGGCATTCGCTTCCGCCGACGCCAGCGCACTCTACGCGATTATTTCTTAGCCGCGCGGGACATTCCGTGGTGGGCGATTGCGCTTTCCATCGTCGCTGCCGAGACCAGCACGCTCACCATCATCAGCATGCCCGGGCTTGCCTATGACACGAATATGACATTTCTGCAGGTGGCGATGGGATACATCGTGGGACGTATCATCATCAGCTTCTTGCTTCTGCCCCATTATTTTCGTGGGGATCTATTCACTGCCTATGAACTGATCGACCGCCGCTTCGGGCCGAGGTTGCACTCTCTGACATCCGGCTTATTTCTGGTTACGCGTGCCGCGGCCGAAGGGGTGCGGGTTTATGCGGTTTCAATCGTGGTCTCGATCGCGCTCGGCACGGGAGAAGTCGCATCGATTGCCATCATCACCGTTCTCACCTTGATCTACACATTCGAAGGCGGCCTGGCCGCGGTGATCTGGACCGACGTGATACAGACGGCGATCTACGTCGGTGGGACGATCGTAGGTGTATTCATCATTCTGCACTATGTTCCCGGAGGATGGGCGCACATCCAGGAAATCGCGGCGGCGCACGGGAAGTTGCGCATCTTCGATTTTGCGCCGAACTTCTGGCAGCCCTATACCTTTTGGGCGGGGTTGATTGGCGGAACGTTTTTTACCATCGCCAGTCACGGAACGGACCAGCTCATCGTGCAGCGTTTGCTGGCCGCGCGGAGCGAGCGGCAATCGGCGGTGGCGTTGGTGTTGAGCGGCATCGTGATTTTCTTCATGTTCGCCTTGTTCCTGGTGCTGGGCTTGATGCTCTACTCGTATTACCTATTGCCGACAGCACACTTCGGCAGGGCCGACCGCATTTATCCCACCTTCATCGTGAACCGCATGCCGCATGGTATTTCCGGCCTGTTGATCGCAGCCATTCTTGCCGCTGCCATGTCGAATCTGAGCGCGGCGTTGAACTCGCTTTCATCGAGCACGATCATGGACTTCTATGTCCGGCTGCGACCGAAAACCGAGGAGATGCGGAAGATGAGGCTTTCTCGAGTATCGACGGTGATCTGGGCGCTGGTATTGTTTGCGCTGGCGATTCTGTCTTTGCATCAGGCGGGGCACGTGGTTGAAGTTGGGTTGCAGATCGCCTCCATTGCTTACGGCGCGCTGCTTGGGGTTTTTCTGCTGGGAGTGCTGACCCGCGGCGCAAATCAGAACGGCGCGATGGTGGGCATGCTTTTCGGATTCACAACCGAGCTTTATCTATGGCAATTCACGGCTGTTCCGTGGACGTGGTGGGTGGCGATTGGAACGGCAGTCACGTTCTGTGTTGGGTATGTGAGCAGCAGGGTCGCAGTCAGGGACAATAAGTAATCAACCACGAAGGACACGAAGTTCCACGAAGGTGACACGCATCGTGAGGTCACAACGGTGGTTGCTCAAGGCCTCACGCTCCCACGCCCTGGCCTTGTGCTGCGCCCCGTTGCTTGCGTAATTCGGCGTGGAATTCTTCCGGCGAAAGCTCCACTCCCATGCGGAAGAGCGCGAGCAGCGGATCACCGCGATCACTGCCGGTCTGGTATTCGGAAAAAGCGCCGGGAGTGTTATCGATGATGTCCGGCTTAACTTCGACCTCGGGCACGGCGCCTTCCGTACTCACGAGGGTCTGAATGAAATTTTCTACTCGCTTGCTTTCGTCTGAAGCGTGATCAAACTGCACTCCCATCCCCGCGCCGGGATGCATTACGCGTACGATGCCTTCGATTGGCAACCCCAAGTCCCGCAGACGCATAGTGACCTGCACGCGCGTACGTACCGGGAACGGGGATTCCGTTTCCAGATAGCAGGCGCTTAGGCTCAAGTCGGTCAGCCGGCAATTCACAGGAGGGTCATCCGCTTCGGCGCCAAGCAACTGCCGCGCGATCCAGGCTTTTAATCTCGTGGCTGCGTCGGCTGGGAGATCGCGAAAACGAATTCCTTGCAGCGGCTTCCCTTCCCACGCCAGTTCGCCGCGGCATTGAATCTCCGGCGAGCTCCCCGGCAGGTCAAATCGGACAACGAACGTGGTTGGTAATTTGAACTTGCTCCTGACCGCCATCCCGTTTTCGCTTAAGTCTGCGGTGTAGGCCTGCAGCGTTCGCATCCCGGTATCCACGTAAATCTTTACCGGCAGCTCAACCCCAATTCGCGCGTGCCGCCTCCGCTCCCGTTTCATGAGCGCGCGTACCGAACGGAAGCTCGCCTTGGTGCGGTCGAGTGCAATCGGCTTCAGCAGCACAAAATGGGCGCCCAACTCGAACGCACGCTTTAAGTCTTTTTGCCCGTTAATGATGGCGACGGCAATGGCCCGCTTGTTAGCGGGAGAAGAACGAATTCCTCCTAACATCTTTGAGGCGATGGCCTCCGTGGTGCAATCGACAATCACAGCCTCGAAGCGCTGGCGGGTAAGTTTTTGAATTGCCGAATCAAGATTGGTGCAATGCTCTACGCCGATTTCGAGTTCGGTCAGAACACGGCGCAGCACCCGTACGATCTTGTCGTCCGAGCACAAAAGCAATGACTGGAGTGCAGCTTGCGCGAAAGAGGACACGTACCTGACCTACGCTTGAATGTAACAGGAGAACATTCCCGCTGATAGGCTTACGTCCAAAGAGTGGATTACAGGAGTAACAATCCGCCCTGCACTGATGTGCGTTTTCTCCCGAAAAGGGACTAATGGCGCATGTAAATCCCGTTTTTTGTTGTGCTTGCATCGAGAGCGTCCGGTTCGTCATTGACTTTGTAACTCGCTGACGTAAAATGACTTTTCCGGCTGACTTTCTCGGTCTGCGTGCGATCCTGGTCGTCTTCTTCTGTTTTTATTCTGTACAGACGGGGAAGGATTTGGAATCTTTCCCCAAGTCACCGGAATCTAAGTTATCAAAGCGAAAATCTCGTACGAGGAATATTCATGGCTAAGAGACGCGGCAATCCAAATTGGGGAAAGCCGGAGCCAATCGGCCCGATCGTCCCCACGGTGACCGAATTTGAGCAGGTTGTAAAGGAGTACAAACTGACGCCGGATCAGTATCTCCGCTCGACCCGCCTGCGTGAATGGGCGCGCCGAAATAAGAATTCGAAGTACATCCCTGAACCATTGCTCGAAGCCTGGGGCTTTGAGATTGAATCCACTCTTTAATTAGATTGGGAAGTTGCAAAAGGCCGCCAAAAGGCGGCCTTTCTGATTTTGCGGGTACAGATTTGGCCGTGTGGGGCGGACACTCTTGTCCGACTCTACATAACTGTGTGTCCAATCCCGTCCGCGAAGGCTTAGTCCAGATCAAAATCCCGGATCGGCCGTCCGGTGTCTGGAGTCTCTTTCGCCTTCCGCAGCGCCTCCTGGAATTTCTTTTCCAGCAAATCGGCTGCGTTCTTCTGCGCTTCAACCGACTGCCGGAAGATCGAATCGCGCCGGCTGTCCTGCTCTTTCATGGCGCGGGCGGCTTCATCCAGGTCGTTAAACATCTTCGGCTTAACTGGCGCGACGTGGGAAATCACCGCGCCGTTTCCGCCGTCTACCTTCATCACGGCTCCACAGCACGGGCAGGTCACTTCAAGCATCGACTTCTTTGCCATTCAGGTGAATGATAGCGCAAAAGCAGTGGCTAGTGGTTAGTGGTCCGTGGCTGGTGTTTCGTGATTTGCACCCGTGGTTTGGCTTTGAGATTTCTTCGCCAGGCACAAGCCACGAACCACGAGCCACGAGTCACGAACCACTAACCACTGACGACTGCTTTCCCAGATAAACTAGATCATCCATGCCTCCCAGCGCCCTGTTCTTTGACGTCGGCAATACCCTGCTCTTTCCGAACCCTAAGCTCATGCTCCGCGCCCTGCATGATCGCCAAGTGTTCCCTTCCGAAGAGTTGTTGCGCGAAATCGAGCGCCGCACCAAGCCCGAATTCGACTCGCTGCTCGAGAGCCACGCCTCGATCGACCACGGCTTCTGGCACATCTACTATTCGCACCTGCTCACTGAACTCGCTCTGGAGGATGACCATATCTGCGCCGACCTGGTTTCCCGGACTCGGATCTCCGCAAACTGGTGCGAAATCCGTCCCGGCACTCGCGAAATCCTGCAGCGTTTGAAGAACAAATATCGCATCGCGGTCATCTCAAACGCCGACGGAAAAATTGCTGATGTGCTCGGGCGTTGTGGCATAGCCGACCTATTCGAAACCATTACAGATTCTGGCCTGGTCGGCCACGAGAAACCGCATCCCGCGATCTTCGATGCCGCCCTGCGCACCCTGAACGTTTCACCCGCCGAAAGCCTTTACATCGGCGATGTCTATTCCGTCGACTACCTCGGCGCAACTCGCTCCGGGATGGAAGCCATCCTCTTCGACGCGAGCGGCGTCTATTGCGACCGCAATCTTCCCCGCGTTGAGTCGCTGGCCGAACTCGAATCGCGTCTCGGGTAATTACAATACTTTTCTCGTGCCAAAGGCTTCCGAATCCGACGAACTCTGGATGCAGGAAGCCCTGCGCTCCGCCCAGCGCGCGCTTGAACTGGGCGAGGTCCCCGTTGGAGCTGTCGTCGTTCACGAAGGCAAAATCATCGGACGCGGATTCAACCGCAACCTCACCGACCACAATCCAACCGCGCATGCCGAAATTGTTGCGCTACGCGAGGCTGGCCGGGCGCTCGGCAACCACCGCCTGCTCAACTGCGACCTTTTCGTGACGATCGAGCCCTGCGCCATGTGCGCCGGAGCCATGGTCCACGCTCGCATCCGGCGCCTGATTTATGGGGCCGAAGACCCCAAAGCCGGCGCGGTGCATTCTGTCATGCACGTTTTGAATCATCCCTCGCTGAACCACAAAGTGGAAGTGCGCCGCGGCGTGCTCGCGGGAAAGTGCGCCGAACTTCTGCAGGATTTTTTCCGCGCCCGCCGCTCTCCGTAAAGGTCTCAGCTCAGTTACTTCAGTGCATCTGTCCGGTAACTAAGAGTCCGATGCACGTTATTTTTAGAGTAAGCTCGATCTTATTCCCATTGGATTGTTGTGTCTGCCTCTGCAACCATCGTCCGGCCTACGGAAGCGACGAAAGCGCTTTCCACTAACTGGACCAGCAAACAATCGTATTTTTTGCTGGCAGCTCTGACAGTTCTCTGCCTGCTTCCATTCTTCGGACGCGCCTTTCACATTGACGATCCGCTCTTCGTTTGGACGGCGCAGCAGATCGCGAAGCACCCGCTCGATCCTTACGGCTTCAACGTGCTCTGGGACAACTATTCACAACCCATGTCTGAGGTCACGAAAAACCCGCCGCTTGCCTGTTATTACGCAGCAGCGATTGGTTCGATTGCCGGATGGTCCGAGCGCGCGCTGCACCTGGGATTTCTTTTTCCAGCCTTGGCGCTGATCCTCGGAACATATCGCCTGGCTACGCGCTTCACTCGATTTCCGCTGCTCGCAGCAGCAGCAACTTTGCTGACCCCGGGCGTGATGGTCTCCGCAACCAGCGTCATGTGCGACACCATGATGCTCGCCTTCTGGATATGGGCGGTGATTTTCTGGATTGAAGGTTTAGATGATGACAAGCACTCGTATCTCGCTGCGTCGGGTCTGCTGATCGCAGTCGCAGCACTTACAAAATATTTTGGCATTTCTCTGGTGCCTTTGCTTTTGGCGTATTCGCTTTTGCGTAGACGCCGACTGGGCGCGTGGGCATTCTATCTTCTAATCCCCGTAGCAGCACTCGGCACATATCAGATCTGGACAGCAATCCACTATGGGCATGGAATGTTTTCGCAGGCCGTGGCTTTTTCCCACGTGGAACAAGGTGTCAACGGCCGGGTATCTCTCATCGCCAGCGCAGTAGTGGGCGCCAGCTTTCTTGGCGGATGCGCGCTATCAGTATCATTCGTCTCATTATTCCTTTGGCGCTGGACGAGAGTGGTCGCATGCCTATTCACGGGCGCATTTTTGACATATGCGTTCGTGCACGCTTGGGTGGGGTTGGGGCACTACGCAATCGTGGTGCAGGAGACTTTTCGTGAGGGATGGACTTCGCCTGCAGCTCAAATGACGCTCGCCGTGGCTGCCGGAGTTGCTATTCTGGCCCTTGGCATCTCGGAGTTGCGTAATTGGCGCGATTGCAATTCTCTTTTTCTAACGCTCTGGATTTTAGGAACCTTCGCGTTTGCCGCCTTCCTGAACTGGAGTGTCAACGCAAGGTCGATCATGCCGTTGCTTCCGTCTGC
>Ga0335076_10007938_pt1 | contig 10694 bp, 8 predicted proteins | sample Lox_Sample_25_FD_206717 | JGI IMG/M metagenome (GOLD analysis project Ga0335076, IMG submission 206717) | Soil microbial communities from Loxahatchee National Wildlife Refuge, Florida, United States - Lox_Sample_2.5 | ecosystem: Environmental > Terrestrial > Soil > Wetlands | place: USA: Florida...
CCCCAATCAACGCCGCCCGATACCCCGCAATATTCGCCTGCGACGACAACGCATCCATCGACTGCGCCCGACTAATCCGCGGCACCGCCTCCATCGCAAAACTCGTCGCCCCCGACGCCGCAATCGCGTCGATCCCGGGGCCGTTGGTGAGCGGCTGAAGGAAAGCGATCAGCGTTGTCTCGGGCCGCAGCAGCGAGACCTCGTCGTCGTTCGGCGGCGCGACCTTGACGACCAGGTCGGCTCCGAACGCGTCCGCCCCCGAGCCGACCAGCTTGGCACCGGCCTCCTCGTACTGAACGTCGGGGATCAGCGCGCCCTCGCCGGCACCGCGCTCGACGAGCACTTCGTGCCCCTGGTCGGTCAGTTTCTTGACGACCTCGGGAACGAGCGCCACACGCCGCTCGCCCTCCGCAGACTCCTTAGGGACTCCGATCAGCATCGGGCCGCATCCAACCAAACGACCGGTTGATTGTCAAGGGGAACGGGTAGGGGTCAGGACGAGTGGGGGGTAGGGGCGCGTGAGGAGGTTGGGAAGGGGCGGCGCTGTCAGGACCGGGCGAGCAGTCGCGCAGGGTCCACACCGCACTCCGCCAGCACTTCGGCGGTGTGCTCGCCGACGATGACCGGCGCCGAGCGCTCCGGACCGCCGATCGCCGGCGAGCGGAACGGTGAGGCAACCTGCGTGATGCGTCCCGATCCGGCCGGCGCCTCTATGAAGGTGCCGTTGGCCGCGAACTGGGGGTCCGCCATCACCTCCTCGAAGCGCTGAACCGGCGCCACGCACGCATCGGCGCCGTCGAGCGTCTCGATCCAATGAGCGAGAGGCTGCGATCGGAAAAGCTGGCGGAGAGAATCCGTGGCGGCGCTGTCGTACTGGCGGGCAGCCAGATCGGGCCGGTTCAGCCCCTGGACGAGTGCCTGCCAGAACTTGGGCTCGAGCGCACCGACCGCGAGGTGGCGCCCGTCGGCGCACTCGTAGACGTCGTAGCAGGGCAACCCGCCGTTGAGGTCACCGCTCCGTGGTCCGTCCGGGCCGCCCGCGAGGAAGGCCGAAACGTGGATGCCGACCGTCCACAGCGCCGCGTCGGCAAGCGCGACGGATATTCGAGTCCCCTGTCCGGTCCGGGACGCCGATAGGACGGCGGCGAGCAGACCGACCGCCCCAAGGGTGCCGCCGGTGAGGTCCGCGACCTGGACTCCCGCCGGCCGTGGACCGTCCTGTTCCCAGCCACCGAAGTCGAGGATCCCGGCGTACGCGCAGTAGTTGAGGTCGTGGCCGGCGGCGAGCGACCGTGGACCGGAGTCGCCGTAGCCGTTGAGCGAGACGTAGACAAGCTTCTGGTTGTGCTCGCTGAGCGCTTCGTAGGAGATGCCGATCTGATCGGCGGTTCCGGGCCGGAACGACTCGACGACCGCGTCCGCCGTGCTCGAGATCTTGACTGCGGCTGCGACGCCCTCGGCCGTCCTGAGGTCAAGCGCCACCGATCGCTTGCCGCGGTCCAGGAACAGGTGAACAGCGGAGCTGCCGTGCGTCGCCGGCCCGGCGCGGCGGATGTCGTCGCCGGCGCCTGGGCGCTCGATCTTGATCACGTCGGCGCCCAGATCGGCGAGCAGTTGCGTGAGCGCAGCGCCCGGTAGGAGGCGGCTGAAGTCGACGATTCGGATCCCGCTGAGAAGTCCCATGGCGCTCAGAAACTAACCAATCGGTCGTTTGCATGCTAGCGTCCCGGTGACCGCGTGCTCGAGACGCGAAGACCGGGGAGGAGGCCGAGGGAAATGATCCGCCGCCGAGTTACGTTCTCACGCAACCTCACACTGTCGCTCTCGCGCACCTGCCAGTGCTACTGCAAGTACTGCGCGTTCGCGACGCATCAGCCTCACCTGCACGATCCGGAAGACGTGCTCAGCACGCTCGACCACGCGGCGAAGCGCAACGTGAAGGAGCTGCTGATCCTGACGGGCGAGAAGCCCGAGGTGAACGCGGAGGTCGCGCGGCGCCTGCGTGAGTACGGCCACGAAGACTTCGTGTCGTACGTTTGCTGGGTGTGTGAGCGGGCGCTCGAGCGCGGGCTCCTTCCCCACACGAACCTCGGGGTGCTCGCGCCCGAAGACTTCACGCGCCTGCGGAATGTCACAGCCTCGCAGGGCTTGATGCTCGAGTCGATGGCCCCGGACCTCGTCGCCCACCAGGGCTCTCCGACCAAGCACCCGCATCTGAGGCTGGCTGCGATACGCGCCGCCGGCGAGCTCAAGATTCCGTTCACCAGCGGCATCCTCGTGGGGATCGGCGAGACCGAGGACGACCGGATCGCGTCGCTCGAAAATCTCGCCAAACTCCACAATCAACACGGTCACCTCCAGGAGGTGATCCTCCAGAACTTCGTCCCGCATCGCCGCTACCACGGCGAGGAGCCGGCCGACATCGCCGCCGAGAGCGCGGCGGAGTACTGGCGCACCGGGATCGGCGGCCAGCCGACTCACGCCACGCCCGCTTGGTCGACGCCGGTGACGATTGAGGACATGAAGCGACTGATCGCCGAGGCGCGGAGGCTGCTGCCCGGCGTCGGCATCCAGGTGCCGCCGAACCTGGCCGACTGGTGGCCCGATCTGGTCGCCGCCGGCGCGACAGACCTCGGCGGCCTGAGCGCGAACGGCGACCACATCTCGCCCGAGCACCCGTTTCCGAGCCCCCACCGGGTGCGTAAGCGTCTCGCCGCCGACGGGATCGCGCTGACCGAAAGGCTTTGCGTCTACCCGGACTACATCGATCCGGAATGGGTCGCGCAGGGGGTGCTCGACGTCGTCAAGAACCGGTACTGGAGCTTCATCCCGCGCCGCGGATCAGGCCGCACCGAGTCTCCAAGGCCGCTCCGCCCGGACCTGGCGGCAAAGGCCATCGACAAAGCGGGCGAGGGCCGCTGGCTGACCGAGGACGAGCTGACCGCGCTGTTCGCCGAGACCCGGCCCGAGGTGATCGAGGCGATGCGCGAGGCGGCGGACGGGATCCGCTCCGAGCTCGCCGGTGAGACGGTGACGTTCGTCGTCAACCGCAACATCAACGTGTCGAACGTATGCATCGTCGGCTGCGCCTTCTGCGGCTTCGGTCAAGGCAAGCGTTCCCCGGACGCCTACGAGCACGATCGTGAGGAATTCGTGCGCCGGGTGCTCGAGGCGGTGGACTACGGCGCGACCGAGATCTGCATGCAGTCGGGCATCCACCCGGACTGGGGTCTCGAGGATTACGAGAAGTGGCTCCGGGTGATCAAGGAAACGGCGCCCGACATCCACGTTCACGCGTACAGCCCCATGGAGATAGCGCACATGTGCGACATCTCCGGCGAGCTGCCGGCGCGAGTGTTCGCCCGGCTGCGCGAGGCGGGTCTCGACTCCACGCCCGGCACGGCGGCCGAGGTCCTTCACGACGGCGTGCGCGAGCGGATCAGCCCAAACAAGCTGCCCGTCGCGCGGTGGGTCGAGATCATCGAGGCGTCGCATGCCGCGGGTCTGCGCTCCACCTCGACCGTGATGTTCGGACACATCGAGGAGCCGTGGGAGCTCGCCGAGCACATGCGCGTGGTCCGGGCGTTGCAGGAGCGAACCGGTGGCATCACCGAGTTCGTGCCGCTGTCGTTCATTCCGTTCCACACCCTGCTGGGGCGAACCCATGGGGTAGAAGAGATAAGCCGCGAGGAGAACCTCAAGCACACGGCCGTCTTCCGACTGGCGCTCGGGCGCTCGATCGTCAACCTCCAGGCGTCCTGGGTGAAGATGGGACTGGACGCCGCGACCGAGGCGCTTCGATGGGGGGTCAACGACCTCGGGGGGACGCTGATGGAGGAGTCGATCTCCCGGATGGCCGGGAGCTACCACGGCGTCAAACTCGACCCCGAGGACCTGATCCGCGCCGCCCACAGCGCCGGTCGGCCGGCGGCGGAGCGGACGACGCTGTATGAGATTCGCCGCCGGTACCCGGTGAGCCGAGCGCTCGCCCCCGCCTGAGTCGGCCGGAACCGTCCTCAGTCCCGGCAGGCCGCGGGGATCGCCGGATGATCAGGAGTCGCACTGCGCGCGTGGATCGGCGCGACCACCTCTTCGCCGAGCCGCAGGATCTGCTCGCGGCTGCGCTCGAGCGAGGGGCCGGTCGAAACCCGGCAGCAGATCATTACGTAGTCGATGCCCCGCTCCTCCTCGGCCCGTTGCAGCGCTTCCACGCACTGGGAAGGCGTGCCGAGAACGAGATGTGGAGCTAGGCTCTCCGCGGTGACGTCGGCTTCGGTCGGGAAATCCGGATGGCGGAGGAGCCCGTGACGAACGTAGAAACGCGCCGCGCTGACGAAATGAGTGCCGAACTCGCGCGCCGCCTCCTCGAAGGAGTCGGCGACCCAGCCATCGCGCATGGCGACGATGAACGGCCGTTTGCCGAGCTCGAGCGCGCGTTCGCGGTAGGCATCGGCGCGTTCGCGCCAGGCCTCGTCGGTGAGCGGCAGCGGATCGGAGGTCCAGCAGTCTCCGTACTCCGCCGAGCGGCGCGCGGCCGCCGGGGACGCATTGCCGCCGCCCCAGATCGGCCAGCCTCCGGGCTGGTAGGGCCGGGGGCGGAGCTGTCCGTCGCGCACCTGCCAGTGACGGCCCTCGAAGTCGAAGCGCTCCCCGGCGAAGGCGCGGCGCCAAACGTCGAGTCCCTCGAGGAACCTTCCCAGCATGCGCTCCTCCGGGATCCCGAACTGGCCCCAGAAATCGCTGAGGAAGCCGCGCGAGACCGTCGTGAACAGCCGGCCGCGGGAGAGGTTGTCGACCACCGAAAACTGTTCCGCGGAATGCATCGGATGGGTGAGGGTTCCGACGAACGTGAACGTGCCGAGGGCGACGCGATCGGTCTCGCGCGCGAGCATCGTCAGCAGTTGCTCGGGCCCGGGATACCGGCATTCGGGCGCTCTGTGGCGATCCGGGACGGCAACGGAGTGAAACCCGGCCCGCTCGGCCAGAAGGCCTTCCTCGATCATCGCGTCCATCGAGTCGGCGATCGCGTCCCGATCGCGCGCCGGGTGGTAGGTGTCGATCAGATAGCCGATGCGCATGGGCGATCCGGGGCTTTACCTTACCAACCGTTTGGTTTATCTTTTTGCGAGATGGACGGTCGATTGACGAGGCGAGGAGTTCATACATGACCAGCCAGAGTGTCCAAGAGGCTGCGGCGCATCCTTCGACGCGATGGCGTTCGATGAGCGAACTGCTCGACAGCCAGGCCGCACGCATCCCGAGCGCGCCGGCGGTCTCGTTCCCGACCGGTCACCTCTCCTACGGCGAGCTCGCCGCCGGAACCGTGCTCGCCGCCCGAAGGCTGCGGGCGCTCGGCGTTGCTCCGGGCGACCGGGTCGGGATCCTCCTGCGCGAGGGCTGCCTGCCGTACGTGACGTTCGGTCTCGGCGCCATGCGCCTGGGGGCGATGTGCGTGCCGATCAACGCGCGCAACAAGACCCACGAGCTGTCCTACGTGATGGATCACGCGGGCCCGCGCGTCCTGATCACATCGGGCGAGTTCGAGCACCTCGTGCGTGACGCCGGGCTCCCGGACGGCTGCAAGCTGTTGGTGCTCGGCGACGACGGCGAGCTCGGCGGGCAACCCGACGAGGCGTCGGCCGAAGACGTGGCTGAGATCGAGCGGGGCGTGGGTCCCGACACCCATGCGCTGCTGCTCTACACATCGGGCACGACCGCGAATCCCAAGGGCGTCGTCCACACGCACGCGACGCTGATCGCGGTGGGCTACAACACGTCCGAGCGCCTAGAGCTCGGGTCCGAGGACCGCTACTGGACGGCGCTGGCGATGTTCCACGTCGGCGGTTGGCAGGTGCTGGCGTCGGCCCTCGCGGTCGGCGCTTGCTTCAGTCATGTCGGGTTCTACGACGCCGGCACGACGCTGGATCAGCTCGAGCGTGAGCGCGTGACGGTGGCGATGCCGGCCTTCGAGTTGATCTGGATGGGAGTGCTCCACCACCCCCGCTTCCCCGAGGCCGACCTCAGCGCCCTTCGCCTGGTGATGAACGTCGGTGTGCCCGAGCGGATGGAGCGGATGCAGCAGATGCTGCCGCAGGCCGTGCAGGTTTCGATGGTCGGCATGACCGAGTCGGCCGGCTCGATCTGCATCGGGTCGATCAAGGACTCGCTGTATTCCCGCACCCACACCTCGGGGCGCCCGCTCCGGGGGATGGAGGTTCGGGTGGTCGATCCGCTGACCGGCGAGGAATGTCCCCGCGGGGAGCCGGGCGAGCTGCTGTTCCGCGGCGTCACGCGCTTCATCGAGTACTACCGCGACCCGGATGTCACGGCCAAGGTGATCGATGAGGACGGGTGGGCGCACACGGGCGACCTCGTCCGCCAGGAGGAGGACGACACGGTGGCGTTCATGAGCCGGCTCAAGGACATGCTCAAGGTCGGTGGCGAGAACGCGTCGGCCGCGGAGATCGAGGGCTACCTGATCACCCACCCGGGCGTGGCCGTGGCGGCGGTGGTGGCTGCGCCGGACGCGCGGTACGGAGAGGTCCCTGCCGCATTCGTCCAGAAGGCGCCCGGTTCCGAGGTGACCGAGGAGCAGCTGATCGAGTACTGCATCGGGAGCATCGCGACGTACAAGGTGCCGCGCTACGTGCGCTTCGTCGACGAGTACCCGGTTGCGGCCAGTGCGAAGATCCAGAAGTTCGTCCTGCGCGAGCAGATCGAGACCGAGCTGCGCGAGCGCGGTATCACGGAGGCGCCAAAGCTCGTCAGCCGGCGCTGAGTCGACTCAGCTGCCGGCGTCGTGGGCGACCCGGAGCGCCTCGAGGCCGCGCGACGCGAGGCTCGGCACCCACCGGAGCTCGGGCTCGGGATCGGCGAAGCGGAGACCGGGCAGCCGCTTGACGACACTGGCGAGCGCGAGCCGCATCTCCAGGCGTGAGAGCTGCGCTCCGATGCACGCGTGAATGCCCTTGCCGAACGCGATGTGCGGATTCGGGGCCCGAGTGATGTCGAACCGGTCGGGATCCTCGAAGCGCTCGGGATCGCGGTTGGCCGCGGCGGGCAGGACCAGGACGCGCTGACCCTCCTTGATCTCGCGGCCGCGAAGCTCGAGGTCGCTTATGACCCAGCGGTGCAGCACCTTGATCGCGCCCTCGCAGCGGAGCGCCTCCTCGACTGCTCCGCCGGCGAGCTCGTCGGGGTCCGACGCGAGCAAGGCCATCTGGTCAGGGTGTTGCAGCAGCAACATCACGGCCGAGGCGATCGTGCTCGTCGTCGTCTCGTGGCCGGCGAACAGCATCAGCGCGCACATCGACTTGATCTCGTGATCGGACAGCGCATCGCCGTCGGCCCCGGCCAGCAGGTCGCTGATCATGTCCTCGCCGGGCTCGCGCCGGCGAAGCTCCATCAGGCCGCCGAGATATTCGAACATCTGATCGAGCCCCTGCATCGAGCGCACGTAGCGATCGTTGCGGTCGTCGCCGCTCGAGCCGAACGCGACGTGCGCCAGCGCCTGCGACCAGTCACGGAACCGCCACGCGTCCTCGGCCGGCGCGCCAATGATCTCGGCGATCACGGTCGCCGGCAGCGGATAGCTGAAATGCGCGATGAAGTCCTCGTGGCCTCCATCGATGAACTCGTCGAGGGTCTCGTCGATCAGCGCCTGGATCTTGTCCGCCATCGCGGCGACGCGCCGCGGGTTGAACGCGCCCATGGCGAGCTTGCGTAGCCGCCGGTGCTCGGGCGGATCGGTTACCACCATCCAGCCGGTGATCATCTCGTACACCGGCCCCGCCGCCGCCCGTTGCTCCTCGCTCATGACGTCGAGTAACGGCCTGACGCGGTCGGAGGAGAGCGCCTTGAAGTTCATCAGTGCCGCCGAGCAGTCGTCATAGCCGGTCAACAGCCAGGCCCGGTGGCGTTCGCTCCAGTGGACGGGATCCTGCTCGCGGAGCGCGCGGAAGAACGGGTACGGATCGTCGTTGACTTCGGGCGCCAGTAGATCGTCGGGAAGAGCGTGGGGAGTGGTGGTCATGACCGGACCTCCTCGGCGGCCTTGCGGGCCTCCCGCAGGCGCGAGCGGACGTCGTGCGAGTCATACCAGGAGGTCAGCCGCGCGAAGAGGCCGTTGTCGTCGAAGTCGAAAACGTCGACCGCGTCAAACTCGATCTCGATCCCGCCGGCCAGCGCACCCTTGAAGTGGATCTCGACCGTCGCCGTGCTGCCGGAGATGAGGATGCGGGTCGGGGTGTCGAGATGCTCCGGGTACGGCCCGAGCGCGGCCGAAAAGTACGTCTCGACCTCGTCCGGTCCCCGAAGCCAGCGGGTTCCGGGTGCCTTCAACTCTCCTTCGGGGGCGAACAGGGCGCCCACATCGGCGTAGCGCTCGGAGTTGATCCCGTCGAAATACGCGCTCAGTGCGGCTTGGATATCGGCTTCGCTCACCATCTCTCACCACTCCGGTTGGGGACCGCGAAATTCTACCAAACGATTGGGCGGTTTTGTGGTCGTAGAATTACCGTTTCGGTGACCGGCGAGCCCCCACAGCGTAACCCCGCCGCCCCGGCCAAGCTCGCGGTTCGGGTCGGCGTCGGGCTGAATCCATTCGGCGGCAGCGGCTTGGCCGATGGCGGCTTCTGGACGTCGGTCGAGACCATGGAAGAGCTCGGCTACGACTCGATCTGGCTGAGCGACACGGCGGCGCTCGGAGGCTTGGCGCCGCTGCCGGCGCTGGCCGCGATCGCGATGCGAACCGAGCGGCTCAAGCTCGGAACGAGCGTGCTCGTGCTCCCGCCGCGCAACCCGGTGCTGCTTGCGCGGGAGCTCGCGACGATCGACGCGCTGTCCGGCGGTCGCCTACTGCCGGCGGGCGGCCTCGGGATCGACCTTCCGAGCGAGGTCGAGGCGATGGGCGTCCCGCGCGAAGAGCGGGCTGCGCGACTGGCGGAGTCGATCACGCTGATCAAGGCGATCTGGAGTGGGGCGCCGACCACGGTCGAGGGTCGCTTCTGGTCGGTCACGGATTTCGAGCTGACCCCGCGGCCGACGCGCCGGCGACTCGAGTTCTGGCTGGGCGGGCGGGCGCCCGCGGCGCTGCGGCGGGTGGGCGAGCTCGCCGACGGATGGCTCGCATCGGCCGTGAGCCCAGAGGAGTTCCCGGAAATGGTGGCCGCGATCCGCGCCGCCGCGGCGGAGGCGAACCGGACGATCGACGACGACCACTATGGCGCCACCGTGTTCGCCGCCCCGCGCGAAGAAGAAATCAGCGACGACGTTGCGCAGCGACTTCGCCTACGGCGCGGCCTCGAGCGCCGTGACTATCTCGCGCTCGGAACCGGCGAGTTGCGAGCGCTTCTGGACCGCTTCCTGGCCGGTGGCGCGTGCAAGTTCGTCGTCGTGCCGGTGGCGCGCGATCTGCCCGCGTGGCTACGCGAGCTTCACCAGGAGGTCGTGGCCCCGATTGAAGCCGCCGCTTAGCGGCGGCGGCCCGACGGCTTCACGCCGACGACGCCCCGGAGCGCGAACTCCGCGCAGGTGTCCGCGACCTTCTCACGGCTGACCTTTCCGCCGGGGCGGTACCACCGGTAGGTCCAGATGAACGCGCCGTGGATGAAGTTGCTGAGCAGGCGGGCGTCGAGCTCGGGGTTGGCCTCGCCGGCACGTTGTGCCTCTTCGATCACCTCGGTCACGTACTTCTCGTGCAGCCTCCGGCGAGCAACGATCTGCGCACGCCGATCGGGGCTCAGGCGCTCGTAGTCGTTGTAGTAGACCGCGACCCGAGGCAGGTTCTCGAGGTTGAACAGGACCTGCTTGCGCACGTAAAGCTCGAGCCGCTGGAGCGGCTCGAGGCCCTCGACCGCCGCGACCTCCTCGAGGATCGCCTGCACCTCGTCGTGCAGCTCCTCGAGCAGCCGGAACAGCAGGTCCTCTTTGGTCTCGATGTAGTGGTAGAGGCTCCCCTTCAGGATCCCGAGCTCGTCGGCCACGTCCTGGACCGACGCATCCGCGAACCCGCGCTCGTAGAACACCTTTGCCGCGGCGTCGATGACCTCCTGATCGCGGCGCTTACGAGGCCGGTGCAGCGCTTCCACGGTGCCGATCACTTGCTCTGTGGCGGGGGCTTCCTGCTTGCGGGCTCGCTTCTGGGACGAGGGTGGCATCGATTAATCTCTCTTCTCTGGCGGCGTCGGACCTTGGCTGTATGCGGATGGCGTCTATGTGAAGCTTGAATTGCTTGGACATCGCTGACCGCCTGACCCCCCGGCAGGTACACCGAGGCGGTTTCTCGCGCTGCGCCGAAACACATTCTGTCATGTCACGGCGACGGCCTTTACAGGACGGCCCCGCCCGACGCAACCCGAGCTGGCGATTTGCTGCAACCGCGTGTGGCCCGAGCGGCGGTGGTAAGTTTACCAAACGAATGGTCGGTGAAATTCCCAGGATCGGCCTGTACTGCGATCTGCGTAATCCGGGTGGTGCAAAGTCCTGGCCCGAGGTCTACGCCGGCACCCTGGAGCGCATCGTCGAGGCCGAGCGTCGTGGCCTCGACGCGGTGTGGGTCACCGAGCACCACGGCTTTGCCGACGGCTATCTACCGCAGCCCCTGGTGTTCTGCTCGGCGGTCGCAGCTCGTACCCAGAAGCTCAGGATCGGCACCGGGATCGTGATCGCGCCGCTGATGCACCCGATCGCTCTCG
>Ga0335076_10007939_pt1 | contig 10693 bp, 11 predicted proteins | sample Lox_Sample_25_FD_206717 | JGI IMG/M metagenome (GOLD analysis project Ga0335076, IMG submission 206717) | Soil microbial communities from Loxahatchee National Wildlife Refuge, Florida, United States - Lox_Sample_2.5 | ecosystem: Environmental > Terrestrial > Soil > Wetlands | place: USA...
CGAGCGCACTGTATGCGGCTCCGATCTGAACTCCTGAAGAATGTAAGTTTTCGCTCATATATGTTACCATCGTTACATACCAGGAGCCCCAGATAAAATATTCAAGGAACATCATCAGGCCAAGAAGAGTACTTGTGTTTGCTTTCATTTAATTATTGTATTGTTTGTTGGTTATTGATCTGATGCCAGATCCGCATATCAGAAATGGGCCGGAAAGATTCAGGCCGAAAAGTTACAAATGAAAAATATACTGAGTAAATATTTCTTCAACTATCTTGCAAGGGTATGAGGATATTTGATGATACCTACAAGCACAAAGGATTACGCAAACAAATGGTGGATGTGATCCGCCATAAAGGAATTACGGATGAAAAAGTTCTTGATGCAATTCTTCATATTCCCAGGCATTTTTTTATGGATTCCGCTTTTGATAAGATTGCCTATGAAGACAGGGCATTTCCCATTGCAGAAGGGCAGACTATTTCGCAGCCATACACAGTCGCTTATCAAACCCAGTTGCTGGAAATAAAGCCATATCAAAAAATACTTGAAGTGGGTACAGGAAGTGGATACCAGGCCTCCGTCCTGGCGGAAATGGGCGCACAGGTATACACCATCGAACGGCAGAAAAAATTATTTGAATTCAATAAGGATTTTCCTTTTCTGAAAAAATATCCTTCCATCAGGTTTTTTTTTGGAGATGGGTATGAAGGGTTGCCTACATTTGCGCCTTTCGACAAGATCGTTGTAACTGCTGCAGCTCCTTCTATTCCTGTCCGGCTGATTGAACAACTCAAAGTCGGAGGTAAAATGGTTATTCCGGTGGGAGAGGGTAATGTACAGCGTATGTTGAGGCTGACGAAACTGGCAGATGACAAAATTGAAGAAGAAGTGTTTGATAACTTTTCTTTCGTGCCCATGGTGGAAGGCAAAAAAAATTGATTGGCAGGCGACAACAATTCTTAAACCTCATTGACAAGATTATCAACCAGCATTGATCCTGCGGTATAAATTCTTTTTGCATTTTCGACATGCCAGTAACGGAGTTTGCTGTTAAAAATACCTCCCAGGAGGGGACCCATGATATAAAGTTTATCGCTGGCTTCGAATTTTTCGGTTACTTCGAAACCGCGGTTCGTATCATTTATCCTACATAATTTTTGTCTTACGAGACTATTGATGAGTCCTGAAGAACAGGAATCCAATTCTTCAAACCCACTGCAGTTAATTACCACAGGGAATTGTAAAGGATGAACGACTGCTTTGTTTCTTGCTGCATCCTGATAGCTGAAACTGGCAAATCCGGGTGATGACTGTTTAAGTTCAATAAATCTGCCTTTGACCAGTTCAAGTTTTTTTTCTTTCAGGAGATCTTCTGCTGCGTCCCGGTATTCAGCACCGGCTCTTCGGATCAGCTTGGTGAATTTCATACCATACCTGCAATAGAAATCTTTTTGCTGCCCTTCCTCAAGTTGATTCAGCAATTCTACCACCAGGCCGCTGAGCTGGTAATACGTATCTCCGATATGAACTCCTTTTGCATAGGCGATTTCGAGGTCTTTTTGCACGCAGTTCATTAATTCCGTCGAGGTATAAACTTTTCTTTTTTTGAGTGATTCGAGATGACTGAATTGATAATCCGGGTTATTATTGGGTGTGATGCGATGGGGAAGCAGTCCGCTATACGAAATAGTTACGATCCGGTTTGTTAGTTTTTTAAGTTCAGCCTTGTACCGGAACAGGTAAAGAAACTCGAGGCTGCTGGCATTGGAACCAATAATAAGTATATTTCGCTTATGCGGCTCCGTAATACCTGCGAATACCCGCTTTGTCCCTTCAATATTCAGTTCTATTCCCGGCTGATATATATCATCAAAATATAAATAATCTTTCCTGACCCTTCTATCCTGTAATGGCCTCACGGGAGGACTTCCGATAGCGAGAATGATTCTCCCTGCTTTTAAAGGCTGACTGCTTTGAGCATTTTCTGTCAGGCTGATCTCAAAACAGTCATTTCTTTTTCTGAGATCGTCGGCTTCTGCGTGAATCAGCTCCACCGATACCAGTTTTTTTAATCTGGCCTCCGGAATAATTGCATTCAGTTCATCCTGTATATAGCTGCCAAAAAGAAACCGGGGAATATAGATATCATCCCACTGATCTTTTTGCATTTGGGGAAGATTGTTTTTTATCCAGGACAGAGAAGCTTCTCCTCCTTTTTTTTTCATTTCATCCATCCATTTTTCCCGGTTAGTCTTAAGCCAGTGATAAAACGAATCTTTTTCTTTGTCAGGTACAAATTCGCCCAGTGTGGTAATGGTCAGAGAATTCACGGATGATCTCTCTCCATAGGGGAAACCTTTCCAGAATTCTTTTTCTTTTTCGATCACGGCAATAGTGATTTTTTTGCCAGTCTGATGATGGCCGGAAAGAAGTTTTCGGAGAAAAAGCAATAAAGTCAGTGAGCAGGATATACCGCTTCCAATGATTGCAATATCGTATTGTTGGTCGCGGAAATTGGTCGGCATAGAATATGAGGTAAGGTTTCGGTTGTAAACAGTCGGTATTATATCTGATGGTAAAGTGTTTAGAACGAAGGAACAGCCTGAAATATTTTGGCTCAGATTTCACGAATTTACCAAATTGTCGCGGTCTGGGGAACAACTGCCTTTTAACAGGTTTTGCTGAATATTATGAGAGAGAAAATGAAGCTTTATCGGGAACTTATTTGCATTTTTTAAACAAAAAATCATACCTTTGCGCTCCATTTTATGATGGCTGGCTATTCCGAAATAGCCGGATAATTGCCCAAATGGCTCCAAAAGTTCCCGCCTGTGCGGGGCGCCAGCAGGGTCTAATCGATAAAACCTGAACAGCAATGCCTAAGGTTAAAACAAATTCCAGTGCCAAAAAAAGGTTTAAAGTAACAGGCACAGGCAAGATTACCTACCAAAAAGCGTTTAAACGCCACATTTTAACAAAGAAATCAAAAAAGCGCAAACGCAATCTGAACAAAAAGGGTCTCATCAGCAAACCGAATACTGATTTCATAAAACGACTGCTGAGGTTGAAATAATTCGCCAGGGTTGGTACCGGATCGCATACCGGTACGTCAGCCTGAAATCTTATACCAATCACACAAAAAATTATTAGCATATGCCACGTTCAGTAAATGCAGTTGCTTCCAAAGCACGCAGAAAAAGAATTTTGAAACAGGCCAAGGGCTTTTACGGCAAGCGCAAGAATGTTTATACCGTTGCTAAAAACGTCCTGGAAAAAGGGCTGACCTATCGTTATGTTGGCCGCAAATTGAAAAAAAGAGAATACCGCAGTTTGTGGATTGCCCGTATCAATGCGGCAGTTCGGGCTGAAGGGCTGACTTACTCCACATTCGTTCACAAGCTGGCTCAGAAAGGAGTTAGTCTTGACCGTAAAATTCTGGCAGATCTGGCCATGAACGATCCCGAAAGCTTTAAGCAACTGGTAGAATCAGTAAAATAGTTTTAAGTAAGACCATTATTTTCAGAGAAAGTCCGGCAGAGACCGAATCATCGATTCAGTTTCTCCGGACTTTTGATTTGCGGCTGGCAGTTCTAGTTTTTTTCACACAAATGCGCCGGGAAGGACGCAAAGCTGCAGAGAATCTTCGCGCCTTTGTATTCTCCCTTCGTTTTCGCGAGGACCCTCTAACCATTATTTCTTTTTTTATTTTGTCGAATTGTTCAAAAAATTACATTTGTGTATTTTTTATAAAATCATTGCTCCCATTTGTTAATTTTTAAACTGATATCAACCTGGAACAGAATAATACATACACCGACCTAGTGCGGCAAACCTTCAATTTTCCACAGGAAGGTTTTGAAGTAGTAGAAAATTATCTTCAGTTTAATGGCGTCGATCTGAAAGCCCTGATCGACAAGTACGGCACACCTTTGAAGCTTTCTTATCTTCCTAAAATCGGAGCGCAGATAAGAAAGGCCAAGAAGATGTTTGCCAATGCAATTAAGCGTCACCGGTATGATGGGAAATATTATTATTGCTATTGCACCAAGAGTTCTCATTTTTCTTTTATACTGGAAGAAGCACTCAACCATGATATCCATATCGAGACCTCATTCGCCTATGATATTGAGATTGTCAAGAAATTATATGAAAGAAAAAAGATAACGAAAGAGATTTTTGTCCTTTGTAATGGTTTCAAGCAAAAACCATACACGAGCCGGATCGCTTCTTTACTCAATGCAGGTTTTAAGAATGTAATGCCCATCCTCGATAACAAAGAGGAACTCCAGCATTATAAAAAATCAGTAAAAGTGCCGTTTAAGCTTGGGATACGCGTAGCTGCTGAAGAAGAACCGACCTTCCCTTTCTACACTTCCCGGCTTGGCTTCAGGGCGAGAGATGTGCTTGAATTTTATGTTGACAAAATAGAAGGCAATGAAGACCGCTTCCAGTTAAAGATGTTGCATATCTTCCTCAACAAAGGCATCAAGGATGATATTTATTACTGGAGTGAACTGAACAAAGTGATCAATCTCTATTGCCAGTTAAAGAAAATTTGCCCCGAACTGGATTCAATCAATATTGGAGGCGGGTTTCCCATCAAACACTCCCTCGGATTTGAATACAACTACCAGTTCATGATCAATGAAATTGTAAGCAATATCAAAAAGGCCTGCAAAAGAAATAATGTGCCCATGCCGAATATTTTCACTGAATTCGGGAGTTATACAGTAGGAGAGAGCATGGCGCATATTTACAGCGTGGTGGGACAGAAAATGCAGAATGACCGTGAAATCTGGTATATGATCGATTCTTCTTTCATCACTACATTGCCCGATACCTGGGGAATCGGAGAACGTTTCTTAATGTTACCAATCAATAAATGGGACGTGGAATACCAGCGCGTGGTGTTGGGGGGAATGACCTGCGATAGTCATGATTATTACGATTCAGAAGAACATATCAACGAAGTATTTCTTCCAAAAATAAATAACGGGGAACCGCTTTACCTTGGTTTTTTTCATACAGGCGCCTACCAGGACCAGATCAGCGGGTATGGCGGAATTAAACATTGCTTAATCCCTTCACCCAAGCATGTTATCGTTGGATATGATAAGAATGGTAAACTAACCGACTGGCTTTACGCGAAAGAACAAACAGCGCAGAGTATGCTGAAAATTCTCGGATATACGTGATACAATTGACAATGGGCAACAGACATTTGAAATTTACTTATTGCCAATTGCCTATTTCTTCTTCATCTGGTATTTTTTATTCACTTTGTTGCTGTTGAAGTATTCATTCAATTGTTCTTCCGTCATATTGTTGTTTTCGTCAATGGGCACATCAATCAGCTGAATCTGAATTTGCTTCATTTCATCTTTCAGTTTATTGGTTTTTGGCACAATGCCCATGTCCTTTTCTCCAACCAGGCTGTTTTCTCTTTCCATATATTCCAGTCTTTTAATTGAAGAGCGGACAAGCGACGCGGAGTTTTGTTCTGCAGTTTTCTGTGGGGCTACAGTTTCTTTTACCGGGACGAGAGTAAGGCCGGCACTGGGCAATATTTTTCCTGCTGTTTGTGCGCCTGTGCTGGCTGCCGATGAAAGAACGGTTCCGCCCAATGCAGTGCTGGCCGTGGTCATGTCAAAACCAGTCCGGGCAGTCTTTGTATTCTTTACTTTTTTATCCAGTTGCACAAAAGCATATTTCAATTGCAGGATATAAGTAGATATCTGCTTAATTGTTTTATTGTATTCATCCAGCATGACGGGATAATTCAGCGCATCCTTCACATAAATTCTTACTACGGAAGTATCTTTTGTAAAGAATTTATTTATCCCGACAAAACTCAGTATGACCAGTTTCATTTTTGCTGAATCGGTTTCTTTCACAAAATCGTAAGATGGCGTCCACACAAAATCATCATCACATTTTTTTACTGTTGTGGAATTGCGCAAGGGCACATTCGAGAAAAAACTGATTTCTTCAATCGGAAAGCTGCCCGGTTCACATTCCAATTTGAAGCTAACAGTATCTCCTTCATCTACGAATAAAGTACTGGCCACAGTTGGTTTCACATGTGAAGGAATGATTTCTGTAGTAAAAAAAACGATCGTAAAAGAAGTATCTACTTTTTCTTTGGGATCATTCAGATTCTGTACTCCGACTTCGACCTTGTAAGGATTGTCATATTTCAGCCGGCCCGATAAAAAATAAGATTTGTCTGCCCGAAAAGTCAGCAGGCCATTGTCTTTATTGATATGAAGTCCGAGGGGTGAGTTCTTTAAAAACCAGAAATAATGGGATGGGTTTTTGTTGACTTCAAGATTGTAGGAAAGCGTGGAATCGACATGTAAAGTAAAATAGGGATTCAGGTTCCGGATCCGCAGAACAGTATCCTCGGATTTTAGAGAATCAACTGCGAAGGGCGCATGAAGAGTTGAATCCTGACAAATTCCGGAGATATGTAGAATCATTCCAAGAACGAGCAATCCTGGAAAACGCCTTAACCGGGTATCGAACATTATGCTAATCAAATCGTTCGCTAAAATACTACAGCAATTCTGGATTACAAACACAATAAAAAAATCCCCTCTACGATTAGAGGGGACACAAACCAAAACCAACTGCTATTATGAAAACAAATTTTGAATGGTTTAGAATAGGTTAGCGCTTAGTCAATATTGATTTGCCTGGTCGTTTCTTTTGCTTCTTCTTTCTTAGGCAATAACAATTTTAACACTCCATTTTCATATTTTGCCTGGATTCCATTGGTATCAATGTGCTGATCAACGGAAAAACTGCGTTTGAAACTGCGATATGAAAATTCGCGGCGTACAGTTTTGTAATCTTCAGATTTGGTTTCTTCTTTCTTTTCGTAGCTGATGGTCAGTAAACCTTTTTCTACGCTGATTTTAAAATCATCTTTGTTCCGTCCCGGCGCATTCAGCTCCACATGATAAGCATCCGTGGTTTCATGAATATTAGCAGGGGGAAAATTCCATGATTCCTGGCTTAAGGCTTCATTAAAGGCAGGGAATTCATTGAAAAATGAATCTACCAAATTGGCAAAAGGCCTCTGGCTGTTATTTACTTTTACGAGCGTCATAAAATTATTTTTTGTTGATAAATGATTTTTCATGGTATGAATGGATCAAACCATATACCACTAGGTTTTTGTGATCAAAAAGAAGAAATTTCGTCAAGAAGATCTTTATAGGAGTGTCAAAATAGCGCGGCGAGATTTAGATTGGTGTCATTTTTTCAGCGCAATTGAGTCAGCAGTCAATGGTCAATGCTTAGTGGTCAATAGTCATTAAAAACTGCTGACTCCTGACTGATGACCAGTGACTCATAATTACTCAACTTTTTCATTAACTTTGCGTTTTATTTTAAAATATTTTCCAACAATGTATCCAATAGAAATTGTACAACCCATGAAAGAGGAGTTGACCGATGGCGGGTTTAGGGAATTGCTTACACCCGAGGAAGTCAATACCCAGCTCAATCAGAAAGGAACGACGCTTGTGATGATTAATTCCGTGTGCGGCTGCTCTGCAGGAAGTGCACGACCTGGTGTATTGATGGCCGTTGCCAACAGTACCAAAAAACCAGATTATCTTACCACCAGTTTTGCGGGATATGATATTGATGCCGTAAGAAAATTACGTGAAGCCCTGCTTCCTTATCCTCCTTCTTCGCCATCCATCGCCTTATTTAAGGACGGACAACTGGTGCATATGATCGAAAGACATCATATTGAAGGAAGACCAGCCCAGCTTATCGCACATAACCTGATTGCAGCTTTCGAAGAATATTGCTAAAGGACATATTGGGTCTGGATTCAGCTTTGTTTTTAAAGCCTTTCCTCCAAAGGAAGGGCTTTATTTTTGAATGATATGAACGCTATGATGGCTTTAGAACCAGCGAAATAAATATGTTACAAACAAATCTTCAACAAACCAGCATATTTCACAGGCTTTGCCGTTATTAGAGAGTCTATCCATCTAAATCCAATTGTATGAAACCAAAATCCCATACTGCTATCGTAAAAAGTATGAAGGCTTATAAGAAGAAAAGCACCTCAGTTAAACCCGCCGAAGCGATTGTAAAAAAATTGAAAGAGATTAAGAAAACTTCAAAGGACGAAGTAAAAAGGGAGGGCAACCTGGCCTTATTCAGGCACCTGCATTATTGATTTTATTTAAATACCTCTAACACGTATCCCGCATCCCGTATCCCGCATCCCGCATCCCGTATCCCGCATCGCATCTGGCATTCTCACAAAAAATATTATAAAAGAAAAACTCCCCAATGAAGGGGAGTAAAATTCTTTGTTGGTACAAGTTCTTTCATAAAAAGAATTAGCCATGGGTATGACGTGAATCCTTCCTGTGGCCATATTCTTCTGCTCCCCAAATAGCAAGGATGATGAAAGAAATTGCAAGTACAGACATGATCGACCAAAATACTAAGTCATTCATAAGGTAGTTCCTCCACTTTTAAATTACGCTTTTTTCCTGGGTAATGCAAGTGCTTAAAAAAATTCTTTAGCTTCTAAAAGATTGAAAAGTAGGGTTCTGCATTCTCAATTTGGGATAATAGTCCAAATTCAGCCTGAGGTAAATTTAATGTCCCTGAACATGGCCCCGGATTTAAATCCGGTGTAATAAAGAAAATGTGTATTTTAGAAAACTCAATTCCTGTCTTCGATCTCTATCCCTGCTTAAGCTGAAATTAATTTCCGCGCCTTTCGAAGGCTCCAGATTCATCGTCCACTATTATTTACTTTTTAAAACAGCATGTTTATGAAACATTTTTTGCCCCTTTTACTCTTCGCTGTGATATTGGTATCGTGCAATAATGAAACCCAGACTGCAGCCCAGAAAACGGATAGTATAGCTGCAAAAGAAACGCTGAATTATCCGTTCACTCCAAAGTATTCTATTAACTGGCAACCCGGTGATGAAAAGAATGCACTCCTGGTACTTACAGCCTTCAAGAAATATTTTGACGGAGATGTGGCCGGCTCACTTGATTATTTTAGTGATTCGATAGAATTTATTGCTGACAAATTTTATTTTAATGGAAAGAAAGACAGCCTGAAAACTCTTTTCACCTCCATGCGCTCTCAAATAGGTACGATGTCTGCAGATATTGATACCTGGCTCACGGCATATTATCCCGATAAAAAAGATACCTGGGTAACGGTCTGGTATAAGGAAAAATGGACCGACAAAAAAAATAAAGTTGATTCCGGATATTACGTTGACGATGTGCTGGTAAAAGATGGCAAGATCAGGGAATTCGATGAAAAGCAACGCCTGTACCCCGAACACAAGCCTAAAAAATAATTACACATTTTAACCAGGACGATCATTCTGATACGGGGCCTTCTTCTGCTATTTTTTAAAAGAGAAAGCGGGGAAGGCCCCGGTCTGTTTTATAAATGACATTTTGTTTATTTTCACCAATAAAATCCGGACATGCCTGAACATGAAATCGCCAAGCATGGCAAGGAAATTTACAGGGCCTGGACTGCTCACGAAGTAAACTGGAAGCACCGTCTGCTGGATATCCTTATCGAAGTATTGATCATTGTGTTCGCCATTACACTTTCATTATTGGTCGAGAGATGGCGTGAAGGAATGCATGACCGGAAAGTCGAAAAGCAATTCCTGCTTGGATTAAAAAAAGATCTTCAAAATGACCTCCGCCAATTGGCGGGTGACAGTCTGTCGTATGTTTTGATGAGAGACGGATGGAGTTATTTCAGGACCAAAGCCGTCAATCATCTTCCACTCAACAACGATAGCGTAATTAAATATTCTCCAAGCCTGATGAATACGACAGATTTTATTCCTAATGACAGCCGTTTCGAAGCATTGAAAAGCAGTGGACAACTGGGCGTGCTGGAAGATGATTCGCTGCAGAACCTCATACTCGATCTCTACCAGAACAAGATCAGATCCATGCTTGTGCAGACAGGCTTTATCACCCAGTTTCATAACCAGCAGATGCTCCCTTATCTCAGTGATAATGCCTTTCTGAAAGAGGATGGTAGCAGCAATATTGACGAAGTGATCCGGGCGCCCAAAATGCAGAACTACCTGTTGATTGGCTTTTCTGCCATTGGCGCCTTACAGCGATACCACGACGTGATGGAACAGAGCCGGGAGATTATTGCGATGATCGATAAGCAGTACGGCATAAAAGATTGATCCGTGTTATTCCCGGCGCCCTTTCGTATGAGCATAGCCGTTTGACAAAAGAATTTAATTAAATATAAACCCGAACTGGAAACTTATTCCGATTGATCCCGGCGCGTCGTTACCAAATCTGACCGGGAGTGAACCTGCAATAAAATAATTTACGGCCTTTGTTCTTATGATAACTTTATTGAAGGCAGGAGTGAAGCCTAGCGCCCCGAAGTTTCGAAGGCCAACCGGGGGATGATGGTGAATCCGTGTGGGAACCTGAACATGGGACCCGGGTCAAATAACACATTGCTGGTTTTGCTCGCTACTCCCTTACCTGAAGGCTTCTGGAAATTTATTGAAGGCGTGATTTCGAAGCTGAACCCAAATTTATCGCTGTATAGCACATTTACTCCGAATGGGAAACCAATTGTAGTGGAAGATTTAAAATTGCGTGTGAATGAGTTTCCCTGGTAAGTTACGATCGGAAT